>Ga0335071_10003585_pt1 | contig 16291 bp, 18 predicted proteins | sample Lox_Sample_15_FD_206724 | JGI IMG/M metagenome (GOLD analysis project Ga0335071, IMG submission 206724) | Soil microbial communities from Loxahatchee National Wildlife Refuge, Florida, United States - Lox_Sample_1.5 | ecosystem: Environmental > Terrestrial > Soil > Wetlands | place: USA... | reverse complement strand
CCGCCGCCCGCGGCGGGCAGCCGGCCCGGCAGCAGGTCGCGGGAGAGATTCCCGATCAGCGCGATCACGAGACGGATTCTCGTCTACCTCAACCGTCCCGGCCCGAAGCCGACTACCCCGAGGTGGGCACCCTGGTCGTCTCCCCGCATTTCGACGACGCGGTCCTCTCCGCCTGGGCGCTGCTCGAGCGGCCCGGGTCGCAGGTCGTGAACGTCTTCACCGGCTGCCCGCCGGAGGGCGAGGTCGCCCACTGGGAGCGGCTGACGCGGGCCCGCGGCACGGTTGCGGAACGCATCCGCGAGCGCGTCCTCGAGGATGCGGACGCGCTTGCGCTCGCCGGGATCGTTCCGGTCAACCTGGGCTTCGTCGGCTCGAGCTACGGCGACCCGAGCGTGCTCGCCCAGCAGGTGCTGAACGCGCTGGCGCCGCTCGTCGCGCACGCCGACAGCGTCGTCTTTCCGGCCGCGATCGGCGGCCATCCCGACCACCGGTTCATCCGCGACGTCGGCCGCTTCCTGCTCCAGCACGGCACGAAGGTGCGCTTCTACGCCGACTGCCCGTATTCGATCAAGTACGGCTGGCCGAGCTGGGTGACCGGCGGCGAGCGGAGCACGTTCCTCGACGAGGACGTCTACCTCGAGGCGCATCTGAACGACGGCGGCCTGTCGCTCGGAACGCTCGCGCCGCACGTCGCGCGGCTCGGGGGAGCGGCGCTCAGCCGCAAGCTGGCCGCCACCGCGGCCTACCGCACGCAGGTCGACGCGCTGAACTCCGGCCCGCTCCGCCGCGTGTCCAACCCCGACGTCGTCTGCTTCGAGGTCGTGTGGACGCCGAGCTGACACTCGAGCTCGCGCTCGCCGCGCCGCGGCTCGCGCCGCTCGCGGAGGCCCTGACCCGCCCGCAGCTCCCGGCGCGCCCTGCGTCCGCCGCGCAGTACGCGGCGCTCGAGGATGCGGACTGGGAGCACCCGTTCGCGATCGTCTGCGGCCGGCTGCTCGCGCTCGGCCCCTGGCGGGACCGCGCGGCGCGGATCCTCGCCGCGCTCGACCGGCTCGGCCCCGAGGCCGCGGAGATCGCCCCGATCGTCACGCGCCTCGTCGCGGCGGCCGCCGACCCGGCCCGGCCGCTCGTGTTCGCGGACGAGCTCTGCGCCGACCCCTCCCTCCTCGACCTCTTCGCCGACCGCTTCGGTCCGGACGCGGAGCTCGTGCTGTACGCGCCGGGCTGGACGCCCGAGCAGGCGGTCGAGCGGCTCGGCCCGCTCGTCGACGGCTCGTCCGCGGAGATCCAGGCGCTCGTCGTCCCCCCTGGGCCCGAGAGCGACGCGGCTGCGGCGCAGCTCGCCACGGCCGTGCTCGGCGCGCGACCGCTCGAGGGCCCGTTCGCCGCGCTCCCGCGCATCGCGCCGCCCGAGCCCGCGCACTTCCTCTCGATCTGCACGATCTTCAAGAACGAGGCGCGCTACCTGCGCGAGTGGATCGAGTTCCACCGCATCGTCGGCGTCGACCACTTCTATCTGTACGAGAACCGGAGCGATGACGACTTCGCCTCCGTGCTCGGCCCCTACGTCGCAGAGGGAATCGTGACGCTGCACGCCTGGCCGCTCGAGCCCGGCCAGAACCCCGCCTACACGCACTGCCTGACCGAGCACGGCGCCGAGTCGGAGTGGATCGCGTTCATGGACGCCGACGAGTTCTTCTACGCGCCCGGCGGCGACCTGCGCGCCGCGCTCGCGGAGTTCGACCTTCCGCACGTCGGCGGCGTCGCCGTCAACTACGTCAACTACGGGACGTCGGGCCACCGGGCGCGCCCGGACGGGCTCGTGATCGAAAGCTATGTGCGCCGTGCCGGCCACGAGACGGCGCTCGACCTGCCGGCCGGCCTGAAGGCCCCGGGCCTCGACCCGGGCGACCTGCGCAACTACTACCCGCTGAATGCGCGCATCTCGACGGTCGTTCGGCGGGGTCGCGCGCAGCGCTTCGAGATCCCGCACCACCCCGTGTACCGGCCCGGGTTCCACGCCGTCACCGAGAACCACGAGCGCGTCGACGGGCCGATGGCGCCGCGGACGAGCGTGTCCAAGCTGCGCATGAACCACTACTGGACGAAGTCGGAGGAGGAGTGCCGCGCCAAGTTCGAACGGGGGCGCTCCGCGCAGTCGGGCCGCCGCGTCTGGCCGGACGACTTCCTGCACCGCGACCGCGCGCTCAACGAGGTCGAGGACACGGGCATCCACGTGTGGCTCGAGCCGCTCAGGCTCGCCCTGGGCGCTTAGGCGCGCTGGAGCGCGGGGACGCGCGCGAGCGTGCGCGCGATCGCGGCGAGCAGGAATGCGGCCGCGAAGCTCGGCAGCGACGCGCCGCCCCACGGCAGCGCGTGCGGGTGCGCGTGCGCCACGAGGTCCGTCCACCATGACGGCCCTTGCGGCGACAGCCACTGGTACAGGCAGAAGCCTGCAAGCCAGGCGGCGAGCATCTCGAAGCGCCATTCGGCCCCGCGGAAGACGTCGTCGGGCCGGTAGTGGCGGCCCGCCAGCAGCCAGTCGGCGAGCAGCACGGCGAAGAGCGGCACGAAGAACGAGCCGAGCAGGTAGAGGAACGGCTGGTAGTTCCGCAGGTCGACGAGCAGCGCGCCGACCGTCGAGATCGCCGCGACGGCGCCGACGAGCAGGCGCTGCGGAACGGCGGGCAGCAGGTTCTGCAGGCTCACCGCGCCCGAGTAGACGTTCGCAAACGCCTCGTCGCTCTCGTCGACGGTCAGCGCGAGCAGCGCGAGGATGCTGGCGGCGCCGCCCGCGGCGACTGCGGTCAGCAGCCCCGGGGCGTCGCTGATCTGACGCGACATCGCGATGACGGCGCCGAGCCCGAAGAGCGGGATCGTCGGCACGAAGTAGCCGAGCCCGGAGCCCCAGAAGCCGGAGCTGCGCGTCGTCGAGAAGCGCGTGTAGTCGGCGACGAGCGGCGTCCAGCTGATGATCGACGCGAGCACGAGGTCGAACCCCGGCCAGAACGCGTGAGAGCCGCCGCGGTGCCACAGCGCGACCGGATGCTGGCCGTGCAGCGACCACCAGGTGATGTAGAGGAGCGACGCGATCACGACCCACACCGCGAACTTGCGCACGTAGCGGCGCACGAAGCCGACCGGCCCGAGGAACGCGAGCACGGTTGCGACGACGCCGAACAGGATCTTCCAGAACGCGACGCCGCCGATCCCGAGCACCTGCTGCGACAGCGCGCTGGCGCCGGTCGCGATGATGATCAGCTCGAAGACGGACCAGCCGAGGCACTGCGCGATGTTGAGGCCCGTCGGCAGGTACGACCCGCGCCGGCCGAGCGGCGCGCGCATCAGCACCATCGTCGGCACACGTGCATCGGCGCCGATCAGGCCGCCGAGACCGAGCAGCAGGTTCCCCGCGACGGCTGCGGCGACGATCGCGCCGAACGCGACGGGCAGCGAGAGCGCGAGCCCGTACTGGTCGGCCGGGAGGACGAGGAACGCGCCCGCGACGATCACGAGCAGCGAGACGGAGAGGTTCGCCCAGAGCAGGAAGCCGTCGAAGATGCCGAGCACCCGCAGGCGCTCGGGCACGGGCTCGATGCCCCAGCTCGGTGTGTCGGTGTCGTCCAGCATCGTTCGCTCCCTTCGCCGGCATGACCCGGATCAGGTTCGACGGGTGTGTTCTCAGCCCCGCTCGGGGCACCCCGGTCTCGTCAGGCTAGCGGGAGGGCGTCCGGATCGGGGAACCCGTCGGTCGTGTCGATGCGGATCAGCTCGCCGTCGAGCGGCAGCGCGTCCCACTCGCCGCCTGCCGCCCGCGCCGCGATCTCGTCGGCCGCCTCGCGGTCGTAGTGCACCGGATGCCGGTGCGTGTCGCGCTCGCGCAGCCGCTCGCGGAGGACGGCCGGCTCGGCGCTGACGTGCACCTGGACGACGCTGCAGGGAGGCAGCCCGTCGAGGAGCCACGAGCGCCGCGTGAAGTTCGCCTCGGCGATCACCGAGATGCCCTGCGCGAGCAGCTCCGTCACGACGACGCGCATCGCCTCGTGGACGGCGCCCCCGAGCCGGTTCGACTCCTCACGCCCCTGCGTCCCGAGCGCCCCGCCGAGCGCCTCCTTGAGCCCGTCCTTGGCGACGAGCGGCAGGCCGAGGCGCTCGCGGAGCGTCTCGGCGAGCGTCGTCTTGCCCGCGGCCGGCGGGCCGGACACGACGATCAGTCGGGGAATCCGCTGATGCAGCTCATCCGGCACGACGCGAGCCTACGGCGCATGGAGCTCTGGATGCTGACCGTCGCCATCCTGGCGACCGTCTGGGTGGCCGGCACGGTGCTCGTCGCGGTCGGCGCGACGTGGCTCGTGCACCACAACCCGGACTAGCCCGCGAGCAGCCGCCGCAGCACGTACGGCAGGATGCCGCCGTGCCGGAGGTAGTCGCGCTCGCGCGGCGTGTCCAGGCGCACGCGCGCGCGGAACTCCTTGCCGTCGGCGCGCACCGTCACCTCGGTCGCCTCGCCGTTCTCGACGCCCGAGATCGAGAACGTCTCGCGCCCCGTCAGGCCCAGCGACTCCGGTGACTCGCCGTCCGCGAACTGGAGCGGCAGGATCCCCATCATCAGCAGGTTCGAGCGGTGGATCCGCTCGTACGATTCGGCGATCACCGCCTTGACGCCGAGCAGGTTCGGGCCTTTCGCCGCCCAGTCGCGCGACGAGCCGGAGCCGTACTCCTTGCCGGCGAGGACGACGAGCGGCGTGCCCTCGGCGAGGTAGCGCTCGGAGGCCTCGAAGATCGTCATCTCCTCGCCCGACGGGACGTGCACGGTCCACGTGCCCTCCGAGCCGGGGACGAGCCTGTTGCGCAGCCGGACATTCGCGAACGTGCCGCGCACCATCACCTCGTGGTTGCCGCGCCGCGCCCCGTACGAGTTGAAGTCCCGGCGCTCGACCCCGTGGCCGATCAGGTAGGCGCCGGCCGGAGAGTCGGGGCGAATCGAGCCTGCGGGGGAGATGTGGTCGGTCGTCACCGAGTCGCCGAGCCAGACGAGGCAGCGCGCCCCCTCGACGTCCGCGACCGCGGCGGGCTCGTGCGCCATCCCCTCGAAGTACGGCGGGTGCCGCACGTACGTCGAGTCGGGCTGCCAGGCGAACAGCTCCCCCTCGGGGACGGGCAGCGTGCGCCACGTCTCGTCGCCGGTGAAGACGTCGTCGTAGGTCTCGGCGAACTGCTCGGCGCGCACCGAGGCGGCGATCGTGTCGCTGACCTCCTTGGCGCTCGGCCAGATGTCGCGCAGGTAGACGTCGCCCTCGATCGGCTCCGTCTCGAAGTCGATGTCCATCCGGCCCGCCAGCGCGTAGGCGACGACGAGCGGCGGCGAGGCGAGGTAGTTCGCCTTCACCTCCGGATGGATGCGCGCCTCGAAGTTGCGGTTGCCGGAGAGGACGGAGCAGACGACGAGGTCGCCCTCGTTGATCGCCGCGGAGATCTCGTCGGCGAGCGGGCCCGAGTTGCCGATGCACGTCGTGCAGCCGTAGCCGACGGTGTTGAAGCCGAGCTCGTCGAGCGGCTCGTTCAGGCCTGCCTGCTCGTAGTAGCGCGTGACCACCTTCGAGCCCGGCGCGAGCGACGACTTCACCCACGGCTTGCGCGTCAGCCCCCTGGCGACGGCGTTCCGCGCGAGCAGGCCGGCGGCGACCATCACCTGCGGGTTCGAGGTGTTCGTGCAGGACGTGATCGCCGCGATCACGACGGAGCCATGCTCGAGGCCGTAGTCGGTGCCCGCGACATGCGTGCGGCTCTGCGCGAGGACCGCGCCGGCCGGCTGCTGCTCGGTCGTCGGATCGGAGGCGGGGAACGTCTCGGCGAGCGCCTCGTCGCCGTCGCCGTACTCGACGCCGAACGAGTCGAGCGTGTCGATGAACGCGCGCTTCGCCGTCGCGAGCGGCACCCGGTCCTGCGGGCGGCGCGGCCCGGCGATCGAGGGCTCGACGTCGCCCAGGTCGAGCTCGACGACCTGCGAGTACGTCGCGTGGTCGGAGGCGTCGTGCCAGAGCATGTTCTCCTTGCAGTAGGCCTCGACGAGCGCGATCCGCTCGGCCGGGCGCCCCGTCAGACGGAGGTAGTCGAGCGTGACGTCGTCGACGGGGAAGAACCCGCACGTCGCGCCGTACTCGGGCGACATGTTCCCGATCGTGGCGCGGTCGGCGAGCGGGAGCGACGCGACGCCCTCGCCGAAGTACTCGACGAACTTCCCGACGACCCCCGTCCGGCGCAGGATCTCCGTCACCGTCAGCACCAGGTCGGTGGCCGTCGCGCCCTCGGGCAGCGAGCCGCTCAGCCTGAAGCCGACCACCTGTGGGACGAGCATCGAGAGCGGCTGGCCGAGCATCGCCGCCTCCGCTTCGATGCCGCCGACGCCCCAGCCGAGGACGCCGAGGCCGTTGACCATCGTCGTGTGCGAGTCGGTGCCGACGAGCGTGTCGGGGAACGCCGCCCCGTCGCGGTCCTCGACGACGCGCGCGAGGTACTCGAGGTTCACCTGATGGCAGATGCCGGTGCCCGGCGGCACGACCTTGAAGCCGCTGAACGCCGTCTGGCCCCAGCGCAGGAACAGGTAGCGCTCGCGGTTGCGCTCGAACTCCAACTCGACGTTTCGCTCGAACGCCAGCTTCGACGCGAACGCATCCACCTGCACCGAATGGTCGATGACCAGCTCGGCGGGGATCAGCGGGTTGATCTTCTCCGGGTCGCCGCCGAGGTCGGACATCGCGTTCCGCATCGCGGCGAGATCGACGACCGCCGGGACGCCGGTCAGGTCCTGCAGCAGGACGCGCGACGGCGCGAACGAGATCTCGTTCGCCGGCTCGGCCTTCGCGTCCCAGCGGGCCACCGCGTCGACGTCGGCTTCGCCGCCGTTGCGGAGCACGTTTTCGAGCAGCACACGCAGCGTGTACGGAAGGCGGGCGACGTCGTAGGAGGCCTGCAGCTCGGCCAGCCGGAAGATCTCGTACGACCTGTCGCCGACGATGAGCTTTGACGGCGAGGCCATGCCTCGATTCAAGCAGAACCCTGTACAACTCCGGGCGGTGACTGCGGAACGCCACATCGTCGGGCTCGGCGGAGGAGGGGACACGACCGAGCAGACGGAGCGTCTCTACGACTACGTACTCGAGCTCGTCGGCAAGGAGCGGCCGCGGCTCATGTACGTGCCGACCGCGATCGCGGAGGACCCGGAGGGCTTCGTCGGCTTCCACGACCGGTTTGGCAGACGCGGCGAGCTGACCAACCTGCGCACGTTCCCGTGGCCGCCGCGCGACCTGCGCGAGCTCGTGCTCTCGCAGGACGCGATCTGCGTCAGCGGCGGGAACACGGCGAACATGCTCGCGATCTGGCGTGTGCACGGGATCGACGAGCTCTTCCGCGAGGCGTGGGAGAACGGCGTGCTGTTCTGGGGCGCGAGCGCCGGGATGATCTGCTGGTTCGAGGCCGGCGTCACCGACTCGTTCGGGCCGCAGCTCGAGGGGATGGACTGCCTCGGCTTCCTGCCGGGCAGCGCCTGCCCGCACTACGACGGGGAGGAGCTGCGCCGCCCGCGCTACCGGGAGCTCGTCGACGGCGGGTTCGCGGAGGGGATCGCCGCCGACGACGGCGTCGCGCTGCACTTCGCCGGCACGGAGCTCGTCGAGGTCGTGACCTGCCGCCCCGGCGCGACCGCCTACCGCGTCACGCGCTCCGGCGAGGACGCGCTCGACGCGCGCCTGCTCGCCTAGCTCTCAGTCCTCTTCGAGCAGGTCGACGACGCGGCGCAGCTGCGCACGCTCGGGCCCGAGTGCGTCGTGGACGGCGGCGAGCCGATCCTTGCCGAGCTCCGAGAGGGAGAGATGCACGACGCGCGCGTCCTCGCTCGAGGTGGCGCGCTGGACGAGGCCTGCAGCCTCGGCGCGCTGGACGAGCTCCGTCACCGCGCTCTGCGTGAGCGCAAGCGTGGAGACGAGCTCGGAGACGGTCGTCGTCTGGTCGGAGGCGCCTTCGATCTGCAGCAGCAGGAGATGCTGGCGCGGGGTGATCCCGCTCGAGCGGGCGGCGTCCTCGCTGCGGCGGAGGAAGCGGCGCAGCTCGGCGCGGAACTTGGCGGCCGGTGTGTAACGGTTCTGGTTCACGGCGTGTATGTATCAGAGAGCGCGGCCGCGAGCCTATCGAGGTCGGCCTCGTCGTTGTACGCCTGAACCGACACCCGCAGCGACCAGCCGTTCGGCGTCTCCACGACGGGCACCTCGATGCGGTGGCGCTCGTAGAGCCGCTGCTTGAGCGCCGGCGGGTCGGGATGCTCGACGCGGTAGCCGCGCATCTGCACGAAATCGTCGGTGAGCGGATCCAACGGCAGCTCGAGCGCCGCGAGCAGCGCATGGCAGCGCTCGCGGACGGCCGGCCAGTCGCGTTCGGCCTGGAAGGCGATCGCCGCGGGCACGGCCAGGTACGCCGCCGGGTCGCGGGTGCCCTGCCAGCGGTGGCGGTCGACGAACGGCGCGCCGTCGGCCCAGTCCCACGAGACGACCGCCGGCTCGATCGCGTCCTGGACCTCAGGGCGCGCGTAGAGGAACCCCGACCCCTTGGGAGCGCACAGCCACTTGTGGCAGTTGCCCGCGTACACGTCGGCCCCGAGCGCCTCGAGCTCGAGGCGGAGCTGCCCCGGCGCGTGCGCGCCGTCGACGATGCTGATCGCGCCCGCCGCGCGGGCGGCGGCCAGCAGCGGCGCGAGGTCGTTCACGCGTCCGGTCGTCCACTCGATGTGCGAGCAGAAGACGGCGCGCGTCCGCGGGCCCGGCTCGAGCTCGGCGAACGGGCGGCGCACGAGCGTCGCGCCGGTCCGGCGGCGCACGTGCTCCCACAGCCGCTCGAGCCCGCCGTACTCGGCGTCGCCGAGCAGCACCTCGTCGCCCGGCCCGAGCGGCAGCGAGCGCGCGACGATGTTCACCGCCGTGGTTGCATTCGGCATGAACACGAGGTTTCCGGGGTCGGCGCCGACGTGGGCGGCGAGCGTGAGCCGCGCCGAGTCGAGCAGCTCGCCGAAGCGCCGCTCGGGCGCGAGGAACTCGACCGGCTGCCGTTCGAGCTCCCGCTGCAGGCGCTGGTAGGCGTCGAACACCGGCCGCGGGCAGGCGCCGAACGAGCCGTGATTCAGGAAGACGATGTCAGGATCGAGCAGGAACTCGTCGCGCAAACGCTTAACCGCCCTTTAATCGCGGGTCGCCTGGCAGCCAATCTCCGCCCGTTATAACGGGAAGTGTGGGTCGCACCCGCACGACGACGTTGCGCGCTCTCGAGTTGGTGCTCGTCGCAGCAGCCGGCGGTGTCGTCGCGCTCGCCGGCGCAGCCGCGTTCGGGAAGCTCGGGAGCCACACCACGATCCAGCAGGTGTCGCGGTCGACCGTGACGAACGCCGCCACGACGCCGAGCGTCGCCGCCGGAGCGCTGACCCCCGAGCGCATCTACGCGCAGGACGCCCCCGGTGTCGTCCAGATCACTGCGACCGCCGTCACGCAGGGCTCGGCCGGCCCGTTCAACCTCTTCCCGTCGGCGCCGACGACGACGCAGTCGCTCGGCTCCGGCTTCGTCATCGACCGCGCGGGCCACATCGTCACGAACTACCACGTGATCGCCGGCGCCCAGAAGGTGCAGGTCTCGTTCTCGAGCCAGGACCAGCTCTCGGCGAAGGTGATCGGCAGCGACAAGTCGACCGACGTCGCGGTGCTGAAGATCGACGCGCACTCGCGTGCGCTGACCCCGCTGGCGCTCGGCGAGTCGAACGCCGTGCACGTCGGCGACGCCGTCTATGCCATCGGCAACCCCTTCGGGCTCGACAGGACGTTCACGGCCGGTGTCGTGAGCGCCGTCGGCCGTGAGATCTCCGCGCCGAACAACATGCCCGTCGAGGGCGCGATCCAGACCGATGCCGCGATCAACCACGGCAACTCGGGCGGGCCGCTGATCGACGACGAGGGACGCGTGATCGGTGTCACCTCGCAGATCCAGACCGGCAGCGATGCGAACTCCGGGAACGTCGGGGTCGGCTTCGCGATCCCGATCGACACCGTGCGCGCGGTGGCGTCGCAGATCATTGCCACCGGCAAGGCGCGGCACGCGTTCCTCGGGCTGAGCGCCCTGCCGCTCACCGCGCAGGTGGCGCGGCTCTTCCACCTGCCGGCGTCGAGCGGGCTGCTCGTCCAGCAGGTGTCGAAGGGCAGTGCCGCGTCGAAGGCCGGCATCAAGGCCGGCACGACCTCGGTCGTCGTCTCCGGCGAGAGCTACTACGTCGGCGGGGACATCATCACGAGGATCGACGGCCGGGCGGTCAGCTCGTACGACGAGCTCGCCTCGGCCGTCCTCGCCAAGGAGCCGGGCGCGAAGATGACCATCGAGCTCTGGCACAACGGCAAGAAGAAGACCGTCACCGTGACGCTGGGAGCCCGCACGGGCTGAGCGCCGTGACACAGCTTCGGCTCTCTTCGGAGAGCCGATGCGGAAGGCCGGCCGGAGCCCGTCTGCCTGCCCGGGACCGGCCGGTCTTCCTTTTTCCTTCGACCCGGGGCCACGTCGCTACCTTGTGCGCGTGGAGCAGGGGCAGATCACTGCCGAGCACACGGTCATCGAGGAGACCGAGGAGCTCTGGCAGGAGGAGGGCGCGGACCACCTCGGCTGGTTCTGCGTTCGCACCGACCCTTTTCCGTGCCCGGCGTCCGGCTGCACGTTCGTCGCCGACTTCATGACGGCTGCCCATCTGATCCTCGTGTGGCAGGAGCTCGACGATCCGAATCTGCTCCGCCACGCCGCGCGCGCCCGCGACGTCGGGCGCAACCCGCGCGTCACCGGCTACCGCTCCGAGTTCGGCCCGAGCGCGTCGTACTACGCGTGGATCGCCGCCGGCCGCCCGGTGCACGGCGTCAAGCAGGCTTAGCGTAGGGCCATGATCGAGGCCCACTTCGGCGAGAGCGCGCCGTTCTCGCTCGGGGTCGAGGAGGAGCTGATGATCCTCGACGCGGAGACGCTCGAGCAGGTGGGCGCCGTCGACCGCATCCTGCGCCGGCTCGAGCGCAGGGAGCTGCCCGGCCGCGTGAAGACCGAGCTGTTCGCCTCGATCGTCGAGACGAACACCGGCGTCTGCCTGGACGTCGCGGAGGTCTCCGGGGCGCTGCCGGAGCTTCGCCGAGCCGCCCTCGCGGCGGCGGCGGCGGAAGGGCTCGCGCTCGCGGCGGCGGCGACCCACCCGTTCTCCCGGCCGGAGGAGCAGCCGATCGTCGAGGAGGAGCGGTATGTGACCTTCGCCGGCTACGGCGGCATCTCCGTGCGGCGGCAGGGGGTGCAGGGGCTGCACGTGCACGTCGGCATGCCGGCCGCGGAGGACTGCTGGCGCTGCCTGCGCCTGATCCAGCCGTGGCTGCCCGTCGTGCTCGCGCTGTCCGCGAACTCGCCGTGGTTCGCCGGCGCTCTCACCGGGATGGCGTCGAATCGCGCGCCCGTGCTGGCGGAGCTGCCGCGAGCAGGCGGGCCGCCTCCGTTCGAGACCTACGCGGAGTGGGAGGCGTGGGTGGAGCGGCTTGTCCGTCTCGGTGCGATGGAGGACAGCACCCGCATCTGGTGGGACGCGCGCCCTCATCCCGGGCTCGGCACCCTCGAGGTCCGCATCGCCGACCAGCCGACCGACGTTCGGCTCTCCGCCGCCTTCGCCGCGCTCGTCCAGGCGCTCTGCATCGCCTCGCTCGACGGTGCCGTCGCCGCGGGCGGGCAGCCGGGAGACTACGAGCAGAACCGGTGGTCGGCGGCGCGCTTCGGGCCCCGCGCGGAGCTCCTTCACCCGAACGGCCGGGCGTACGTCCCGGCGGCGGAGCTCGCGGCCGAGCTGCTCGATCTCGTGCGCCCGTATGCCGACCCGGCGATCGAGCGCATCGACCCGTCGCGCTGCGAGGCCGATCTGCAGCTCGAGGCTGCCGATGCCCGGGAGGCGGCCGCGGCGCTCGTCGCGCGGACGCTAACGTGAGCCCATGGCAGTGGTCTCGGAGACGATCCAGGTCAGCGGCATCCGCTGCGAGAAGTGCGTGATGCGGCTCGCGAAGACGCTCGAGGGCACCGAGGGGCTCGAGCTCGCGAACGCGAACCTGATGGGTCAGGTGATGCTTTCCTGGGACGACGAGCGGATCTCCCGCGAGGCGCTGCTCGAGCGGATGGCCCGCGGCGGCTTCCGCGAACAGGCCTTCGTCTAGCCCGCCCGGACCGGGAATCAGACGCCGCAGGCCGGCGTTGGACCCATTGCTAGGGTGGTCGCCGATGAGCGAGAGCGCACCGACGACCGACGACGCGAGGCGGCTCGCCCAGGAAGCGCGGGACCGGGTCCGCTTCGAGGAGGAGGCGCTCGACTTGAGCGATCAGGTCTACCGTGTTGCGCGCCGCCTCGCGGGCACCCGCGAGGAGGCCGAGGATCTCGTGCAGCAGACGTACGAGCGGGCCTTCCGCTCGTGGCGGCAGTACACGCCCGGCACGAACCTCCGCGCGTGGCTCCTGCGCATCCTCACGAACCTCAACATCGACCGCGGGCGGCGGCAGCAGCGCACGCCGCAGACCACCTCGCTCGACGCGAACGAGGCCGGCGACTACTTCCTCTACAACAAGCTCGAATCGCAGGTGCCCGACGGGAGCCACGACGAGGAGCGCGTGCTCGAGCGGCTGAGCCAGGACTCGATCGTCGATGCGCTCGCCGACGTGCCGCACGATTTCCGCGACGCGATCGTGCTCGTCGACATCGGCGAGTTCTCGTACGCCGACGCGGCGCAGATCCTCGACGTCCCGATCGGCACCGTCATGTCCCGCTTGCACCGCGGCAGGCGTATCCTGAAGAAGAACCTCGCGGACTCGGTGAGCGCGACATGATCGATTGGTGCGACAAGTGCGAGGAGATGATGCAGCCGTTCCTCGACGGCGACCTCTCCGACGCCGAGGTGGCCGAGGCGCAGAGGCATCTCGACGACTGCAACTGGTGCGCGAAGCGCTACCGCTTCGAGGAGCGGCTCCGCCACTATGTGCGCGTCGCGGTCACCGAGCCGATCTCGCCGGAGCTGAAGGCGAAGCTGGCCGCGCTCCGGACGCCGCTCGACGCGTAGCGTCCGCGTCAGCCCTGCTGGGCGACGGTCTTCGGGCCGACGATCACGAGCAGATCGTTCTTCCCGAGCCCCGGCGTTGCCTGCGTGCCGACACCGAGCTGGCGGGCGAGGCGGAGCGCGACCGCCTGGCCGCCGGGGCCGTAGAACACCGTCGTGTCCTTGTACGTGAACCGGTCGGCGCGGCCGACCTTCGAGATCGTGTAGCCCATCGCGCCGATCCGGCTCGCGAGCTCGCGCGTCCAGGCGATGTCGCCGTTGCCGTTCTCGACATTGATCTGGAGCTTCCACGGGGCGGGCAGGTTCGCGTTCGGGATCGCCTCGACCGTCTTCGTCTGCGTCCGCGTCAGGCTCAGGTTCGGGGTCACCACCATGACCGCGAGCGCGGAGAGGAGTGCGGCGGCGGCGCCGACTGCGATCAGCCGTGTCTTCGCGTTGACGCCGATGCGGCGTCCGACCGGCAGGCCGGCGAGCCGGCGCGCTTCGGCCTTGTCGATTCCGAGCGCAGTGGCGTAGACGACCGCCGCCATGATCGCGTCGGTCTGCGACGGGAACCGGTAGATCCGTCCCTCCTCGAGCCAGTCGACCTCCTCTTCGGTGAGCCCGGTGCGCAGCGCGACGGCGCGCAGGGTCAGATCACGCCGTTCACGGGCCTCCCTCAGCGGCAGCGGCTCCGGTACGGCGTCGAGCGGGTGGGCGAGCTCGAGCATCGAGGCCTTCATCCTTCGCCCTATCGGCGCTCATCCCTGTCCCCTGGAGGGCGGAGGTCGGAGCAGTCGACGAGCACCGGATCGAGCGCCCGCCCGCCCTCGTCGGGGACGGCGTCCCAGACGCTGCGGTCGAGCGCGACCGGGTGGCTGCGCGAGCCGTCGTAGGAGGCGGCGGCGACCGGTGCCGGGTGGGCTGCGAGGCGCTCGACGGCGCGCGGGTCGAGCTCGGGCCCGTCCGCGAGGACGACGACGGCCCGCTGCGCGCTGGGGCCGAGCGCGGCGAGGCCGCAGCGGAGGGACGCTCCCGGGCCGCGCTTCCAGTCGGGGCACGAGACGAGGCGCGCGCCCGGCGCCTCGAGCGGATGCGCGCCCTCGACGACGACGATCTCGGCGACGGACGTCTCGCGCAGTGCCGCCAGCACCTGCGGAAGCAGCTCCCGCTGCTTGACGCCGCCGTAGCGCGTCGAGGCGCCGGCGGCGAGGACGACCGCGCTAACCGACGTGGACCGTGGCCTTCTGGATCACGACGCGCCTGGTCGGCTGCTCGGAGGCGTTCCCGAACGTGCCGATCCTGTCGACGACGGCGATTCCCGCCGTGACGTTCCCCAGCACCGCGTAGTCGGCGGGCAGCTGCGCGTTCGGCGCCGTCACGACGAAGAACTGGCTGCCGCTCGTGCCCGGCGGGTCGCTCGACGTCTTCGCCATGGCGACGACGCCGTGCGTGTACGCGGTCGTCGCCGGCGGCACGTCGACGCACGCGTAGCCCGGGCCGCCCTCGCCGGTTCCGGTCGGGTCGCCGCCCTGGATGACGAAGCCGGGCACGATCCGATGGAAGACGGTCCCGTCGAAGAACCCCTTGCGGACGAGCGAGACGAAGGACGCGGCGAGGTTCGGCGAGGTCTTCCGGGCGATGCCGACCGTGAAGCTGCCGTAGTTCGTCTTCAGCACCACGGAGTAGCTGCCGGGCGGCAGGGCCTTCGTCGGCGGCGACTCGGTATGCCCGCCCGTCGGCGAGCCGCTCGTCTTCGTGCAGTCCACTGCCGACTTCTTGCTCCCGCCGCCGCACGCCGCGAGCGCGACGACGAGGAGCGCTACCGGCAGCCGGCGACCGAGCGCCACTGGGTATCCACGTTCGCGACGTACCGGACGACGTCCGCCGACGGGGCGCCGCCCGCGATGGCGACCGCCGTCGGGCCCGCGTTGTAGGCGGCGAGCGCAAGATCGGTCGAGTTGAAGCGGTCGAGCAGCTGGCGCAGGTACCGGGCGCCCGCGAGCACGTTCGAGCTCGCCTGGTCGGGGTCGAGGTTGAGCGCGCGGGCCGTTGCCGGCATCAGCTGCAGGAGGCCGCGCGCGCCGGCGCTCGAGGTCGCGTCCTGCCGCATGTTCGACTCGACCTTGGCGACCGCAAAGAGGAGGGCGGGCGGGATCTGGGCGTCGGCCGCGGCGGCCTCGAAGGCGTTGCGCAGGTTATGCGGGAACGGGCAGGCCGTCGACTTCACCACCTGCACGTGGGGCGGGGTCGACGCGGCGCTCGCGACGGTCACCGAGGGCGCGCGGACCGCGATCGCCCACGCGACCGCGATCGCCCCCAGGAGCGCAAGCAAACCAAGCCGCCGATGTACCTCCCGTCCCACGGGTCGGGGATTCTAGACCGTTTGCAGGCCGGCGACAGCCCTCGAGACCAGCGCTTTCGCCACGTCGAGCTTGTACGCGTTCCGCGGCAGCGGAGTCGCCGATTCGAGGCCGTCTTCGAGGAGCCACGGGACTGGAGCGACGCCCGCCAGCGCGACCCGGGTCGTCCCGCCGGTGCGCGCGGCCGCGACGCCGACGATCGGGAACGCCCAGCGCTTTCGCTCCATCGCCTTCAGGTAGACGCTCGCGTCGCACGGCGGGATCTCGACCTCGAGCAGCAGCTCGCCCGGCTCGAGGGTCGTCGTGCGCCGGTCGTCGTCGGTCGGCACCCGGTACAGGTCGGCGACCGGGAGCTCGCGCCTGCTGGTGCGCAGCGTCGCCCCGAGCGCGAGCAGCGCCGCAGCGACGTCCGAGGGATGCGCCGAGGCGCAGAAGTCGTTCGCGAAGATCGCGTGCTCGCGGTGCTCGCCGTCGCGCGCAAAGCATTCGTCCCCGCCGTGGAGGCGGCACGGCCAGTTGAGGCGCCAGTACCAGCAGCGAGTCGACTGCAGCAGGTTGCCGCCGAGCGAGCCCATCGTCCGCAGCTGCGGGCTCGCAGCGAGCCGGCACGCCTCGCGCAGGGCTTCGGGCAGCGACGGGTCGCACTCGAGCTCGGCGAGCGGGGCGCCCGCGCCGATCCGTCCGTCCTGGATGCCGCACGGGACGACGCCGCGGATGTCGACGAGCGTCTCCGTCCGGAGCAGCCCGGCCCGCAGCTGCGGGACCACCTCGGTGCCGCCGTGGATCGGCGTCCCGTCGCCGAGGTCGCTA
>Ga0335071_10003584_pt1 | contig 16292 bp, 17 predicted proteins | sample Lox_Sample_15_FD_206724 | JGI IMG/M metagenome (GOLD analysis project Ga0335071, IMG submission 206724) | Soil microbial communities from Loxahatchee National Wildlife Refuge, Florida, United States - Lox_Sample_1.5 | ecosystem: Environmental > Terrestrial > Soil > Wetlands | place: USA... | reverse complement strand
GAGCCCATGAATCCCAAGTACTCCACCGCCGTCGCCTACTACCAGCAGCAACTAGCTCACCCTACCCCGGCCTCCGCTCGCGCAACGGCCAATTGAGTCGTTCGTTTCTTTTGCATCTGCACGTCGTGCTTCTGCATCGGATGTACGAGCGGCGACACCGCCCTCGTCGCGCTCCCGTCTGCCAATCTCGCTCCAGAAAGGGATCCACCATGACCACTGCCGGACAGGCTCCACAATCCGCGATCGCCCATATCGACAAGCTTCTCTACACCGCCAAGGCCCACACCACCGGCGGCCGCGACGGCGGCACTTCCCGCACCGATGACGGCCATCTCGATGTGAAATTCTCCTCCCCTGGTTCGGGCACCGGCACCAACCCTGAGCAACTCTTCGCTGCCGGCTGGTCCACCTGTTTCCTGTCCGCCATCAAACACGTCGCGAACAAGCGTAAACTCCACCTCCCCGCCGATCCCATCATCGACGCCGAAGTCGACTTGGGCCTCTCTAAGGGAGACTTCACCCTCGCCGCTCGCTTGAACATCACTCTGCCGGGCCTCGACCGCGGCGTCGCGCAATCCCTCGTCGAAGACGCGCACCAGGTTTGCCCCTACTCCCGTGCCACCCGCGGCAACATCGACGTAACCATCAATCTGGTCTAGCGATACTCGCCGAGTTCGCTTTAGCTCTTTCGCGGGGCGCTGGCCTTGTGCCAGTGCGTCGCCGGCTTTCGCGTCCCCACGCTTGTCGTCCCGTCCATACCCAATTCACCTTCAGGCCACCCTCCGTGCATTGCCGAGAATCCGTACTTAGTGCAAAGTCCGCCACGATGCGGTGTAGGAGGATGGCCTAAATGACAAATGGGGAATAGTCGTCGGTAGTTCTTGAATCGTTCTCTCTGCCGCGGTCGGTTCTCACGCGAAGGAGGATTTATGAAAATTCTGCGTTCTGCTCTGATCGCTCTATCACTCGCTCTGTTAGCTTCAGCAGCTCAGGCCCAGCAAACTAAAATGAAGGTCAACGGTCCCTTTGACTTCTACGCCGGTGATCGATCGTATCCGGCTGGCGAATACGTCTTCTACTCGATGTCCAACAACGATGCCATCATTCGCATCGGCGGCAACCCCGAAGCCTCTCCCGCGTATCTCCCTTCCAACCCTTGTGCCACTGTACTGCCCTCTCAGCAAACCAAAGTAGTCTTTCACCATGTCGGCGCAGACTACTTCCTCTATCAGGTCTGGATCGTCGGCAACTCGCAGGGGCGGCAGTTCCCCCTAGGCCACACGGAATTGCTCCTGGTCGAAAACGGCCAGAAGGCAGAGACCGTGATGATCGCTGCGGCACTGCTGCGATAAGGTTTCCGCAAACTGCCGTTCGGCCGTAAGCGCTCGGGAGCGTGTCAACGCTCCCGATCTCGCTTTTTCACCCTCACCCGAGTGCATTCCCTGTCCGTCCGTTCAGGTGCCACTTCCGCACTCATTTCCCATGCTCCCCTCGACGGCACCCACCCCGCCTTTATCGTGGCGCCACTCGCACACATTCTCGATTGACGCTCGATCGCAATATTGCGGTCAACCGAGAAGCTCCGGGGAGGGGCAGGAAATGATTCTCTTTTGTCGCTCTTCCCTCCCCAACCGCCGCTCTATCCCGTCCGCGTGCTCAATTTGGCACAACCGCTGACCTGTAGCGTTGAATCACCTCACTCCGCCCTGTAGTCTGGCTTCGGGTGCGCCTGCCGGCGCGCTCCATCCATGACCAGTTCAGCCCAGGACACTCCCTCAGCCCGTCCCTCTTCCGGATTTCTCGACGGGCCCAAGGCTATCTGCCTCGTCCTCGCTTCGGCCATCTTGCCGTATCTTCCTTGCCTTGGTTTCGGCTTCGTCTATGACGACGACGTTGTCGTTCTCAGAAACCCGGTGATTCTCCACTGGCGTTCGGTGCCCTCTTATTTCCTGAAGCCCGTTTTTGACTTCTACTCAACCGCACAGGCCTCTCATTATTACCGCCCCTTGGTCCTGCTCTGGCTCCGATTGAATCACTTTCTTTGGGGCTTTCACGCCTGGGGTTGGCACCTCACCAACATCGCCCTTCACGCCGCCGTTTCCTTGTTCGTTTTCCTGATTCTCCGCGTGTACTTTCGTGATCCCCGCTGGGCTGTCCTTGGCGGCGTGATTTTCGCCGTGCATCCTGCCCACCTCGAAACCGTCGCTTGGGTCTCCGGCTGCACCGATTCTTTGATGTCCGTCGGCCTCTTGGGCAGCTTCTATTTGTGGATCGCCGCCCGCAGTAGCCGCCGCTTCCAATCCCTCTTCTGCTTCGTTCTCGCTCTCCTCACCAAAGAAACCGCCTTCATCTTGCCTGCCCTTATCTTCTTTCACGTGCTCTTGGTAATTCCCGGCGCGCCACCGTCCTCCGGCTCACGCAGCCAACGGTTGCGCAACGCGTTGCGCGAAGTCATTCCGTACGCCGTCGTCGCCGCACTCTACCTCGCGTTTCGCTTCTTCATTTTTCGCGGCGTTTCCGCCTCTCCGCGATGGATCTCGCATCGCGACGCGCTTCTCACCGTTCCCGCCATTCTTTGGTTCTACGTCCGCCACTTGTTTGTGCCCGTCCACCTGAGCGTCCTCTACGACTTTCCCATTGTTCATCAGGCCAGCAGCCCCCTGTTCTGGGCCCCGCTGATCTCGCTCGTCGTCATCATTTTATTGCCCGGCTGGATTTGCCTTCGCCGCACCAGCGACAACCGAATCCTCGCGGCGGCGCTTTGGTTCTTTCTTCCACTTGCCCCTGTCCTCTAAATCGGATTCTTTCCGCCGGACGCATTCGTCCAGGACCGTTACTTCTACCTTCCCGTCATCGCGCTTTCGGTCCTGGTCGCGCTCCTCGCGGAATCTCTCTGGAAGTTGCGCCTCTTTCAGTCTCATCGCTTGCTCTCCTTTGCCGTTCCGTCCACCATCGTCATCGCGCTTTCGCTCGCCACGATGATTCAGGGCCAGTCCTGGAAAGACAATCTCTCCCTCTACTCCAACGCCGTCCGCGTGGCTCCCCGCAACGTCCTCGCTAGAAACAATCTCGCCACCGAATACACCAGCGCAGGACGGTATCAGGAGGCTTCAGAACTCCTCCTTTCCGTCCTGCGCGAGCAGCCCAACCGCTGGCTCCCTACTTACAACTACGGTTTCGTGAACTACCGCCTCGGCAATCTTCCTATCGCAGAGGAGTACCTGGCACGCGCCATCCGTATGGATCCCGGCGAGCCCGATCAGTACATCTATCTCGGCGCCACTTACCTCAAGGAAGGCCAACTGCAACCTGCGGAACAACTCGTCCGGCAAGGCATCTCTCGCAAGCCCGATGGCGTCGGATATCACCTCGTTCTCGGCGTGATCAAAATGCAACAGGGCGATCTCGTCGGCGCCAGAGACGCCATGGCAGAGGAACTCAAGTATCATCCCGACAGCGCTGCCGCGCAGGCCCAGCTCCAGGCTATCTCCGCCCAACTCCAGAAACGCTAGCTCTTCTGCGCCTCACCGCCTCACTGGGGCTATCGTTGTTCCAGTCCCCCCGCTGCGGTATCCTCGGCTTAGCAGCCTTCCCTGGGAGGCGTCTATGACTCAACCTGGTTCCCTTGACTCCACACTCCTGACGATCGTCTTGGCCGTCCTCGCGATTGGCCTGCCCATCTTGATCGTCTTGGCGCTTCGCTTCTTTTGGGACCGCAGCCTCTACCTCGGTCGCTCGAAGGAACTCGAGAAGCTCATCTGGCAACTCCATCGCATCGCCAGCGCCATGGAGCACCAGTCGAATGTGTCCTTCCCCGCCGTTCAGCCCGGCACTGAGGATGCCACCGACGTCGCTTTTCTTGAACGCCCCGCGGCATCTCAACCAAAGCGCGCACCGGCAAGTGCGCCGGCCCCCTCCCCGGCGGCTCTCGCCCCGCAAGCCGCTGTCGTCGCGCCCAAACCTGTCCCCGCTCCGGTCGCGCCCCCTGCGCCGAAAGAAGCTCCCCAGCCGCAGCCTGTCGCCGCGCAGCAACAGCCCGCGCCCGCTCAACCAGAACCTGCCGCTGCTGAGCAACCCGCCGAGCCCTCCGGCTTTACTCCGCTCGTGCCCCGCGATCCCAAGGATCCTCCGCGCCACGGCGGCGTCAATTCCATGTTCGGTTTCTAATCGCTAAACCACACCCATTGAACCGCGCACGCGGACGTGCAAAGATAATTTCCTCTCCGCGGCGGAGAAAGGTCCATCCCGCATGAGACCCGTGTTTCTCTGCTGCGTTCTTTCCACTTGGCTCTTCCTTCTCCCTCAACAATCCGACATCTGGCGCAATGTCAAAGCTGACGGAGTCGGGACAGATCTACACGCGGCATCTCTCGCCTCTCGACAGATCGCCACCATTCGAAGCGCTCTGGCCGCCCGTGTGAAACTCGACAGCGCACCATGTGCGGAAGGCTTTGAACCCGACTGGACCGAGAAAGTCACTTTTGGCGAACTCCCAATCTCTACCACTGGCCACATCATCCTCGTTCAGGCGGGCCCCGGCTGTGCCCGCGGCGGTCAGGGTGCCAATGGCGCCATGTGGATCGTCCAATTCAAAGGCGGCAAGCTCTCTTTTCTGGCTACTCCCCAGCATGAGTTCTTCGGTTGGCTCTACTCAGTTCAGCCCACTACTAGTCACGGTTTGCGCGATTTGGTTCTCGGCTGGCACATGCACGCGGGACGGGACGGGTTCACGCTCAGCTATTTCCGGTTTGACGGCGCGCTTTATCGCCGAATAGGAGCCGCCCACATCGTGGTCGACGACAACAATGTCACCAGGATCGTTCCCGACTCGGCTTCCTGAGGCTCCCCCGCCACTCGCCTGAACCACGACTCCGCGTTAGTCTCTCTCTCTTCACAAAGCGAATGGAGGCCTGCCTCTGCCCCGCAAGAGCCTCCATGTTCGCGTATATGCTCACACATGACGCTCACCATCGCGGTCAGGTCTGCATGCTCGCGCATCAACTCGGCTTTCCGCTACCTAGTTACGCCAACTACACCATTTGGTCTTGGGAAAAACTCTGCAAGGAGTGTGCCTTCCCTCGCCCCCGCTAGCTTCGGATCCCAAACGAATGCTGCTCGTCTTTGCTTACAATTTCCCGAGCACTTCTTGCGCCAGCGTCTTCTCCATCGCTTGTTTTTTCTCCGCTGGCGCATCCCCGTACGCTGCCACTTTGATCGCCGTGCTTCCTTTCTTTACCATCAACGCCACATATTTCGCCGATTCCACGTAGTACGCGCTGTCTCCAAGCCCGTCCACCGTTGTCACCTTCATCTTCGTCGACGCCAGGGCCTTCCCGGCTTCAAAACGCTCCGAGCTCTCCACCAGTAGCGTCGTGAACTTCGTGCCATTCGCCGTCGGCTTGCTCACCGACCACGTGCACGTCATTGTCCCGGACGCAATCCCCTCGTTGACTGGCTCCCCGATCGCCGCACCCACCTGCTCCTTCGTTAACATCGAGCAGGCATCCCCCGTTGGCGCCGCGTTTACCGCCCCGGCCGTAATCGCGCTTAGTGCCACAGCGAACGCTGCAATCGGCAATCTTGATTTCATATGTTGAGACTCCCCTTTTCTTGGCCGCCCATTCTATCCCACTTCCCGGGAACTCTTTCCTGCATATTCCGGAATAGAAAGTCATAGATACCTGCAACTCGATCCGTCTGTATAAAGGGGGCACTCCGTGAATCGTGCGTTCGTGGTGGGATGTATCGCGGCACTCTTCTTTGCCGCTCTAGCCGCACGTCAAGCCGATCCGTCGTTCGCCGGCGGCCCGACTGCCACACCAACTTCTTCCGCTCAACTGCCGCCCGATCAGCTACCCGCCGGCGGCGTCATTATCCTCGCTCCCGACCCCTATGCCTGGCGTGTCTGGTCCCGCGGCAAGATCGAATTCAGTTTCGATTCCGGTCACACTTGGGAGCAGCAAAAGAGCGGCGTCACCACCGACCTCATCGCCGGCAACGCTCCCACTCGTAAAGTTTGCTGGATCGTGGGTAAGGCCGGCACTGTCCTCCTTACCACCGATCAGGGCCGCCACTGGAAAAAACTCACTCCACCAAGCGACGAAGACCTCGAAGGTGTCAACGCGGAAGACGGCAAGCGCGCTTCCGTCTGGACGACCAGCCACAAACACAGTTATGCCACGAACGACGCTGGCGCCTCTTGGGCCCCCAACGAAGAAAAGTAATCCCTGGTTCCCAGCCGCTGCTCATTTGAGGTTTGATGTACCCTACTGCCTCTTCTCTACCCCCGCCTTCCCGTTCAACTCTTCCAACTTTGCTAATCGCGTCCGCAGTGGCTCCACATCCTTCGCTGCCGGCACCAGTTGCATATACGTCTGAATTTCTGAAATCGCTCCGGCATAGTTGCCTTTCGTCGAATAAACATCGGCTAGCAGCAAATGTACTTGTGGGAACTTCGTCATCAAATCCGCATGCTCCGCCTTCAACGCGCTTTTTTCCGCCGCGTCGAATTGTCCCAATTGGTAATGCGCCCACGCGTTGTAGTAATACGCGATCCCCGCGTTGATCGGATCCAGATCCACAACGTAGCCCGTCGTGCTCGTCTGGCTCATCGGATCCATTGCTATGATTCGCTCTGTAAGCCGCAACACTTCCTGCCAGTCGCGCGCCGCGTACGCCATCTCCGCGAGCTTCAGGTACGGCGCCAGGAACCGCCGCTCCACCTCCGTCGCCTCCGTGAATGCCGCCTTCGCCCCGTCCCGGTCATTCACCGCCTGCCGCACCACACCCAGTTGGTACCACGCTCTTCCATACTTTGGGTAAATCCCGACGGCTTTCTCAAACGCTTTCTGCGCGTCGGCATAATTCTTGTTCTTTGCCGCCGAGATTCCCTTTTCATAGGCCTTCACGGCGTCTTTCGGCGCGCGGTACGCCGCCGCATTCAGCGTCCCGCCGTCCACCTTGGTCATCCGCTGCACGGTGATCTTTCCCACATCCACGCTGCCGCCGGTCACATCCAGATCCATCAGCCTGTACGTGCTCGGCCGGAATCCCGAGGCCGATGTTCGCAGTTCGCACGTTTGCAGTTCGTGCCTCGGCACTCCTAAATCCGCTACCGTCCCAGTCGTTCCGCTCCGGTAGTCCACATCTCCGCTGGCATCGATGACTTCCGTCCGCGCTCCCAGTTGCATGTTGAAATCGCCTCGTGGCCCCGCGTATACCTGCTGCACAATCCTCTCCAGGCACACTCGCTCGATCAGCACGTCGTGCGGCACCGACGAACCGTCGGACGTCGCTATTTCACCCCGCAAGAACATTACGCGATCTTCACCCGACCGCGCTACGGGTCCCGTTGTACTCATGGGATTATTCGGCAGACCGCCCATCGTTGGCCCCGTCGGGTTAGGTGAGGGCGACGGTGAAGGTGAAGGTGACGGTGATGGGGAAGGACTCGGCGCCGGGGGTTTCTGCGCCAGCACCGGCATCGCTAGTCCAAATGCCAGCGCGAATTGGAGGATTCCTCTAAATCTCAATCGTGCTCCGCGCGTCATGCTTCGCTGCGATCCGCTGGTATTGCTCGTCCGCATACTTGCTCCTTCGGACGCCTTCCGTCGCGCGCGGCATTCTGCTCTTTCCCCTCGCCGCTCGCGACCGACCGTTTTTCCTTACGCCGTCTGGGTGCGCGGATTCGTCCCGGCGGCTCCCGACCATTCTACTCCCCTGCCCACCCGCGTCCACCCCAATCCCGTCCCTTGCGCCCCAGCGTTCGACGTTCCGCCCTTTAGACGTTAAACTACTCCCGCCATGTCCGTCATCGACCAAGTCTTAGTCGCCAACCAGGAATACGCCCGTACCCACGAACTGCGCCGCCTCACCCCGCGTCCCGAGCGCAAGCTCGCCATCCTCACCTGCATGGATACTCGCCTCTCCATCCGCACCCTCGGCCTCAAGACCGGCGACGCCCACATTATCCGCAACGCCGGTGGCATCGTCACCGACGACTCCCTCCGCTCCCTTTTGATTTCTCACTATCTCCTCGGAACCGAGGAGTTCATGGTCATCAACCATACCGACTGCGGCCTCATGCACGCCACCGAGCAGGACCTCCGCGCGCGTATTCAGAACCGCGCCGGAACCGCCGCCATCGCCCCGGCCTTCTTCTACGCCTTCCAGAACATCGACGAAAACGTCCGCCATCAGCTCCAGAAGCTCCGCACTCACCCCTGGATCCCCAACTCCATCGCCATCCGCGGCTTCGTCTACGACGTCACCACCGGTCTCCTCCGCGAGATCACGGACTTCTGACCGGCCCTCACACCTGATGCTCTTCGCCGTGTCCTGTTCTTCTTAACGATCTGCGCCCGGCGGCTGTCGGCTCTCGGCCTACTCTTCCTTCACTTCCATCCCGTACACATCCTGCAGCCCCGTATCTCTCAACAGCAGCGGAGCGCCATCCGGCCCCAATCCCATCCAATCGTCCCAATATCCCGTTGGCCGGAAGTCCTTTAAGTCTGCCACTCGCTCGGTCTTCAAATCGCTGATCCGCACGCGTTGGATCGCCGGTTTCTCCGGCCAGCTCAAAAAATACAAATACGCCCCATCCTTCGACCAATCCGGAAAACTGACATTCCGCTCCTGCAACACTTCGGTCCACTTTTGCCTCGCCACGTCATACAGCATCAGGCTCTGCGAATTCGATTTCACCGCCGCGATCCACTTTCCGTCCGGTGACCACCTCGGCGAGAATAGCTGCTCCGAGCCCGGCACTTCCTTCACTTTCTTCGTCGCCACATCCGCCACGCGTATTCCCGATCCTGCCGCCGCGTACACCGCCCCAAACGCCAGCGACTTCCCGTCCGGCGACCAGCTCGGGTCCGCCTCCGACCCCTGATCCTCCGGCAACAACTCCTGCGCCTTTCCTCCCTCCGGCGACACCAGATAAATCTTCGACGTCTTCCCCGCCGTCGTCGAGAAAAACGCAATCCATTTCCCATCCGGCGACCATCTCGGCAGCGACGCATACATCGGCGCGTTGCTCAACTGCAGCCTCTCGCTCCCGTCCACCCGGCTCCGCCACAGCGTTCCCTCGGGAAACGTCACGTACACCACCCACTGTCCATCCTTCGAAAAGCTCATGTGCTCCGCCGAAATCCCGCCCAGGAACGGCACCAGCTGTCCCGACTTCTCGTCGTACTTCACCAGTTCTCCCCGCGGTCTTCGCCCTGTTACGAAAACTCTTTTCCCATCGACGCTCGCCACCGGCCCCGACAGCGCCAGTGGTCCCGACGTCAACTGCGCCGGCTTGCCGTTTCGCGGCAACTCCCAGATGTTCCCCTGCGAGGAAAACAAATAATGCTTTCCGTCTGCGGTCCACACCCCGCAGCATTCTGCCGCTGGACTGTGCCATCCCGCCAGCAGCGCGCGAGTCTTTCCGTCCAGCGTCACTTCCCACAACGAGGTCGCGTTTGTCGTCTGATCCTTCAACGTCACTCGTAGCAGTTTTCCGTCCGGCGCCCAGTGCATCGACGCAGGCCATCCCGTCATCTTCGCCAGCGGCTTCGCGTCCGTTCCATCGCTCTTCGCCAAAAACAAATCGTTTCCCTTCGCATATACCAACTCTTTCCCATCCCGTGACCATGCTCCGGCGTGCCCCATCGCATCCGCCAGCCGCCTGGGCAATCCTCCCAGCACCGGCAGCGCCCACATTGGTCCATCAAACGCCGTCCCCGGCTGATCCGACACCAGCAGCGACGCCCCGTCCGCGCTAACATTTAGGATTTGCATGCTCACGCTCGGTGCCGCCAGCGGTACCACTTCTCCGCCGCTCACCGACACTTGCCCGATCGACGACGCCCCGGCCGCCAGCGGCGCGCTGTACTGCAAATACAATCTCGCTCCGTCCGTTCCTGCCAGAGACTTCGCGCGTCCGTCATTCGTAATCTGCGCTCCGCCGCTCAGCTTCAATGGCTCCGCCGGCCTGCTCTGCCAGTACACCACTCCCGCGATCGCAAGCGCCGCTGCCGCCACTGCCGCGGCCACGTACCCGATGAGCCTCGTCGATTTCTTCTGTTCCTTCTCACGGTCTTCCGAATCTGCTTTTGCCAGCTCCCGGCGCACGTCCGCCGCTGAAATGCTCAGCCGGCTTCCCGATCCGCTCCCCGTTCGTATGCCCGATATTCCCGCTTCCACGTCGCGTTTCAGCCGCTGCAGATCCGCGCGCATTTCCGCGGCGCTCTGGTATCGCAGGTTCCGGTCCTTCTCCAGTGCCTTGTAAATGATGTGTTCCAGCTCGACCGGCAAGCGCGCGTTCAATTCCGTCGGCGGCACCGGCGTCTCGTTCAATATCGACGAGAGGATCACTCCCATGCTCTCTCCGCGAAACGGCAGCCGCCCCGTCGCCATCTCGTACAGCACCACCCCAAACGAAAACAGGTCCGTTCGCGAGTCCACTGGCTTCGCCCGCACTTGTTCCGGCGACATATACGACACCGTCCCCATCGTCGACCCGGGACTCGTCAAGTCGAACCAGCTGTTCATCGCGCCGGCTACATTCGTCACCGTGATGTCCCGCTCGCGCTCTTCGCGCCGCCCATCCCCCACTTTCGCCAGCCCGAAATCCAGCACTTTCGCGTGACTGCGCTTCGTCAGAAAAATATTCGCGGACTTGATGTCCCGATGCACGATTCCTTCCGCGTGCGCCGCCTCCAGCGCGTACGCGATCTCCGACGCCACCGACACCAGCAAGTCATTCTCGAGCGCCTGCCCTTCAATCCGGTGTTTCAGCGTTTGCCCGTCCAGAAACTCCATCGCGATGAACGGCCGCCCCGCGCCGTCCCTTCCAATCTCATAAATGGTGCAGATGTTCGGATGGTTCAGCGCAGACGCCGCCTGCGCCTCTCTCTGGAATCGCAACAAGACTTCCGAATCCGCGGCTTCGTCTGGCAGGAACTTCAGCGCCACATATCGCTTCAGGTCGGTGTCCTCGGCTTTATACACCACTCCCATCCCGCCCCCACCGAGTTTTTCTACTATGCGATAATGTGAGACCACTGAACCAATCAGTGTCCGGCTGTCAGCCATTGTCTCCGCATTCTAATTTCCGCACTCAACCCAAGTCAACGCACAGCACCACAGTGGCCTGCGCACCATGTCCGCTCCCTCTTCCTGATTTTGCCTTGTGTAGCGCTGGCTTTTATGCCAGCGGCTGTTCCGGGGGCCGACTGCGGATCGCGCCTCTTCGTGCTTTTCTCTTGTAGCGGCCAGTCTTTAGACGGGCGCGCGAGCCTTCGAGCGCCTCCGGATCAGCGAATGATGCCGAGCCCTGCGGTTGCCGGCTCACCCTCGTCCCGCAACCCTCTGCCACCCCGGCACTTACACCCGCTCCCACCCCCGTTCCCTTTTCGCCCCATAGTACTCCAGTACAGTTTTCCCCCTCCTGTCCCTCGTGCTACAAAACTCTCAAGGTGAACCTATGAAGCGGTTGCTTACCACTCTCGCCCTGGCACTTTCTCTCTGCGCCATCGCGCCTTCCTCCGCGCACGCCTGGTGGTGGAGCCACCACAATTCTCCCGGTCCCAAAGGCGCCGGTGCCACTCTCAAAACCGCCAAGACCAAGAAGCAGAAGCCCCAAAAACAAAAGGTCGAGCATCTCTACAACTCTCCAAAATCCTGGGGCTGGTGGCACAAATCCCCCGGTCCTATGGGCGCCGGCTCCTGATCGCTTCGGGAATGACCCGCACCGCGAGACTCGCGCCAAATACTGCTCCCAAAACAATTACCCCACGGCCGGTGGCACAGCCTGAATGTAGTGAAGTGGGTTGGGTGCCGCCGGGTGCCCCACGGGCCGCCTTTGCACGTGGGAACAGCGCCGCAACTCGTCTCATCCTCCGCGGACAAAACAAATCCCCACGCCGCATTTGGGTGCCGCCGGGTAGCGTAGGCTGAATGTAATGAAGTGAGGTTGGGTGCCGCACCCTTTGCTTTCCAAGGGTGCGGATTTGGAGTCAAATTCACGCGAAATGCCGCCGCCTCCACAAAACAAAAACCCCACGCGCAACTTCGCACGTGGGGCTCTGCTCTTTCAACCTTCTGACGCTCGGATGTCCTGGAGTTCTTAGTAAATCCCGCCGGTCACCCGCAGCGTCTCTCCCGTCAAATATTTCGAATCCGCCGACGCCAGGTACACCGCTGTCGGCGAAATGTCATCCGTCTGCCCGATCCGTCCCAGCGGCGATTGCGACTCTACCCACTTCCGGAAATCTCCCTCGGCAAATCCCGCCGCATGCACGCCTTCCGTCTCAATCATTCCCGGGTTGATCGAGTTCACGCGGATCTTCTTCGGTCCTAGCTCCTTCGCCAGTACGCCGGTGATCGCGTCGACCGCGCCCTTCGTCGCCGTATACGTCGCCGTATTCGGCGGCTGAATCGTGCTCACGCCCGACCCAATATTGATTACGCTGCCGCCTTCCGGCCCCATCAGCTTTACCGCCTCTTTGGTCGTCAGCAGCAATCCCAGCACGTTCAGGTTGAACTGCTTATGGAACAGTTCCTCCGTGATCGCCTCCAGCGGCGCGAATTCATACACGCCCGCGTTGTTCACCAGCACATCTACTTTCCCAAACGCCTTTTTTGTCTCCGCGAACAACTGCGAAATGTCCGCCTGCTTCGAAACGTCGCCTTGCACCGCAATCGCTTTTCCGCCCGCTGCCTTGATCTCATGCACCACGCGTTCCGCGCCCTCTTTGCTCGACGCGTAATTCACCACCACCGACGCGCCTTCCGCCCCCAGTGCTTTCGCGATTCCTGCGCCGATTCCCTTCGACGCGCCCGTCACGACCGCTACCTTCCCCGCTAACTTCCCCATGATTTCCTCTTTCTCGCCCGCTTCCAGGCCCCTCAGACATTTTGACAACCGTCGAATTGATGCCATGCCTCCGCCCCCGGTTATACTTTTCTTCCGTGAACATTCCCGGCAGGTGCTTGCCTGAGGCGCTCCTTTCGACACGCTTTGCGCTCACCCTCCAGCCCACGTCACACCTCAGTCAACACGCTGACCCGCAACAGCTTGCGTCAACTCCCGTCGCTCGCCGCAATCTCATGCTCATGTGACCGGCACACTTGCCGCCACGTCCCCCTTTTGCCAATCTCACTCTTACCCCGCGGTCGGCCTTGGGTCCCTTGCCTTTGTTCCCTTCCGGGGGAACATCGCGCGGAAGGATCTTTCATGAGACCGCTTTACCGCCGTCTCCTCTTTCTGTTGCTTCTCCTGCTTTCCATCGCTTGTTCCGGTTGCCTCGTCGTTCCCATGCGCGCCCCCACCAAAACCATCGGCACCACCGGCGGCATCGGCAAAAAGGTCGATCTCAAATTCATTGTCCCCGGCTCGACCTCCCGCCAGGAGGTTCTCCAGAAACTGGATTGGCTGAATTCCGGCATTACGGATGATCGCTTCTTCGTTGCTCGGTGGAGCGAGTCTACCTGGGGCGTTGCCTGGGCGGTCGCCGCCAATTACGCCGCGGATGGTGGCTGGAACCGTTCCTGGACAATTCACAACCTTGTCGTCGAGTTTGACGCCCAAGGCCTGGTCCTGAAATCCTCCCTGCTCGACGACAAACACCTCGCCGACACCCTCTCTCAGCTTATTTCTCAAGATTCAGACGAGTCTCTCGCCGCTCAACTTCCCTTCCAGGTCCTCACCAACCATTCCCATCTCGGCAAACATACCTCCGGCACACTCACTCTTGCCGAAGACGAATTGCGATTCGCTCCCAATGGAAGCGCCTGCCCCGACTCGAATTCCTGCTTTGCCACTCCTCGGCAGAACATCCTTCGCGTCTCTACCGGGAGCTGGACCTCCTCTTCCTCAACCTCTCCGGCCCTTCTTGCCACCACAATTCATTTCAAACAGAACACCTCTCTGGGTACGAAATTCTCCACCCAACTGGATCTGCCCACCATCGTTCTCTTACTTCGTTACGTTCATCAGCCGCGCGCGACGCCAGACGTCTCGCAGGAAGGCGGGAATCGCACTCGTGCCCACTCACCACAGCATTGCTCTCTCTCAACTTCCTCTCGCGCTCGTGATTCTTTCGCTCGCGCCCCGGCCCTTGCCCGCTCAAGTCGATCAGTTTCTCGTGGTTCCTAATGTCCACTCGGACTCCTCCCAAACTCAGATTCACGACGGTGCCCAGCGCGGATATCACATCGTTCTCGTCGCTCCTCATGGCGATGTGGTTCTTCTCGAACGCAACCCCGAAGGCTCCGGCCTGTATTCCTATCGCTTTCTGTCCTGTCCGAACCTCTGGAAGGTAGGCGACTGCGACGGCTTCCTCAACCACAACGCCTCCTCTGGCTATCGCGTTCTTCCCGACGCTACCGATGCCTCCGTTCTCAAAAATGTGACCGTTCCGCAAGGCTTCGGCTCGCGCCTTGTGATGGAAAAACCTCCACAAGCCGCGCTGTATTCCTATCACGTGCAAGACTTGGCCAGCGATAAGGTCATCCCTGAAGCGTACGCACCGGTTGGTTTGATGTTCGAAGGCGCGTCGTCCAGATTGGTCCTCTCCGAGCGGCCTCGCGATGGCGCTTCCCCCCTCAGCAGCACTCCATACCTCATCGTCGGGCCCGACAGTTCGAAAAAATTGATTCAGACGCTCAACAGCCTTGGAGCCAAGGGTCATCGGCTCGCGCTCCTCGCCCCGACAGCCAGATTTGGCGGACCGCTCTACGCACTCGTCTACTTCTTTGGCAATCCGAAATCCTGGGAATATGCGCTGTTGACGGCAAACGATAGCGCGGAGAACCTGCAGCGCCACCTGAACGAACAGGGCGCAAAGGGCTTTCGGCCAGTCATCGTCGCGGCCGGGAATCTCATCCTGGAGCGCTCCACGCAGGGCGACCCACAGCCCTATTCCTACTGCGTTCTCTCGATTGGGAAGGATCGACCCTTTTCGGCCGAGATTGAAAAACAACTTGCCGCGGGCTATCAACTCCGCCTGCTGGTTCCCCTAAACTTGCGCCCGGCGAAAGCCTTCAGCTTCGGGGACATTTCGTATGCTTCATCCCCTGCCGTGATTCTCAAAAAGCGGGAGTAAATCCATCGCCCAGGCGCGGCCTTACCACGTCCCGATTCTCACCACCGCCTGCGTCATTACCCGCACGCCACTTTGCGGGTGCACCATCGCCACATCGTTCATCCACGAGTGCGTGTAATCCACCGCCACCACGCGCCACGCGAATGGCCGGCTGATCACGAGGTCGAACCCGCCGCCCGCCACGATTGTTGGCCCGTTCTGCGCCGTCTCGAACTGGTAGTCGCTGCGCACCGGGTAGTGCTTTAGCGTCCCGTTCCCGTCATTCCATTCTTGCAACAGTTTCTTCCTCAGCGCCGCGTCGTTGATCTCAAACGTTACTTTTCTTCCGCCAAACATGAATTCCGTGAACGGCGAGAATTTCCGGTTGGCCATCGGTGTCCAACGCACCCCGCCGCCGTAGAACAGCGAGTCCGCGCTGTAATTGTATTGCGGCATGTGCATCACCGTGCACCCGCTCACTTCCGTCACCACCTGCCACTTCGCATTCACCCGTGCCGCTCCGCTGCCGCCTCCCCCTACGCACGATCCCCCGCCCAGAAACGATTCGTAATACGGAAACGCGCTCAACTCGATATCTGCTTCCTTCGGGTACGGCTTCTTGAATTCCACTCCTGCCGGCAGCCACGCGTTCTTCGTAAACTGGAAGGGCTTCTCTCCATCCCCATTCTTGAAATCCGTCACGAGCGCTTTTCGGATCTCGTAATTCTGCCCAAACAGCCCCATCCGTGTGTCCCGCACCCACGGTGGTCGGAACGCCATTATGTTTCCGAACGTTCTCCCCGGATTCAGGAAGCTTCTCGCCAGAATAATCAGCGTGCGGTTCGTAGTCCGGTTCTCCAGCCCCATGATCAGATAACGGTCCGCCGCGTCCTCCGCCATCATCGTGCAGAATCCCAGCGTCGGCGTATCCGTCAGCGTGATGAATCCCGGCGACGCATGCAGCATCACGTTGGCAATCGACGCTTCGCTGATCGGCCCGATTTTCCACTGCGTATGCCATACCGCGCTGTACGCCATCGACCGCAGCATGCTGATCCAGTATTCCCGCCCGTCTCCCCACTGCACCAGGTGGTAGTACGGATCGTTCTGCCTTTGGATGAATCCGAAAATCGATCCTTCAATCGGGTGTCCCACATACGGCGCCATGAACCGGTCGCTGTCGCTCCACCCCCGCAGTTCCGATACGGAACGCGTGTACTG
>Ga0335071_10003583_pt1 | contig 16292 bp, 10 predicted proteins | sample Lox_Sample_15_FD_206724 | JGI IMG/M metagenome (GOLD analysis project Ga0335071, IMG submission 206724) | Soil microbial communities from Loxahatchee National Wildlife Refuge, Florida, United States - Lox_Sample_1.5 | ecosystem: Environmental > Terrestrial > Soil > Wetlands | place: USA... | reverse complement strand
CTCACGGCGAAAAACTGCGCCTCGGTTTCGTCGACGTCCCCGGTCACGAGCGCTTTGTGCGCAACATGCTCGCCGGCATCGGCGGCATCGACCTCGTTGTGCTCGTCATCGCCGCCGACGAGGGCATCATGCCGCAAACGCGCGAGCACTTCGATATCTGCCGACTGCTTGCAGTACGCCGCGGCCTGACCGTGCTGAATAAGTCGGATGCGGTCGATGCCGAAACTTTAGAAGTTGTGCGCATGGAAGTGGCTGAATTCCTGCGCGGGTCATTTCTCGATCCCGCACACGCGCCGTTGGTGGCGGCAAGTTCGCTAACCGGCGCTGGGATCGGCGAAGTGAAGGTGGCCTTGGCAAAGGTCGCATCTGAAGCCACAGCAAAGGATTCCACCGCGCTCTCCCGGCTCCCCATCGACCGTGTCTTCACCATGAAAGGGTTCGGTACCGTCGTGACCGGAACGCTCGTGGCTGGAACCGTTCGCAAAGAAGAAGAGTTGGAAGTCTTTCCCTCGGGTAAGCGCGTGCGAGTACGCGGAGTGCAGGTTCACGGTGCGCAAGCCAACGCTGCTATCGCCGGCCAGCGAACCGCGTTGAATCTCGCCGGAGTTTCTACCGAAGACCTGGCGCGCGGCATGACGCTCACAACCGCCGACACATTTCGCTCGGCTTCCCGCCTTGATTCGCGTCTCTCACTGCTCAAGTCAGCGAAGCCCTTGAAAGACGGCGTCCGTGTGCACTTCCACGCGTTCACCGCAGAGACAGTCGCCGAGGTCCGCCTTCACGGAACAAAACTGCTCAAGCCCGGAGAAGAGGCTTTTGCGCAACTCAAGCTGGCCGGTCCCGTTCTCGTTCTCCTCGGAGATCGCTTCATCGTTCGCCAGTTTTCTCCGGTAATCACGATCGGCGGCGGCGTAGTGCTCGATGCTTCGCCGCTTACGCGCAAGCGGCCGTCAGACGACACCGCGAGATTCCTGAACACAATGTTGGAAGGCTCCCCAGAACCGATGCTGGTTGCGCGCGTCGAGAGGCGCGGCATCGCCGGGCTTCCACTCAGTAAAGTGCCCGCTGAGATGAACATTCGCGCGGAAGAAGCCGCGAAGCTCGCGGCGCGCGCCGGACTCGTCCGCTGCAGTCAAACGCTTGTATCGCCGGCGGCATTCTCCGATGCCAGCACCCGGGTGCTGCAAGCTCTCAAAAACTTCCATGACGCGAATCCGCTTGTCGCTGGCATCAGCAAGGAGGAATTGCGCGGGCGGGTGAACCTCAGCGCGGAAGTATTCCCCGCCGTGCTGGCAAAATCAGTGGCTGACAAGAGGCTCGAAATCTCGGGCGAGCAGGTTCATCTTCCCGGCCGCGGCGTCGTCATGAAAGATGAAGAAGCCGAGTCGAAAAAGATCATCGAGCAGGCGTTTCAATCGGCCGGCCTCAAGGTTCCGTTGCTGAAAGATGTGCTGGCCAGCGTGAAAGTGGACCGAATCCGCGCGCAGAAAATCATGACGCTTCTTCTGCGTGACAAAATACTCATCAAGCTCGCCGACAATCTCGTCTTCCACCACACGGCACTTGCCGATCTGCGCAAAAGGATCACGGTGCTCAAAAGCACCACGCCCAAGATCGACGTCGGCAAATTCAAAGAACTCACCGACGTGAGCCGTAAGTACGCAATCCCTCTGCTCGAATATCTCGACCGCGAGCGTGTCACCCGCCGCGTCGGCGACGAACGGGTGATTCTGTAGTCAACAAAAGCGGAGCCATCTAGGCCCTCGTGAGCCTTGCCCGTCACCACGCTTTGCCTGTGGACTCGCATAGAATAGGGCAATCATGAAAAGGCTATCGATCGTGCTGTTGGTAGTCTGTTTTCTGTCTGCCTGCAAGTCATCATCTTCGTCTTCGAGTTCACCACCAGCCTCTTCTTCGCCCGCGTCGAACGCGGCCAGCAATGATGCCGTCGATAAGAAACTGCTCGAAATCTCCGGCAGTGGGGCTGCCAATTGCGGACGCCTCACGTCGCAAGCAACCGCCGTTCTGGAAGCAGCAAGCAAATGCGCAATGCAGGCCGCACAGCAAAAGCGCGCCTTCTATGTTGTTTACGACATGCCGGGGATGACCGTGGGTGTGGCCGGGAACTCCGAAGGCAAGCTCTTTAGCGTGCAGTCGCAAGCGGGGGGAGCCGGAGTAACTAGCGATCCGTGCCCGGCCGAGCTGCGCATCGCGCCGAGCGGTCGCATGACCTGCTATGCTCCCGGAACTTTTCCGATGGGCTCTGGTGCCGGCTCACACACCAACATGACGATGCCGCAAGGCATGCCGAACCCGCACCAGCAGAGCGGCAGCCAGCAGAATCCTCACCAGTCAGGAACGCAGAAACCGCCGCAGTAGCGCGTATCGACTGCGGCGAAGCTTTGAATAATCAAAATTGGGAGCCCAGTATGCGACGATCCTTAATTTTGTCATTCCTTCTTGCCGTTGTTTTCAGCCTTACAGCTCTAGCGCAAACTCCCGCGCCGGCGTCCGCAGCCCAAGGGAAGCCCGCCGCGCCATCGGACGTCGGTCTCATCTGGGGCCTGAAAATCCCCATGCGTGACGGCGTGCATCTCAATGCCACGGTCTACCGTCCTCACGGGCAACAAGATCCCGTGCCCGTGATCTTCGAACTCACGCCCTACATCAGCGACAGCTACCACGCTCGCGGCTATTACTTCGCGCAGCATGGCTATGTCTTCGCCATTGTCGACGTTCGCGGCCGCGGCAATTCCGAAGGCACTTTCTCGCCGTTTGTGCAGGAGCCTCGCGACGGCCACGACATCGTCGAGTGGCTCGCCCGCCAGCCGTGGTGCAACGGGAAAGTCACGATGTGGGGCGGGTCCTATGCCGGTTTCGACCAGTGGATGACGATACGCGAAGCACCCGAGCATCTTGCAACCATCGTTCCCGTAGCGGCCGCTCACTCGGGTGTCGATTTCCCGGCGCCCAAAAACATATTCGCCTCTTATGACATTCAATGGCTTACCTATACCAGCGGCGTGACACCCAACACAAATCTTTTCGGTGAGTCACCATTCTGGATTTCGAAATTCTCCGAGATGTATCTGCAGCACCGCCCATTTCGACAGCTCGACCAGATCGTCGGCAACCCCTCCCCAACATTTCAGCTGTGGCTCAGCCACCCCGCGGTCGATTCGTTCTGGCGGAGCCTCGCCATCACGCCCGAGCAGTACCGCGCCATTCACGTTCCGATCCTGACCATCACCGGCAGCTATGACGGCGATCAGATCGGCGCCTTCACCTACTATCGCGCACACATGAAATACGGCACCGACGCCGCCAAGGCGCAGCACTACCTGATCATTGGCCCATGGGATCATGCCGGAACGCGGACACCGAAAAAAGAAGTCGGCGGCCTTACCTTCGGCGATGCCAGCATGCTCGACATGAACAAGCTGCACACCGAGTGGTACGACTGGACCATGAAAAACGGCGCGAAGCCGGAGTTCCTGAAAAAGCGCGTGGCGTACTACGTCATGGCGGCCGACGAATGGAAGTATGCCGATACGCTCGAGAGCATTTCCAATGCAGCCCGCACGCTCTATCTCGACTCGACCTCCGGTGAAGCGGGCGACGTTGTTCACTCCGGGAAATTGACCGACGCTAAGCCCACCGGCGCGCAGCCCGATCATTATGTCTACGATCCACTCGACGTGCGTCCCGCCGAGTTGGAAAAAGAAGACATCAAGAACTCTCTGACCGACCAGCGATACGCTCTGAACCTCTTCGGCAACGGCGTTGTTTATCACAGCGAGCCATTCGCCGCTGATACCGAGGTTTCCGGCTTTGTGAAACTTGCTGTCTGGATGGCCTTGGACGTTCCCGATACCGACTTCGAAGTGAACCTTTATGAGATTCTGCCGGACGGCACCAGCGTGCAGTTAACCGGCGACATACTCCGCGCCCGTTACCGCGAATCGCTCAGCCAGGAAAAGCTCGTGAAACCGGGCGAGGTCAATGAGTATATCTTCGACGGCTTCACATTCTTCTCGCGCCGCATTGCCAAGGGCAGTCGTCTGCGTCTGGTCGTTAGCTCTCCCAATTCGATTTACCTGGAGAAAAACTACAACAGCGGCGGCGTGGTGGCCGACGAAACTGCCAAGGACGCCCGCACGGCGCACGTCACCGTGTACCACGACGCGCAGCATCCCAGCCGCCTGGAGTTGCCTCTGGTGCAATAAGTCAGGGCTGGCCCCATTCGCGCCCTGTAGACTAACTACACGCGTGAGTGGGACCAGCATCAGCATGAATAAAGTTCGCATCATTGGCGCCGGCCTTGCCGGCACCGAGGCGGCATGGCAGTGTGCGCGGCGCGGCGTCGCCGTCGATCTCGTTGAGATGCGGCCGTTACGCGCGACTCCCGCACACCAGACACCGGATTTCGCCGAACTCGTCTGCTCGAATTCGCTCAAGTCCGACAGCGAAAATACCGCGCCGTGGCTGCTAAAGGAGGAGATGCGGCGCGCCGGGTCGCTCCTGCTTGAGATTGCGCGGGCTACAGCGGTTCCGGCGGGGCATGCGCTCGCCGTCGATCGTACGGAATTTTCTCGGTGCGTGACCGAGGCGATTTCGGGGGACCCGCTGATCACGATCCGGCGGGAAGAAGCCACAAAGGTCGACAACTCTGAACTCACGGTGATCGCCACCGGGCCGCTGACGTCAGATTCCCTCGCTCAAGAAATCGCACGGCGCAGCACAACTGAGGGCAATACCCACCAGCTTTATTTCTACGACTCCATCAGCCCAATCGCCGAAGCCGACTCCATCGACATGAGCCGGGTTTACCTGGCCGCACGCTATGACAAAGGCTCGGCTGACTACATCAACTGTCCGATGACGAAGGATGAGTATGACGCATTCTACGACGCGCTGATTGCCGCGCAATCCGTCGAGCAGAAGGACTGGGAGAACCTGAATTATTTCGAAGGCTGCCTGCCCATCGAAGAAATCGCGCGCCGCGGGCGAGACACGCTGCGCTTCGGGCCGATGAAGCCGGTCGGCTTGATCGATCCCCGCTCCGGTAAAAGACCGTATGCCGTCGTCCAACTCCGCCAGGAAAATCTCCGCGCGGATTCCTACAACCTCGTCGGCTTTCAAAATCACCTGAAGTTTGGTGAGCAGGCCCGTGTTCTGAGCATGATCCCCGGCCTTGAGCGCGCCCGATTCCTCCGTTACGGACAGATTCACCGGAACACCTACATCAACGCGCCCACACTCCTGACGCCCACACTGCAAATGAAATTGCATCCGCGCGTTCTTTTTGCAGGCCAGATCTGCGGAGTCGAGGGCTACGTCGAGTCCATTGCCACGGGCCTTGTGGCAGGCATCAACGCGGCTGCGCTCGCGACGAATTTCGAGCCCACGCCTCCTCCTCGCGCTACGGCGTTCGGCTCACTCGTTCACTACATTACCCAGGCAGATCCCAAGAACTTTCAGCCCGCGAATATAACCTTTGATCTTTTGCCCGCATTGCCAACTCGCGTTCGCGACCGCAAAGAACGGCATCGCCTGCAATGCGAACTCGCTCTGCGCGAGTTCCAATCATGGCTCGAATCCGTCTCACTACTGTCTAGCACCCAACGATAGCTCTCGCAAAACTGCGGCTGCCGGAAACCCCGCGGCGGAACAAAATCATTCAATCTCACGTACTTCTACTCAGCAGGCATACGTGCGCTTTCGTTTCCAGGAAAGCCGCGTCGAACAGTCAGATGGCCTTTTTCGACCTCATTCGTGACGTTTTTCGCACGCTCTGGGCGCATCGCATCCGTACATTCCTGACCATGTTTGGCATCGCGTGGGGAGTGGTGTCCATCGTCCTGATGACGGCCGCAGGCGAGGGTTTGCGGGTAGGCCAGCAGAAGCAAGCGGAGACCCTGGGTAAAGATCTGATGATCGTTTTTCACGGCCGCACCAGTCTGCAGGCGGGAGGGCTGCGTTCTGGGCGCGTCGTGCATTGGGTCGATTCGGACCTGCCATACATTGAAGACGAGGCTACCGACTGCCAGTACGCCATCCCCGAACTCGAACAGAATACGGTCCGCTCGCACACCGCCTTCAATGCTGCGGCATTCACCGTGACTGGCTCGACCCCGGAGTTCGCCGAAATTCGCAGTTTGGGCATCAGCGAAGGCCGCTTCTATGATCAGGACGACATGCGCGAGGGCCGCCGCGTGGCATTTCTTGGCTCGGACGCCAAGAAGCAGTTGTTCGCGAGCCGCCCGGCAGTGGGCCAACTCGTCTATCTCAACGACACGCCGTTCACAGTGATCGGCGTGATGTCGTCGAAAAAGCAGGACTCAAGTTACGACGGTTGGGACATCAACAAAGTATTTATTCCGTTCTCTGTGATGCGCCGCGATTTCCCCGACCGGCCACCCGGCACACCTTACACGTTCGACCAACTGTTGGTCGTGCCGCGTGATGTCGAACATCACGAGGCGTGCAAAGGCGAGATCCGTCGCGTCCTCGGACGCCTTCACGGCTTCGATCCAAGCGACAAAGAAGCGTGCCCCATCTGGGATACCGTGCAGGAAGCTAAGGCCTTCCGCACCATGACCGATGGCATGAAGTATTTTCTCGGCGCGGTGGGTATCGTGACTCTCTTCCTCGGCGGACTTGGCGTGATGAACGTCATGCTGGTTGCCGTTCGCGAGCGTACACGCGAAATCGGCGTGCGCAAAGCCATTGGCGCGCCCTCGCGCAGCATCCTCCGGCAGTTTTTCCTGGAGGCGCTGCTGATCGCGTTCGTCAGCGGCGGGCTTGGACTTGGGATTGCCTTCGGTTTATGCGCGCTTGTCGATATGCTGCCCATGCCGGACTTTTTTGCCGGGCTCCTCCCCACCTGGCAGACCGGCACGCTCGCCTTCAGCGTCCTGGGACTGATTGCCATCTTCTCGGCGCTCTATCCCGCACGCCGCGCTGCCGCTGTCGACCCAATCGAAGCTCTGCGCAACGAGGCCGGAGGCTAGCATGCTCCTGCAAATTCTTGCTGAAGCCTGGGCGGCTCTTCGGCGCAATCGTACGCGCAGCGCGCTTACCATGCTCGGCATCGTGTGGGGCATCGCGACCGTCACCCTGCTGATTGCCTACGGCGGCAGCTTCCGCAACATTTTGGTCTCAGGTTTCAACGCCTTCGGCAAGGGAGCAGTCATCTGCTGGCCTCAGCAAACCAGCGAACAGCCCGGAGGTCAGCGCGCGGGCAAGAAGGTTGTTCTCGAGCAGGAAGACCTCGACATGATCAAGGAGACGGCGACCTACGTTCGGCACGCCTGTCTCGAGACTGTCCGCCGTCCCGGCATTGCCTATGGCGATCGCATGGTGGGTACCGCGCCCGTCCGCGGAGTCTGCCCCGAGTATGGTGACATGCGCAACGAAGTCCCGTCCGAAGGCCGCTGGATCAACTCGCTCGACGCCCTCGAACGCCGTCGCGTCATCTTTCTCGGCGCCCGCGTGCGTGAGCAGTTATTTGGCGGGCGTCCGGCGATCGGCGAGACGGTCGTCGTTGCCGGAGTACATTTCACCGTGATCGGCACCATGGATCGCAAGATCCAGCTCAGCAACTATTTTTCGAGCGACGACGAATCGACCTGGATCCCCTACTCAACAGCCGGCGATCTTTGGAATACCAAGTACGGCGACGTTCTCGTCTTCGAGCCCATCGCTCCGCAGTTCGAGGCGCGGGCCGAAGCTCAGGTATTGGCAGCCATAGCCACCCGCCAGAATTTTTCTCCCACCGACAAGAAAGCAATTCAGATGTTTGGCCGCGAAGAGTTCCGTCCGGTGATCAACGGCATCACCATCGGCCTTCAGGTCCTGCTGATCTTCATCGGTATCCTGACCCTTGGCATCGGCGGCGTGGGCGTGATGAATATCATGTTGGTCTCGGTCGAGGAGCGCATTCGCGAGATCGGTCTGCGCCGGGCGCTCGGCGCGCGTAAGTGGCATATCAAAACGCAATTCCTCGCCGAGACGCTTCTAATCATGCTGCTTGGCGGCCTGATCGGAATTGCCGTCTCCTACCTTGTTGCCGTGGCCGTTGGCACGCTGCCACTCATGGGCCCGCTCTTCGAGGATGACTCGGGCAAAGCCGATATCCATCTGAAGATTTCGATGTTCACCGTAATGATCTCAACGGTGGTGCTGCTGCTGGTTGGCGTGCTAAGCGCCGTGATTCCGGCCTCCCGAGCCGCGAAACTGGATCCGGTCGAAGCGTTACGTTACGAGTAATAGGGCGGGCCAATCTGAAGTCCCGAAGCCAACAGTGGGTTCTCCGCGATCTCTGCGAAGTCTCAGCGCTCTCTGCCTTTTAAGATTTTGCTTTCTCTCTGAAGTGGCAGATACCTGCGCTAATCACAGTGCCCGGTAGTATGCCTCTCCGGCGCAAGCCCGGCACAAGGCCCTGCCGTCGTGCAACACGTGACGCTGATAATTAATACCCTCGCCACAATGGGAGCAAACAATCCGCGCACCTTTAAACCCCGGAAACTCCTCCGCGGGCAACTCGACCTTCACCCACTCCGTCGAAAACAGGTCGTCATCTGCCATCTCGCGATAAGCCAGCATCTGCTGCTGGTTCTTGTTTTCGATCTCAGGGTGCATCACGCATGCTAGTTCTTTCGACGACTCTTTCGCCGCCACGCGGATCGCTTTGTAAGAACCGCCTTCATCGGGGATTGGCGCAGCAAGGTCGACGAACGTAGCCGCCATCTTCCCCCAGTCGCGGAACTTCAGCGCCCGCTTGCCCAGCCGGCAACCAGTGACAACGCCGATCGCGTCGGTAGCGCAACGGTCGATCTCCACGAAGGTGACGAGGCGCTTGCGATCCTTCCCCTTTGGATCGTCGATGCCGAGTTTTGCCAACCCCAGCATAGCCAGACGCACACCAAGAATCTGCCCCGCACAGAGGTGGCCATGGGCGATTTCAGCTTGGTGAATTAGTTCGTTGACGGAAAGCATGAAATTTGTAATTGGTGATTTGTGATTTGCAATTGACCACCTGCACCCTTGAGCTCTTCAATTACAAATTACCAATCGCAAATTGCAAATTATTTCCTTCGCCAGCGCACTCCGTCCTTCGTATTTTCGACGATAATTCCCGCTCCCGTAAGCTCGGCCCGCAACGCATCGCTCGCTTTAAAATTCCGCGCCTTCCTCGCCGCCTCCATCTCGGCAATCTTCTGATTCACAGCGTCATCGCTAAGTTGCGCCGAGCCCGCAATCTCCTCCAGTTCCGGGCTGATATCCGTTCTTCCCGCTGCTCGCGCCCAGTCAAGCACAGTCTTCATCTTCGGCTGGTCATCGTCTTTCAGCACTGCGAAAATCTCGTCGAAGCGCTCCAGCGTCCCCAGCAGCGCCTTCGCATCCTCCTGCTTCACCTGTCCCGCATCGAGCGCGGTATTCGCCGCGCGCAGCATCTCGAAAATCGCCCCCTGCGCCTCGGCGGTATTCAGATCATCGCTGAGGGCATCGGTGATTCGCTGCGCGGTCTCATTCGCAAGTTGCGAAATCGACGCATTCGAGCCCGGCTGAAATTGCGAACTCGTGAGCCGGAAGCGAAAGTTGCGCAGTTTCTCGACCGAACTCGCCGCCGCGCCAAGGCCGTCAAACGTAAAGTTCAGCTGGTTGCGGTAAGGCACCTGAGTCAGCAACCACCGAATCGACGACGGCTTGTGCCCTTTGAGCACTAAATCGCGCAGCGTAAAAAAATTGCCCAGGCTCTTCGACATCTTCTGCCCTTCGACCAGCAGAAAACGGGCATGAAACCAATAGCGCGCGAACTGCTGCCCGGTCATCGCCTCGGATTGCGCGATTTCGTTTTCGTGGTGAGGAAAAATCAAATCCTCGCCGCCGGCGTGCAGGTCAAAGCTCGGTCCGAATTGTTCCATCGACATCACCGAGCACTCGATATGCCACCCCGGCCGCCCCGGCCCAATCGACGTCTTCCACGAAGCCTCGCCTGGTTTCGGCGCCTTCCACAGCGCGAAGTCCCGCGCATTGTCCTTGTCGTACTCGTCGACATCGACACGCGCGCCATCGTTCATGCCGGCGAAATCCTTTTTCGAGAGCTTCCCATATTCGGGGAATTTCGCAATGCGAAAATAATAAGACCCGTCATCGGTGCGATAAGCAAATCCCTTTTCAACAAGTTTGCCGATGAACTCGGCCATCTGATTGATGTGATCGGTCGCGCGCACGAACTGCGGCGGCGAAATATTCAGCAGCGCCGAGTCCTCAAAAAAAGCCTGCGCATATTTTGCCGTGTACTGCTGCACGCTGACGCCGTCGAGCGCGGCATTGCGGATGATCTTGTCGTCGACGTCGGTGATGTTCATGACGTAACGTACGTCATATCCCGACTGCCGCAGAAAGCGATAGAGCAGATCGACAGCAATAAACGTCCGAAAGTTGCCGATGTGCCCGTAGTCATAAACCGTGGGCCCGCAGGCATACATGCGGACGCGCTTGCCGTCGATGGGTTGAAAGTCTTCGACCTTGCCGGAGAGAGTATTAAAAAGGCGCAGGGACATGAATGGTTAAGGAAAAGTACGTAAACCAATTAATTTTAGGGGTCGCTGCCTCACTTCGCAATCTCCTGTTCGGCAGCGGATTCCAATACAATTTGCCGCTCATCGCCCGATCTCACGTACTGAAAGAAATTGCGCAGCCCCTCGTAATGTTTGGCGTCGACCGTCAAAATGTCCAACCGAACCAGCCTCGATAGATGAACGGCCCCATGCATGTCTTCGGCTTTGCTGTGATAGGCGATCTCCTTCTGATCGAGCTGGATCGGAGCGGGCAAACTTCCGGTCTTCCATCCCTGTGGCAAGGCGATAGTTAAATCATCCCATTTTGAAAAAACATAGTGGAAGTAAACGGGATGGATACGGTTTGCATGTTCAAAAACGTGCTTCTCGCCACCTCCGAAGAGTCCCATAGGGAGAAACTGCCGCCGCCCGGCGTTGCTGAGCCAGCCCCGCACTTTAATCGTAAATTCAGCCTGAAGTGTAGGCGAGGAGCTGTCCCAGTCCGGCTTGTTTACTAAATTGACTTCAGCGTCTGCTGAAAGGATGTCGTGGATGGCGTCTTCTAGAATCTTTTTCCTCGCAGCATCGTCTTGTCCTTCTCCGTCGTGCCGTATCTCGACCGCTTCCAGTCCCGAAAACGTGACCGTCAGATCGCCTTCCAGCACGCCCCCTTCGCTAATATGTAGGTGGGCCGTACGCTCTATCTTCGAAACATCGGACCCGGGCATTGGGGTCTCGATCCAAGGTCCACCGTCTTTGTCGCATTGCAGGCTCTTAACCGCTGTCTCATACCAGGGCAATAATGCGAACGGCATGTGCCAGGTTCCGGGATCAAGAAAGACGTCTTTGCCTTCGAGCCGAACGAGTACCACGTTATCGTTCAATTGGGACGAGTTCATCATTTTCGGATTGAAGAAATACCACTTGCGTGTAGATACATCCACGAAGAACGCCTGCATTCCCGCCGCCCTCGCCAGCCCGACGAAAAGATAGTTAAGTTCGGACCCGGTGCCGCCTCCCTCCTTCCAGACGTCATCGACCGCATGGATGTCACGCCGCTTTTCGCGTTTTTCTTCCTGCGCCGTTTTCCTCCGTTCATGGTCAAAGTTGCGCATCTGCTGCACGCGCGCGTAGATTTTCTTCAGCTTGGTCTGTGCATCGTCGGTTGGTTGGACGATGGTTGTAACCGCTTGTTCCAACACCTTATGTTTGTTCAGGAATTCTTCGTTGTATCGGAAACGTGACTCCCCGTATTGTTTCCAATATTTCGTCTCGTCCGCTTCGAGATTCCGGCTATAAACGAAGTCCACGCGAAACTGCATTGCCCGCTCCGGGGGCATGAAATCTTCGGCCTGAAAGGCTGGAACGTTCTGGGTTTCGAGACGAATCGTGTGATGATCTTCTCGCGGCGGCTGGGTGCCCTCCGGAAGCCCATTGGGCCAACTCCAGCGTAAGGGGAGCGCGCCCTGCGTAAGTGAAAATCTCGCGAATTTGGTGAAGAGGTCCGCGCTCAATGTCCAATACGAATCGTAGATAAAGAATGACTCGACTTCGTCGGTGTACCGGTATTCGATAATGCTCCCCACTCGAACGTCCGGCATGGTGAACGTCTTCGCCTCATACTTGAGGCCTTTCACCTTAACGATTGTCTTGTCAAAAGGCTTGGCTTGTAAGTCGACAATTGTTCCGTCGGGCTCAATGGTGCGCGCCTTAATGCCCTTTATGTTGTCACGATTCTTGAAGTAAGCGATTTCGACATTGGCGTACTTACGCCCTTCTTCGGTAAGAATCTTGATGCGTTCATAGGTGGCTATGTGTCCGGTGGCGTCATCACGATCGACCTGGCGGTAGAGATAAATCGCCGGTGCCCCAGGAGCCTTGGGCTCGGCCGTCATCTTCAATTCTTCCGGCAAGATCGGCTGCCAGTCGTCGCCAGCATAGGCGGGCGAACTAAGGAGGCAGAGCAGCACGCTGAAAATCCACAAGGTTTCAGCATGTAATGCCAGGTTCTTGGGGTGGTAAGTCATGGCAGAGGCTTTCACTTAGAGTAGGACAGCGGACAATAGCTCGCTGTGCACCACCTGTCAAGGAAATGCGACACACAGCGTGACCCGTGGGGTTGGTGGTACAGTTTAGCGAGCGGCCCCGTAGCTCAACTGGATAGAGCATTAGTCTTCGGAACTAAGGGTTGGGGGTTCGAGTCCCTCCGGGGTCGCCAGCTACCGACGAGCCTCATTACCGGAACTGCTTAGAAAGATCTGGTGTGACATTCCGTGCCGTATCAAGCGGCAAGGCGGGCCAGATCGCGGACCAACGAGCTTAAGCCGACTGAACCTAGGATTTCTGATGCAATTTCCCGTATTCCCTTTTTGCCTGCGTCAAAATTGGGATATCGGGATCGGCGTCTTTCCAAAGGGCAAAGAACTCCTCGTAGGCCGCAATCGACTTGTCATGGTCACCCGCCATGGCATAGGCGCGGGCAATTTCGAGTTGAGCGAGAGGGCCAAGGACAAAATTCGCAACGATGCCGCGATGGTCGAGGAGTTTTTGGAATTCCCCGCGGGCGGCGCTCTCATTGCCTGCAAGGAGGTACGCCTGGCCTCTCAGGTATGCAGGATACAGATTCCCAGAATTCGTCATCTCGAATGGCTCGGCTTTCTCTAGATCCACGAGGGCCTGGCGGGAATTCCGGCGGCTGAGTTCAATAGTCGCGTTGATGGTCGGTAGCCAAAAGTGAGTCAATAGAGTATTGGTCGGGTAGACGCTCTCCAGTTCCTTAACCAGGGCTTCCGCGCGGGAAGCATCGCCGATCCGAGCCAAGGACAAGGCTGCTACCACTTTGACGTCTTTCCCCTGCGACACCGCCAAAGCTGCTTTCACTCCGCGCCTAGCGGAGTCTGTGTTCCCTAGTTCCGCTTCGCGCACCGCGGCCACGCCCTGCCAGAAACCCGCCGTCTCCTCGGCGCCAGCCCCGAGCGCCGAATCCACGGCCCGACGGGACAGAGCGCGTGCTTTCTTGAGTCGCCCGTAGTAAGCCTCGGTATCCGATTGCAGGGATAGCAGGGTGTCTTCCTCTCCGGGTTTGCCCGCGCCCCACGCGACCTGTCGCTCCATCTGCGCGCTATCTTTCGAGAGAAAGGCCAGCGAATACATCCAGTAACGCAACAAGCCCCCATCCAAATTGCGGGCCCTTGCCTGGTCGAGCACAGTCTTAGCGTCATCCAGCCGGTTCTGAAAGATGTCTGCCGCAGCCAAGTCCGCGTAGTCGATTACGTTCTCGGGCGCGAGTCGGATTGCTTCCTGATACTCCGCGGCGGCTTTGTCATATTGGCCCATTGCCGAGTAATGGTTGCCGAGATTGGTGTGGGCGGCGAAGGACCGCGGATAGCTTGTAGTCCACAATTGATAGGTCTCGATCTCTTTTTCGAGCTCTCCGGTACAACCGAAATATGTCGCAGAGATGCGCAGCTTCTCGTTTTCGCTGACACGATCGCGCAACTGATAACCCTTGGTTGCATACTGCAACGCGAGCGACGGCTGGTTGAGAGTGCTGTATCCCATCGCTAACCCGGCATAGGCCATAGGAAAATTGGGATCCAGCTCAACAGCGCGCTTCAGAAATGGAAGGCTCGCCGCATCGCCCTTCTCATCTTTAATTCTCAGCGCCAGCGTGTACTGTTTCAGTGCTTCGAGGGAAGTTGTCGTGGCTTCATATGGGACTTCAAACTTCTGCACGGAAGGTAAGGACTCCCCCAACCTAGACCGCAGGGCAGAGCAGGCCTGGCTCAATGCCCCCAAGATATTTTCCTTGGCGGTAGCTTCGATCTCCTCCTCAGCCAACGTGTCACCGGTCGCGCAGGCGACAGCGTCCAACTCAATGACATAGTGGCTGCCGAGCGTACGGATTGAGCCACCGATCACGGCCTTGCTGCCGGTGCGCAAGCAGGCCTCGCGGCCAACCGCCATCGTAATGTGTTCGTCCGAGGGCCGGCCCATCAATCCAAGTGTTGCCCTCAGTTTCCGGTCCGAAACAATATTCAAGAAAGGCGACTGCCTCAAATCGACGTCCAAGGCGTGCCTGAGCGCATCGTCGAATACGGCATCTCCCGTCTTGTTGGCGAAGTCAGCCAACAGCACTGTATCCTGTTCAGAAATCTCGCCTTGTCGCACCCAGTGTCCGCTGAGGCTTAGCCCGACGAGCAAACCTACAGCCGCCACGGCGATGACCCCGAGCGGCACCAACCACGAACGGCGCGGCGGCGTTGCTTCTGACGCAACGGAATTCTGCAAACCCGCCGAGGGGAGGTGTTCCTCCGGTGCTTCGTCAATGTGGCCGATGAAGCGGTACCCGCGTTTGGGAAGAGTTTCGATGAAGCGGGGATGCTCCGAATCGTCTTCCAAAGCCTCCCGCAACTTCTTGACGGCCGTATTGATGCTGTGTTCGAAATCAACGACAGTGTCAGTCCAAAGCTGGCGTTGCAGCTCTTCCCGGGCTACTAACTCGCCGGGTTGTTGCAACAGGACGGCCAATATCTGGAATGGTTTTTCTTGCAGGGGAATCTTACCTTCACCGTTCCGCAGTTCCCGCGACAACAGGTCAACCGTGAAGGGTCCGAAGCGGACGTACTGACACTCCCGGGCGGCTACCGGCATGGTTAGCGACCACCTGTTCGTACCGTCTTTCCGTTCTGGCGAAACAAGCTATAGCTCCCCCATACGTTCGTCAAGGAAGCACGTCACAGGCGTATTGTGCACGCTACTGCAGGCAGTGTCCTCGAATAGTTCTGTTGTTTTGTGCCACAGTTCTATCGCTTGCCTCGATTCACCCTTGTTTCACCTACAGTTCACCCTCGGTGCATTGCGAGTTAGGCGAGTTCGAGGAAGGATTCTGGGTGCCGCCTCGATTCAGCGTGACTTATTGCGATAGGTCTTAAAACCATAAGGAGAGAAATCATGAAATACGCACATCTAGTCTTACTCTGTGTCATCGCAGTCCTTACACTTGCACTTGCAGTTCCGGCGAACGCTCAATGCCAGATAAAAGCACCGGTCCAGTTGACGCCAATCGGCAACCCCATCTGGATGCCCATAGATTTCCACGTATTCACCGCCTCAGTTGGGACTGCGGATGACGGCTATGCCGAATTCACGCAGAACCAAACTTACCTCATGTATCCGCGCCGTCACGAGTCTTGCAGCGAGCTTGGCATTGGCCCTGGCGATCCGCATCAGCCACCCTACGGTGGAGAAATGAAGGCCGGGCTCGACATTATGGCCTTCAGGGAATCCCATATCTTTGAAGTGGCGGACTTTGCCACTCCGAGCGGCGTGTGGGCCACGTGGATGACCGTTCCCATGCCGGGCACGACGGGCTCTTCGCCTGACTTCAAATCGGGTCCGATCATTCCCAACACACTCTTCCCGATTCAGGTCTCTGGAGAGACCTACCGCAACAACAAGCTCTGGGATCCCTATCTCGCCTCCTTTGCCGTCCCGCCGCTCACACCACAACTAAGCTGCCCCTTCAACGTTGACGGGCACAGTCACTTTCCAACTTTCGTTGCGGAGACATCGAGCTTCGGTCCCGGTGGTCCGCTCACCGGCCACTACGAATTCCGATTCACGATGACCGATGTCAGCGGTAATGGCTGGTCCATCATCGTGAAATTTACTGTCCGGGACAGCAAATGATTGCGTACCACCTCGAAACTCCCGAAGTGAGTG
>Ga0335071_10003582_pt1 | contig 16293 bp, 6 predicted proteins | sample Lox_Sample_15_FD_206724 | JGI IMG/M metagenome (GOLD analysis project Ga0335071, IMG submission 206724) | Soil microbial communities from Loxahatchee National Wildlife Refuge, Florida, United States - Lox_Sample_1.5 | ecosystem: Environmental > Terrestrial > Soil > Wetlands | place: USA: Florida... | reverse complement strand
GATGTCCCAGCGACCGGTGCCGCCGAAGACCGCATCGCCGGAAAGCTTCACGATGTTCACCGCGTGAATTTGATCAGCGCCGCTGTTGACGATGGCGCCGTTGCCATTCACGCCCACCCCGGAGGCGATCACGGTAACCTGACCCAGGCCGGCGCCGTTCAGATCCAAGGTGCCGCCGTTGGTCGCCACGACGGTGCCGGGGGTCGTGAGGCCGAAGGCAGCGCCACTGCCGGCCCGCAGGATGCCGCCCTGGACGGTGGCCGTGCCCGTGAAACCGGCGTTGGGAGAGGCAATGGTCAGCGTGCTGGCGCCCTGTTTCAGGAGGTTGACGTTTCCGCTGATTTGGCCTGGACCGGCGATGGTGTAGTTGACGCTGCTGGAATTATTCGAGATGACAGCCGGCGACACGGACGCACCGGCAGGAATGCTGATGTTATTGGTCACGCCGGCCACGGAATCGTCGAACAAAACCATGTCTCCCTGATAGAACACGTCGGGTGAACTGCTGCCCAGGTTTAGCCAGTTGGCGTTGCCGCCGACGTTCCAAAGGTTGTTGGCGGTAGCGTCCCATTTCAAGGTGGCACCGGAGCCGTTCAAGGTGACCGTGACGGGACTGACGCCCTGGCTCAACGTGCTGGCAAAATGGGTACCCGCCAGCGCGGAGCTGAAGGCGCCATTTTGGCTGCCGCTGAAGTTGATGAGCGTGTAAGGGAGGCCCGTTTGCGGAACGCCCTGGAAGTTGAGGGCGATGGTATTGTTGTTCAGGTTCAGGTCGCCGCCGACGTCCAGCAGGTCGTTGATGCCGTTGCCGCTGGTGGTATCGGTGCCGCTGAGGGCGAAGGCCAGCGTGCTGCCGGAGAAGAGTGTCAGAGTGCCCGAAGTGAAGGTGGCCGGCGTTCCGAGCGCGGCGCTGGGCTGGAGCAAGCCGCCGAGGCTTACCGGGCCGGCGTTGGTGCCGGCGCCGCCGAGGGTCGTTCCCACCGCATTGGATAAGGTGCCCGAGAGAACGCCATTGAGGAGCAGCGTGCCGGCGTTGACGACGGCGGCGCCGGTGAAGTCGTTAGACGCAGTGAGGGTTAAAACAGAACTCCCATTTTGCACGAGCGTGCCCGTGCCGGAAATGAGATTAGGCACGGTGACGGCTCCGCTGCGGTTGAAAGCCAGGGCGCCGTTCGCGAGCACGTTCCCCGCGGGCGGAAGGATGCCGCCGGCGCCGCCGTTGCCAAACTGGATCGTGCCTGCGTTGATGGTGACACTACCCAGGAAATCATTGGCACCGCCGTTCGTAACGAGCAGCGTACCGGCGCCGTACTTGGTCAAGCCGCCGCTGCCGCTGATCTTCCCGCTGCCGCCGAAGGCATAGCTGAGAGAATTGTTGCTGACCGTGACGCTGGCGGGCAGCAAGGCGGTGGCGAGGTCGACCACGCTGTTGCTGGCGGAGTCGTCGAATTGGACCGGGGCGCCGTTGGCGAAGGTGGTGGGGTTGCCGAAGGAGGTCCAATTTATGGTGGTCAGGTCCCAGTTGTTGCCGTTCTGGCCGCGCCAGACGTCCAGTGTCGAGCCGAGGGTCGGCCCGCCGGTCAGCACCAGGTAAACCGCGGTGGCATCGTTGGTGATATATCCTTGGTAAGGCGGGTTGGCGCTGGGGAAACTGCCGACTCCAAGATTCATGGTGCCGAGCAGGCTCTGGAATCCGATGAGCGCATTGGTGACCGGATAACCGCTGATGGGCGGGAGGTAACTGAAGTTGATCAGATTGGTCGCGCCGGCCAAACTCAGCGTGATGGTTTCAACGTTGGTGTGGAATCCCGAAACCGGTAGTTGGAGGGTCGAATCGTTGAGCGACAGGTTTAGGATCGGGGCGTCAGGCGTGCCGATATTTCCCGCCAGACTGGTCAGGCCGAGCAGGCCGCCTGTCATAGTGACATTGGCATTGAGGTTGGCCGCGGCGGGGACGCCGTTGGTGATATTGTTGGCCAGGACGGTGCCGCCGTTGATGTTCAAGTTGCCCGAGGCGTAGGTCGAGCCGGAGTTCGGCTGGTAGAACGACAGGCAGATGGCGTTGTTCACCAGCAGCGTGGCGGTGCCGTTGACATTCATGGTTCCGGGAGGAGCGCTGTTGCCGCCGGTGGCCACGCGGTAACCGAGATACAACGTGTTTACGTTGTTGGTGCCGGTGTTAAACGTGAAGGTGCCGGTGCCATTGCCGGTGCCCGAACTGGCGCCGGATTCGCCCTCGCCGATGATCATGGTGTCCACCAGCGCATCGAGCAGGCCGTTGCTGAAATCGGCCGTGCCGGCGCAACCGCTGCCCGAGGTGGTCTGGTTCGAGTTGTCGCCGATCTTCCACAGGGACACCCGGCTGGCCGGGCCGTTGGTGCCGCGAAAAACGGCGAGGGGGGCGAGGTTGGTGAACACCGGGTTGAAAGCCAGCAGCGCCCCCGAACCCTGTTTGTCGCCGCCGACGGTGATGGAGTTGACGTTGACCGTGTTCATGATGCCGAGATACATCGGCACCTGGGCATTGGAACCGTTGCCCAGGTTTTCGCCGATCTCGATTTGACCTTCGTTACCGTACGCGTGGGGGGCATTGCCGACCAGATTGATGATGTTGGTCTTGGCGAGGTACAAGAACCCCTTCTGGCGGGCGACGGCCGGGTTGGGCGTATTATAGACGCCGACGGTAATGCCGCCGATGGTAGCCTGGAAGGTGTTCAGGTTGGTCAGGTTGAGCGTGGCCGAGCAGAGATTGCCGTTATCGCCCTGGCTGACGTTCAGACCGGCGGTGGCGTTGCTGATCATCAAGGTGCCCGCGCCGGTGAAAGCCGCGTTGATCTGGCTATTGGGAACATCGGGCGTGAATCCCACCGTCAGGTTGCCGAGGACCTGCAGCGTCTGGCCCGCGCCAATCTGGGCGGTATGAAAAAAACCGGCGCCGGTGTTGTTGTTGGTGTTGGCGAATTGCAGCGTCGCGATGCTGCCGCCGAAAGATCCATCCACGATGCTGTCCACCGTCCCCGCGCTGGTCGGAGCAGTCACATTGTTGGTGAAGAGCACGTTTGTGGCCGCGCCCGGGACGGCCAAGGCGCCGGCGGTCCAGTTGCCCAGTGTGGACCAGTTCTGATCCGTTCCGGCGCCGGTCCAGGTCTCCGTTTGGGCCGCGGCCGGTCGGGCCAGCAACACGCCTGCGGTTAAAATTGTGACGGTTTGGAAAAGATGAAGCGTGTGTTTCATAGTAGTTCTCGTGAAACTATTATGACAGGCCCTGCTGAGGGATCATGTCCTCACTTCATCCGACAATTTGGTTCTACTCGGCCAGGCGCAGCCTGAACTTCGCGGCGGCTTCGGTCCGGGATTGCACATGGAGCTTTTCGTAGGTGCGTTGGATGTAGGTTCGGACGGTGCTTTGGCTGATGCCGAGCTTGTCGCTGATCTCCTTGTAGAGGTAACCCTGAGACAAGAGCGTGAGCACGTCGCGCTCGCGCGGGGCCAGTTTTTCGATCTCGGAAGCGGCCTGGCCGAGTTCGTTGAAGTGGTCCACCACGCGGCGGGCGATGGCCAGGGACATCGGCGCGCCGCCAGTGTGGACCTGTTCGATGGCCTGGACCAGTTCGGTGGCGGCCATTTTCTTGAGCAGGTAACCGCGCGCCCCCGCCCGCAGCGAATTGAAAATGAGGTCGGTGTCCTCGTGGGCGGTGAGCATGAGGAAATGGATCCGGGGCCGTTCGGCTTTGAGTTTGGCGACACACTCGATGCCGCTCATACCCGGCAGGTTGATGTCCACCACCGCGACGTCGGGCGGGTCGGCCGCCAGGCCGCGGAGGGCCGCCTTGCCGTCAGCGTAGCCGGCGAGAAACCGAAGGCCGGGGGCGTTGGCCAGCAATGCCGCCAGGTTCTCGCGCATGCTGCGGTCATCTTCCACGATGGAAACCGTGATCGCCACTTTCCCTTACGTTCGCAAAAAAACCTCGGCGCGGCACGTCCTCACTTCATCCGACAGCAGGGACATGTCGGCCCTCACCCCTGCCCGCTCTCGATGCGGTGGGAAGAACGGGAAGCCACCAGCGGGTAAAAGACTGACACGCGGGTGCCCTGGCCGGGCTGACTTTCAACCCGGCACTCACCGCCGATCTCGGTCATACGCTGACTCATGTTGCGCAGGCCGTCGGCGTTTTCGTCCCCAGCGCCGGCGGCGAACCCGCAGCCGTTGTCCGCGATGGTCAGGTTCAGCCTCTCGTCGCTGACGCTGATGCTGAGCCAGACTTCGCTCGCGCCGGCATGGCGCACGACATTGTTGAGGGCCTCCTTGGCGACCAAAAACAGGTTGTGGCGCGCCTCAGCCGAGAGTGTTCGCCGGGGCGGTTGGTCGGGCAAATCCAGGCGACACCGGGTATTGGCCGTTTGCAGGAAGCGTAAAGCGAACTGGCCGATGTAACTGATGACGTGCGGCAGCGTGTCATTGCGCGGGTTAACCGCCCAAACGATTTCGTCGAGCGAATCGGTTACCTGCCGCACGGTGGAGGCCAGTTGCCGGGCTCGATCGGCGTCCTTTCCAGGCGCCGCCGGGTTGCGCGCGGCCAACTCGGTCAAGAGGGTAATCTCCGAGAGGCGCGTGCCGAGGTCGTCGTGGATGTCGCGGGCGATGCGTGCCCGTTCCTTGTGCAAGGCCGCCTGCTGCTCCAGCCCGCGCAGACGGGCGCGCAGACGGCGAAACCACACATACCGCCCCACCCCCACGACCGCTGAGGTGAAAAGGCCGAGCGCGGCCAGGCGGAACCACCAGGTCTGCCAAACGAACGGAGCAACGCTGAAAGCCAGGGCGGCACCGGTAGGGTTCCAGACGCCATCGGCGTTGCAGGCGGACACCTCGAGCCGGTAATCCCCGCCCGGCAACCGCGAATAGCTAGCGTTACGCAGCGTCGTCTCCGTCCAGTCCTCCTCGTAGCCGGCGAGCCGGTAGCGGAAATGTACGTTGTCGGGAGCGGCGAGGCTGAGCGCGGTGAATTCGAATTCGATGCGGCGATGAGCTGGCCCGAGCCGGAGCTGGGTGCCGGGCCTCTGCAAATCGGCTAGCTGGCCGTCCAGGGACCTGGGCGGCGGCAGGATGCCGCCGTACCAAGCCACCGCCCGGTTGTCCACCTTCATGCGGGTCAGCACCACTGCCGGGGGCGGTGCCCCCTGCGGGAGCCGGCCCGGCGAGACCACTGCCACACCAGTGCGCATCGGAATCCAGAGCCGGCCGTCGCGGCTGCGTAAAGCGCCGGGGGACACACCGAAGGTGGCCTGCAGGCTAGGCAGCCCTTCCTCGGCTCCATAGTGAATCGACTGCGCCCAGGCCTGCCGGCCCGCGAAGACATCCTCGAGCGCCTGCTGCCGGAGCCGGAACAGACCGTGCTCGCCGGCGCACCAGAGGTGCCCGCGCGCATCATCCACGATTTGGGAGACGAAGTTGTCATACAACCCCTGCTCGGTGGTAATCCGCGAGAGCTGGCCATTCTTAAGCCGGCCCAGGCCCGAGCCGGCATAGCCAATCCACAGGCTGCCATCCGCCGTGGCGTGCAGATTGCGGATCGAGAGACGCGGGAGGGACAGCCGCTCGGTTTCATCAATGGCGTCGTCTCCGCGGATGCGCAGCAGCGTGCCGCGGGCTGTGCCGACCCAGACGTTGGTGTCGCGGTCTTCGAGCATCGCGCGCACCGCCCCGGCGTCGGCAGGCAGCTTGAATGGCTGAACCTGGGCGCCACGCAAGCGTTGCAGAAAACCCGGCGCGCCGCCGATCCACAAATCTCCGGTGGAGGTGGCGAGCAGGCTGTGCAAGACTTCTTCGCTGCCGGGCGCGCCGGCCCAGCTTACGAATTGGCCATCCTGCCAGCGATAGAGCTGGTGGGTGTGTGTGCCCACCCAGACCGCGCCGTCCCGCGCGACGGCGACGCAGGTCAACCCACTGGGCGAGTTCGACACGGTATGCCATCCATCCGCCGCGCGATAAGCCAGAAAGCCGTTGCGGGTGGCGGCCCATAGGATCCCGTTCGCGCCTTCGCTCAAGGACTGGGGCGGGGTGGGCAAGCCGGTTTCGTCGGCTTCCAATTCCACCGCGCGCGTCCGGATCCGGTTCAGGCCGCCCCCCGCGGTCCCGACCCAGATATTGCCCTCCTGGTCCTCGGCCAGACTCAGCACATCCGGATGAGTGGTGGCAATGCTTTCAAATCCAGCGCCGTCATAACGCGACAGGCCACTGTAATAGGTGCCGATCCAAACCCCGCCGCTGTGATCCTCGAGCAGCACCGTGGGCTGCGTTCCGGGCCGCTGCGGCCGAAGCTCGCCGCAATCCGTCACGTCGCCGTTTTCCGCGCAGCGGAGCAGGCGCAGACCGGCGCAAATCCAAGTCCCACCGGCGCGGGCTGGCGCGAGCCGGATCGCGGATTCGGCCACCTCGAGGACTGGATCGAAGCGTCCCGCACGGAATCGGCAGACCTTTTGGCCGGCGGCCAGCCAGACTCGGCCGTCGCCGGCGGCCATCACAGATTGAACGTCTCCGCGTGGCACGCCTTCACCCTGGCCGAAGCGGCTCACCTGGCCGTCCTTCACCCGGAACACCGTGCCGTCGCGGTAAGCCATCCATACTGCGCCCTCGCCATCCTCCGTCAGCCGCTCCGCCGTCCGCTCGGGCAGCCCTTCAGCGGCCGTGAACACCTGATGGCGTCCGGCGTTGAGCCCAACGAGCTGGCCACGGTCCATCACGAGCCACAAGCCGCCGGAGCGGCTGGGCACCATGGCGACGACGCCGCGATTGGGTTCTTTGACGTAATTGGTCAGGAACAATTCCTCGAAACGGACACCATCAAAGCGGGCCACGCCTACGGTCGTAGCCACCCATAGGAAGCCATCGGGGGTTTGGGCGAGCCCGGTGACGGTGTTGTTGGGCAGGCCATCATCAGTTTGCCAGGCCCGGGCGAACCAGGAGGAGTTAGTGGACGTTGCCCTTGCCGGAGCGCAGACCGCCATCAGCGCGGCGGCCAGCCATCGAGTCAGGCGATACACGCCGGCAGTCATTTTCACAGCATAAGATGCGCTCCTTCATGCGCAAGCAACATCCGGTTATCTCCACCCATTACGCAGCAACCGAGCCGCGCAGCCAGCAGACAATGGAGCTCAGCATGGGCGTGGGAAGCGCCTCGGTGCCGTCTCGTTGAGTTGCGTTCCTGCTCGTTGCCCGGCCGCGACGGTCACGGAATCGCGGCCCGGGCAACAACCGGCGATAGAAGCGGCAGGCGCCTTCAGCGGGGCAGGTCGTGGTGGAGCGCCAAGGCGCGGTTGGCGGCCGATGGCTTGCCTGCACGTGCGACATCAGTTTATTCGATGCTGCTCTGTTGTTTTTCGATTTTATGTTTTCCATCCCACGAGATAGTCTCTGGTCATGAATACTCTACCAATGCAGACGGGCTCCAAAACGGTTAATCGGCACCCTGGTTGCGCCTACGACCCCGAAAATCATACGAAAGCACTGCGCGCGATTCCGCTGGTTTGCGCGCTCCTGATCATGCTCGGCGGCCTCTCCGCTCAGGCCGGCGCGGAGTCAACCCCTAACCCAACCAACGACATCTGCGGCGTTTACACCCTCGTCAGCGTTGACGGGAAGAAGTTGCCTGCCACGATCGAGCACGAAGGCGCCTCCCTGCAGATCCGGTCGGGAAAATTCACCATCAATGCTGACGGCAATTGCCGAAGCCAGATGACTTTCGTGCCGCCCTCTGGCAAAGAGGCCACCGTGGAGGTGACAGCGACCTATCAGCGCATGGGGACGAAGCTCGACATGCAGTGGCAAGGCGCCGGGCGGACTACCGGAACGATCGAGGGCGGCACCTTCACCATGAAAAACGAAGACATGCTCCTGACCTACCGGAAGTAGGGCGCACCGCCGGAAGTCCCCGCCCCGGCACGGCAGACGCCGTCTCTCGCCGACTCAAGGTGCCAGCGTGCTGACCATCACGGTTAATTGACCAGCGTATTAACGGGCAAACGTGCGGCGCCAGGGCGGCAGCGCCGGCAAGGCCAGCACGATCGGCGGGTCGGTTGTGCGGAGCGGTCGCAACCGCAGGCGCGGAGGCGCACTCAACTCGTCCGAAGCCTGGACGCGGTAACTGGCGACCCATCCCACCGGCAACGTGGTGACAATCGTGGTGAGGTCCGCCGACAACGGAATAAAAGCCGCCAGCAGGTGGAACTCTGCCAGGTCCGGCCGCTGGATGCAGAATTCCCCCGGTTTCAACAAGACCGTTCCCGAGAAAGGCACCCCTTGCGGCACGCCCCCGGTGAACGCGCCCACGAAGGTGAAACCGCGCAACCGCGCGCTCCCCTCAACCACGCCGGTTAGCCGGCGACCTGACACCTTCTGCCCGGAGGCAAGGAAATGCCAGATCGCCTTCCCGAATTGCAGGGGGGTCAAACGGCGCGGCAGGCCGCGGAATTCCTGGGGCGAAAGTCCTACAAGCGTGCTGAACGTCTTGGAAAACGTGCCGAGTGAGTTGTAGCCAACCTGCAAGCAGATGTCGCTGATCGACGAATCAGTAGCCAAGAGCAACTCCTTGGCTCGCTGGACGCGCAAGCTTGCGAGAAAGTGGTGCGGCGTCGTCCCGGTGACCTCATCGAACACCCGCACGAAATGGAACTTGCTCGTCGCCGCGATGCGGGCGATCTCGTCCAAATCCAGCGGTTGGTCGAGATGCTCTTTCATGTGCTGGACGACGCGCTCGATGGTTCGCTCGTAGGCCTCAAGCGTGTCGCGGCGATGCGGGAGGGTGGCAGAGGCGGTCATAGGCTTTGCGGCTCAGGCGGCATAAGGAGCGAGAGCGTCGCGCAGGGCTTGCGGGATTTGCGCCGGCACCAGCCTCCCCCCTTCGCGCCGCATGCAGGCCACTTGCTGTTCGCCGCGCGCCACCAATTCCTCTCCCTCGGCGCGGGGCCGCCAATACTCGAAGGCCAAGGTAAGCCGGTTCTGGACCATCTCACCCAGGCGCATGCGGACAATGATTTCGTCGAACACGGCCAGTTCGGCGAAATATTCGCAGGAGCATCGCACGGTGGCGAGGCTCAGGGTGCGATTCAACTCGGAGAGCACTTCGGGGGCATGGTCGCGCAGAAACAACTCCCGGCACCGACCTTGCCAGGCGAGGTGGTTAACGTAATAAACATTGCCAACCAGGTTCGTCTCCTGGAAGGCCACCACGTGCCGGAATTCGTAGCACCGCATGATGATTCGCTCGCCCGTTAGGTGGTATCCACGCTGCGGCTGGCATTACGCGCGCCCAACCGGCTGGGCGCGCGCGGACGCCCCCTGCCCTGCCGGCAACGGCACCTCGACCGCTATGGCGACCGCCAGGCCAGTATCCAGAGAACGGACCCGGGCCGCATAGCTGGCGATCAGCAGAGTGCCGGCGCGCAATACCACCCATCCATCCGCTGTCGTCGAGCCGAGAACCAGCGGAGCGTTCGCAGGCAGCCCGGCCTTTTTCAGGCATTCAACGGCCGTCCACAGCCTGGTCCTTGCGACCTCCGGCGCCTCGGATTGCTCGTGGGCGAGCCGCTGTGCCAAGCCAAACCAGTCGGGGCCCAACAGGTCCCACCAAACAGTCTCGGGACGGGCCACCACCGTCTCGAGGTCGCAGGCCACCCGGCCGGTTCCACTCAAGGCGAGGGTGAGTCCAGCACAATGCGCGGCGGAAATGCTTCCGCCCGGGACCACGGGCTTCCCATCGGGCCGACGCCATATCAGCCCGGGTTCGCCCAGCGCCTGCTGCAGCGCGGCATCAGTCACCGCGCACCGGGATCCTCCCAGCCCGAAGCCGGGCGATCCCGCAGCGGCGCTACGGGCCAAAACTATCCTCGCGCTTTCGGGGGCCAACTCTTCAAACCGTCGCTCGAGGTATGGGCCGAGCAATTCCTCCGGCCAGGGTTCGTGCCTGGGAATGTCCCCCACCGCGCGCAGCCGAAGCCCCTCCCATTGCTCGAGGACTTGACCATCGGCGGCTGTTACTTGCAGGTCATACACGAAATTGCTGCCGTCACGGAGCCGTTCGCGGGCATGAACCACATGCGGACCTGCATCGAGGCGTCGGAGGGTGAGCCGATCGATCCCGGTCGGCAGCAGGCGTTGGTGCGGGATGCAGGCCTGAATGGCGTGCAGCGCCGCATCGCGAGCGGCCGGGTCACCCAGCACAAAACCAGCGGGAAGGTACGGGCCGAACCAGGACAAACCATCGGACGGCAGGATTTCCGCCACGCATTCCCGGGCGGTCAGCAGCCGGTAGCCGCGCAAACGGCGGAATCGACCCCGGTGAAACAGAATCGAGCCGTATAAGTCCCGTTGAGGATCAAGTGGGATGAGGTCCACACCTCGTTCCTGAGGGAGCGGGTGGGCGCCGTTCGGAGCCTGCACCGCGTTGGGCTCGAACCGGCACAGCGCGCGGAAGTGGTCCACGTGATAGTCCGTTTCAGCGGAGCGCAAACAGACCTCCACGTGGTCGGCCCCACGACGCAGAGCCGCCAGCCGGATGCAGGCGGGCGCATCGGCCGCGATCCCGACCGGCCGCGCCAACTCCACCCGCTCGAAGCTGGGAGGGTGGGCGCTCCCGGTGAGGGCCATGGCGGCTTGCGCCATGGCCTCGAGGCCGAGCACGGCGGGCAGCAGGCGCTGATTTTGGAGCACGTGATCGTCGAGGTAAGGATCCGTGCCGAGGCTCAGCTCGGTATCGAGGATCAGTTCGACACCCGGGTAATGCACTCGCGGGCGCTCCAGGAACCGGTGCAACGGCAGCGGGCTCCGCTCCAGTTGCAGTGTCGGCGGCTCGCCGAACCGGCCCGTGACCACGACGGCCACGGCGGGCGAAGGCTCGCGGACCAACTGCAGCAGCACCCGCACGCCTTCGTCCGGGGGCATCGGCATGATGCCATGTTCGATCAGCGAATCGACTCGGCCCAACCGCTCACCCATGCCAACCCCGGACCAGACCGACCACTCGAGCGCCAGGCAACGACACTGCGGATGTTGGTTTTTGAACTGCTCCGTCAGCGCGGTAAGCCACTCATTGGCGGCCGCGTAGTCGGCCTCGCCGCGCAGACCGGCGCGGGCGATGATCGAACCGAAGGTAAGGAACAGCCGAAGCCGATCAGGATCCAGAGCCGCGAGCACGTTGCGCGCGCCCGCGACCTTGGGCGCGGCGGTCCGCTGGAACGCCGCGGTGTCGAGCGCGGCGATCAACTGCGGAGCATTCGCCCCGGCTCCGTGCAGGAACGCGGTGATCCGGCCCAAAGCGGCCTCAGCCTCAGCCACCGCCGCGCGCACGGCGCGGGCATCAGTCACGTCGGCGCGAACGTAACGGCACTTCACCCCGGCGGCGGCAAACCGCGCCAGGTTCGCCGCCAACTCCCGGTCCGAAGTAGCCGAGCGGCCCAGCAGAGCCAGGCGCGCGCCAGTCGCCTGCCCCAACGCCAACGCGCATTCAGCCGCGATGCCCCTCCCGCCCCCGGTTACCAGCAGCACGTCATCCGCGCCAATCGGCCAATGCTCTACTCGCTCGCCCGGAGGGGCCGCCGGCGGGAGCCAGGTGAGCCTCGGCTCGTAACGGTTTCCGTGAGGATCGTAATAGGCCTCCACGTAGGCACCCTTGGCGGCCGCGACTTCAGCAGCAACCCAATCCGCTGCCTGGGAGTGAGCGATGGGGACATTGACGATACAGGTGCTGAGGCCGGGTGTTTCGAGATGCAGGGTGCGGGCAAAGCCGCCGCCGCCCCACCCGTGCTGCACCAGCACAAGATGGCGGTGCTCGGACCGGGCCTGGACGGCCCGGGCTGCCGCCAACAACAACTCCGCCTCTTCGGGACCGGGCTCCGCCGGCAGACAGAGAAGCACACCACCCCCCCCGGCTTGACTGAGCCGTTCAGCCAACTCAGACGCCAGCGCATGGTCCTTCGGGGCGAACACCTGCCAGCCAGGTCCAGCGCCATTTTGGCCCGGCGCGTGGCGGCCGTTTGAACCATGACCAACGGCGCGCCGCGGCGCGGCGACGAGTTCCACCGTAAAGCTCTCAAACCAGATGTCCACACCGGGTGGCTGCCGGCGTGAATCGTCCGACCGCGCGGTGCGACCGGCGCGCTGTAAGTCGAGCAACGCGGCGGCCATTTCACCCACGCTCGCATTCGCGAAATCAGTCAGGCTGACGACCCGCGGCAGCCCAAGCCGACGCGTGGCTTCTGACAGCAATTGCCCGACGGTGATCGAGTTGAGGTGAAGGTCGCTCAGCATGCGGCTGCCTTCCAGGACCGCCGCCACCGGAAGCTCCGCGCGCGCGGCGACGAGTTGCCGAACCAGTTCCAGCGGCTTGGCCTCCTCGGTGACAGAGTGATGAGGAAGCAAAGCCAGCGTTGGCTCGGGCGACGCGCTTTCTGCCCCTGGAAGTCTTTCGCCAGCGTCGCCCAGCGGCGCCAATTCGCACGGGTTGGCGAAGAACTTGTGGTTGGACCCCAAATCGAAGGGTCGGGTGAACCGGTCAGCGAACAGAACCAGAGGACGAATGGGCGCGCCGAGGGCAAACGCCGCCCCGGTCACCTGCAGCAACCCGTTCAGGGATGGGCCGCCGGCGTCGAGCGCCAGGGCCGGGCAATCGGTCATGTCTTTGGCCAAGCTGGTGAGCACGTTGCCGGGGCCGACCTCGACGAGCAGATCGATGGGAGGTGAACCTGGCGCAGCGCTGCAGTTCTTTCTGAGGGCTTGACCCAGAGCGATGCTGAACTGCACCGGCGCCGTCACCTGGCGCGCCAGCAACGCCCGGCAATCCTCACCCTCGGTCAGCGACGAGCCCGAGATCGTGGAAATGACCTGCCGCCGGGGAGAGCCGAAGTTCTCCCGGGCAAGGCACTCCGCCAGGACGGGCACGGCGGCAGCCACCAAGGGTGTATGAAACGCATGCGACACAGCCAGGCGAGTTGCGTTCACACCAGCCGCCCGTGCGCGCTCAGCGACACGATTGACCGCGTCTGCTTCCCCGGCCACCACCGTCTGACGCGGTGAGTTGTAGCCGACAATCCAAACGGGTTCGCCCTGGAGCAGGGCTTGAATTTGTTCCGGCCGCTCAGCCAGCGCCAGCATGGCGCCGGTTGGGCCGCCGAGGTCCGCCATGGCTGCCCCGCGCGCCCGGGCGATGCGCAACAAAGCTCCCTCGTCGAGCATGCCGGCCCAATGGTAAGCGGTCAGTTCACCGAGGCTGTGGCCGATGCCAACTTCGGCGTTCAGGCCGAGCGTCTCCAGCGACTTCAACCCCGCCATCGAAGCGGTGATGACGGCAGGCTGCATCACGCGCGTCGAAACCATGTCGCCATCGGTCGGCAAATCCGCGGTTGCATACAGTTGGCGGACCGCCTCGAATCTGCGCCGCCAAATACCACCCTCGAGGTTGGTGGGCGAGCCCTGGCCGGGGAACAGGAAGGCCAGCCGCGGTGGAATGGAGCCCGCGCCCAGGAAAATCCCGTCGGCGCTGCGGAACCGGGGCGCTTCTGCTTGATCAAGCCAGGACAGCAGGGTTTGCATCCGCTCGACCAGTTGTGCGGGTTTGGATGCCACCACTGCGGCGCGAACCGGCTTGGGAATCAGTTTCCGGGCGAGCTGCTCCGCCGCATCAGCCAGTTCAGCTCGGGAAAGGCCCCGCGCCAACGGTATGAGCTGCTCGAGTTGGGCTCGCAGGGCGGCAGGCGTCTCGTCCGCGAGCAGGAACAGCTCGACATCCTGGCTGGAGCGCGCCAGCAATTGTTCGCGCGGACCGAGGCCGCGGCGCCGTTCCGCGGTGGTCTTCTCCAGCACCAGGTGGGTGTTGATGCCGCCAAAGCCCATCGCGCTGACAGCGGCGCGCAACGGCTGCCGGGCGGGCCAGGGTTCGGGCTCGCGCAGCGGGCGCAAAGCGGGCGCGGTTCCGGTGAGCTGCGGGTGCGGCTCGTGGCAACCGGTGGTTGGCGGCAGGACTTCGGTGTGCAACGCCATGGTCGCTTTGAGCAGACCGGCGATGCCGGCGGCGGCCTTGGTGTGGCCGATGTTGGCCTTGATGGAGCCGATGGCCGCCGGAGCCGCCGACGGGTCGCCGTCGCGCCTCGCCCGGGAGAGAACCTCCAACTCGGTGGCGTCACCGACCGCGGTGCCAGTGCCGTGCCCTTCAAAATAGGCGACGGTTTCAGCGCCGAAACCGGCACGGCGATAGGCGCGGCGCAGGGCCTGGAGCTGGCCCTCGGCCTCAGGTCGGGTGATGCCCCCGCTGCCGTCGGATGAAATGCCCCAGCCCCGAATCGTGGCATAGGCGCGGCAGCCCTGGGCCTGGGCGTCGGCCTGACGCATCAGCACCACGAAGCCACAGCCCTCCCCCGGCCAGAAACCGGCGGAGTGCCGATCGAAGACGCGCATTTCCTCCACAGCCAGCGCGCCGGTCTTGGCAAACCCGACCAACTCGAAGGGGTCAAGACTCAAATCGATGCCCCCGGCCAGGGCCACTTCCAGATCACCGCTCACCAGGGCCGCGCACGCGTTGGCGACGGCCAGCAAAGACGAGGCACATGCGCCATCAAGTGTGTAGCCGCCTCCTTTGAGATCGAACTGGTTGCAGATCCGCCCCGCGATGGTGTTGGAAAGTCCTCCCGCCAGCGTTTCCTCGCCTACGGGCGGGAACGGTGATTTATAGTCGGCCTCGAGGCCTTCGAGGAACATGCGCCGCTGCGTTGCCGGCCAGTCCTGTCGGGCCAACGCCGCTTCGACGACGCGGCGGACATAGGGCCAGCGCAGGCGCAATCCGTTGGCGCGGGAGAACTCGCCTGTCAGTGTGTTGCCGACCAGCACGCCGGTCGCCTCGCGCGGCAAACCGCGTCCGTCAGGGAATCCCGCGTCGGCCAACGCACGCGCCGCGACATCCAACGCCAGCCAGTGGGCCAGGTCCGCCGAGCGGAAGGTGCTGCCGACGACCTTGAAGGCAACGCGGTCGAATTCGTAGTCCGCGATCAACGCGGCCTGGGACGAATAGGTGCGGTCCGGCGCCGCCGGGTCGCTGGCACAATAATCGTCCGCGCGCAGCCGCTCCGGTGGCAAACGACGGAAGGCGCGGCGCTGAGCCAGAACATTTTCCCAAAGTTCAACGGGCGTCCGCGCATCCGGGAAGATGCAGCCAAGCCCGACAATCGCGATGGCTGGGGTAGTAACGCTCAAGAATGGATGGCAATCACGGGATTCATCCTCCTCGACTCTCGTTGTGGTTGTGAGGTTTGGTTAAAAAATGTCTGGATGCGCTGGCGCCAGATTTCGTAGGGCGGCTCGGGCGCATCGGCGGGCAGATTCTCGAGCGTGGTGTCGCAGAGCCGGGCGGCCTCGAGGGCGGACAGGCCGCTGAGGGCCCGCACGGCGAAATCCGTGTACTCGCTCAGGTTGCCGGCGCGCTGACGCGCTTTGGCGGCGAACGCCGCCCCCTGGGCCAGAGCGGGCCGGTGCGCGCGGGCGGCGTCCCGCAGCAACGCGAGCCCTTCTGAACTGGCGAACCCGGCGTAGGTCGCCGCCAGGCCAATGCCACTCCACACATCGCCCTGCCGCTCGGGCGCAAAGCCCTTTACTGTGTGAGCAATAAGTACTGGATTGCCTCCATTGACGAACCACCAGCAGCGGCCCAACCCCTGATCAAATGCCCGCGTTTCGTAGCCCGCCAGTGAACCTGGCGGCGGCTGGCCGGTGATATATTGGGGCCAGCGGAAAAACCCTTCGTGAAAACCCCAGCCGTCGTAAGCTAAGCACTTCAGCAGCGGATCCAGGCGGTTCCCGAGGTGTTTCACACCCGAGGACAGCCTGGCCCAGACCCAACCGACGCCCACATGCACCATGTAGGCATGGGCGCGGCCAGGGCCTTCCAGGAACCTGACGACGCGATCGCGCCTCCAGGGGGTCAGGCAATCGAGCAGCGCCAGGCCCATCGCGGCACCTTCATAGGCAAAGCCGCGAGCTTCCGCGGCCACCTGCTCCAATCGCGCACCGAGCCCGGTGCCGGAGCCCTCCTCCAAAGCGGCGTGGTAACCCGTCAGGAAGGTTGCGCCGACTTGTTCCAACCGGGCGCGCAGCTCCACGGTTGCCCCGCGAAAGCCTCGCCGCTCATAGCTCGTTTCCGCAGGCGGGATACCCAGCAGGCGACGGCGAATCTGTCCACACACAGCATTCACAGGCTTTGGTCGCAATTTTGGAGAAACATTAGCTGAATTGCAAGTCTTTTCAAGCAAAATTTT
>Ga0335071_10003581_pt1 | contig 16297 bp, 14 predicted proteins | sample Lox_Sample_15_FD_206724 | JGI IMG/M metagenome (GOLD analysis project Ga0335071, IMG submission 206724) | Soil microbial communities from Loxahatchee National Wildlife Refuge, Florida, United States - Lox_Sample_1.5 | ecosystem: Environmental > Terrestrial > Soil > Wetlands | place: USA... | reverse complement strand
TTGGGAGACTCTTGCACGAAAGACGAGTCAGCGAGGAAGAGTTGCGCGGCTTATGCGAGGATAAGCTGGCATCGATTCGTTCCGTTGCCGAATTCTTGGCAAAGTATGCCGCTTGATTGTCATTCTGAGCGCTATCGCCTGGTTTCGACAGTCATCACGTAAATGTGAGCCGTATCGATTCGCCTAAACGCCAAGGCATTGCGCGAAGTCTAAAATAAATTGGTATTTTGCATCTTGCTATGGCCAGCCGGCTTCCACTAGTCTCCCCTGAAATTCGCGCAAGACTGGAAGGGGCAAGGATTGCTCATCTCGCTACACTCGACACCCAGCGGAAGCCACACCTGGTCCCTATTTGTTTTGTCTTGGACGGTTTGGTGTTGTATTCCGCAATTGATCGGAAGCCGAAGCGAGTGACCGCGACCCAGTTGGCGCGGCTGAAGAACATCAGAGAAACACCGTACGTGGCGTTGCTGATAGATCACTATGACGAAGACTGGACACGGTTGTGGTACGTGCTGGTGCGAGGAAGAGCGAAGCTCGTCTCGCTTCCTGCGGAGCAGAAGCGAGCGATTCAGCTGTTAAGGGCAAAGTATCCGCAGTACGACGCAAGTATGCTCGATGACGATTCTCTAGTGTTGCGCATTACTCCGGTGCGGGTCGTCAGCTGGGGAAAGACCTAGAGTGGCCGTGTTCAAATCTTGGGCCACTTACATAGTCATCATCCCGCGAAGTTGTTCCAGCAGAGCCAGCCAGCAATCGAGCGATTGACCGCCAGGAGCAAATGCCGGATCAAAGAAAATTTCGCTGGCTCCGATTTTGGCACAGGCCCGTACATCATCTGCAATCTGTTCGAGCGAACCCGAGAAGATTGACCTGTCTTTATCCAATGGTTTTTCGCTGAGGCCCAGACCGGCATGAATCACCATCGAGATTTCGGATGGATCGCGCCCTGCCTGACTCGCCATTTTCTTGATGCTGTCGAACATCTCTGCCATGGCGGGAACGGGAAGGAATACGGGATTCCACCCATCCGCAAATTTTGCTAGCCGTGCGAGAGCTGCCGGTACGAAAGCGCCCATGTAAATCGGGGGATGCGGCTTCTGCATGGGCTTGGCATCAATGTAAGACTTAGGAACAGTGAAGAACTTTCCGTGGAACTCAACCGGATTCGTGGTCCAGATAGTTTTCAGCAAAGGCAGAAATTCATCCGCCATGGCCCCTCGCTTCGTTATGTCGGAACCCGTCGCATCCATTTCGTCTTTGGACCAGCCAAGACCTAACCCGACGCACAGCCGACCGCCGGAGAGAATATCGATGGTGGTCAGTCGCCGTGCCAACATGACCGGATTGTAGTAGGGCATATCGAGGACGCTGGTGCCCAGCCTGATCTTTTTTGTCTTACCCGCGATGAAAGTCAATGAGTCAAGCGGATCAAGCGTGTGCCTGTAGACCTCCGGAAGTGATCCGTCCGGCGTTCCCGGATACGGCCTCTGAAGCTTGAGTGGATACAGCAGGCGCTCGACCGTCCACAAGCTGCTATATCCCAGGTCCTCGGCACGTTGCGCAACTTTTGTGACGGCTTCCGCAGTACCAATAGGGCCGATATTCGGCAGAGAAAAACCAATCTTCATGGCGCGCACCCCCCCAGCAAAGATGGCGGGTATTTAATCACAGATACATTGTGTTCACAAATGAGAAGTTGAGAACGAGGTGTTAGGCGGCGAAAAATCCCCATCTCTCCGAGTAGAGGAGTCCCGATAGGCTGTAGGTTTCCCTTGGCTGTGTCCGCCGTTTCCAGCTTCGTGCCCGTTTAGGTCGACCATGGCACCACCGAGATGTCTCCTCCCTCACAGACCCCACCGTGCAGATTTCCCGCAGCGGGTTCCTCAAGCTGGACTCACCGGTTACATCCAGATATGGCAGATCCGAGGCGGCAGCAACGGATGACGTCGAAGGAGCTCGGTATATCTCTCCCACGTCAACCGGTTTCCACGCGTGCGTCGATTCAGCCACTTTCTCCAGATCCTAACGACACCTCGATAGAACTTCAGAAGACTCTGAGCGTTCGTCGGTCGGCCGTAGTACTGGTAGTGGCCTCGGAGCTTGGCGTTGAGGGTCTTCTGCTGCTCGTCCACCGGCGCATGTCGGTGCCTCTGGCACCATTCGGCGACCGCCGTGAGGCTCCTGCGGAGCCGCTTGCGCATCGTTCGCACATGCACTGTGAACTTCCCTCTCCGGCTGCGTGCGCAAATGTGCGTCAAACCGAGAAAGTCAAAGGTGCCGGGTTTCTTCTTGCCCTGCTTCTTCGCACGCTCCTCAGCGTAACGCCCAAATTCCAGCAGCCGCGTCTTCTCCGGGTGAAGTGTCAAACCGTATTTTGCGAATCGCTTCGATAAGACATTCTTCACCTTCTCCGCGTCTTCCCTGTAGTGGAAGCAAAGTATGGCATCATCGGCAAAACGGATCTCGTGGGCTTCACCCCTAAGTCGGGGCTTCACCACCTCCTCGAACCATTCGTCGAGCACGTGGTGCAGGTAGATGTTGGCCAGGAGCGGACTAATCGTCTGCCCTTGCCCCGTCCCCCTGTCACTCACGAGAAGCTGTCCTTGATCGATGACTCCTACCTGGATCCACTTCCGTATCAAGCGAAGCACGCTGCTATCGCTGACGCGTTTCTCGATCATCACCATGAGTTGCTCTCTCACGATCGAATCGAAGTAGGCAGTGATGTCTAACTCCAGGATCCATCCTGTGGAGCGTGTGCAGATGACTCGCTTCACTTCGTCCAGTGCCTGGTGCTGCCCTCGTCCGGGTCGGAACCCGTAGGAGCAATCGAGAAAATCCTGCTCATAGATGGCGTTCAGTACTTCCACCATCGCCTTCTGCACGATCTTGTCCTCCAGAGCGGGAATCGAGATCGGTCTCTGCTTCCCGTTCTCCTTCGGTATGTAGACCCTGCGCAGCGGTTGGGCTTGGTACTTTCCATCTTTGAGCCGCTGGTAAAGCTCTTGGATCTTTCTCTCAGCGTCCTGCTGGTACTCCTCATACGTGACGCCGTCCATCCCGGCACTAGCATCCTTTCGTAGGCCTCGGAATGCCGCATACAACGCCCCGGGCGTGATCAAGTGAGCGATCGAGAAGAACTGTCGCTTCGGTTCCTCCTTGGCTAGTTCAGTTAGTCTGTCGAGTTTTGTGGACATAGCAGTTCGAGTTCTGAGTCTCGCCTATGTTTCCTTCGGCAGATACGTCCGCTTGTTCCCCCCTTCCCTCCAGTGGGTGCCGTGGCCGCTCCTTGCGGAAGCCCTGCGGTTCCCCACTTTCACAGGTACTACGGGGTCGTAAGACTGCTCGTCCACCTTTCCCGGTCGCCTCCGGTTTCCCTTGGCGATCGGTACCTCCCATGATGAGGAGGCGATGGGGGAGCTCTCCTGGGTTCCTGGGAAATCCCTTTGGAAGCATGCCCCGAGCTAGGGACTCCGGCGACCCCGGCGCGACCTCGCTTTATCGGTCGTCCGAGTGCTGCCTTCCGCATTGTTAACGGCGTCGGCATCGCAACCAGCCGAGTTTTCGGAGCTGAATCTTCACGGCCTGCTTCCTTGCTGTGTACGCTTCGCACCCACCAGTCGCCCGGTGAATGGCAACACTCGCTTCCGGCCTGTCTGCTCGACTGTGACCGGGCGGGACTTACACCCGCTGGATTCCATCAAGAAGTTTCACCGTCTCATTCTCGGTTCCTCCTCTTCCAAGCTTTTCCCAGCGCGATAACAATGTCGGCGATGTCAAGCACGTTTTGAGCACACTTCTGCGTGCACTCAGGGAGGAGCGCCATTTCGCTCTGTTAGTTGGTTTGCGCTTTCCAACCTGGGAGCCGACATTGTTTATGGAATCATTACACTCATATTCACAGAATCTTTCAGGACCGTCTGCTTGGTTTGCTGGCCTAAAGGCCCTGGAGACCGTGCTTCAAATTGATCTTTGCGGACCGCTAGTGGTGAACAGGCTTCTGAGAAGGGCGTGCGCAATCGTTAAGGGATGAGTGAGGAGAAGTTCAATTCGTCCAAAAAGGGTTTGCGGTTCACGAAAAACCCCGAGTTGTCGCAATACGGTCGCTCGATCGTAGTAAATCCTTTCACCGGCAAGACGATCTGCATCGTCGAAGGTATAAACGGCGCAAAGCGGTACTTCAACTCGCCGTCCGGTTGCGGGAAGGCCGCGCCACGGTCCAAGATGAGTTCCGCAAATCAAAACCTCTAGCAGAACATTGTCGTCCGTAACATGCTGCTGGCGGACTTGAATTTCGAGGTCGGGCAGTGCCCCCATGAGCTGTTCGTAGTACGAACGGACTCCATCACGTCCCGGATAGCTATCCCCCCAAGCTTCATCTCGGTATTGTGCGATCTCGCCGAAGGTGTTCAGTACAGCTTCAAGATGATGCTGATTTTCCAGCCGAACATGTTGCTGGACGAGGGCAAGGCGTACTGATTTTCTCTCGCTCGAAATCGACGTTGCTGCCATGTAGCCTCCGATCTCGACACAATACCCCGGATTGTATCCCTGACTTGTAGGTCAACTGTCGAAAAATCGCGATTTCACTCATCGTCCGAATGTACCGATCTGAATCAAATGGAAAGCAATCGGAATTTGAGTGTTAAGGTCCTAATTTGCACTCATCTACTATCAGGAAAAACCTTTTCCTCTGGGTTGAAGAGTGATAAGCCTGTTAGCGACAGTTGAGCGGGAGCATAATAGTCCTTCGCAGCGGACTGAGACGAACGAAGAGAGACCAAAAGCGCGGCTGTAGAACAGCCCGTCGAGAATAAACATTCTGCGACGCCCTTAAACTGGAGTAGGCTTAAGAGGTCTTTTACACATCCTTCCGCCGCGCCTTTCAGGCGTCGGTCTCTTGTGCAATCGATGGTCGGTAAGCCGACTCGAGTTCAGGAGGCCGCATATGGCGGATGAGCAGGAAACTCCTTCCATAAAACTTCACGGTGTCGTCGACAAGATCGTGCGGTCCCTCGACCCAACCAAGCCCGAAAAAGCCCAGATCGTGATAGAAGAGGCGGAACATTTGTACAAAGAGATTCGAATCGACAACGCACTCCAAGACGGTGATGGTGCGAAGGTAAAACTCAAACAGGGCACCGAGGTCGATGTCACGATTGAAGCTCCACATGACGGTGTTGACAAGAGAAAAGAAGGAGACGAAAAGAAACGTGCTTGACGCCTGCCTTGTGTTCTCCCGGAACGTGACCCGACCCGGCCACCGTCCATGAAGGCATTCTCATCGAGATCGAACATCAACTGGTGAAACATCTCGATTACGCTCAAAACCCTCATTGCGTCGGCTACAATCCTTTCGTGCCATCTGCTACCCATTCTCGCCAGTCCTTAAGCCGCGTTCTCGGATACAAGCCTCTAAGGATGGGTTCAGGTCTAAAGCGAGTGTTTCAATCTGTGGCTCTGGCTGTTCCTTGTGCCTTATTCGCAACAGGCATTTCGGATAGCGCGGTCGTATCCGATTTTGTCCGGTACGCGATTTCACCCGGAACAGCAGTTGCGGTTCGGATCGTTCATGTAAAAGCCAGCCATCGCGGAATGGGTGTTTTTCTCGATGCTTTGAATTGGTATGGAAGCGTGATGTCTTTAGCGTTCGCGGTAAACGCGATTTTGTACGGCCTACTGATCTTTGGCATCATGACCACGATTTCAGCGATGACAGACAAGAACTCCAATCGATGATTGGCGAAAAATCCTAATTTCACTCAGAATCCAACTTTGCCGCTCAAAGCGTGTAATGGCCTTCCATGAGAAGGCCGGTCGGAGTCAAGGGAATTCTGGTCTCATAGTGAGTTTCTGGTTCTTTTTCGACGACAAATATTTTTCTCCCGCCGAGTTCGCCGCTGTCGCCATGCTTCCATCCGCACTCTCGAGGAGCGAATCATTTCGCTCGGTGCATGTGGGGCGTTCTCAATTCAGCCGGTGCTGCCATCTGTTTGGCGACCTCACTGAAAATCTGAATTGAATCCTTATGCACTTTTTCGGGGGAGGCGAAATTCTGCGCCTGGCGGTACCCGATATAGGTTTCGGGAGACCGCTCATTCGTCCAATCAGGAGCGGCCTCGATTCCAACACCGGATACGCTGGTCGCGCCAGGTCCAACGCATATATAAGGTGATATCCGTTTCCGCTGTCGCACAGCATCGGCTGAGGCCAGCTTAGCGATATCAAGTACTCACGGATTACAACGGCCTGATTCTGTGCTGCTGCCTTCTCCGACTCGCTTCTTCCAAATGACCAATCAAGCGAAGACCTCGTACGTGGCGTGTTGCTAGCTCTCGCTGCGAGGCTCGATACGACTGAGGCTCATGTTGACTGTGGGAATTTTGAGGGGAACCGACTGTGCAAACTTCCTGGCTCATGGGCGAGAAAGGCACCCTCAACGCCTGAACGTCCTCATCGTCAAGCATGCATTCTCGAAGCCCCAGAATTGAAGCCCTACGGCTAACGATTGAAGTGAATGGCGACCTCAGTTGGGTTCCGCGCGATTGTAAGGACCGACTGGGTGAGGCATCGGAATGCCCCACCCTTTGGCAGCCCCGTTTAGAACTTGAGAACGACCTGTTTCGGCAACGATGCGCCATAGTGGCAGGACGGACTCAGACCGCTCGACAGATTGGTCGTTGTCCACGCTGGAGTGATCGAGACGAAGTTATCGTTTAACACCGACTCGTTGTAGAAACCGATTCCGCCAACATAGTCAGCAGGAGGATAGTCGGCGCACTTGGTGATGTTGTAGACCTCCAGCACAGCGCCAAAAGCCCAGTTGAACGTCTGCCCAAAGTTCGAGGTCTTGAGAAGCTGGGAGAAGTTTCCATTCTGTTCATCAACGATCACGATGTCCCATGACCCGCACTTCGCGGTGCCCGCCTTGCAATTGTTGAACACGTAGCCTTCGAGGTGATCTCCGGGATTGACTTTCGCCGGCGACGCCTCTTGGACGGTCCCGTTCTTGCAGCAGTTCCACGCGGCAATGCCCCAAGCATCCGCGTAATCGGAGTTATATCCCAAGACAGGTTGAATGATCGTCACATCACCACTGAACTGTTCCAGGCCGTTGAAGAAGTACACCGTCTGGCCGTCGTTGGAAGTTGGCGCCGCCGGGACGTCCCACTCCGAATAGACTTGCCCATAGTTGTTGGTGCCGTGGATGCTTGCATATTCGATCCAGGCGTGGCCGATAAACGGCGGCTCAGAGGTCCCGTTTCCAGTAGGCTTCACATCCCCGACGACCTTCGTTCCGTCGGAGTCGTAGTGCGGATAGCCGCACTGCTGGATGGTTTCAGACGTTCCGTCCGCGTGTTGAATGGCGCCTTCATCCTGCTGCAGAACGTCCCCTTTTGCCATGTGCGCAATGCAGCTTGGATGGAAGTAGCCGAATGGCGTGATTACAAAATCCGCCGGAACTCCTGCTGGGCGGTTGGTTCCAGCAGGAGTTTGAGCAACGGCCAGGCCGGCGATCAGGGTCAGAGCGAAAGACTTCAGAAGTCGTGTCATAAGAGTTTCCTCGCAAAATTGAATTTGGCAGCAAGCTCTGCTCGAGGATCAGCCTTCCCCCGAAGCGATTTCCCTCGAGCAGAAGCTTTTCTTGCCTCCACTGATAAACGCGACATACCCGAGATTTCGGGGTCATACTTGCCAAGGTTTTTGAGCAAGGGGTAACGGCATTCGGGGCCAAGTACGAAATAGTTGACATTCGATTCGGCTGATGTATGCTGCGGGTAATCTCTTTAGCCCGCAGAAAGTCTCGGGCACGAAGAAATCCCGTTCGAGTCGTAGGTCCCCCCGTATCTGTGAGGCATTCCATGAGCAAAGCACTGCGTTTGTTGTCGGGGATCATCTTTCTTTCGATGACTGCGACTTATCTTTTTTCGAGCACCGAGACTACCTTCCACAACTTTGCAGGTGGGTCAGACGGATCCGATCCTGTTGGGGATCTCCTCTATAACTCGGCGACCGGCATCGTCTACGGCACCACTAAAACCGGCGGCAATGGTCCCAATTGCGCGGCGGGCTGCGGAACGGTGTTCTCGATACACTCCAACGGCACCGGTTACACCGTGATCTACCGCTTTGCTGGAGGGACCGGCGACGGCGCCAACCCGCAGGCAGGTCTGATCATCGACGGGAATGGAAATCTTTACGGCACGACGTATGACGGCGGAACTCATCGTCTGGGAACCGTCTTCAAGCTGACTCCAGTCGGCGGAGGCAAATACCGCGAAACCATCCTTCATTCGTTTGCAGGCAGCGACGGATCCCATCCTTTATCTCGCCTGGCCCGCAACTCTGCGGGCACTCTCTTTGGGACGACTTTCTATGGAGGCGCGAACGGTTTGGGTACAGTCTTTTCTCTCAATTCCGCCAACGTCGAAAAGGTGCTCATCTCCTTCGATGGCGGCAACGGCTCTCACCCACGAGCTGGCGTCGTCCGCGATGCTGCCGGCGATCTTTGGGGGACTACCGCCGCTGGCGGCGGAGCGGGCCTCGGAGTTGTCTTCCGCCTGACGTTGAATGGGAGCACGTGGAGCGAAAGTTTCCTGCACTCCTTCACCGGCCCCGACGGCGCCCACCCCTATGCACGGTTGACCATCGATGGCTTCGGAGACGTCTTCGGGACGACGAAGGCTGGCGGAACTCCTACATGCACGTTTCTGACGGCCGGCTGCGGAGTCGTTTTCGAATTCCAGCCGAGCGGAAACGGTTTCGTCGAAAACACAATCTACGATTTCACCGGAGGCGCCGACGGGGCCGCGCCCATTGCGGACGTCACTCTGGCGCTGGATGCCAATGCCAATCAATACTTATACGGAACAGCGAGCGAGGCTGGCACCATCGGCGGAACGTGCCCTGCCACAGGATGCGGCACGGCTTTCGAGTTGTGCGGTATCGGCAGCTCGTGTCAGGGGCAAGAAACCTGGACCGAATACACGCTGTTCGAGTTCCAGGGAAAGAATGGCGGCAGAACACCCGCCGGTAACATGCTGGCATTTCCGCCCGTTGGCGCGAGCGACGATCCTTGGGATTTTCCACCCGGTGGAAAGGCCAAATGCACTTCCGGCTGTATGTCCGCACCAAGCGGTGGTGGGGCATCGGGCGATGGAACAATTGATGGGTTCACCAACTAAACGAGGCGAAGCCGGTTAATGGAGCAAGCCGCTTTCGCGCTTTGCTTGTAACAACACTGGCAGATCGGAATCGGCTCCTGCCCACAAAGAAAGGAATCTCAGATAAGTGGCGCTTGCGCCTGGATTTGCTTCTCCTGCCATCGAGCGTGCCAGTTCCAGCTTCGCCAGCGGTGCAAGAGGAAAGTTCCAGATCAGACCGCGGTTGGCGATGATCTTTTGAAACTCGGTTCTTGCCTTTGCCCATTCTTTTTCTCTCAAATAGGCCTGACCACGCAGGTACATCGGATAAAGAGTGGAACCAGCAGAGAATGGCGGACGATCCCCACCCAGCTCATATGGTGCAGCAACCTCTAGCCGTGACAAAGCCTCTTTGGGGTTCCCCCGATCGAGAGCAATAGCGGCGAAAATCGTAGGCGTCCAGTATTTCGCAAGAAGAGTATCCGTCGGTGACTGCTGAAGAAGCTTATCTGCGATCTTCTTCGCGCGGCCAGGGTCGCGGGTCCGCGCAAACACAAGCGCTGCCGCAATCTGGATGGCTTTGGATGAGGTTAGCGCAAGCGCCGCCTCTGCGTGGCGACGGGCACCAGCAGCAAAACCAAATTCCGCCTCCCTGATTGCGGCAGTCGCCTCCCAATTCGCAGCGCTGTCTTTCGAACCTGCGGATAATGCAGACTGAACCGCGCGGCGAGAGAGTGCTCGCGATTCGCGTAACCGCCCATAGTAGGCGGCTGAGTCGGCTTCACTTGAAAGAATTGCTGACTCGTCATTAGGGCGGCCCAGCGTAGCCGCAAGGCAGCGATCCATCTCCTTCTGGTCGCCACGTAAGAACGCTAGCTGATAGTAGTTCTGCAGCAAGGATGCATCTAGATTGCGCTGGTGTGCCTCGCCCAACACCTGCCTGGCCTCGTCTAGGCGGTTCAGCACCATGTAGTCAATTGACAAATTTTGATATACAGCCGCAGTATCCTTGCGAATCGAGTACGCCGCGAGATCATTGTCCAGTCCGGTCTGCAGCTGCCCGAGGCTCGACGCGACGGTTCCCAACATTATGTATGGATACAGCGTACGCGGGAAGAGCTGCTTCCACTGGTCAAAAGCCTGAGCCGCTTTTTCCAGCTCTCCGGTCACATCGGTGTAGTAGTTCGACTCGATGACGAACCGTTCCCTTTCGCTTACGCGATCGCGAAAGGCATAAGCTTCACTGGCGTACTTTGTGCAAAGCTCCGCATTTTCGAGATTGCAGTACAGCGTTCCTAGGTCAGACAGCGCTAGTGCAAAATAGGGATCCAGTTTCAACGCCCGCTCGAAGTAAGGAATGGCTGCTGTCTCTCCCTGAGTTCGAAACTCCCTCTGCGCCTGACTGAAGGCCTGCAACGCCTCGAGCGATGACGTCGTGGCTTGCTCCAACGGAATGTCGTGTTTCTCAACTGAGGCCAGGGACTCGCCTAGTTTGCTGCGCAATCGTCGTGCCGCCGCATGCAACCGGCTCAGAACTTCTTCACGGTTCTTGGCCTCCGCCTGCTCCACGGCGACAGAAGAGCCGTCCTCGCAGTTGGAGGCGCTCAACGTAATCGCGTAATGGCTCCCCAGACTCGAGATACTACCGCCCAGCATCGCTTTACTGCCTGCGCGTTGACAAATTTCGCGGGTAACTTGCGCCGTAAGAGGCGTGTCAGCGGGGCGTCCCATGAAACGCAACTGCTTTGCGGTCTCATCCTCGGAAAGAATATTCAGGAATGGCGACTGCCCCAGGTCCGCCAGCAACCCGGCCTTCAGCGCTTCGCTGAACACCGGATCCGTAGTTTCGTTTACGAAATCAGCCAGAACAACGGAATCTTTCTCGCCAAGCTTGATCGGCCTCGTCTTCCACCAGAAAACTGTGCCCAGAATGCCAAGGATAATCACTGCCACAACGGCGGGAGCCAAAGTTTGTCTTCTGACACCAGCGATCAGCGCTCCAGACTCCCGGCTCCGTTTCAACGTCGCGAGGGTTCCTCTCAGTTCCGCAGCTTGCTGGATGCGAAGTTCACGGTCCTTCTTAAGGCAGTTCTCAATGATCGCTCCCAGTTCTTTCGGCAAGTTCTCACGCAACTGGGAAGCAGGCTGCGGCGACGCACTGAGCACCATCTGGCATACTTCCACCGCATTTTCGCCGGAGAATGGCAACTGCCCAGTCGTCATCTGGTAGAGCGTGACGCCAAACGAAAACAGGTCAGTGCGGCCATCTAAGCGCTCGCCGCGAATTTGCTCCGGCGACATGTACGACGCTGTTCCTGCGACGGCCCCCGGGGCCGTCACCGTTCGGTCGCTAAGCCCCGCCGCCTCCCCGGCCTCTACTGCAACCAATCGCCCGCTCGCCGCGATTCCGAAATCCAGAATCTTGGCGTGACCGCGCGTAGTAATAAAGATGTTCGCCGGCTTAATGTCGCGGTGAAACACGCCTGCCGAATGTGCTGCATCCAGTGCATCTGCAATCTCGATCGACAACCCAATCACCGTGTCGATTTCTAGCGCGCCCTGGGCGATTCTCTGCTTCAGCGTCTGGCCTTCCAGATACTCCATCGCGATAAAGGCCCTGCCTGCATGATTGCCGACTTCGTAAACCGTGCAGATGTTGGGATGATTCAGAGCTGACGCAGCCTGCGCTTCGCGCCGCAACCGCTCCTGCGCACGCGCATCGTCGGCCTCAACCGACAGGAATTTCAAAGCTACGAAGCGCCGGAGATCCAGGTCCTCCGCCTTGTAGACCACTCCCATGCCGCCGGCGGCGATGAACTCAATGATCCTGAAACGGTTCGACAGTACTTCGTCAGGCGTAAACCGAAGCGATTCGCCGGATGGGGATGAGGAGATGCGTCCGATGGCCGGACTCGAAAGGAAATTTTCCGACTCGTGATACTCGCCCAAGAGACGCATCACTTCGGCGCAGACTTCCTTGTCCGGGCACTGTGCGGCGAGAAATTGCGCCAGCTCTTCGGGAGCGACTCCCTGGGCAGCTTCAAACAGAGACTTAACTGTTTCCCACTTGTCCTGTTGAGTTGCCATAACTGGCCTTGAGTTCTCCGTGCAACCATGCTTTCGCAACGGTCCAGTCACGCTTGACGGTCTTGGGCGAAATCCCGAGCACTTCGGCGGTTTCTTCGACTGTCAAACCCGCGAAAAATCTCATCTCTACGATCTGAGCCTGCCGGGCATCCAGCTCGGCGAGCCGGTCGAGGGCGGTGTTGAGCTCGAGAAACTCATTCGAATGTTCCGGAGAAAATACCAGCGCTTCATCGAGAGGAATAGCTTCCCGTCCTCCACCACGCTTGTCCCGCACATGACCCCGCGCATGATCAATGAGGACGCGCCGCATCACTTGTGCGGCAATCCCAAAGAAATGGGCGCGGTTCTGCCAGCCGACCGACCGTTGTCCCAGCAGCTTGAGATAAGCCTCATGTACCAGGGCTGTGGCTTGAAGGGTATGACCGGTGCGCTCCCGGCGCATGTATCCCTCGGCCAAACGGCGCAACTGGTCGTATACGAGAGGAATCAACTTCGATTCGGCGTCGGGATTTCCCTTCGTTAACTCACTGAGCAGAGCAGTAACGTCGGCCGAACTTTCCATGATGAGTCGGGCCCTTTGGAGCTTCAGGACCCCGATTGAGCACGAATTATAGTCGAAATCACGGAAAGCGCTTCGGCGCCGCCAGGATTGCCGGCAATCTGGATTGACTGGAGAAACATTGTCCGCATCGCCGAGGAGTTACTGGAAGCTTCGGTGCTGGAGTTCATTTGGCGATTAGACCGCTGAGACTATTCGTTGCGCAGTCTCGCACGACACTCATCGTAGAGATTGCCTTCAAACTTTTGAGCCTACACATTCCGAAGCCTTCGCTGCTAATTGGCCAAAGTGCTTATACTGCAGATGAAATTGTTGACTCGGCACTGACTCCGACTCCGTCGGCATGAACCGCGTGCACGGTACCGAGCACCATTGTCTTGCCCCGTATTAGATATTCCGGAGCCACTTCGCGACCGCTCGCGGATCGAATTCGCACGCTGAGCTATTCTTGCTCGTTTTCACGTGCCCGGCTGTGTACTTGACGGACTCACAGGGCAGAAGTATTTTCCTGCAAAAAGGGGGCCTGCGGTCGCTATCCCTGAGAGCAGCGAAAACGACACGCACAGAGTATGGACGGATCTGTGCTGGACTGAACCCCAAAAATGAGACAGTGAGTTATGACACACTTGCAGGAAAGGAAACTGCGAGTGGCAAAGAGACGATATACGAAGGAGTTCCGTGAGTTCGCCGTGGAACGACTGCGAGGCTGCGAAAACATCGTGGCGCTGGCGAAAGAACTGCACGTCTCGCGGCGGCAACTCTATCGGTGGCGCGATGAGATGGATCCCGAGATACCCGGGATGGAAGTGCCCGGGCAACAGGCACGCACCTCCACGCTGCGCAAAGAGGTGAACCATTTGAAGCGGGTCTTGGCGGAAAAGACTCTGGAGGTGGATTTTTTCAGAAGTGCCTTGCAAAAAGTCGAGGCTCGACGCCGGCAGAGCAGCAAGTCTGGCGAGAAGGCATCTACGAGCAAATCGGGGAGATGATGCCGTTGCAAGGTGGCTTAAGCGTCGAGTGCATGTGCGAGCTGGCACCGGTGAGCCGGGCTGGTTTCTATCGCTGGTTAGAGGAACCGCAGCCTGTAGAAGAGGAAATGGAAGTGCGGTCTTTGATTCAGCAGATCGCGATCGAACATCGGCGGCGTTATGGATACCGGCGCATTGCTGCGGAGCTGCGGCGGCGAGGGATGGTCGTGAACCACAAGCGAGTGGCGCGGATTATGCGCGAGGATAACCTGCTCGCTGTGCAGCCCCGACAGTTTGTGGTGACGACGAACTCGGATCACAAGCTGGAGGTCTATCTGAACCTAGCCCGGCGCCTGAAGTTAACTGGGATCGATCAACTGTGGGTCGCCGACATCACCTACATTCGACTGCAAACCGAGTTCGTCTACTTGGCGGTGATCCTTGACGGATTTTCTCGCAAGGTTGTGGGGTGGTCGCTAGAGCGGACCCTGGCCAGTCGTCTCGCGCTGGCCGCATTGGAACAAGCCATCGCGACGCGAAAGCCTGCGCTCGGCCTGGTTCATCATTCCGATCGCGGTGTGCAATATGCTAGCGATGAGTATGTAGGCGTTCTCCAAAGGCACGGGATGATCCCGAGCATGAGCCGTCCAGCAAATCCTTATGACAATGCCAGCTGCGAAAGCTTTCTGAAAACTTTAAAACGGGAAGAGATCTACGCCAACCAGTATCGCGACCTCGATCACTTGCGCGGCAACATCGAGGAGTTTATCGAACGGTACTACAATCAACAGCGATTGCATTCTGCGCTCGGCTACCGTTCACCGGAAGAATTCGAACGGCAGACGAAGCATGCAGATCCCATGACACAGTTGTGCAGTCCAAGTCTGGAATTCTTCCCAGGAAGCGAAGAGAGGATTTCTACGAGGATGCTGAAGCAGGGGACTCAAACGGAAGGTGTTACGAAACCCACTGGGAAATCGATGACAAGGATGCGAAGATGGCGGCCAGCGAGGTCGGCGCATCATGGCCTACATCGAAGGGCAACACCGCAGTCAGCACACTTTGTTTCCAACGACATTGGATGAACTGATCCCACAAGATCATGTCTGCCGTGTGATCGAGGCGTTTGTGGGTCGGCTGGACATGGCAAAGTTGGGTTTCGTTCGCTCCGAGCCTGCTGAGACCGGACGACCCGGTTACGATCCGCGCGATTTACTGAAACTGTATCTGTACGGATATCTATGGCAGATTCGATCCTCGCGGCGGTTGGAAACTGAGTGCCAGCGCAATGTGGAAGTAATGTGGCTGCTCGGCCGACTGGTTCCCGACTACAAGTCGATTGCTGAGTTCCGGCGGATGCATCGTGAGTCGGTAGCCGAGGCCGGGGCGGAACTCGTACGCTTCGCGCGCTCGGTGGGCTTGGTGCGTGGTGAGTGGATAGCCATCGACGGTTCGAAGTTCCAGTCGGTGAGCAGTGTCGATCGGGTTCGCGAGCGCGAGGCGCTGAAGCGGTACCTGGATCAGTTGGAGCGAACCGACGAACAGAACGAAGTAGAGATCGATGAGAGTGCGGTGGCTGAGGCCCTGAAAAAGCTCCAGAGCGACCCCGAGCCAGAGGCAGGTTTCATGAAGATCGGACGGCAACTCACGCCTGGCTACAATGTGCAAGCCGCCGTCGATGCGGAACACGCGCTCATCGTGGCCCAAAAGGTCACCACCGATGCAAACGATCAACGCATGCTGCTACCGATGGCGGAAGCTGCAAAGCAAGCAGTCGGTTCACCAGCTTCTTTGAATGTGGTGGCGGATGGCGGCTACTCCAATGGAGAGCAATCGGAAATCTGCGAGACCCGAGGTATCGTCCCCTATGTACCACCCAAGCGCACGGTCAACAATCACGGAGATGGCAAACTATTTGACCGCACGGAGTTCGTCTATGACGAGAACAGCGACACTTTCCGCTGCCCAGCAGGCCAGACGCTTTGGCGTAAACAGTTCTCAAAAAAAGATCGGGCTGTGAACTATACGCCCCGAAAAAGAGTCTGTGGTGCTTGCGCCCTCAAAGCCCGTTGCACCCTGGGCCCACGGCGTTACGTTTCTCGCAATCTGTACGAGAATGCCCTTCAACGCATGCAACAGCGAACCACGGTGGAAGTGATGCGTTTGCGAGGATCGACGGTGGAACATCCGTTCGCCGCGATAAAGTACCGCATCTTCGGACACCCACGGTTCTTGCTGCGTGGTCTCGCCGGAGCACAGACCGAGATCAGTTTGGCGACAATGGTTTACAACCTGAAACGGATGTTCAATGTCTTAGGTGGAATCCAGCTCCGAGCGGCGCTGGTCGGCTAGATAAGAACCGCGATCGATTGTTTTCGAGCAAAAGCAGAAAATCAATTTCACAACATAAACTCATAACCACATAACAGCCGGTTTCGTAACAGCCTCCGCAAGGACCCCTTACTGCGGTGCCATTTCCTGGCGGAGCTTCTTTGAGAGCTTTTCCACCTTTTTCAGAGTCTCAGAAAAACCGCTCG
>Ga0335071_10003580_pt1 | contig 16301 bp, 11 predicted proteins | sample Lox_Sample_15_FD_206724 | JGI IMG/M metagenome (GOLD analysis project Ga0335071, IMG submission 206724) | Soil microbial communities from Loxahatchee National Wildlife Refuge, Florida, United States - Lox_Sample_1.5 | ecosystem: Environmental > Terrestrial > Soil > Wetlands | place: USA... | reverse complement strand
TCGGGACGGACAGCGGGATAACTTTGCTTCATGGCACGACGGTGGGCACGAACGCTCTTCTGCAGCGAAAGGGTGCGCGGGTTGCGCTTGTTACTACCGAAGGCTTCGAAGACGTGATCGAGATTGGACGTCAGGCACGTCCCAGGCTCTACGACTTTTTCTTTGACCGCATTCCGCCTCTCGTAGAGCGCGACATGCGTTTCGGAGTGCCGGAGCGCATCGCGGAAAATGGTTGCGTGCTGAAAGCTCCCGGTTCCGGTGAGCTAACGCGCCTGCGTGATGCCGTGTCCCGCGCTCGTCCCGAAGCAGTCGCAATCTCTTTGCTCTTTTCATTCGCGAATCCCGCGAACGAGGTGCAAGTCGCGAGTACGCTGCGCGAGTTGGGCATCCCGCTTTCCGTTTCGCACCAGATTTTGCCAGAGTTCCGAGAGTATGAGCGCACAAGTACCGTCGTCGTGAACGCTTACCTCCAGCCGTTGATGCAGAGTTACATGCAGAAGCTCTCGAAGCGTATTGCTGAACTGGGGCGGCCTTCAGCGCCCCGACCAACCGGTTCCAGGGCTCGCATCTTCGTTATGCAATCGAGCGGAGGAATCACAGCGATCGAAGCAGCCGCCTGCGAACCCGTCCGCACCGTACTGTCTGGGCCCGCCGGCGGGCTAGTCGGTGCCGCAGCCAGCGCAGCCCGCAGCGGCTTCAAAGAAATTCTGACATTCGACATGGGTGGCACCTCCACCGACGTTGCCGCCATTCAAGGCGCGATCCATACCGGCAGCCAGTCTGAAGTGGCCGGTTTGCCCGTCGGCGTACCCATGCTCGAGATTCACACGGTTGGGGCGGGAGGCGGTTCACTGGCGCACTTCGATGCGGGAGGCCTGCTGCGTGTCGGCCCGGAGTCAGCGGGCGCCGATCCTGGCCCGATTTGCTATGGGCGCGGAACCCAGCCCACCGTCACCGATGCGAACCTGCTCCTCGGAAGACTGCGGCCCACTCGCTTTCTTGGCGGGGATTTTACGCTTGATCTCGATCGGACGCGCCGCATCACGAAAGCGTGGTTGAAAGAGCAAGGACCGCATCTCACCCTTGAGCAATTTGCAGCCGGAGTTGTGCGTGTGGTCAACGCCAACATGGAGCGTGCGCTGCGCGTGGTCTCGATCGAGCGGGGATACGATCCGCGGGACTTCGCGCTGGTGGCTTTTGGTGGCGCGGGCGGCCTCCACGCTTGCGAACTCGCTGATTCATTGTCCATTCCGACCGTGATCGTTCCAGCAATGCCAGGCGCGCTTTCGGCTATCGGGATCCTTGAGAGCGACGTAGTGAAAGATTTTTCTCGAACTGTCTTGTGGCGCGGGGCGGCTAATTTGCCTCGCACCGAGCTACAAAGAGAATTTCGAAAACTCGAAGCTTCGGCCCAGAAGGAATTCAGCGCCGAAGGCTGGTCGGGCAAGGTGCATCACGAGAGAAGCCTGGACCTGCGTTATCGCGGGCAGGGCTACGAACTCAATATTCCCTCCAGGGCAAATGCCATTGCGCAATTTCACGAGGAACACCAGCGGCGCTACGGATATCACCATGCCGATCGAGAGCTGGAGATTGTCACGTTGCGATTGCGGGCCGTTCTGCCTACGCCTAGACCCAAACTAGCTGCGGCGGAGTCGCGTACGCGGCGGTCTCGCACGGTCGCCGTCGAGCGCGCGCCGGTGAACTTTGCCGGGCGATCTCTTTCCACTCCCATTTACGAGCGTGCCGACATCGGAGTTGGCGAGGTGTTAAAAGGACCGGCAGTGATTACCGAATACAGCGCGACCACGGTCATTCCACCCCAAAAACAGTTCCGGGTGGACAGGGTTGGAAATCTCATCATCGAATTGCGCTAGTCGAAATAACGATCTTTAGGGACGAAAGAATCTATCTTTTGCTGTTCAGGAGCCTCCAATGTCGCCACTTCGTTCCCGCGCTTGGGTCGCCGTAGTTATCGCATTTCTTACAGCTAATGTTGCCGCGCAATCCGTCACAAGGACGGAAATGGCTCTCGGCGTAGAGGCATATAAACAATCCCACTTTGACGAAGCGGAAAAACATTTCGTTAAAGCGGTGGAGCAGGATGCCGATAACGCGATGGCACACATGTATCTGGCAACTGTTTACATCCAGCAATACATTCCTGGCGCAGAGACACCGGACAACAGGAGATTTGCAGAACGTGGAATCGAGCACTATAAGGCGGCGATCAATTTGGACCTGCCCCTAGCGCAGGAAGTTAATGCCGTGAAGGGAATTGGCTATCTATACCTGCAGATGAAGAACTTCGATGATGCGAAGAGCTTTTATCTCCGTGCGGCCGAACTGGATCCCAACGACTCCGAGGCGTACTACTCCCTCGGAGTTATTGACTGGACGTTGACGTATCAGCCACGGATGGAAGCGCGAGAAAAGTTGAACCTTGAACCCGATGCATCCCTTCCCGCAAAAGATAAGAAGGCCTGTGCGGCCCTTCGCGAAAAGAATTGGACCAACACTGAGGACGGAATCAGTAACCTCAGTAAAGCGATACAGCTCCGTCCCGATTACGATGACGCAATGGCCTACATGAATCTCATGTATCGCGAACGCGCTGATGTGCAGTGCGACGATCCCAAGGCTCGCGAGATGGATTTGAGAACGGCCGATGACTGGGTCGACAAAACCATGGCGGTGAAGAAAGCCAAGATAGACAAAGAAAAGGCATCGACAGATTCGGACTCCCAGAAACAATAAAGAGAACTGAATCGAAGAGCGTTCTACTCTTCCTCGCGCAACTTCGTCTCTTCGATCGTCATGTCTTTGAATTCGCTGGACTCGAAGATCTCTCCGCACTCCTTACATTCCACATACTCCGAGTCCTCGTCGCGCGAGACGATCTGCACTTGCGGATGCTTGCATTGGTCGGGAGAGATCTTTTGCTTGGCAGGCTGCACGGGGTGGCTCGGCGTCATACAGGTTTAGTACGGAGGTTCGAGAGGGGACTCACGGATTTTGTCGGAATTTCGGGTATTTTGTGACGGTCTAGGGAGAAAGTCAAGTCCCCATTGGGGAGACGGGAGCGAGTACCTAAGTTTCGTTCGGGTCCCCACCTGATTCCTTTATGGGTGGCAGATTTCATGTCCCCTCCCCATAACCCGTTTAGTCTATTTAACTTACCATTCACCACTGATTCTGAGCCGCTCCCTGCCAAGTCTTGCCAGAAATCTACTGGTTGTTTAAAATAAAGGCGACCTAAAGAGTCGTAGTTTTATCCGACTCTATTGGTCGCCTTTGTTGTTTCGACGCAGATGTTAAAGCTGACCAAGAAAGCCGATTACGGACTTATGGCCATGAAGCACTTGGCCGAGCACATCGACCTGGGCGCCTGCAGCGCGAAAGATGTCGCTGACGCCTACGGCATTCCGCAGGAGGCTCTGGCTAAGATTTTGCAGCGGCTCGCCAAGGTCGGGCTGGTTCAGTCGCAGCAGGGCATCAACGGCGGGTACACGCTGGCGCGCGATCCTCGGACGATCTCGGCATTTGAGGTCATCAAGGCGATCGATGGTCCTCTCTTTATTACTTCGTGCGTCACGGTGCGCGGCGAGTGTGGACAGAGCGACCGCTGCACGATTCGTGAACCGTTGCGCAAGGTGAATGAGAGCATCGAGCAGGTACTGAAGAACATCAAAATCTCGCAGATGAAAGAAGAGCCGGAGACGATTGAGATCGCGAAGCCGGCCAATTTAGTGACACTGACTTAATTGCACAAACAGGTTTCTGAAGGAGAACTGGAATCATGAGCAGCGAAGGAAAGACGGCGGCCCTAAACGGTGACGGTCATCACGCGCCCGACGGCATCAAGCTTCCCATTTATATGGATAATCACGCGACCACGCCGGTGGATCCGCGAGTTCTTGAAGAGATGCTGCCGTATTTCATGGAGAAGTTTGGCAACGCGGCCAGCCGCAACCATCCCTTTGGATGGGTAGCCGAGGAAGCAGTCGAACTGTCGCGCGAGCGCATTGCCAAGCTGATCGGTGCAACCGCGAAAGAGATCATCTTCACTTCAGGTGCCACCGAGAGCGATAACCTCGCGATCAAGGGCGTCGCCGAGATGTATCGCGAGAAAGGCAACCACATCATCACCGCGGTCACCGAGCACAAGGCCGTGCTCGATACCTGCAAGCACCTCGAGAAGTACGGCTTCCGAGTGACTTATCTGCCGGTGCAAAAGGACGGTCTGATCGATCTGGAAGACTTGAAACGCGCTATGGATGAGAAGACGATTCTTGTCACCATCATGGCCGCGAACAATGAGATTGGCATCCTGCAGCCGGTCGCCGAAATCGGCAAGCTCTGCCGGGAAAAGGGTGTCATCTTCCACACCGACGCGGTGCAGGCGGTTGGCAAGGTGCCGGTCGATGTGAATAAGATGAACATCGATCTGGCCTCGATTAGCGGGCACAAGATATATGGTCCGAAGGGTGTGGGCGCGCTGTACGTGCGTCGCAAGAATCCCCGCGTGCAACTTGTTCCACTCATCGACGGTGGCGGCCACGAGCGCGGCATGCGTTCCGGCACGCTGAATGTTCCGGGAATTGTCGGCCTGGGCAAGGCATGCGCGATCGCGACCGAGGACATGGCGCAGGAAGCGGCAAAACTCGGTGCCCTGCGCGACCGCCTGAAAGACGGAATCATGAGCCGCCTTGACGAGGTTTACATTAACGGCTCGATGGAGCACCGACTGCCGGGGAATCTGAACATCAGCTTCGCCTATGTCGAAGGCGAGTCGCTGTTAATGGGCATCAATGACATCGCGGTTTCGAGCGGTTCGGCATGCACCTCCGCGACGCTCGAACCATCTTATGTATTGAAGGCTCTCGGCACGGGAGACGATCTGGCACATAGCTCCATTCGTTTCGGCATCGGCCGCTTCAACACGCAGGCCGAAGTCGATTACGTCGCCGATCGCGTCGTCGATACCGTAAGCCGTTTGCGCGAACTCTCGCCGCTCTACGAGATGGCGAAAGAAGGCGTGGACCTGAAAAGCGTGAAGTGGGCTGCAGAGGCGCATTAAGAGTCGCGAGCGAGTCTCGTAGCTCGAAGCTTTTGTAAAGAATGTGGGGCTTTAACCTCCGCGGATATTCCGCCGGAGGAAAAGAAGTGAGGAGCAAGGTAAATGGCATACAGCGATAAAGTAATTGACCACTACAACAATCCGCGTAATGTGGGCTCGATGGACAAGTCCAGCGCCGATGTGGGCACCGGCCTGGTCGGCGCCCCCGAGTGCGGCGACGTGATGAAGCTCCAAATCAAGGTCAATCCGGAGACCAACGTCATCGAAGACGCGAAGTTCAAGACGTTCGGCTGCGGCTCGGCCATCGCATCGTCGTCGCTCGCCACCGAATGGGTGAAGGGCAAGACCATCGACGAAGCTCTCGCGATCAAGAACACCGAGATCGTAAAAGAACTCGCGCTTCCACCGGTTAAAATTCACTGCTCGGTGCTGGCGGAAGACGCGATTCGAGCCGCGATCGGCGACTGGAAGAAAAAGCAGGAGACGGCCACGCCCGCAGAAGTAAAAACCGCGTAACGATTTATCGTAGAGATGGGGCTTGCCCCGCTTACTGCGGTGAAAGTCGCGGCCGTTGGCTGCTGGGCGGGTATAAGATTGGATCATGGAACAGGTAGTGAAAGACATCAAGGAACCCGAGACTGCGGGCGAGAAACAAGTTGGCGTGTCAGCGCCTATCGCTCCAGCCCGAGGCTTGCAGGTGACTGACAAGGCTGTTGCCAAGATTCGCTCGGCGATGGCCAAGGAGGGCATCTCGCCCGAACAAGGTGGCTTGCGCCTTGGTGTGCAGGGCGGAGGGTGCTCGGGTCTGAGCTACAACATTCGCTTCGACACGCAACCGCGCGACCGCGACCGCATATTCCAGTTTGGCGATGTGCGTGTGTTTGTGGATCCGAAGTCGTTCATCTACCTGCACGGTATGACGCTCGATTACCAGGAAACCCTGATGCAGCAGGGTTTCGTCTTCGTGAATCCGAACTCATCGAAGTCTTGCGGTTGCGGCAGTTCGTTTTCAGCGTAGGAGCCGCGAGTCACGAGCTTCGAGCCTAACGGATTCTCGAGGCTTGCTGGTAATTGTTCGTGGCTTGAGACTCGCAACTCGAAACTGCTTTTCCTGGGGCGGGCAAATCGTCCGCCCCAAATTGTGTATGGCAAATACCGAATCCAAATCGTCGATGATTATGCCGGGTGACGCGACCCAGAGCTGCTGGTCGTGCGGCACCATGCGCGCGCAGCACTTCTGCAGCGCCTGCGGCAAAGTGCAGCCCGCCGCGCCGGTCGACTACTTCATGTTCTTCGGTTTTCCTCGCAAGCTCAATCTCGATACGGCGGTGCTGGAACGCGAGTTCTATGCGTTGAGTCGCCGTTTGCATCCGGATGTTTTCGCGCAAGCTGCCTCGCAGGAACGTGAATGGAGCTTGGAGCAAAGCTCCATGCTGAATGACGCCTATCGCACGTTGAAAGATCCGATTAAGCGGACACAATATTTGCTTCGTCTCGAGGGCGTGGAACTCGAAGAGCAATCAAAGCGGGCAACGGAAAAAGCGCGCGCCACGGGAGAGCTGAAGAAGCAGGTGGTCCCGCCCGATCTGCTTGAAGAAGTATTTGAGCTCAACCTGCACCTTGAAGAGCTGCGCATGCAGAAGAAGACGGGCGAGGACGATCCAGCGCTACTTGAGGAGATCGGCAAGGCCAAGTTATCGCTGGAAGAAAAGTACGATGCCCTCTTTAGCGAACTGCAGGACGAATGGAAGAAGTGGGATAGGGCGGTCGACAGCGGAACCGAAGAAGAAATAAGGCTGATTCGTGACCGCATGGTCGACGTGCTGAACCGAAGGAACTACATACGGAACCTGGTGCGGGACGTGAACGAAGCGCTGGAATAACTTGTAATTGGTAATTCTAATTTGCAATGTGACCCGCGAATGCCCGGGTATTCAATTACCAATCTCAAATTACAAATTACAAATGGCAGACAACATCGTCGGCATCGATCTCGGCACAACGAACTCCCTCGTGGCCTACATGCAGGGAGATTCGCCTGCCGTTATTCCTGGCGAAGACGGGCTGAACCTCGTTCCTTCCGTCGTGGCTCTTGACGAGAAGAATCAGGTCATCGTCGGCAATGCGGCTCGCAAATTTCTTATCGAAAGCGCCGATCACGCCGTGTACTCAGTCAAGCGCCTTATGGGACGCGGTGTGGAAGACATTCAGGATGAGCTGAAGCTATTTCCCTTCCGCCTTGCGGACGATCTTCAGGCCGGAGAAGTTCTCCGCATCAAGGTGGGTGAACGAACTTACACACCGCCTGAAATCTCGGCTCTCATTCTGCGCCAGCTCAAGCGCAATGCCGAACGGTTCTTCGGTGGTGCTGTCACAAAAGCCGTCATCACCGTTCCTGCATACTTTAACGACGCGCAACGACAAGCGACCAAAGACGCGGGACGAATTGCTGGACTTGATGTTCTTCGCCTCGTCAATGAACCTACTGCAGCCGCGCTCGCCTACGGACTCGACAAGCGGCAGAACGGTATTGTCGCCGTCTACGATCTTGGCGGCGGAACCTTCGACATCTCGATTCTCAAGCTGCATGATGGAATCTTCGAGGTAGTTGCGACCAACGGCGACACGCACCTCGGCGGCGACGACATCGATAACTTACTCATCACGATTGCGCTGGATGACATCCGCGGCGATTTTGGGCTTGATCTTCGCCGTAACGGAGAAGCCGTTCAGCAGATTCGGAAGGCCGTCATCGAAGCCAAGATCGCGCTTTCTTCACAGCTCTCGACCAAGCTGGATGTCGAACTTCTTGCCGGCAAACGCTATCAGCGCGAGATTACTCGCCAGATGTTCGAAGGGCTGATTCAGCCTGTGATCGATCGTACGGTTGGTCCGACGAAGCAGGCGCTGAAAGATGCGGGACTCAGACCGAACCAGATCAACGAAGTCGTGCTGGTTGGAGGATCGACGCGGATTCCAAGGGTTCGGCAGCTTGTGCAGGATCTCTTTGAGCGCGTTCCGCACACGGATCTGAATCCTGACGAAGTTGTTGCTCTTGGAGCGGCCGTACAGGCGAACATTCTAGGCGGTGGCTCAGAAGCTACCAAGGAGATGCTGCTGCTCGACGTGACTCCGCTCTCGCTTGGCATCGAAGTCGCAGGTGGAGTGACCGACAAGATTATTCTGCGCAACTCGACGATTCCGGCTTCTGCGACGCAGTACTACACAACGCAGGTCGATGGGCAGACCAGTGTTGCGATTCACGTGCTTCAAGGTGAGCGCGAACTGGCGCGCGATTGCCGTTCGCTGGCGCGTTTCGACCTGAACGCTATTCCTCCGATGGTTGCCGGAATGCCTCGCATCGAGGTTAAGTTTCTGATTGATGCGAATGGCATTCTGCATGTTTCGGCGCGCGAACAACGCAGTGGCAAGGAAGCGGAGATCGATGTTCAGCCTAGTTATGGACTCACGGACGAACAGGTCGAGAACATGCTTCTCGAGTCCTTCGATTTTGCCGAGGATGATTTTCGCCAACGGCAGGTGATCGAGGCGCGACGCGAGGCCGATACGATTCTGGCTGCTCTCGCCAAGGGGAAGAAGAATCCAGCGTGGCAGGAATTGACGGTCGAGGAACGCCGGAACGCAGAAACGCTTGAGCAGACTTTGATCGCCGCGAAAGATAGCGAAGATTATTCTGCGATTCGCAGGGCGATCGACGAACTGAATGCGGGAACGATGCGCCTTGCCGAATTGATGATGGACACAGCAGTTTCCGCGGCCCTGAAGGGTAAGGCGATGGATCAGACAGATCTGGAAGAAGGTCCCGCAGCAGGACATCCAGTGGCGAAAGCGGAGTTTAAGTGAGCTGCGAGTTGCCAAGTCAGGTCGCTGAGGTTCGAGATAGACAATTGTGGCTCGCACCTCGAAGCTAAATTGGAGCTTTATGTCGGACGAAAATAATCAATACAGCACAACTGCGACCGTTGAGTCGCCAGGCGAGAACACGGTCGAGATCACCTTTCTTCCTGAGGGCAAAACTGTCAACTTCGAACACGGTAAGCTTCCTTACAAAGACCATGGCAAGGAAGAGTCGATCCTCGACGTCGCGATCAATTATGGCGTTCGCCTCGATCATGCTTGCGGTGGCAATTGCGCATGCACGACTTGTCATGTTTGGGTAAAGGAAGGTGCGGAACTCATCTCGGAGATGGAAGACGACGAAGCCGATCGGCTGGACATGGCAGCAGATCTGCAACTGAATTCTCGTCTCGGTTGTCAGGCTGTGATCAAGAAGCCAGGCAAAGTCGTCGTGGAAATTCCCGCATGGAACCGGAATTACGTTTCCGAGGAACACTAGAACTTTGGGATGACGGTCCCAGAGAATATTGGAGCGCGATATGCCGAAAGAGCTTAGCTGGAGCGATGCGGAAGACATCGGAATTCTTCTCTCCCAAACGCATCCGGAAGTCGATCCGCTCGCGGTTCGCTTTACGGATCTGCACAAGTATGTGACCGGATTGCCAGACTTCAAGGATGATCCGACAAAGTCGAACGAAGCCAAGCTCGAGGCTATTCAAATGGCTTGGCATTCAGAATTCCTCGACCGCACACAAGCTTGATTCTAGAATCAGAGCGTTTTAACGGATTTCGACTCGGTGCTTTCGTTTCACGTCCCCATTCGCATCGGGCTTGAATCCGATCTTGTCGAGCATTGGCTGAATTTCCGGATTTGACATAAACAGCTTCCAGATCAGGCCTGTTCGATAGTTTTCGACCATGACTGTGATTGGCGCCTGATTCAGGCCCATGAAGATTGGTGAAACCCAATCCTTGGTCAAGTTGATTGCATCGCGCGGTCCATATTCTCCCCAAACCTCGATGCCCAAGTCGCGGTAGATGTGCTTGAGCATCGCCATTGAGGCTTCAGGCGTGTATGGGAACGACGACAACGCGCCTGTGAAGGTCATGGTTCCGTCATCGTCGCTCGGAGTGGGCTCGTGCGGCAAATATCCATCTGCGCCGTCGCTTGCGGTCAATCCCCAGAAGTCTTTTCCGTAGCCTTTGTAATGTCCGGGATTGTGCTCGCAATAAGCAAGATTGATGCGGGCCATTTCTCGGTTGTTCTCGAAGTAGTCGGTGAAGCGGTCGTGAATACCTCGCGGATCGAAGCCCATGTAGGAATAGTGGGCGAAGAAGAGCGGACCTCCAGATCCGACTCCGACGTCGAGACGAATTCCGTAATACTCGTTTCCATTTGTATATTTCTCACCTGCGCTCGAGCCTGACCATCCGCGACGGTACTTCGCGCCAGCTTCGCCTTGATTCGCCCAACCTGAATAGTAGAGTTCGGCGGGAACAGCGTGCGTGGGTGAAGCGACTGCGAGGAGATAGACGATCATCGCCTCGTTGAAGCCGGTGAGGCGATGATTGATGTACCAAGACCATTCCGGCGACCAATGCCAATATAGCGCGTCGCTCTCGGGCGAACGGCGATACCAATCCCATTCGACCGTTTCCCAGAGGTGCGAGATGCGGGCGTAGAGATCATGTTCTTGTTCGCTTGTGCCGTGAAAGTATTGGCGCGCTGCTAGCAGACCTTCCATCAGGAACGCTGTTTCGACAAGATCGCCTGCATTGTCGAACATGTCGAAGACGGGAAGCGATTGGCCTGTCGTTCCGTCCATGAAGTGCGACCAGACTCCGTGATAGCGAGGAGCCCTTTCGAGGAAGCTCACGATCTTTGTCAGCCTTTCGAGGCCTTGCTCGCGGGTGATGAATCCGCGATCGACTCCAACGATCAACGCCATGATGCCGAAACCGCTTGCTCCGGTTGCGACGATGCGATCGTCGCCTGGAATGTTCTCGAGGGTTGTTCCAGCAACTGGATGCGCTCCTTCCCAGTAATAACGAAAGCAAGCTTCCTGCAACATCGTCAGCAGTTCGTCGTCGGTCATCGTTTTCGTTGTGGCGCTCGCGACATTCGAGAAGACGGAGATGCGATATGCGCGATCGGACGTGACTACTTTGTAATGCGCGGTTTTGCCGGGTTCGCCGAGAAAATCTGCGTAGCGATTGATTCCTGGAACTTGCATTCCGATGAGTCTGTAATCGTTGTCGCTGGGAGTCGATCCCATTGCGCGATAGATCAGATAGCGCTGAACTGAAGATGATTCGACGAGATTCCATTTGACATCGATGTGGCGCTCGTAAGCTTTGGCCTCGACGTTTTGCGGTACAGGCAACGCTGAATCTGGCTTCAGTTCGGCGTTTGAGGCGGTTGAATAATCGTCGATCTTGATTTCGTCGATGATTAACGAGTGATCTTTTTCGTCGGCAGAATTCTGGCTGAAGATGATCTTTGCCGTTTCATTCGCACGAAACGGATGGACCGAGGCGGTTTTGAATTCGCGCAGCGGAATTGCGATCTGAATCCATTTGCGAGCGGGAATTTGTTTGACGACTTTGCCGAGATTCAGAGGCGCGGAAAAATTTCGGGACGAGTCGAGCAGCTGAATGGACGGCAAAGCAGCAGCGGATATTTCTTCTTCCGAAAAACACCAGAAAAAAAGTTCGTCGCCAACCAGGCTTGGCACGCGATTTCTGAAATCGACGATGCGGATGCCGGCCTCCCATCCGCCATCTTTTACGGAGCGCCACTTCAGGCGGAGGGCGTTGGGCGGAGTGAGAAACGTGTCGCGGCTGACGGGGAGCTTCCCGTGGTCGAGTTCCAGGAGCGAGGGGGCGGAGGCGCGGCCTTCGCTGTAGAAGTAGGCGTCGGGCTCGAGGCTGTTGTCGAAAATGATGTGCCGGTAGTATTCGGTGTCAGCGGCGGCGAGCGAACAGAGAAACAACAGGCACAACAGGTGGCGGGGGAAAGACATCGGATCTCCAGAAAATTTGGCTCGCTCAATAGCCTAAATGATGTGGCGACGTCTGGCGGGATTCCCGAATTGGAACCAATCTAGCATCGCAGCGGGGGTACCCCCCCTCCCCCCCTAAAACTTGTAATTTTTACACGATCTATTCTTGCCTCAGGTGTCTTTCTTGATTTCTTGCGCGAAGCTGGGCGGCGGCCGCGGGGATTGGGATTTCAAATAGCTGACTTCGATTCCGCCTGAGCAGCTCAGAGGCTCTGTTCAGCAGCCTTCCTTAATAGTGTGGGAAGGCGGGCTTCTTAAGTCAAGAGATTTTTGGGGAAGAGAGTTCTCAGTTCGCGGTTTTCAGTTCCTTAGATGGGAATAGACCGAGGGCATGGATGACCGAATGCTTTGCGATGATCTCGGCTCGGACTCGGCTGGCCCGCGAATTCCCCTAAGATCATCTTTAGCTTCACGCCGGGCCGGTGTGAGCTATTTTGCAGTGGTCGTCGAACTGTTGCTGGAGAGATTGCTGGTACTCCTCGCGGTTGGGAAGGTGACTTGTGCTTTCGGCGAGGAAGGAGACTGTGGGACATGCGGTGCAGGTGGCTTCTACTGGAATGTCGCTTAGCCATTTTGTGACGCGGATGGTTGTTTTTTTCATTTGACTTCGGCAAACGGTTAAAGCTCACTGCCTCAGCGGCTAAAGCCGTCACTCCTGCGTTCGTTAATCGCAGCGCTGAAGCTCTGCGCCACCCAAAAGCAATATCGTCGTCCCGGGCTCTCGGCGTTGGGCTCTTGGCTTTCGAGGCCGATTTGTTCTTGGTTAGATGCCAGGTGATGGTGAGCGGGTCGGGGCCTTTGCCGGGACGGATCCGGCCTTGCTGTTCGAGCGCTCTTATCTTCGAGGCATGGGTATGGTTGAGGGGTCTTGTTACAAAAGGAATTCTTAAGGGTCAAAGACAGTGGTTCCCATCCTAAAATCGCACGCAACGCGATTTTAGGATGGGGCACCCGGCCGACACGGCACGTTTATGTAATCGGGCGAAGCTACTTCATGATCGGGGCAATGTCTCCTGTTTCCATAGCTTTTATGATTGCCTCGTATGTCTTACAAAGTTCCGCTTGTCGGCGACGCAATGCCGCCCTCTCGCCAATGCTCGCCGCCATTGCGTCGAGGTGAGCGGCCTCTTTACTGACTTCGCCATTCTTGACAAGTTCAGTCATGTTATTGAACGCTTGGATCAGGTTTGCGTCCTCAGCTGCCAGGCGCTTCATTTCTCCCTCCTTGCAGTAGCAAGGCAAGTGCTCCCGCGCGTTTGGCAGTATCGGCGTAGGTTTTGGGGTAGGTGATTGGTAAACCGGGCCGTAATAATCATTGAAAGAGGAGCGCCTTCGGCCAAGGCCATTTGGGTCGATCCAGTTGAGAGGATCATCGAGGACGTAGCCATAGACGTTCGTGTCGCCGCCGCCCAAGCCGGCCGGATCTTTGGCTGTCCATCGACCGATGCTCGGGTCGTAGTCGCGGGCACCCATGCGCACTAACCTGGTGTCCTGATCGTACAGACCACCCGAGAAGCCGAAGGGCTGGAAACCCGGGTTGGTGTCATTGATCACGTTGCCGAACTCATCGTAATCGATACGCTCTTTAATATTGCCTGTGCCAGTGTCAACGACAAGGCGCGGACTTCCGAGGTGGTCAGAGAAGATGCGATAAGTCACTCCGCCTGAGATCATGTAATCGGGCGAGGTCAGGCCGGTGCCATAGACGAATTGACTGACCATCTGATTGTTGGCGTCGAGTTGCGCGACCACATTGGTGCCGTCGTACAGGAAGCCGGTGACATAGGCGCCGTTCACTTTCTTTCCGATGCGGTTGTTCTTCGCATCGAGGAGGTAGGCGATCTGAGTGCCATTGGGCAGCGTTGCAGTGATCAGGTTGCCGAGCACGTCATACTGATAGCTGGTCTGCTGCGAGCCCACCACTTTTGACTCCAGTTCGCCGTTGGCGGTGTAAGTGTAGGAAGCGTTGCCATAGGTGAGCAGCCGGTCCTGGGCGTCGTAGGTGCCGTTCACCGTGCCGGAAGGTGCGGTCACGGATAGGCGATTGGAATTGTTGTCGTACACGTAGGTGGCAGTCGTGGCACTGCCGTTCGTGACCTTCGTCAAGCGGCCCGCGTGGTCGTAAGTGTAGCTGTAGGTAGCGGTTTTCCCGCCGATGGTTTCCTTCAAAGCGGTCACGCGGCCAATGTCGTCGCGGGTGTAGGCCACTTTGTACAGAGTCGTGGCGCCATACTTGGCGGAATAGGTCTTTCGTTCGGCGAAAGCGCTGTAGGCAACAGTATCTTTGGCGTTGCCTAAGGTGCTTCCGGTGTAGAGACCGGTCTTGGCGTTGTGCTTCAGGGTGACGGCACCCGCCTTGCTCACCAGACCGTCTTTGTCATAGGTGAAGTTGACGGTGTTCCCACCATTCAGACTCTGGGAAGCTTCCCAGAAGTTATTGTTGAAGGTGCGGGTGAAGCTGCCGGCGAACGTCCCAGTCCAGGAAATGCCAGTGGGGAGCGAACCGTTGTAGGAATAGGCGGTGGCTTCTCCTCCAGCGATCGAAGCATTGATTAGGTTTCCAGTCGCGGCATCATAGGTGAAGTTGAGAGTGGAAGTGGGCGCGACGAGCGAACTCAACCGGCCGGCAGAGTCGTAGTTGTAGTTCACGACCTCGCCATCGGGGCGAGTGAGCTTGGTGATTTCCCGATCGGCGTTGTAGGTATAGGTGGTAGCGCCGCCTCCCGACACAACCGGTGGAGTGTAGGAAGTCGTCAGGTTTACCGTGGAATAGCCGAAGTCGTGGGCCGACTCGCCCGGCGGAGTCAGTGAGGTGAGATTGCCGTTGGCGTCGTAGGCGTAGTTGATGACGCGGCCGTCGGGTAAGGTGTCAGTCAGAGTGCGGCCGTCCGCGTCGTAGGTGAAGCTGCGAGTTTGACCGAGCGCGTCGGTCGTGCTGGCAAGGCGCCCATCCGAGTCGTAGGCCAAGGTTTCGCTGCGAGTTCCCTGCGTCACGGAAGCGAGGCGGCCACGACTGTCATAGGCAAACGCGATCGCCGTTTCCCCGAGAGGCTCGAAGCTGCTGACGCGCTCCAATGAGTCGAGAGTCGTGGTGGTCTTCCGTCCTGCGGCGCTGGTATCCAGGAAGGTCTTGCTGGACCCCGTGTATACGGATTTGTAGGTGCGGCCATTGATGGTAGTGGTGTCGGTCTGAGTCGTGAGGCTGAAGGGATCGGAAGGATTCGCGAGAGATGCCGTCCGGCTAGCGGTGATGGTTGCCGTCAGATTGCCAATCGTCAACGATTCGCTGGTTGTCACGGGAAGTTGGATTCCCCAGCGCGGGTCAGGCCCCAGCGTCTTCGAGTAAGAAGTGCCATCGGGCAGAGAGACGCTCTGCGTGAGCTGGCCGTTTTGCTGCGTGTCGGTCTCGGTTGCCAGCAGGCCGCTGGGCCAGGTGTTGCTGAACGTCTGGGTCGTGGAGGAACTGGTATTGGAGAAAGCGACCTGGTCGTTGGTGATGCGTCCCTGTGTCGTGGTCTCTTTAACAGCATAGCCGTTGCTGTTGTTGGTCAGGGCGAGATTGAGCACGCCGCCGGCGGGATCGGAATCTTTAGTCAGGAATCCGTTGGAGTCGTACTGGAAGCTGTAGAGATTTCCGTTGGCATCTTTGAAACTTGCGAGCAGGCCGAGTGCGCTGGTGGTGAGCTTGGTGGCGTTGCCCATCGGATCAGTGACCTGACTGAGATAGCCGTTGGCATCGACGGCGAGCGTGGTGGTCTGGCCGTATGGGGAGACGATGGCGATGGGATGCTCGTTCGCATCGCGCTGAATGGTGGTGACATTGCCGCTGCCGTCGGTGATGGTGATCAAAAGGCCACTGGCGTCGTAGCCAAAGCTGTAGATAACGGCTCCCGTCATGGGCGCGAGCGTCTGGATGTGTTTGCCGCTGATGCTGTCGAAGACATAAATTTCGCTGCCGTCTTCGGAGGTGAGTTGGAGATTGGAGCCGACGATGAGTGGAGCCTGGACTTCGGCGGAGGTGCGGGTGCGGCCATCGCCGAGAAAGAGAGCTTTGGGCACGAGCGAGTAGGGCGTACAGGAGCCACCGGCACAATAGACCGTGAGAAGCGGCTCGAGAGCATGATGGACACTCAGGGTCCAGCCACCGAGGCTCATGGCGTCGCGGATGGCAACCGGATCGGCCGCCGCCCGTCCCGCCGCACGTTCACTTTCATAATGCAGAACAAAGTCGGTTCCGACGATGGGAATATCTTCTGCCAGGCTTTGGCTGCGCACACTGATGGCCGATCCTCGTCTCTCTC
>Ga0335071_10003578_pt1 | contig 16306 bp, 18 predicted proteins | sample Lox_Sample_15_FD_206724 | JGI IMG/M metagenome (GOLD analysis project Ga0335071, IMG submission 206724) | Soil microbial communities from Loxahatchee National Wildlife Refuge, Florida, United States - Lox_Sample_1.5 | ecosystem: Environmental > Terrestrial > Soil > Wetlands | place: USA... | reverse complement strand
TGTCCAACCACGTCATGCGTCACATGGCCGATATCGAGGCGCTCCACACGTTCGAGGGAACCGAGACGATGCAGGCGCTGATCGTGGGCCGCGACATCACGGGCATCGGCGCGTTCCAGTGAGAGAGTTGACGCCCGTGCCGGCCGAGTGGTTCGGCCGGCCCCTCGCCGAGACACGCTGGATGCTCGAGGCGGCGCCTGCTCGTCGACCCGATCGCCGTCGGACACGGCATGCCGCGCGGCGACGGACGCCCGGTCGTGGTCGTTCCGGGCTTCCTGGCGTCCGATGACAGCCTGCTGCTGCTGCGGCGCCGGCTGCGCATCGCCGGGTACCGGCCGCACTGCGCTGCACGCGACAACAGGCCACCGCGTCGCGATCGTCGGACATAGCCGCGGCGGCCACCTCGCCCGGGCCACCGCCGCGCGACGACCGGACCTCGTGTCGCACGCGGTCTCGGTGTGCGCTGACCTGCAGGGCCTCTACGGGATCAGCTCGCCAACACGGATGGCCGTCGGCGTCGTGCGACGGGGCATGCACCTCGCCCGCCGCACCCGCGATCCGGACTGCTTTCGCGCGCGCTGTAGTTGCGGATTCATCCGCGACTACACCGCGCCCTTCCCGGAAAACCAGGTGCGCCTCACGTCGATCTACACCAAGGGCGACGGCGTGGTTCGCTGGGAGCGCACAATCGTCGAAGAGGCGGACTGCGTGGAGGTCACCGGGAGCCACATCGGGCTGATCGCCAACCGTCAGGCGTACGGTGTCGTCGCGCGCGCTCGCGCGCGAGGAGTTGCCGAGTGCGAACCCGCAGTAGGCCGCAGCTGTTCGTAACCGACCGCGGCGACGGCGAACCCGTCCTGCTCATCACCGGCTGGACGATCTCCTCCGCCGTCTTCGATCCAGTCGCCGCGCTGTATCTGCCGCACGTCCGCATCGTCGCCTACGACCACCGCGGGGCGCGGCGTTCAGCTCCCTGGCCCGCGCCGGTGTCGATGGCGATGCTCGCCGCTGACGCCGCCCGCGTGCTCGACGCGTTCGAGATCACGAGCGCGCACATCGCCGGGCTGTCGATGGGCGCGGGCGTCGCGCTCGAGCTGGCAATCCGGATGCCGCATCGCGTCAAGAGCCTCATCCTTCTCGGCGCAGGTCCCGGCGGGCCGACGGCGCCCCGGCCAAGTCTCCGCTCGACGGCCGGCGTCCTCGGCACCGTGGTGACCGACACGATTCGCCACCGCAACGTCTGGCCGGCCGCCGCGCTGTTCTCCGACTCCTACCGCAGCCAGCATCCGAACAAGGCCGCCGCCTACATGCCCGCCTTCGCACGCCACCGTGCTCCGCCGTGGATGACCGGGGGGCAGGCGCTGGCCGTCGCGTGCTTCGGGCGCCGCGCCTCGCTCAAGCGCGTTCGATCACCAACGCTCGTGCTGCACGGCGAACTCGACGTCATGGCTCCGGTCGCAGGCGCGCAGCTGCTCGCCGACGGCATCCCCGGCGCCGAACTGCACATCGTTCCGGGCGCCGGCCACGCGGTCCCGCTGGAGCATCTCGAAGCGACGGCCCGGGTGATCGTCGACTGGGTGCAGCGCAACGCGCACGTGGTTCCGGCTGCCCCACGCGGCTTCGACACCGCGACGGAGCGCCTCTCGCGCCCCTTCGCGCTCGAGGCGGGCGCGTTGCGAAACACGCGTGACGCGGCAGAGTCGGTTGTGCGCGGGGTGCTCAGCCTGAGACCGCCGAAGTGATGGTGGGGCGGTAGCTTCCGGCGATGAGCACTCAAGCCCAAGCCCATTACGCGGACCCGTCCGGGGCGGCCGCCAGCGTGTGACACGACGAGCAGTTCGTGGAGAACACCACCGCCCCGTCAGCGAACCCCGCTGCGGAGCCCGAGCTCGACGCGCCGCCGTGGGTCGGCGTGATGGAGCCGTGCGCGCCGAGGCGGAAGGCGATGACCTCGGGGATCTGGCCCTTGCCCCCGGGATAGCTGGCGGCGGTCACCAGCCTGTCCCCGTCGACGGCGATCGGCGCGTTCGTGAACGCGGGGAGCTTCTTGCGCCACACCACGCGGCCGTGCTCGCGCTCGAGCGCCAGCAGGTAGCCATCGAAGGTCGTCGTGAACACGAGGTCACCCGACACTGTCGCGGCGCCGTCGGCCATCTGGGACAGGTGTGTGTCCCACAGGACCTTGCCGCTGTCGAGGTCGATCGCCACCACCTCGCCGCGCCCGTCCGTGAAGTTGGCCTTGCCCAGGCCCGAGTCGGTGACCAGGCGACGGGGGGTTTGCGACCGGCACGTAGATCACGCCGTCGGCGAGCGCCATGTTGGTCTCGACACCGCCGACGATGCCGGGTTCCACCGAGACGTGGAGCGCGGCACGCTGAGCCGGTGTGCCAGGGCGAGCTCGCCGTCACGGTCGTGCCCGTTGTGTGCGCCGACCCGCGTGTTCCACAGCAGGCGGCCGCTGGCCGCGTCCATCGCGTAGACGTAGCCCATCTTGCCGGCGTTGACGACGACCTCGCGCCCGTCGCGTTTCGCGACGATCGGCGACAGCTGCACATGCTGCCGAGCCCGAAATAGGCCGTCCCGTCGGATCCGATCGCCTGTTGCGCCACAGCTCGCGCGCGGTCTTCGCGTCGAGCGCGAATGCGAAGGCGGCGGTCGCGCCGTAGAGCCTGCCGCCGGAGATCGCCGCGCCGTTGGGGCCGATGTCCTGCGAGTCGTATGTGCGCGTCCACAGGCGCCGCCCGGACCTTCGACCTTCGAGCGCTCGGCCGCGGCGAGGACAGCGAGAATCATTCTGCTGCCCGCCGCATCGCCGTCGTCAGACTGGGTGCGCCGCTACGACGAGCGGCGCGCCCGAGGCCTCGGTACGATCGACCACGCCTGGAGGCCATCGGACCCAGCTCCTGGTGGGGATGCTCGGTGGATGGCCTGCGCCTGCCCCGAGCTCGTGTTGCTACTGCACATGCACTGTCCGGCCGAAATCGGGGCTCACCGAAATCGGGGCTCACCCAGTCGACGTCGCGCTACGCCCGAGGCGATGGGCTATGCCCGCGCCGCACCCGCCCCTCAGTCGGGCGCGACGGCAACATCGGTGTCGACCACCTCGATCAGGAACTCCGGCTCGGTCGCGGCCGTCACGTCCGGCGTGTGGTTGCAGACCGGGCAGTCCTGGCCGCTCGCACATGAGCACGCAGCTAGGCGCGAGCCCCCGGTGCAGTCGCAGCCTCGAGGATCCTTGCAGTTAGCGCACATCGTGGGCCTGCCTTTCTGGCGACGTGAATCGTGATGGACGCATATGGCTTCCGCGCTCACCCAGGCCGATACCGGTGCAGCCCTGATCCACAGGCAGCGCTTATGGCGACGGGATCGCTGGAGGATGGGCGGTCGCCAGCCCCCCGCGATCGGACGTGCCACACCAGGGCGTTGCCAACGAAGACGCCCAACCCGATGAGGATGAAGGCGACAAGCGCGTTGAGCATGTGACCGGCCCCCGCGGCATCCTGTGAGCCGAAGAACTGCGCGACACCGATCAGGCCCACAGCCCCCGGGACGAGCAGCCAGAACGCGGGCATGAGGGTGGCCAGCGCGGGCGGACCAGAGGGACGTCCCTCGACCCATGCCGCGACCGGCGTCATGACAAGCGCACCGACGAACGGACCAAGCTCACCGGGCGGAAGCATCGCTCCGAGTTGCTCGCCGACCCACGCGGTGAGCAACACCAGGAGCAGCCAGCCGAGGCTCCCCGCGGGTCCCGAGAAGTGCACGTAGCAGCCGATGCCGAAGACGATCGCGCCGAGCCAGGGCGCCCAGGTCCCGAGGGTGTTGACGGGCGTGTTGGTGGTCGCGGCATCGAGATGCACGCCTGCCAGGCCCGCACCGATGGCGATGCCCAGCGTCAGGAGGACCAGTTTCATCGTGCCGGCGACCAGCCGGCTCGCGCCGCTGATCAGGTGACCGGCGACGAGGTCCAGCGTGGCACTCGTAATCAGCGCGCCCGGAAGGAACGTGACGAGCGGCGGTATCAGTTCACGCAGCGATTGCTGCGTCGTCTTGGCCGGATCGATCGCAAACGCGAGCAGGCTCACGAGCGTCGCGGCGGTCACCGGCAGCAGGACCCGCAGCGTCGGAGCATTGCGCGCGCGCAGCTTCATGAGGCCCACCAACGTGCCGAAGATCGCCGAAGCGAGCAGCACGACCGGGGTCGGCTGAAGGATCAGGCACACGCCCAGCGTGATGATCACGTGGCCGACGACGGTCCAGCCGGATCCGAAGCGGTGCGCGAGTGTCTTGGCGTCATTCAGCTGCCGCAGACCCTCCTCGGGCTGCACATCCGCGTTGTCCGCAAGACGCGCCACTCGCTCGACTGCCGCCATCTGGTCGAGCCGCAGGTCTGCGTCGGTCGGTGTGGTGGAGTCCAGCGCGACCGGCGCCCCCGGCCCCGCGGCAGCCAGCGTCAGGTTCGGCAAGACGACCAGGCGTACTTCAGACACGCGATACAGGTTCGCGATGCGGGCGACCCGCGGCTGCACGATCCCCTCGGGCTCGCCGGCGCGCGTCAGGGCTTCGGCGAGCTCCACCACGAACTGGACCGCGCGGGCGTCCGGCGACGGCACCACGTGCGCCTCGGTGACGTCTCCGCGACCCTCCGTTCGGAGCTCCTGTGGCCGGCTCATGGCTCTCGCGCGAACATCCACCCGCCGTGTGCACGCCGAAGCGCGGTTGCCCTCATAGGCCCGTTATGACGCGCGCGGCGGGCCTGAGGCAAACGTCCGGCGTATGGCTCGTGAGCCGCCCGGTCTTGGTCGTCGCGCGTGCCGCTCGCAGATCTGTGGCATGAGCTGACGCTTCGGGCGGCGTGTTCTGAATGCATCGCTCATCCTGGCGGGAGGGCGGTAGCGATGGCCAAGACGACCGACGCCGGAGCGACGCAGCGCGGCGTGCTCGCTTCGCTGGCCGTGGGCTGCGTCGAAGCCCTCGCGCTCACTCTTGCGGCATGGCTCACCGGATCGGCCTCGCTGCGCTCCCAGGTGGCAGCTGCTGCTGCCGACGTCGCGGTCCAGGTGTTCCTGCTCATCGGAGTACTCAGCAGCACCCGACCGTCGGATCAGGACCATCCGCTCGGGTATGGGCGGGAGCGCTTCTTCTGGTCGTTCCTCGGGGCGCTCGGGATCTTCATCGGAGGCGCAGGATTCGCGCTGGAGGGCGCGATCCGCTCCGCGCTTCACCCGGCACCGCTCAGCCATTTCACGATCGCCTACCTGGTGCTGGCCGTGACGGTCGCGCTCGATGCCGTCGCGCTGGAGGTTCAATTGCGACCGCTTCGCGGGCAGGCGCGGCGACGCAGCATCTCGTTGCGAGCCCTGCTCCGGCGCAGCACGGACCCGGCGGCGACCACGGTCGTGCTCGGCGGCGCCTGCGGCGTGACCAGCGGTCTCGTCGCTCTCGCCGGGTTGGCCGCGAGCCAGGCGGCGGGAAGTCCCACCCCCGACACCGTGGCGAGCATGCTCATCGGCCTGTTGCTCCTCGGCGCGTCTGCATTCCTGCTGCACACGAACAGGGAGCTCCTCTCGGGTCGCGGCGTCCCGATCTGGATGTTGCGCGATATGCGCGCGATCGTCGCGGCACAGCGGGGCGTCGTCGACGTTCCCGACCTGTTCGCCGTCGTGGTCGGGCCCTCCAGCCTCATCGTCAACGGCGACGTCACGTTCGACGACGCGTTCGACGTGCCCACGGTGGAGGCGGCGATCATGAACGCAGCCGCGGAGCTCGGGGAGCGCTGGCCCGCGATCGACTACGTCTACCTGACACCGGTCGCGCACGCGCGCTCCCCGCGCGGCGGGCCGTGGTTTCGACCGATGAGCTCGGCACAGGCGGGCGGGAGCGGCTGAGCGCCGGCCCCGCGGTCAGGCCGCCGCGGCGAGCGTGTCGACGCGCACGAGCGCCTCGCGGCACGCGGCGTGCGACTCCTTGAGCAGTCGGATCGAATGGCTGAAGTCCGTCGGCTGCACCTGCCGTGAGTTGGCAACCGGAAGGACGATCAGCTCCACACCGCCTCCGTAGCGAGCGATGTCGCCCTGCAGGCGACTCCCGACGAGCAGGCTGATTCCGTACATCGCCACCTCGATCGCCGTGCGCTGCGGATTCGGGTGCGCGGGCGACTGCCCCTGCGTCGGAAGCACGTAGATACGCTCGGCCCCTAGCTCGACGGCGTGGGAGATCGGCGTGTTGTTCACGACCCCGCCGTCGATGAGCAACTGATCGCCGATCGCGACCGGCGGGAAGATCCCCGGGATCGAACAGGACGCCATGACCGCGTCGCAGGCCCGGCCCTCCGAAAGCAGCGTCTCGCGCCCGCTCTTGATGTCGAACGCCACGAGGTGGAGGGGGATCGGTGCGTCGGTCAGGCAGCGGAGCTGGATATGGCGCTCCACGATCTGGCGCAGGCCACGCGCCGGAACGAGGTGGTCCCGGCTCCCGGCGAGGCCGCCGACCACGGTCCGCAGGCTGAGCGGGAACGCGTCCGCGCGCTTGATCTCGTACCAGGCCCTCGTGAGTTGCCGGGCGGTCGCTGGCGTCTGCGGGCGGCTGGCGATGAAGGCCGCGTTGAGCGCGCCCACCGACGTGCCCACCAGCAGATCCGCGGTGATCCCTCGCTCGAAGAGCGCGCGCACCATGCCCACCTGAAGCGCTCCGAGGCTGGCGCCGCCCGAGAACACGAACGCCGTGCGTGGCCGCCGCCGGGCGGCTCGCCGCACGCCCGAGGCCGGCTTCTTCGCGCGGCGCTGCGAGCCCGACCGAGGCCTGAGCTGCGTGACTGCCGCGCTCACCTGGGAGCCGGTCGTTGCGTCGCTGCGGGCGACAGGCGTCATGGATGGAGCATGAACACCGAGCGCGTCCGTGTCTGCGCCGCCAGCGGCCATTCGCCGTCCCTGCGGGCCGGAATCCACGAGTACCGACTGGCAGGTAGAACGGGCGCGTCGGTTGACGCGTGTCACTCCTTGTCGAGCGGGAGCACGACGTCGAGTCTTGTCCCGGCGCCGTGCAGGCTCCGGAGTGAAAATGCGCCGCCGATCGCCTCGACGCGGTCCTTGAGGCCGACGAGCCCCGAGCCGCGGGCGAAGTCGGCACCGCCGATCCCGTCGTCGCGTACGCAGAGGCGCACGACGCCGTCCGCGTGCTCGACGTCGAGATTCACGACCCGCGCCTGCGCGTGCTTTGTTGCGTTCGTCAACGCCTCAGAGGCCACGTAGTAGGCCGTGACCTCGACGGCCTCCGGCAGTCGCCCCTCGGGGAGGTGTGCAGTGAGTTCAACCCTGATCGCGGGGCTGCGCGCGAGCGTCTCGAGTGCTGGGCGCAGGCCACCCTCGGCGAGGACCGCGGGATGGATCCCGCGCGAGATCTCTCGCAGGTCGTCCTGTACTCCCCTGAGCTCCTCGGCGACGCGGGAGAGCTCGGCGGCGAGCTCGCCGAGCGCAGGCGGCGTCGCCTCCTGCGCCGCGCGCACCATGTAGCTGACGGAGATCAGACGTTGTTGCACCCCGTCGTGAAGATCGCGCTCGATCCGCCGCCGCGTCTCATCCGCGGCCGCGACGACGCGCCCGCGGGAGGCGGCCAGATCGGCGCGGCTGTCGGCGTTTGCGATCGCCATCGCAACAAGCTCCGTGAATGATGCAAGCCGCGCTTCTGTGTCTGGAGGCAGGGGGTTCTCCAGTGTGGAGCCGGTGATCATCACGCCCCAGATGTGGTCTTCGACCATGATCGGCGCGCCGGCCCCGGAGCGGAATCCCCGCTCGGCTGTGGCGACAGCAAGCGGTCCGGAGGCATCGGGATAGCTGTCGATCCGTGCCGGGCGACCGGCCTGGGCGACCAACGTGCAGAGATCCTCTCCCCCAAGTCTGAAGCGAGCGCCCACGGGGAAGGGCTCGCCTTGGCGGCTCCAGTCGGCGAGAATCTCCACCGTGTCTTCGGACTCGTAGCGGCCCAGGTGCGCGTGGTCGGCGCGAAGCAGCCGGCCGACCTCCTCGGTGACACCCGCGAACAGCTCCTCCGGGAGTGCCGCACGCGCGACGAGCGTCGCGACCCGCCGCAGAGCGGCCTGCTCGCGTGCGACCTCCTGGCGTTCGAGCTCGGCCGCCCTGCGCTCACTCACATCGCGCAAGATCGCGATCACGAGCTGGTCGCCGTCAACCTGCGTCGCGCTCAGACTTATCTCAACCGGAAACTCGCTCCCGTCCTTACGACGGCCGTACAGCTCGAGTCCGGCCCCCATCTCGCGCGTCCGCGGATCGGCAATGTAGCCGGCGCGGTGCACGAGGTGCCGTCCCCGGAAACGGCCCGGAACAAGCAGCTCAACCTCATGACCGACCAGGGCCCCGGGCGCGTATCCGAAGAACTCCTCGGCGCGGCGGTTGACGAGCACGACCCGGCCCCGCGCGTCGACAAGCAAGATCGCGTCCGGAGCCGACTCCAGCAGCACCTCGAAGCGCGTCTCCATGGTTGGCCGATGCTACTCGGGAATCAGGCAGCGGTCTCCGGCTGCACGAGTTAGGGTCCACCTGATGGTCACACGTGACGTTCTGCGCCGGCTCGCCACCGCCGAGCCCAGACGCACGGTTGTCAGCGTGTATGCGCGCACTGATCCGCGGGAGACGATCGGCTCGCGTTCCGGCGGCTGCGTGAGCGCATCGAGTTCGAGCTGATCTCGTCGTCTGGGATTCCAAACCGTTCGTCTCGCCACTCGTCGACATCGCAGACCGCGGCGCGCCAGTCGGATCGTCCTCGTCAGCGGCCACATCGTGCGGCTGCTGCAGATCGAGCAGGCCGAGCCGACAGAGCCCGCGACTCGACGTTCGAGCTGGAGCTCGGTGACTGGCGCCGGTTCGGCGGGTCCGCAGCCGGCAGCCCCGAACGCGGTGTGCAGGGCGCCTCTCACCAAGAGAGCTACGAGGCGCGCGGGAGGCCCAGCGCGACCAGTTGTTCGACGCCGCGGCCGCCGAGACCGCCAAGCGCCTGGAGTCGCTCGGCTGGGAGCGCATCGTGATCGTTTCCGAGACTCGGGCCGCCGCGCGCTTTCGCGATGCCCTTCCACCGCTGGTCGGCGATCGCGTGATCGCTGAGAGCGATCTGAACCTCGTCGGCGAGGATCAACACGTGATCGCCGAGACGCTCGAGTCGCTGATCGAGGACGCCTGACTTACCCGGGCGGCCGAGCTCGCCGCACTCGCCGGTGAGCGCGCAAGGGCCGGAGGGGCCGCCGTCGGAGCGCGCGAGGTGCTCACCTTGCTCGTCGAGGGCCGTGTCGAGCATCTCATTCTCGACCCGCGCGGCGACTTCTCCGCCGCGGCCGACCTCGTCCCCGAGACCATCAGCGGCCCCACGGCGCTCCTTGGCGAACGAGCCGTCGAAGCCGCAATCGCCACAGACGCAGGCGTCACGACCCTCGCAGCACGCGACTCCCCAGCGCTCACCGAAGCGGGTGGGGTCGCCGCGATGCTGCGCTGCTGAGGACGGGGGGGTCCGGAGGAGCCCGGGCAGCGGAGCACACGCAGCGCGGGCGGCACCCCGCCCTCAAGAGTCGCACTTGACCGGCGCGAAATCCTGCTGGTAGGAGGTCTGAACCTGTTGGCCGATGGTGGTGAGCTGCGTCTTGGCGGGATGGTTGCGCAGCGAGATCAGGAGCTCGGCAAGAGCCGCCCCTCCGGTGGCGCCGAACCGCTGCATCGCCTGCTGGACGGCCTGCTTCCGGTCTGAGCTCAGATCGTTTTCCGATCCCTTGATCTTCTTCAGGTCGTCCGTGATGGCGGCCACCTCGGCGGCCGCCATCGGAAGGCTCGCGACGGTGGGCGCGAGGGTCTGCAGGTCGGCGAGTTGCGCGACGACGTCGGCCTTCGCGCTGCACACCGCGGCCATGGCCTTCTGCTGCTTGGAAGATCCGCCGCATCCGCTCAGGGCGACCGCGGCGGCGAGGGCCACGAGCGCACCTCGGGAGGGGTATCGGGGTGCGGACATGATCGCTATGCCGCCGCCCGCAGCATCCAGGCGTGCAACTCGAGCCGCTCGATCGGCGGATCGCTGGAACGCTCGTGTGTAGCGCTGTCGATTGTCATGTCATGGGTCTCCAGCGCCTGCGCGGCAGGATCAATCAGCAATCGCGGTGAGATTCATAGCCGCCGGTTCTGCAGGCGACAGGTCTGTCGGCCCTCCCGCCGACGGACGTGATCGCCGGCCGCGCCTTCGAGGGGGTCGATCACCCGATAGCGGCTCACGAGCGCGCGCAGCATCCGCGTGCCCAGACCTGGGCCCAGGCCTCATCGCGGCATAGGCGCGAACGATGGAGGCAAGCGGCAGACCTCTGGGTCACGCACGCCGACCGCCGTAGCTCCCGCAGTGACCCGACAGCAACGAAAAGGAGTGGACATGTCCAATGCCCAGCTGGAGCTCGATGTCACAGACGAGCTGTTCTGGGACCCCAAGGTCGACAGCGAGGCCGTCGCCGTTTCAGCCGACGACGATGGAGTCGTGACCCTGCAAGGGACGGTGGGCAGCTTCCGCCAGAAGCGCGAGGCCAAGCACGCCGCCGAGCGCGTCTACGGGGTGACCGGCGTCCACAACGAGCTGCAGGTGCGGATCTTCGCCGATTCGCGCCGCGACGACGCGGACGTGCGCGGAGCCGTTCTGCAGGCGCTGATGCTCGACAGCCTCGTCCCGTCGACGATCGACGCGAAGGTCAACGACGGGTGGGTCACGCTCAAGGGGACCGCCAACTGGCAGTTCGAGCGCGACGAAGCCGAGTTCCTCGCGGGGAACGTCCTGGGTGTCGTGGGCGTCGACGACGAGGTGTCAATCGTCCCCGACGGCCCGCCCGCCAGCGAGGTGAAGCAGTCGATCGCGAAGGCGATGAAGCGCAACGCCAAACTCGACGCCGACGAGCTCTCGGTCGAGAGCACCAACGGCACGGTGGTGCTCTCGGGCGTCGTCAGCTCCTGGGCCGACCACGACGCCGCCGTCGACGCGGCGTGGGCCGCCCCGGGCGTCACGCTCGTCGACGACCAGATCCTGGTCGCGTACTAGCCATGGGGCCGGATGGCGGCACGGGTCCCCCCCGTCCCGTGCCGCCTCCGGCGACCGGCTCCGCCCCCGAGCCGGTAGGGGCCGGCACGCGCGCCCGCTCGCCGGGCGTTGGGGTGCTGGCGGTCGTCGCTGCTGCGAACGTCCTGCTGTGGGTGCTCGCGCGGCCGCCGGGCCAACCAGACGACCGCTACCTGGGGGAGCTGGTCGGGGCCGAAGCGATCCTCCTCTTCTCCTGCTCGCTGGTGCTCATGACGTTGCTGCGCCCGATCGAGCGGGCGTTCGGAGGCCTGGACCGCGTCGCCCTCTGGCACCGCCGCACCGCCGTGGCCGGTGCCGTGCTGCTCCTGCCGCACGTCGCCCTGGCCACCTCCTCCGCCATCCCCGACCTCTCCCCGGTGGGGACCGGCCTGGGAGACCTCGCGCTCCTGGGCATCGGGTTCCTCGTCATCTGGGCGCTGGCACCCGGCCTGCACGCCGCCCGCTGGCACGGCCTGGTCGGACGCCTCGCGCGCGCGACCTACGAACGTTGGCTGACCGCGCACCGGCTCACCGGCATCTTCGTCGCGGCCGCCCTTGCGCACGCGGCGGTCGTTGACCCCGTCCTGGACCGCTCGACTGTGCTGCGCGTCGCCTTCGTGGTCACGGGAACGGCCGGCGTGTGCGCCTACCTCTATCGCGAGTTCTTCGCCTCCCGCGTGCTGGGAAGTCACACCTACCGCGTCGGCGCCGTGAACCGCGCCGGCCCGACCGCGCTTGAGGTCGGGCTCGACCCAGCCGGCGAGCCCATCCGCTTCACCGCCGGCCAGTTCGTCGTCGTTTCGTTCGGCGGGCTGAGCAGCTGGCAGCGGCATCCGTTCTCCGTGAGCAGCGCGCCGTCGCAGCCGCGGCTCGAGCTGGCGATCCGCGCGAACGGCGACTACACCAAGGATCTGTACGACCAGCTGCGTCCCGGGCTCCCCGCCAAGGTGGTCGGGCCGTTCGGCGGCTTCGACTACCGCGCCGGCGGTCACGATCAGATCTGGATCGCCGGCGGCATCGGGATCACGCCGTTCGCCAGCTGGATCAGGAGCATCGGCGAGGACTTCGATCGCGACGTCGACCTCTACTACACAGTCCACCGTGCGCAGGATGCGCTCTACCGCGACGAGCTCGAGGCCGTCGCCGCCCGCTGCCCCACGCTGCGGACCCACATCGTCTCGACCGACCAGCACGGTGTGCTGAAGGCTTTCGATGTGCTGCGCGGCGCCGCGGGCCGCCGCAATCCCTGGGTCTACATGTGTGGGCCGCCGGCCATGGTGAAGGCCCTCGACCACGATCTTCAGCGCGCAGGCGTACCAGCCGGTCAGATCCGCTGGGAGAACTTCGCGCTTCGCTGAAAGCGACGGTCAGCGCCGTCCTCCCGGTTCGCGCGCGAAGCCGGTCGCCCGTGGAACCGAGGCGCAGGGCCCCAGCAGGACTGTGCGAGCGGGCGGCCCCACAAGATCCGCACGCTCGAGCTGCTCGTCGGCGCCCCCCAAGAAGGGGCCGCACGGGTATGCCGACGGCGAGCCCAAGAGCGGGGTTCGACGCCGAGCGCAAGCTCGCACGCCAGGCCAAGGCCGCCTGTCGCCGACCCCGGGTGTTGCGGTTCGCTTCGTCGGCCGCCCGCACCCGACCCCAGGATCCGCGCGCGTCCGTTTGACGTTCGGTGCGAGCATGCTCGGGCTGCTCGAAGGTCATGCCGGCCCGACGCACGACGCGACTGTGGGGGGATCAGTCCGGAGCCGCCTCGCGGTGCGGCTCAACAGGCTTCGCGGAACCGTGGGCGACCGCTGTTAGAACCACCCGACGACAGTCTCCACGAGCACCAGCGCCGACAGCAGCCCCACTACGGCGACACACAGCGTGGCGAGCAGCCGATAGCCCCCGCGGTTGGCCGCGTCGCCCAGAACGGAACGACGACCGGCGAGGATCAGGACGAACGTCAGGAGCACCGGCGTGATGACCCCGTTGAGCACCTGGGCGTCGACCACCAAGGTCACGAGGTTCCCCGGGATCAGCGCAATCGCCGCCCCCACGACGACCTGGGCGGTGAAGAGGCCGTAGAAGACGGGCGCCTCGCGAAGGCTGCGCGAGAGAGAGCGCTCGACCCCGGCGGTTTCGGCGATTGCGTAGGCGGTCGACAGCGGCACGATGGACGCCGCCAGCAGCGAGGCGCCCAGCAGCCCGATCGCGAAGAGCTGCGTGGCCGCCGCCCCGGCAACGGGGGTCAGCGCTTCGGCCGCCTGGGCGGCGGACGTCAAGGGTCCGCTGCCGCCGATCGCCTCGGCCGTCGCGATGATGATGAAGATCGAGACGATGTCCGACAGGACCGCGCCGTTGATCGTGTCGACCCGCTCCTTGGGGTAGTCCTCAGGCGTGACGCCCTTGTCGGCGACCGCCGATGCGATGTAGAACTGCATGTATGGCGTGATCGTGGTACCGATCAGCGCGACCACCAACAGCAGGAACGCGTTCGAGCGGACGAAATGCGGCCACACCAGGTTGCTGAGGACCGTTCCGGCGCTCGGATGCCCGAGAATCGCGGCGATCGGGTAGGTCAGGAAGGCTAGGCCCATGATCAGGAAGATGCGCTCGGCACGTGAGTAGTCGCCGAGGACCGTGAGCGACCAGACCAGGACGAGCGCGATCGGGACGGCGACGTAACGCGACACCCCGAGCAGGCCCATGGATGCGCCGATGCCGGCGAACTCGCTGACGGTGAGCCCCGCGTTCGCGACGAACAGCAGCACCATGGCGGTCGCGCCGCTGCGCAACGGGAAGTTCTCGCGAATCAGTGCGCCGAGGCCCTCCCCGCTGTACGCGCCGAGTCGCGCGCACATCTCCTGGACGACGACGAGGGCGACGGTGACGAGCACCATCACGAAGAGCGTGCTGTAGCCGAACTGCGCCCCTGCGCTGGCATAGGTCAGGATCCCCCCGGCGTCGTTGCCGGCGTTCGCGGAGACCAGCCCCGGGCCGAGGATCGCGAGGAAGGCTGGGACCGCCGCCAGCCAGCGCGGCATGCTTCGGCGGCGACGACGCAGCTGGGTTGCCGAGGGCGTGCTCATGACGACGTGTCTCCGCCGCCGTGCTGACGGTCGAGCGCCGCCTGGATCTCGTCGGGGCGCAGCCGCGGGACTTCGCCGGCGATTGCACCGAGCCGCAACTCGGCACCGACCTGGCCGGCGATCGCCGCCGGCCCACCGAGCGGCGGGCCATGAACCGGCCGTGCAGGTGAGAACCCGCGGATCACCGCCCAGTCGATCGCCGAAGCGGGTCTTGCCCGCCGACGCAGCCGCGCAGGCCCAAGGCGTCGCAGCAGCGCGCCGATGCCGATCTCAATGCCGGTGAGCACGATCCTTCCGTCGACGACTGCGAGATGAACGTCGGACGGCCGGGCCAACTTGACCCCGTTGACGTCGACGAGCTGGTGATCGAGCACGTCATGGGCCAGCGCCACGTCTCCCGGATGGCGCTTCACCGCCCGGACGTCGGCGGCCGCCGAGCGCAGCGTCAGCCGGGCCGGTCGCTCGAACGCGACGGCGCCCGCGTCGATCACCACACGTAGGCCACCGGTGCGCACGATCACCGCGGTCACCGGCGGATGGTCGACCTCGGCATCCCAACGAACGACCACGTCGGCCAGCCGGCCGATGACCCGGCCGTCAGGGTCAGCGATTGTCGTCCCGAGCACCGACGCGAGCGAGATCAACGACTCGCCGAGAGCGCGGACAGCGGTCGCCTGTCGCACGCGCTCGGCGTGTCGTGCTTCGAGGGTCTTGAGTGGATCGCGGCCGTTCCCGGGCCGGCGCCCCGACTCTCGGCCGGGGCGCCACCGACGCCGGACGAGGCTCATCAGGGCCCGGCCACCGGATCGCCGACGGACTCGCCTGCGGGCGTGGTCGCCGCTTCGATCAGCAGGATGATGCCGTAGGCGGCCAGGTAGGCGCCCACAATGATCGCCAGCGAGACGGCGCCGATACCTGGCCAGGCGACCAGCACGACGCCGGCGGCGATCGAGAGCACGCCGGTGAGGCCCAGCCACCCGGAGCCCACCGCGAATGCACCCCAGAGCTCGGCAAAGCCGCCGAAGATGGCCCACAGGCCGATGACGATGACGAGGACACCTGCCGTCGGTCCGGGCCAGATGATCGCGATCGCGGCGGCAGCGATGTCGAGCACCGCCAGCAGCACGCGCAGGCCGGTCTGGGCGCCGCTCTCGTCGCCGTCGAAGACGTTGGAGAACTGGACGGCAGCGTCGATGATGCAGTAGACGGCGAACAGGACCGCCGCCGTGCCGATCGAGATTCCCGGCCAGACGATGAAGACGAAGCCCACGATCGCGGCGGCCAGGCCACGCAGCGCAGCCTGACCGCGGGAGAGAGATGCCGTGAAGGTGAACATGTCCCCGGTGTGGGGCCGCGTCGCCGCAGCAGCCAAGACGTGCACGGAAGCCGGCGAGACGCACGCCTTCTACCCGCATGTCCCCCGGTCTCAGACTTGGTTGATCTCGCGCGGGCAGCCGAAATGCTTGGACGCCAGGCGCCGTGCCACCAGCGGGCCCAAACGACACCGAAACGGAGATCCATGTCATGGCTGCCAACACCCGTCAACCCCACGAGACCCGCGCCGCCCCGTCGCGCGCCCTCGTCGCGACCGCAGTGCAGGACCTGAAGGGCGATCGGATCATCGGCATCGTCGGAGGGCTCACGGTCCTCGTGGCGACCGGCCTGTCCTGGTACTCGGCGTGGATGAGCAGCGCGGCCGGGAGCTCCTGGGTCGGCCTCTCCCTCTGGCATACCCGAGACCTCGCCGCGTGGCTGGTCCTCGCCGTCGCGGTGATCGGGGTCCTCTCGTTCGCGCTCACCCCCGCCGAGGAGCGCGCCGGCGGCGTCGTCGCCGCCGTGGCGGGCTTTGCCGTCATGCTGTACAGCGTCGTCACGATGTTCGTCACGCCGGCCGGCGGGGCGTCGGTGGACGTGGGTCCGTTCGTCGCGCCGATCGGCGGCTTCCTGCTGCTCGTCGGGGGGCTCGCGGCATCCGACGATGCCCGCACTATCACCTCGGGCAGGGCAGGGGCATGAGGCGCACGCTCCCAGTCGTGATGTCGATACGACGCAGGACAGGCCGTCTAGCTCTATCGCTCGTCACGGCTTAGCTTGGAACGATGCACGGCAACGAAGCAGCCATCCGCATGCCCGCCGGCGACGATTCG
>Ga0335071_10003577_pt1 | contig 16313 bp, 18 predicted proteins | sample Lox_Sample_15_FD_206724 | JGI IMG/M metagenome (GOLD analysis project Ga0335071, IMG submission 206724) | Soil microbial communities from Loxahatchee National Wildlife Refuge, Florida, United States - Lox_Sample_1.5 | ecosystem: Environmental > Terrestrial > Soil > Wetlands | place: USA... | reverse complement strand
TGGAACTCGGTCGGCGTGAGCTGGTCGAGCGTCTTCTCCTTCATGTCGCGACCGACGACGGAGATGATGCGGTCCATGATGCTGCTCATCTTGTCCCGGGGGAGCCAGATCTCGCCCTTGTGGATCACGCGGACGGCCTCCGGAAGCTGGCCGGACGGATCGTTGAGGTCGAAGTAGCCGCGGGCTCCGACGTTGATGAGGCTGACGATCTCCTCGTGGGAGGGGATGTTGCCGACGAGGAGCATCTGCGACTTGATCTGGTCCTTCGAGATCTCCCGGATCGCCTTGCAGATCTCGCGCATGTTGGGCAGAGATTCCGTGCTGGCGAAGAGGATGACGTGGGGCAGGAGCTTGCGGATCGAGTCCATGAACGATTCGATCGTGGCCTTCTCGATGGCGATGACCTCGATCTCCGGATCGGTCTCCATGGCCTTGAGGATGCCCGACAAGATCAGATCCGAAGGGCAATAGACCAGGACATGGATGGCCGAGGATTCAGTCAGGGGCGCTTTTTTCTTGATCATGCGGTTTCGGTCCCTTCGATAGAGTGGCGTTTCGACCGTCCTCTCGATGTGAAGGAATTCTAATCGAACGGAGAGGGGCTGTCAAGAAACGTCCTCCCCCCGTCGGGCGGAGAGCGGCGCCGGGCCGGCGCCGCGGGTCAGGGCGCGAGGGGCTGGATGTTGAAGGTCCGGTCGAGCCGGACGGAGACGATCCGGCGGTGCTCCCGGCCGGGCATCTCCGCACCCACGCTCCGGATGAGGCCTGAAAGGTTCAGCTCCAGCGGCGCCTCGAGCAGGCGGGTCGAGGGGATCCGGAGGCTGATGAGGACCTTGTCTCCGTAGGCGACAAGCGCCTCGAGCCTCAGCACGACCTCATCGGCGCTGAGCGACGCGATTTCGGCCGTCTCGGAGAACGCGCCTTCCTGGGGATGAAAGCCCCGGACGAGGGCCGACAGGGGCAGGTCGAAGGATCGCTCCCGTTTCGGGACGCGGGCGGCCGCGGCGGACATCGGACGGGCGGATATGGCTTCCATGGCGGTCAGGCCTCGGGCTTGATGATGTACTTGCCGTCGAACTTGACCGTGACCTTCTGGGACGCGGCCCGGTCCCGGAGGGATTCGATCCTTTCCACGCGGCCCTTGATGACGAGCTTCAGATCCTTGTCCTCGAGCGACAGCTTCTCGGGGAGATCGACGACGAGCCGCAGCCGGACGCCGATCTGGAGGGGGTTCCGGAGGATGAACGAGCACAGCTCATGGCTGATGTACGTCAGGACGGTCTCCTCCGTGAATTCCCGGCCCCGTGCGTTCATGCCCTGGACCGACATGGGGAGGGGGAACGAGAATCCCGGATCCCGGCCGCCCCGGGCGTCTCCGGCATCCAGAAAAGTCTGTTTCAGCATCTTGGCTTCCTTTGCCTCTCAAAGTTCCTTTTCCTTGGCTTCCGGGGGCAGAATACGGCCTGGCGCCAGGGGGGTCAATCACCCCTAACGATGAACGCCAGGGTGATATTGTTTTTCCCGCCTCTCATCTTTTTCCCCGAGAATCCCCCCCACGGGGGGGACGGGGCGGCGTCGCAGGCCGGAAAGGCGACGATCGCGAGTCCGCAGGGCGGCGTCGCAGGCCCGAAAGGGCGACGATCGCGAGTCCGCGGGGCGGTTTTGGCCGCATTCCCTCAAGTTGACAGGGGAGGGGGGGAAGGCTAGAATGAGCCCGTTTCATTTCACCCGCGGAGATCCATGTGAGCAAAGACGAGCGCCTGGTCAAGCAAATAACGCCGAAAACAGAGGATTTTTCCCGCTGGTACGCCGAAATCGTCCAGAAGGCGGAGCTGGCCGATTACACGCCCATGAAGGGCATGATGGTCATCCGGCCCTACGGTTATGCCATCTGGGAGCACATCCAGCGCCTGATGGACGCCCGGATCAAGGCCACCGGCCATGTGAACGCCTACTTCCCTCTCTTCATCCCCGAGAGCTTCCTCAAGAAGGAAGCCGAGCACGTCGAGGGATTCACCCCGGAAGTCGCCTGGGTCACGGCCGGAGGCCAGGAGGACCTCGAGGAACGCCTGGCCGTGCGGCCGACGTCCGAAGCCATCATCGGCTACCTGTATTCCAAATGGATCAAGTCCTGGCGCGATCTGCCCGTCCTTTACAACCAATGGGCCAACATCGTCCGTTGGGAGAAGGTGACCCGGCCTTTCCTCCGGACGACCGAGTTCCTCTGGCAGGAAGGCCATACCTGCCATGAGACCGCCCAAGAGGCCGAGGAGGAGACGCTGAAGGTCCTGGCCATGTACAAGGAGTTCTGCGAGACCGAGCTCGCCATCCCGGTCGTAGCCGGCCGCAAGACCCTGCGCGAGAAGTTCGCCGGGGCCCAGATGACGTATGCCATCGAAGCCTTGATGTCCGACGGGAAGGCGCTCCAGATGGGAACCTCCCATAACCTGGGCCAGCATTTCTCGAAGGCGTTCGACATCAAGTTCGAAGACCGCAACCAGACTCTCCAGTACGTCTGGCAGACCTCCTGGGGGACCACGACGCGGATGATCGGGGCCCTGATCATGGCTCACGGCGACGACTCCGGCCTCCGCCTCCCGCCCCGGGTCGCTCCCGTCCAGGCGGTCCTGGTGCCCATCGCCTTCGGCAATTGGAAGGAGACGGTCCTGCCCGCGGTCCTCGCCGCCGGCGAAACCCTGAAGAAGGCCGGGCTCCGGGTCCTGGTCGATGCCCGCGAGGAGTTCACGCCCGGCTGGAAGTTCGCCGAGCACGAGATGCGGGGCGTCCCCCTCCGGATCGAGATCGGTCCCCGCGACGTGAAGGCCGGGCAGGCTGTCTTCGTCCGGCGCGACGTCCCCGGCAAGGTGCCCGTCCCCCTCGGGGAGCTGGCGGTCCGGGCCGCGGCCGCCCTCGACGCCATCCAGGAATCGCTCTTTCAGGCGGCCTTGAGATTCCGCGACGAAAACACGCGCGCTGCGGACAGCTACGCGGCGTTCAAGGACGTCCTTGAGAACCGCCGCGGCTTCGTCAAGAGCCCGTGGTGCGGGAGCGGGGAGTGCGAAGACAGGATCAAGGCCGAGACGATGGCCACGATCCGGGTCATTCCGCCCGACTGCGAAGATGCGGCGGCCGCGGGCCAATCCTGCATCGCCTGCGGGCGGGAGGCCAAGGCGATCGCCTACTTCGCCCGCGCCTACTGAGCGCCGGCATGTCCCTCGACGACGGCGCCCGGCGCGAGCGGATGGTCGAGGAGCAGATCGTCCGTCGCGGCGTCCGGGATCCCCGGGTCCTGGCCGCGCTCCGCAAGATCCCCCGCCCTGCGTTCGTCCCGGAATCCCTGCGGGCCGCGGCCTACGAGGACGAGCCTCTGCCGATCGGGGAAGGGCAGACCATCTCCCAGCCTTATATCGTGGGATTCATGACCGAGGCTCTCGCCCTCAAGGGCGGGGAGCGCGTGCTGGAGATCGGGACGGGCTCGGGCTACCAGACGGCCGTCCTGGCGGAGCTGGCCGCCGAGGTTTGCACCGTCGAGATCCTGGCGAGCCTGTCCCTGCGCGCCCGGACCGCCCTCGCCGCCCTCGGCTACGCCAACGTCCGCTTCAGGACGGGCGACGGAGCCGCCGGCTGGCTTGAATACGCGCCCTACGACGCGATCATGGTGACGGCCGCGCCGGTGTCGGTGCCCGCGGAGCTGCGGAGCCAGCTCACGGTGGGGGGGCGGATGATCATCCCCGTGGGAAGCGGCGGGCAGACGCTCGTCCTCGTCCGCCGACGGGAAAACGGCTACGAGGATACGGACCTCCTGGCGGTGCGCTTCGTTCCCCTGGTCGGCGAACGGCGGATGTAGGCCGGGGCGAGAGGGAGGAAGACATGAGACGCTCCTGTCTGGCGACGCTCCTGGTTTTGGCGGCGTGCGCCCGGCTCTTGCCGGCTCAATCCGGCCGTCCGGCCGACACGTTCATCAAGATCTATCTCCCCTCGGGCGCATCCGTCACGGCCGAGCTCGCGCTCACGGACGCCCAGCGGGCCCGCGGGCTCATGTTCCGCGAGAAGCTCCTGCCCGACCAGGGCATGCTCTTCGTTTTCGACAGCGAAGCTCCCGTCTCCTTCTGGATGAAGAACACGCTCATCCCGCTCGACATGCTCTGGCTCGATCGCGACCGCGTGATCGTCCACGTCGAGCGGAACGTCCCCCCCTGCAAGGCCGATCCCTGCCCGTCCTACACGCCTTCGCGGCCGGGGCTCTACGTTCTCGAGCTCCCCGCCGGCGCGGCGGCGGGCTTCCGGTTGAAGACGGGCGACCGGCTCGATTTCGTCCTCCCGAAGCGCTGACGCCGCCCCGCGCGGCCGCCGGGGGAATCCGGAAGCCCCCGCTCCCAATGGAGAATTGTCTCGGGCCAGGGGACAGGGTATAATGGCGGCCCGTGCCATGAGGAAGATCTTCGAGGAATTCCGCAGGTCGCTCAAGCTCATCGACGTCGAGGAGCTGGCCGACCTCTATCTGACTCGTCCCTTGGCCTTCCTCCTGGTCAAGGCGATCCGACGGACCGAGATCACGCCGAACCAGTTGACGATGATTTCGATGGCCGTCGGCGTCCTGGGCGGCGTCGCCTACGGCCTGGGCCGGCCCTGGTCGATCGTCCTCGGCGCCGTCGGGCTGGCCCTGTCGATGGTCTTCGATTGCGCGGACGGCCAGCTCGCCCGGCTCAAGAAGAACGGCACGCCCCTCGGGCGCATCCTCGACGGCGTCATCGACTACGTCGTGATGATCGCGGCCTATGTCGGCCTGGCCGTGGGCCTCGATCCCGGACCCGGCCGCCGGACGGTCTGGCTGCTGCTCATGGCCGCGGCCGGGGCGAGCAATATCTTCCACTCCGGCATACTGGATTATTACCGCGTCCGGTACCTCGAGCGGGTGCAGGGCGAGCACAACGACATCGACTCCGAGATCCGCGAGTTCCAGGGCGAGCTCGACAAGATGAAGAACGAACCCCGGGGCGGCCTAAAGCGGGGCATCGTCCGCATCTATCTGGGCTACCTCGGCAATCAGAAAAGGCTGACGCCGACGCGGCCCTCGCCCCGGCCGCTCAGCCCCGAGGAGCGGACCGAATTCGCCCGGCACAACAAGGGCGTCATGCGCGGCTGGACGTTCCTGGGTTCGGGGACGTTCGGAGTGCTGATGGTCGTCACCACCCTCATCGGGCGGTTCGACCTCTACCTCTGGGGCCGGATCGTGGCCGGCAATCTCTTGGCCGTGATCCTCTTCGCCGTCCAGGCGCGCATCGACCGGGCCGCCGAGCGCGCCCCGGCGTCATGACGGCGGATCGCCGGCGAGCGCCGCGAGCTCGGCGGCCACGTTCGCCGATGCGGGTTGGTCGCCCAAGCTCCGCCGGATGTCCTTGAACCGGGCGATCATCTCCGCCCGGGCGGCCTCCGATTCCAACAAGCGCAGCGCCTCGCCGGCGACGTTGTCCGCCGTGAAATCCTTCTGGACGAGCTCGGGGACGATCCGCGTTCCGGCGAGGATGTTCACGATGCTGTAGTCGCCGATGCGGACGAATCGCCGGCCCAGGGCGTAGGTCAGGCCCGAGAGGCGATAGAATGCGACGAAGGGCGTGCCGAGCAGGGCGGCTTCGAGATTGGCCGTTCCGCAGGCGGACAGGACCAGGTCCGCCGCGGCCATGGCCTCGTAGGCGTCGCCGTCGAGGATGGCGAGCGGCGGCCCGTCCGGAGGAAGCGCGGCCCGGATCTCGCCCGGGTCCAAGTCCTGGGCCTGGACGAGGACGAACTGGCACGGCACCCGGGCGCGGATTTTCGCCAGGGCCTCGGCCAGGACAGGCATGTGGAAACGGATCTCGCTCCTCCGGCTGCCGGGCAAGACGGCGATCAGCTTCTGGCCGGGATCGAGCCCGTGCCTGCGGTAAAATTCCTCGGGGCCGAAGGCCGTCCCGACGCGCTCGAGGAGGGGATGGCCGACGAAGCGGGCGGGGATTCCCGCCTCCGCGTAAATCCGTTCTTCGAAGGGAAAGATCAGACACATCTTCCGGACCGTCCGCTTGATCGTCCGCAGCCGCCCCTTCCGCCAGGCCCAGACCGTGGGGCTGATGTAATAGAGGACGGGGATGCCGAGGTCGCGCAGGCGCCTGGCCAGGCGGAGATTGAAATCCGGGGAATCGATCAGCACGGCGGCGGCTGGCCTCCGATGCGCGACTTCGGCCTTGATCCCGGCGAACATGCGCTGGATGCGCGGGAGATGGCCGACGACCTCGGCCAAGCCGACGACGGCCAGGTCGCTCATGGGATAGATGATCTCCACGCCCGCCGCGGCCATGGCCGTCCCGCCGATGCCGAAGAAGCGGGCGCCCGGATGCGCGGCCGCGTAGCGACGGACCACGGCCGCGCCGTAGTTCTCGCCCGATTTTTCGCCGGCGACGATGAGGACGGGGCGGGTCATTTCTTGTCCCTCTGGTCGAAGTAGACGACGTCGGGCGTTTTCTTGGGATCCTGGCCGATGTAGAAGAACCATTGGTCGTAGGACTGCTGTTCGTTGTAGATCCGGACCGACTCGTGCTTCGACGGGCTGACGACGCCGATGAGGCGCGGGGTCCCGATCGCGGGGAGGCTCGGCTCCGGCACGATCAAGAGCTGGGCCGGTCCCGCGGCCCCCGCCCCGGAGGCTCCGCCCGCGCCGCGCGAGCCCTGCCGGGCGTCGTTCTGGAGAATCAGGTCCCAATGGCCGTCCCGGGTCATCGGGTCCTTGTAAAGCCGCCGGAGGAATCGCTTTTTGTAGAGTTCCTCCAGCGAGGCGGGGAAGCGGCCCGGGTTTTTCTTCTGGTACAGGCGGACGGCTTCGACGATTTGAGTCCCGCGGAAGATGAGCTCCTCCTCGGCGTCGCGCCGGACCTGGGTCTCCCAGACCGGGACGGCGACCAGGAGGCCGACGGACAGGACCGCGACGAGGACGAGCAGCAGCGCCATCATGGCGCCGGCCTGGCGGCGGGTCACCATGTCGAGAACGGCGTCCCGTCCAGGCCGTTGCCCTCGGCGCCGGATTTGACGTCCACGATCCCGAACTCGGCCCCGGGCTGGACGAGCTCGTCGATCCCCGGCTGGTCTTTGACCTCGATCCAGGTGTCGGGCTTCGTGGTGATCGGATCCACGGGGATCTTCCGCAGATAGTTTTCGTCGACCAGGGCCTGGAGGGAGGCGGGGTACTTGCCCTTGTCGGTATGATACTGGTCGATCAGCTTCCGCAGCTCGTAGAGGGTGTCCTTGAGCACGGTTTCCCGGGCCTTCTTGACCGAGTTCTGGTAGTGAGGCAGGGAAAGGCCGACCAGGATCCCGATCAGCGTCAGGACGATGATCATCTCGATCAGGGTGAAGCCCCGCGCCGCTCGCTTGCTCATGTCCGTCCTCACCAGTCCCGGTATTTGGTGCCGTCGAGGGCCTTGCCCCGGTTTTTCGAGTAGACGTCGTAGACGTTCTGCTCGCCCCAGGACGTGGCGTCGGGCGCGTCCTGGCTGGAGAGCAGCCCCCAATCGCGGGAGTTCGTCATGGGGTCGAGCGGGACGCGCCGCAGGAACTTGATGATCTTGTCGGGGCTCGCCTTGCCCTTGGCGTCGGCCTTCAGCTTGACGCCCTTGACGAGAGCCTCGAGCGTGGGCGGGTAGCCGTCGGTCTCGGCGTCGAACTCGATCTTCTTGTCGTCGGCCAGGCGCTTGTAGTCGTCGATCGCCTCCCGGATGGTCCGGAGGGCGCGATGGAGGTCGGTCTCGTGTTCCCGCTGGAGGGCGACCTTGGCCATGGGCAGGACGGCCCCGGCCAGGATGGCGAGGATCGCCGTCGCCACCAAGATCTCGGCCAGGGTGAATCCCCGGCGCTCGCGTATTCGATGGGCCATCTTCACGGACCTCGGAGCCTCAAGAAGGCCCGGCCGGGATTCGCGCCGGCGGTCAGTACCGGTTTTTCCGATGATCGCCGCCGCGGCCGCCGCCCCCGCCATGGGGCCTCTTGTAGCGCGAGTCGCGGTCCCGGTTGTACCCGCCCTCGGGGGCCGCGGAGCCGCCGTCGGGGTTCGGGTTCTCGATGAGGGCCTTCATACTGAGTTTTATCTTGCCGCCCTCTTCGACGTTAAGGACCTTGACGTTGACGGTCTGGCCGATGCTCAGGACGTCGCGGACGCTCGACACCCGATGGTGGGCGATCTCGGAGACGTGCATCAGGCCGACGAGATTGGGGAGGATCTCGACGAAGGCGCCATATTCCTCGATCCGGACGATCTTGCCGGTGTAGGTCCGCCCCACCTCGGCTTCGGCCGTGATCTCGCTGATCATCTGCTTGGCTTTTTCCGCCGCCTCCATGTCGGTCGAGGCGATGGTGATCTTGCCCGTCTCGTCGATGTCGATCTTGGCCTTGGTGGCGGCCACGATCCGCTTGATCACCTTGCCGGCGGGGCCGATGACCTCGCCCACCTTCTCGGGGTTGACGAACAAGGTGTAGATGTGGGGGGCGTAGGGCGAGATGTCCGGCCGGGGCGCGGGGATGGCGACCTTCATCTTCTCCAGGACCTGGAGCCGGGCCGCCCGGGCCTTGGTCAGGGCCTCGCGGACGATGTCCATGGAGATCGCGTGAATCTTGAGGTCCATCTGAATGGCCGTGACGCCCTTCTCCGTGCCGGCGACCTTGAAGTCCATGTCGCCGAAATGGTCCTCGAGGCCGGCGATGTCGGTCAGGACGACGTGCCGGTCGCCTTCCTTCACCAGGCCCATGGCGATGCCGGCGACGATCATGCCGAGGGGCACGCCGGCGTCCATGAGGGCCAGGATGCCGCCGCAGACGGTGGCCATGGAGGAGGAGCCATTGGACTCGAGAATGTCCGAGACGATGCGAACCGTGTAGGGGAACGTCTCCTCGTCAGGCATGGCCTGGAGGATGGATTTCTCGGCGAGCGCGCCATGGCCGATTTCGCGCCGGCCGGGCGCCCGGAGGAAGCCCACCTCGCCGACCGAGAAGGCCGGGAAGTTGTAGTGAAGCATGAACCTTTTGTGGGTTTCCTCGCCCAGGCCGTCGATCCGCTGGACGTCCTCGGGGGTGCCCAGGGTCACGGTCGCTAGGCACTGCGTCTCGCCCCGGGTGAAGAGGGCCGAGCCGTGGGTGCGGGGGAGGAGGCCGACTTCCATCGCGAGCGGCCGGATCTGATCGAAGCTCCGGCCGTCCACGCGGATGCCCTTGTCGAGGATGAGCTCGCGGGCGAGCTTCTCCTCTATTTTCTCGAAAAGGGCCTTGGCCTCGGCCCGGCCGCTTTCGTCCTCCTCGGGGAGGGATTCGACCAGGGCCTTCTTGACGTCGGTCACGGCCGCCTCGCTGGCTTTCTTGCCCGGCGTCTGGAAGGCCGCCGTGAGCGAGGGGCCGATCTTCGCCTCGACCTCGGCGAGCTTGGCCGGATCGGGCAGCTTGGGCGTGAAGGTGCGCTTGACGACGTGCATCGCCCGGTAGTGCTCTTTCTGGATCTCGATGATCTGCCGGATCGGCTCCAGGGCCGCGGCGATCGCGCCCAGCATCTTCTCTTCGTCGACCTCCTTGGCGCCGGCTTCGATCATGCAGACGCCGTCTTCGGTGCCGACGACGAGGAGGTTGAGCGGGCTGCGCTCGAGCTCCTTGGCCGTGGGATTGATGACATATTTGTCGTCGATCAGGCCGACCTTCACCGCGCCGATGGGCTGGGTGAAGGGGATGTCGGAGAAGTAGAGCGCCGCGGAGGCGCCGATGATGCCCAGGGTGTCGGGCTCGTTCTCGAGGTCGGCCGAGAGGAGCAGGGCGACGACCTGGGTGTCGTTGAAGTATCCCTCGGGGAAGAGGGGCCGGATGGGTCGGTCGATGAGACGGGCGACGAGGATCTCGCGTTCCGAGGGGCGGCCTTCGCGCTTGAAGAATCCGCCCGGGATCTTGCCCGCGGCGTAGGTGTTCTCGCGGTAGTCGACGATGAGAGGCAGGAAATCCTTGTCCTCCTTGGCTTCGCGGCGGGACGTCGCGGAGACGAACATGATCGTGTCCCCGTAGCGGACGAGGGCCGAGCCGTCCGCCTGCTTGGCGACCTTGCCGAGCTCGAGGGACAGGATGCGACGGTTGATTTCGAGACTGATGGTTTGCGACATGGGAGGGGAGAGCGCCGTCACTTGCGGAGCCCGAGCTTCTGGATGAGCTTCTCGTAGCGCGAGGCGTCCTCGCGCTTCAGGTAGGCGAGGAGCTTCTTCCTCTGACCGACCAGCTTCTGCATGCCCGTGGGGGCGTGCCGGTCGTTCTTGAACGTCGTCATGTGCTGGGACAGCTGGGTGATGCGCTCGCTGAGGAGGGCGATCTGGACCTCGGCCGAGCCGGTGTCGTTCGGCTGGATCCTGTTTTCGCTGATGAGCTTGGTCTTCTTTTCTTTCATCAACACTTTGTCATATCTCCTTTTAAATCATTGAAATCTTAGCAGAACGGCCCGGGCGTGTAAACTCCGCCGCAGCGGGAGGAGCCTTGAGGCGGGCATGGACGGGAAGGGCGCGGAAACGATCCTGGGCCCTGGGCGGGGCCAGGACCCGGAGCCCCGGATCAGGATCCGAGGGCCTTCTTGCGCTGGAGGAGCTGGCGCGCGTAGCGGGATTTCAGCCCGCCCTGCGCGGTCTTAAGCTCGTTGAGCTTGACGTCGATCTCGGCCGGGGTCATCTTGTTGATTTTCTTGTTCCCGGCGTCTTTTTCGCCTTCGGCCCCGGGGGCCGCGGGCTTCGTGTCGGCCATGATCGTTTGTCCTTTGTCTTTGGTCTTTATAGTTTTTTTCCGCCATATTCTAACAGAAACCGGGGGATCTGGCAATCGAAATCTCGACCATCCCGGCGAAAACCGGATTCCGCCGGGCGGGCCGCCGATTGACACGGCTCCCGTCCGCGGATAGCATGGAAGCCAAGGTCGCCCCCCGGAGCGGGGCCACGGCGTCCGCCGCGCCCGGGCCGGGGGAAGGAGGATCGAGGATGAGAATCGCCAAGACCGCTGCGCTCCTATGGGCGGCTTCGGCCGCCGTGTCGTGCATGTCCTTCCAGCTGGGGACGGTCCGGACGAACGTCGCCGCGACGAGCGAGATCGTGCTCGCTCCCGAGCTCCGGGCGATGATCCAGGAGATCCCCAAGCCGAAGGTCGTCATCCGCGTTCCGAATCCGCCGGCCAACGTGACCGAGGCGGACCGGTTCAATTCCTACATCAACGTGATCGAAAAGGAATTCGTCCAGCAGGGCTATACCGTCCGGGACCGGGCCCTCCTCCAGACCCTGGTGGCGGGAAACTCGGATTACAAGGCCATCAAGGAGCGCATCGACACCGATCTCATCATCGACATCCTGGCGCTCCATTTCGATGGGACCTTCCCCGTCCATACGTTCATCAACAAGACGACCGGGGCGGAGGAGAAGTTCGCCACCGAGGCGAGCTATATCGAGGTTCCGGTGGCGGTCCTGGAGTGCCGCGTGACGATCGTCGACAAGGGCCAGCTCGGCGGCCTCTTCACTCTGAGGGCGTCCCCGACCGACAACGCGGAATACGATTTCCTGGTCGACGGATTCCGCCAGCGCATGGCCTGGGTCGGACAGCAAGCCGCCGGGATGTATCCCGTCATCCGCATCGTCCTCGAAGCCGAGGAGACGCGCCTGCAGCTCGCCCGCTCCCTCGCCCAGCGTCTGATCGGGCTCTTGTCCCCGCCTCGCGGCTGAGGGGACGCCGGGCGGAGGCCCGGTCGCTCAGAAATCGATCTTGATCCCGAAGCGGATCCCTAGGCCCGAGAAGTCGATGTTCGCGTCCCGGACGTTGCGGACGCTGCTGCCCGCGGGGGCCGTCGCGGCGATCATCGTCGACGTGTACCAGTGCCCGCTCGACGAATCCAGCCACTCGAAATAGTAGAGCTTGCCCGCGCCCGACGTGAGGGTGGTGCCGTCGTCGTTCGACCAGGTGCCCGTGAAGCCGCTGATGTTGGCGTAGCGGCCGTAGAACTCCAGGACGAAGGCGAAGTTGGGCGTGATCCAGCTCTCGGTCCCGAAGCCCCCGTAAAAGCCGATGCCCGTCGCCTTGGAGGTCTCGGTGTAGGTGGAGTAATAGCCGCCGGACGACCACTCGTCCGTCAAGGCGAAGCGGGCCGAGTAGAGCCCGATTCCGCCGAAGAGGTAGGAGCTGCTCTTGCCGGTGGGGACGAAATTGGAGCTGAACTGGTAATAAAGGCCCACCTTGACGGGCACCGCCGTCGCGGAGAGCGTATTGTTGTCGGTCTCGGTCGACGTATCGCTGCTGATGATCTGGTTCCCGGAGCCGAAGAGCGTCCCGGCCCGGATGAAGCCGGTCCCGATGCTGATCCCGAATTGCGGCGTCAAGTAGAGAATGGCGTCGGCGTCGAACTCCAACCCGATATGGGCCACGAGCGGCGTGACCTGTTGGTCGAGGGTATAGCCCGACGCGGCGATGAAATCGTCGGTCCGGTCCCTCAAGCCCCGGAGGTACGCGTCGCCGTCGCCCAGGAACTGATAGCCGACCCCGCCGATGAGCTTGAAGCCCAGTTTCAAGCCCTCGCCGCGGACGGGCGCGCCCAGGACGAGGACGCCGGCGGTCAGCGCCGCCCCGAGAACCGCGATTCGTTTCCAAATGTTCATTTTCTCACATCCTTTTTTCTTTCAGAATCATCCGTGAATTCGGGGGGCTTGTCAAGGCGGGGCAGCCCCCGGATCCCGGCGTTGACCCCTCCGGCGCTTCTAAAGTATATTCGAGAGGCCGTGTACGTGGTCTATTCGTTCCTGTGGAGCCTCGCCCTCATCGCGATCCTCCCCGCGTATTTCGTGAAGCTCCGGCTGGGCAGAGGCGAGCCGCTCCGCCTCGCCGAGAGGCTGGGCCGCCGACTGCCGGCCCGGAAACGGCAGGGGCCCTGCCTGTGGATCCACGCGGTCTCGGTCGGCGAAGTCCTGTCGCTCCAGCGCTTGGTCCGGGAATTGCGGGAGCGGCACCCCTCCTGGGAAATCGTCTTTTCGACCTTGACCAACGCGGGGTTCCGGATGGCGGCGGCGAAGATCGAAGGCGCGGACGCCTTGTTTTTCGTCCCCTTCGATCTCGCCGGTCCCGTCCGGCGGTGCTTCAGGCGCCTCGAACCCGACCTCCTCGTCCTGGCCGAGTCCGAGCTCTGGCCGCGCCTGGTCCGCGAAGCCGGACGATTCGGGCGGCCGGTGCTGGCGGTCAACGGCCGCATCTCGATCCGCTCGTTCCGGAGGTATGTCCGTCTGCGCAAGATCGCCCGGCCCCTCCTCCGCGGGGTCGCCCGATTCCTCGTCCAGACCGAGACCGACCGGACCCGCCTCGAGACGATCGGCGTGCCGCCGGATCGGATCACCCTCGCCGGGAACCTCAAATGCGAAACGCGGCTGCCGGAATTCGGGGCAGGGGAGCTCGACGGGATGAGACGCGGCCTGGGGATCGGGCCCGGCGACCCGGTCGTGGTCGCGGGGAGCATCCATCGGGGCGAGGAGGGGCCCCTCCTCGAGGCGTTCGCCGCGGCGCGGGCCGTCCGGGTCGATGTGCGCCTCGTGCTCGCGCCCCGGCATCCCGACAAGTTCGCGGACTTCGAAAAAGAGCCGGCGGCCCGGCCCTTCGTCGTCCGCCGGCGGACGACCCTGGCCCCCGGAGACGCCTGGGACGTCCTGATCCTGGACACGATCGGCGAGCTGGCCCGGTTCTACGCCCTGGCGGACGCGGCCTTCATCGGCGGCAGCCTGATCCCCTGGGGAGGGCAGAACCTCCTCGAGCCGGCTTTCTACGGCAAACCGGTGTTTTTCGGTCCCCACATGGAAAATTTCGCCGAGCTGGCCGAGCGATTCGTCCGGGACGGCGGCGCCGCGATCGTCAGGACGCCGGACGAGATCGCGGCCATGTTCCGCCTCGAGAACGAGGCGAGGCTGGCCCGCCAAGGCGCCGCGGCGAAGACAATTCTGGATTCGCTCCAGGGCGCGACGGCGGCGACGATCGCCGCCATTGAATCGCTCATGCCCTATGCGTAGTCCCCGGTCCGGGCCGCGGTGCGCGGCCGCCGTCCTTTCCGTCACACTCATCCTTGCCCCGCTTCGCGCGGCCGGACAAGGGGCCGCCCCCGTATCGCCCCCGCCGGCCGACCGGATCGGCGGGGCTCTCTTCCGCCAGCTCGCCGAGGATTTCGTCGCCGTCTCGGCCTCGCCCTTCCACTGGACGGGGCGGGACTGGACGGCGTTTTCCCTCATCGCGGGCGCCGCGCTCGCGATCCGGGCCGGCGACCAGCCTCTTTACGACGGCCTCCAGCGGGCGAAAACGTCCGGATCGATCGCGGCGTCGGCCTACATCAACAAGATCGGAAACGGAGCCTACCTCGCGGGATTCATCGCCGCCCTCTATGCCTCGGGAGAGCTTTTCGCCGGGCCGTCCCTGCGGGCGACGGCCCTCCTGAGCCTGGAGAGCTTCCTGACCGCGAGCGCCTACGTCCTGGCCCTCAAGGCGGCCGTGGGCCGGGCCCGGCCGTACCTGAATCAGCCGCCCGGGACGTGCCGGCCTTTCGCCCTGACCAACGCCTATGCGTCGTTTCCCTCGGGCGATGCGGCCGCGGCGTTCGCCGTCGCTTCGACCATCGCCGGCCGCTCGGATTCGACGGCCGTCGGCGTCCTGGCCTACGGCCTCGCCGGGCTGGCCGCTTTCTACCGCGTCCATGATCGCCGTCACTGGCCGTCCGACGTCTTCGTCGGGTCGGCGATCGGCCTGGCCGTCGGGCACAAGGTGGTGAGTCTCCACCGGGGCCGGGAGGGCGAGGGCGCTTCCCTCGCCTTCGATGTCGGCGCGGGCCGCCGGGCCGTCAGCCTGGCCTGGGCTTTTTGAGATCGGCCGGGGGGGTCGGGCGGGGCGCGGGAATCGAGTGGACAGGACGCGGCGCTTCGTTCTAAGATGCTCCGGTCGGGCCAAACCATGACAGCGCGAAACGCGGGAATCAAGCGAAGGAGGGCGCTCTTCGCCCTCGCGGCGGCGAGCCTCTTCGCCGCCGCGGCCGTCCCGCCCCCGCGCCCCCGGCCGGCGGGCGATACCCATTCCTTGCCGCTCGCGGGCTCGCCCGTCGAGCTCGTCTTCCGTGCGGTCCAGCCGGGCGAACCCCTCCTGGCCGTCCTCAGGGACGATCCCGGCGTCAAGCGGGTTGTCCTCCGGGTGAGGGGCGCGGACTATGTCCTCGGCGCGGCGGAGAAGGGGGGACGGCCGTTCGCCCTGATCGGCATCGACGTCCAGGCGAAGATCGAGCCGTTGAGCCTGCGCGTGACGGAGGAGAAAGCCGACGGCTCGGTCGCGCAATTCGAAGAGGCCTTGGCCGTGGAGCCCCGGGAGTTCCCGCGGCTCCGCCTCAACGTCGCCGAGGAGATGCTCAACCCGCCCGCGCAGGAGCAGGAACGGGTCCAGCGCGAGGCCGAGCTCACCCAGGCGGTCTTCGACATCGACACGCCCGAGTGGCTGGGGACGGGCCCCTTCCGTTCGCCCCTGCCGGGCCACGAGCCGTTCCCGAACTTCGGGCAGCTGCGCATCTACAATAAGAGCCGCCAGTCCGTCCACGCCGGCGTCGACATCGGCGCGCCCTGGGGCGCGCCGGTCGCGGCGTCCAACGCGGGCCGGGTGGTCCTGGCCAGCAACCTCTACCTGAGCGGAGGGACGGTCATCATCGACCACGGCCGGGGCGTCTTCACCTTCTACTGCCATTTCTCCCGGATCCTGGTCAAGCGCGGCGCCCTCGTGGCGGCCGGCCAGACGATCGGCCGCGTGGGCAACACCGGCCGGTCCACCGGGCCTCATCTCCACTGGGCGGTCCGCATCCGCGACGTCCGCGTCGACCCCTTCTCGCTCGTCGATCTGCCCTTGGAATAGCCTCCGTCCGGCCGTCTCCCGCTTCCCCCCGCGCCTTGAGCAATTCGCCGAAATGGTGTAGAGTGTCCGCCTGACCGCCATGACCGAAGCCACATCCGCCGCCGCACCCCAGCGTTCCAAGAGCGTTTTCCGCGAGTATTTCGAGCTCATCGCCGAGACCGCGGTCTTCGTCTTCTTCGTGATGACGTTCGTCGTCCAGGCCTTCCAGATCCCGACCGGCTCGATGGAGCCGACGCTGCTCGTGGGCGATTTCCTGCTCGTCAACAAGCTCGTCTACGCCCACGCGGACTCGTCCCTCGAGGCCAAGATCCTGCCCCGGCGCGACATCCGGCGGGGCGACATCATCGTCTTCAAGTACCCGAACGACCTCACCAAGGACTACGTGA
>Ga0335071_10003575_pt1 | contig 16318 bp, 13 predicted proteins | sample Lox_Sample_15_FD_206724 | JGI IMG/M metagenome (GOLD analysis project Ga0335071, IMG submission 206724) | Soil microbial communities from Loxahatchee National Wildlife Refuge, Florida, United States - Lox_Sample_1.5 | ecosystem: Environmental > Terrestrial > Soil > Wetlands | place: USA... | reverse complement strand
CGCGTAGACTCAAATGGAAATGTCAGCCTGATGAGCGCACAGACCCTGACGCCCTTTGCATGCGTAACCTTCTTCCACCCGATGAGCACGGAAACTTCGCAAGGCAAACTTGCCTATGGGGATTTTCTCAGCTGGCTGAAGATGCTGATGCCCTCGGCGAATTTGTTCTATGCCTTTCGCATCGAGGGCGAGTTCGACCAGGTCAAGACCCGCTCGATCCCCAAACAGGAGAATTATCGACCCTTGGTCGAAGCGACCAAAGAACAGCCGGAGTTCCATTTCAAGGACGTGACAGGGACCCTGGTCGGTTTCTTTACGCCTGCATTTATGGCGTCGGTGAATGTCCCGGGCCTGCATTTGCATTTCTTGACCCAAGACCGGCAAAGAGGCGGACACTTGCTGGAATGCCAGGTGAAGCGGGTCAAGGCGGAAATACAATTCATCTATACGCTGGAGCTGTCCCTGCCGCTCAATCTCGACTATCTGACATGGGATTTTCAGCGGGACATCCAGGGCGATCTGGACAAGGCAGAAAAATAACAACGTGGAGCGGATGAAAATCCGCCCCACGTTTTCTTTTCCGTTCCGAAATTCAAATTCCTATGCGGGGATCGATTTGCGGTAATACCGCTTCAGCGCATTCCAGCCCACCATAATGCGGCGCTCTTCATCATACAGGCGCATGCGCAGCGAGCTCAGGCTGGCAGGGATGGTCATCGGGCGCACGTGGAAGACGGGGTTTTCCTTGTAGCATTTCGGCAGCTTGTAATTCGGGATCTTCGGGCTCAAGTGATGGATGTGGTGGAATCCGATATTGCCGCTGAACCACTGCAGGATGGCCGGCAGCTTGTAGAATGAGCTGCCTTCGAACCCGGCTTTGACGAACTGCCATTTGCTATGGCGTTCCCAGTAGGTCGGGTCGAAATTGTGCTGGACGTAGAACAGCCAGACGCCGGCCGAGGAGCCGATGATCATGACCGGCAATTGGACCATCAGGTAAGTCCGCCAGCCGAGCAGCCAGACCATCGCGCCGATCATTATCGCCAGGATCAGGTCCGTCCACAAAACGCTGTTGCGCTCGCGCCTGGCGTCGCCTTTTACAGGAAAACGGGAAAATACCGTAAAGACCAGGAACGATCCGATCGTGAACATGACCAGGGGTGAGCGAAAAGTCCGATAGGCAACTTTCTTCCACCATGGGGCTTCCAGGTACTCCTTGACCGTCATGGTTTTCACGTCCCCCACGCCCCGGCCGTCCAGGTCGCTGGAGGTGGCGTGATGGATGGCGTGGTCATGGCGCCATTTGAAATACGGTGTGAACGTCAGGATGCCGGTAATGATCCCCAGGACGTGATTGGCCTTCTGCGACTTGAAAAACGAACCGTGTCCGCAGTCATGGAAGATAATGAAAGTTCTCACCATGAATCCTGCGGTTGGGATCGATAGCGCAAGGGTGATCCAATAGGAGATGTGCACGCTGTAGATCATCAGGGCCCACAGGGCAAAATAGGGGACCAGGGTATTGACGATCTGCCAGATGCTTCGCCACAGGTCGGGCCGGGAATACCGGGCGACGATTTCGCGCCAACCGGCGTACTCGTCTTCAGTGGATGCTGGAGTATTTAATATATTTTCCATCGGATTTGTCCTGTTTTTTCTTTTTATTTTACCCCCGTCCAGAAATAAAGCATTAAAACGCAGCTAACAATTGGATATCAATTGGCTATAAATCAAAACCGCCCGCATCCCCTGCGAGGCTAGCATCCCGTTTCACGAAACTCCGGGACGTATTTCACCACGGCCATTGCCCCTCTCAGGACGCCGGGCTTGAGCTCGCGCGCCATGAATTCTTCCCCGGCTCCATACTCGTTCCCCAAGCCGAATTCGCCCGCCGGGATGAACCCGAAGCGGGAGTAGTAGCGTGGGTCGCCCAACAGGACGACGAAATCGATCCCGTTCGACCGGCACAGTTCCAGTCCCTGCTCGATCAGCCGGGAACCGATCCCGGTCCGCTGGAGACCCGGCAGGACCGCCACCGGCCCCAGGCCGAAACCGTTCCAACCGGGGTGAGGCGGGTCGAGCGTGACCGGGGTGAAAAGGATGTGCCCGACAAGCTCGCCGTTCCGGATCGCCACGAGCGACAGGCCGAACCGGCCGCGCTGGCGGCACAGGTCCACCAGATCGGCTTCGGTCGCCCGGCCGAAGGCGGCGCTCTCGACGACCCGGATGCGCTCGACATCCTCGGGCCTCTCCAGGCGGAGGAGCAGGTCGAAGCGTTCGAGCAGCTTCTCAAGCGGCAGGTCGGCCAGGGAGGTGAGGCGCAGGTCCGCCCCGACGATCTTGCCGTGGGCGGTAATGGGATTGGGGACGGCCACGACCCGGATCCCGGCCCGATTGGCTGCCAGGATGCCGTTGGGGGAGTCTTCGAAGACCACGGCATCCTCCGCCGTGAGCTTCAGGGCAGCCAGGGCGGTCCGGAACAGCTCCGGATCCGGCTTGATGCGCTGGACATCCTCCCTGCAAACGATCGCATCGAACGCCTCGAAGATTCCCAGCTGGCGCAGGTATCCGTCCACCCAGTCGTGCTTCGAACTGGATGCGACCGCCAGTTTCAGGCCAAGGCGCCTGGCATCCCGGACATAATCCATCACCCCGGGCAGGGCCGGAAGCCGGCCCTGAATCTCCAGCCGGTAACTGCGCTCACGGGAATGCAGGCCGGCCACGTCCAACTCCTGTCCGGTCAGCCCCGCCAGGTGAACGGCCGGGTCGAAATTGGCCGCGGTCGAGCCGACCACGTCCCGGATCCAGGTCTGGAGCGGGAATTCCTGGTCATATTCGGCATAGATTGCCCGCCAGGCATCCACCTCGGGCGATTCGGTGTCCATGATCAGACCGTCGAAATCGAAAATGAGCGCTTTAACCACAGGGCCTCCAGGGAAATAACTGGGCCATTATACCCGAGAGAGGCTTCGCCCCAGAAAATGGGTTAAAATGGACCAACCCGCCTCTGGAAAGAAAAGGCTTTATTTAGTCAGGAAACCTTCTGGGCGGGTTCTTCGTTCCAAGGAGAACATGAACAAAATGAACAAGGTCCAGATCAGACATCCCTGGCAGACTGCCGGACTCATCCTGTGTGCATTCATCCTGGTCTCCTGCGGGACGCCGCCTGCGACCGAGCAGGCCATCGTCCTCCCGGCCAGTTCGCCGACCGGTGAGGTGGCGACGAACACCCCCGCTCCGCAGGGTCCGGCGCCCAGCATGGAGAATGTCATCCCCAGGCCGGTTTCGGTGACACCTGCCGGCGGGACCTTTTTCCTGACCGCCGGCACCGGCATCTACGTGGATCCCGGGAACGACCAACTGACGGCCATCGGCCAGTACCTGGCCGATCATCTTAAGCCATCCACCGGTTTTGCACTCCTCGTGCAACCTGCCGCCGGCGCCCCTGCCAGCGGGAATATCTACCTGACCTTGAAAGGGGCGGACGCGCAGCTGGGCGCTGAAGGGTATCGCCTGACGATCACCCCCGACCTGGTCACGGTGGCTGCCAACCAGCCGGCCGGCCTCTTCTACGGCATCCAGACGATCCGCCAGCTGCTCCCGTTTGCTATCGACAGCAGCTCGGTCCAGCCCGGACCCTGGGCGATCGGCACGGGGACGATCATCGATTACCCGCGCTTTGCCTGGCGCGGCACCATGCTGGATGTCTCCCGACACTTCTTCAGCATCCGGGACGTGATCCGCTACATCGACCTGCTGGCTTATTACAAGATCAACCGCCTGCACCTGCACCTCTCGGATGACCAGGGCTGGCGAATCCAGATCACGAAATGGCCCAACCTGACGCTCTACGGCGGGAGCACCGAGGTGGGAGGCGGGCCCGGCGGGTATTACAGCCAGGACGATTATTCCTACCTGGTCCGCTACGCCCAGAGCCGCTATATCACGATCGTCCCAGAAATCGACATGCCGGGCCATGTCACCGCTGCCCTGGCTTCCTATCCTGAACTCAACTGCAACGGCATCGCCCCGCAGCTCTTCACAGGCATCGACGTCGGTTTCAGTTCCCTGTGCATCAACAAGGACTTGACCTACGACTTCCTGGCGGACGTCGTCGCCGAAATCGCCGCCCTGACCCCTGGCCCTTTTTTTCACATCGGCGGGGACGAGGCCCAGGCTACCAGCATTCCCGATTACAAGAATTTCGTCGACCGGATCCAGGCCATCGTCCAGCAGGACGGCAAGCAGGCGGTCGGCTGGGAGGAGATCGCCCAGACCAAGCTGCTGCCCGGCTCGATCGCCCAGCACTGGAATCCCGGCGAGGGGTTTGCCAGCCAGGCCGTCCAGCAGGGCAACCAGGTCATCATGTCCCCGGCCGACTTGGCCTACATGGACATGAAATACACCCCCGATACACAACTCGGCTTGGACTGGGCCGGCGACATCAGCGTCCAGAAAGCCTACTCCTGGGATCCAGCCAGCCAGCTGGCGGGCGTCAACGAAAGCTCCATCCTGGGCGTGGAAGCCCCGCTCTGGTCGGAAACCCTGCTCACCTTGAACGATATCGAATACATGGCCTTCCCGCGCATCCTGGGCTATGCCGAGATCGGCTGGACCCCGCAGGCGGGCCGGGACTGGAATGGCTACCAACTGCGCCTGGCCGCGCAGGGCCCCCGGCTGGAGGCGCTGGGCGTGAATTACTTTGCCGCTCCCGGGATCCCCTGGCCGACGAAGTAGACCAATCGTTCACCCTGAAGCATGTCCGCTGACAGCCAATACGACCTGATCATCGTGGGAGCCGGCCCGTCCGGTCTCTCGACGGCCCTGCACCTGGCGAAGGTCGCCCCAGAACTAGTCGGCCGCACCCTGATCCTGGAAAAAGCCTGCCATCCGCGCCCGAAACTATGCGGCGGCGCGCTGGTCGTGGACGCCGAGATCATCCTGGAACGCCTGGGCCTGGACGTATCCGAGATCCCGCACGTGGACGCCCGCACCGCCCACTTCAATTACGGCGATCACGGCCTGGCAATCCGCCTTCTTCGAGGCCGGACCCTGCGCCTGATCCGCCGGGACGAATTCGACGCCTGGCTGGCGTCCAAGGCTCGTGCTCGCGGCTTTGCGATTCTCGAAGGGGTCACGGTGAGGGATGTCACATCCACCGAGGCGGGTGTGCGGGTGGAGACTGACCGGGGCGAATATATCGCCCGGGTGGTGGTCGGAGCGGATGGCTCGAATGGCGTCGTCCGGCGGTGCGTCTTCCCCAAGGCGCCGATCTATACGGCCCGGACCATCGAGGTGCTCGCCCCGCCAAATGACCGCGACAACCATGGCGCCAACGATGCCTATTTCGACTTTTTCCCGGTTCCAAAATCCATCGCCGGCTACACGTGGGACTTCCCCACTCAGGTAAGCGGCCGGCCGATGCGCGTCTGGGGGATCTACGACGCCAACCTCTTCGAGAGCGCCAAACGAACCCCGTTAAAAGAGTTGCTCTCCGCCGAGATGGCCCGCCACGGTTATCGTCTGGAGGATTGCGAGATCAAGGGATACCCCATCCGCTGGTTCGATCCTTTCAACCCGTTCTCGGTCAAGGGCATCCTGTTGGTCGGGGACGCGGCGGGCGCCGATTCGATCTTCGGGGAAGGCATCAGCATGGCCCTGGGATACGGGAGGATCGCCGCGCAAGCCCTGCGGGCGGCCTTCAAGAAAGACGATTTTTCCTTCCGGGATTACAGGCTTCGCCTGACGCTGAGTCCCCTCGGCCAGGCACTGACGGTGAGGTGGTTGATCACCTATGTCCTTTTTTCACTGCAATGGGGTTGGATCCAGTTCCTGATCTGGCGGATCTTCCAGCCATTCGTCTACCTGACCTCGATGATCTTCGTCATCAATTGGGCTTGGCGGAGCAAGAAATAGGGGCGTCTAATTCTTGATGCGTTTGAGAAAATCGGGGGAATTCAGCTCGCGCTCCAGCAGGTAAGTGAAATACCTCTGGGTCAACGCCTCGAGCTCGTTGCGGACCTCGAGGCCGGGCCGCGCCCGTTGGGCCTCGCCGTACGAACTGCGCTGGAAATGTCGGAAGTGCTTGAGCGCTTCCATCGAGATCGGCCAGGCGCCCGGCAGGCCGGTCCCGCAGGCCGGACAGAGCACCCCGCCCTCAGCCGGGGAAAAGAACTGGGCCTCCGGCTGGATCGCTTTCCCACAGTTGGCACACTCGAACAGGTGGGGGCGAAAGCCGAGAAAGTCCAGCAGACGGACCTCGAAGTATCGCATCGCCAGCCAGGGATCCGATTCGGTTGCGATCCGGGTCAACGTGTCTGTCAGCAGGCGGAAAAGGTTGTAGCTTTCGTTCTCGTCCTCATAGGCAAACCGGTCGATGAGTTCGACCGCGTAGGATGCCAGGCCGGTCCTGGTCAGGTTTTCCTTGATCGGTAGAAAAGCGTCCAGGGTTTCTGCCTGGGTGACGATCAGCAGATCCCGGCCTTTGGCAAGCTGTAGGGTCACACGGGTGAAGGGTTCCAGGTGGCCGGCTTTGCGCGAGCGGACCTTGCGCGCCCCCTTGGCAATGGCCCGCACCTTGCCGCGCTCACGCGTGAACAGGGTCAGGATGCGGTCCGCCTCGCCCCAATCAGCGTGGCGCAATACGACGGCTTCCACCCGGAAGGAACGCGGCTCAGCCATTTTCGGTATCGGTAAGGGCACGACATGTCGTGCCCTTACAATAGATCCTTGGGGGTAAAGGCGCCTGGCAACAGACCGGCGACGGTGGTTTCCTGGACCAGGCGGCCTTCGGAGTTCCCGATCAACACGATCGTATTCAGGCCAAACTCCGCCAGCACCTGGCGGCAGCCGCCGCACGGCGTACCGCCGTTGGCGGTCGTCACGGCGATCACCTCGAAGTCCTTTTCCCCTTCCGAGACCGCCTTGAAGATGGCGACGCGTTCGGCGCACATGGTGGTCGGATAGGCCGCATTCTCGATGTTGCAGCCGGTGAAAAGGCGCCCGGACTTGGTCCGAACGGCTGCGCCGACGGCATAGTTCGAGTAAGGTGCGTAGGCCCGTTTGCGGGCTTCGTTGGCCAGGTCGATCAGCGCCTGGCGCTCGTCATTTGTCAGCGTGCTCATCTTTTGCCTCGTTCAGTTTCCTGATCGGCCGGGCTGGCACACCCACCACCAGCGTATCCGCTTCGACGTCTTTCGTAACCACTGCGCCTGCGCCAGTCTTGGCGCGGGCCCCCACCTTGACCGGGGCCACCAGCATGGTATCCGAACCAATGAAGGCATGCTCACCAATCTCGGTCGGGTTCTTGTTGACTCCGTCGTAGTTGCAGGTAATCGTCCCGGCGCCGATATTGACCTCCGGGCCTATGGCGGCGTTTCCGATATAGGAGAAGTGCCCCATCTTGGTGCCAGGCCCCAGGGTGGAATCCTTCACCTCCCCGAAGTTGCCCATGTGAACGCCTTTGCAAAGGTGGGCGCCCTTGCGCAGCCGGGCGAATGGACCGATGCTCACATTGTCCTCGACCACGGCCTTTTCCATCACTGCCGCCAGGATCTCGCAGCGATCGCCGATGGCCGTGTCTTCGGCAATGGTGTTCGGCCCGATCACGCAGCCTTCGCCGATGACCGTCGCGCCGCGCAGGTGGGTATTCGGCCAGATGACCGTATCCGGTCCGATCTTCACCTCCGGTTCGATGTATGTGGAGGCCGGATCGACGATCGTCACGCCGGCCAGCATGTGAGCCCGGTTGATGCGCGCCCGCATGGCTGCCTCAGCCTCCGCCAGGTGGACCCGCGTGTTGATCCCAATGGTCTCGGTCAGGTCGTCGCTGACAAGTGCCCGGACCGGCAGCCCGGCTTTGACCGCCAGCTCGACCGTATCGGTCAGGTAATATTCGCCTTTCTTGGAGAGCGGGACGTGGCCCAAGGCATCCCACAGCCAGTCAGAAGCGAAGCAGTAGGCGCCCACATTCAATTCCTTGATCGTCAGCTCTTCGGCCGTGGCAGCAGCCTCCTCGACAATGGCCTGCACGCTTCCATCCGGGCCGCGCACCACCCGTCCGAAGCCGCGCGGATCGGCTGCGATGACCGTCAGCATGGTCAGCGGGCCGGGATTTTCCTTCTGGGCCTCGACGAGCCGGACAAGGGTCTCGGAGCGCAGCAGGGGCATGTCGGCGTAGGTGACCAGGACCAGGTCCGTCCCGCCGCGCAGGGTTGCGCCCGCCTGCTGGACGGCATGCCCGGTCCCCCGCTGGGGATCCTGGACGACACACTGGACGGTTTCACCCAGATAATCCCGCAGGGCCTCCCCGCCGTTCCCGATGACGACCACAGGTTTCTCCGTGCTTGCAGAAGTGGCAGCTTCGAGGGCGTAAGCGACCATCGGCTTCCCGCAGATAGGGTGCAGGACCTTCTGCAAATTGGATTTCATCCGGGTGCCCTGGCCGGCGGCCAAAAGGACGGCAGTGACTTTCATGTGCGTCTCCTAGAGAAATAAAATGAGCCTGGCGCTGCCAGCGGGACGGCGCGAGACCCATTCTCGGAAAAAAAGCCCCGCTACCAGGCGGGAAAATCAGGCTGGGGCGCCTGGATTCGAACCAAGATAATCAGCTCCAAAGGCTGACGTGCTGCCATTGCACAACGCCCCAAAGCGGCCCAAATTGTATCACAGGCCCGAAGATGGGACAATCCCCGCCCGGAGCCCGTCGAAGGGTTCGTTATTTCTCGTCCTTGGGAGCCAGGCCGAGCTGCTTGGCCTGCTCATAGGAAAGCATGTCCGACTTGGCGGGGGCCTTGTGCTTGTGGGCAGCCTTATCCCAAAACTCGTCTGCCTCTCCGGGTTTGAGCTTTTTCTTGGCCTCCTTGAAGAGCGGCTCGAGCTCCTTCCCACCCTGTTCGACAGCCTCCGCAGAAGCGCCAACCGGTTCATGGGCCGCGGCGGGAGCGCTGGGAGCGGCCCCCCCGAGCGTTTCCTGGATACTTTTACGGGCGGCCGAAAAGATATCCACAGTCTTCAACACCCGGCTCTCGTCCGCAAGCCCCTGACCGACGACTAGCATGGCATGGGAAGCTCCCACGGGGGCGAAGATCAGGTCATACACCCCGCCGTCGAAGACGTACCAATTCGAGGCCACTTTCTGGCCGATCAAGTGCGAGACCTTTCGACCGGCGCTGTAAATAGCCAGCAGGGAGGCGAGCAGGGCGGCCTCGTCGTCGCCGTCCGGCAAGTCGCCGGCGCGCGCCAGGACGCGGCCCGTATCGCTTAACAAAAAGGTGGCGGCCGCCTCCAATTCCTGGCGCAGGTTGGCCAACAGGTCGGGCAGGCTGCGTTGGAATTCCTCGTCATCGTCGCGGGCGATCGGCTCGGGTGGCAGGATGGTCTCGACCAAACCCAGGTGACGTTCCACCGCATCCAGGAAATCCGCCATCGGGACCGGCTTGATGAAAAACGCGTCCGCGCCTGCTTCGGCGACTTCCCGGCGGACCTTGGGGTCGGTTTGTCCGGTGATCAGGATGACCTTCACCCCGGGGTGATTCTGGCGCACCTTGCGCATCAATTCGATCCCCGATATACCCGGCAGGCGATAATCGGATACCAGCAGGTCGACCGTATTCCGGGAGCTATCCAGGATGGCTTCTTCCCCCGAAGGGATTTCGATGACCGACAGCTCATGCTCGAGCGTATCCAAGGCTGAGCGGAGCAGGCGACTGACTTCGCGTTGATCTTCGACGATCATGATTCTGTGAGAGGACATATGCCTCCGGGAAAACCGTTACTTCACCGGTTTATAGAAAGCAACCGCCAGATGGGATTCGCTGAAAATATCATCATTATGATAACACGACTTCGAATAAGCCGAGGCCCGTTCTCGCTCTCATCTTGAAGGCGAAAACGGGCCGGGTCATTTTCATAATTCCGTTATTTCTGCGGGGGTCTTCGCTGCCGTACGTACATGGCCGATCCAATCACACCCAGGAACAACCCCGCGACCGATATCCCATACGAAAAGAAGATCAAGAACCAGGCAAGCGTATCATTAATCAGGGTGAGCGGGATAATCTTGGATACCATCAGGAGCGGCAGCACGATCCCGCCGACCAATACCATCACGAACCCAATCAGGATCATCCATATCGGACGGGTCATCCTGCCTACTTATACAGCCAGCAAGCCGTAATATGCCCGGGTTCCGTCTCGAATTCCGGCGGTTCCTCCACATCGCATTCGCCCTTGATCATCCGGGCGCAGCGCGGATGGAACCGGCAGCCGGTCGGCGGTTTGACCAGGCTGGGCGGCTCCCCGGGCGGGACTTCCTTGTAGGATCGGGCGTTGTTCGCATCCGGGTCGGACGTGGCGGTCAGGAGAGCCAGGGTATAGGGGTGTTGCGGATTCTTCAACACCGCTTCCATGGGGGCTTTCTCGACCAGCTTGCCTGCATACATCACGAAGATGCGCTCCGAGAAATAGCGAACCGTGGAAAGGTCATGCGTGATGTAAATAAAGGAAAGGTTGTGCGTCGCCTGCAAGCCTCGTAACAGCTTTAGGATTTCGACGCGCACGCTGGCATCCAACATCGACACCGGCTCGTCTGCCACGATCATCTTGGGCTCCAAGATCATCGCCCGGGCGATGACCACGCGCTGCTGTTGCCCGCCGCTGAGCATGTGGGGGAACTTGTTCAGGAAGTCGTCCACCGGGAAGAGTTTTACCTCTTCCATCACCTTGTGGATCCGTTTCAGCCGCTCTTCCTTGCTTTTGACACCGCCGATAATCAGCGGCTCTTCAAGGATGCGCCTGACGCTCATGAACGGCGGCAATGCCCCGAAAGGATCCTGTTGTACGTAGCCGACCTGGCCGCGGTACCAACGTAAGCCTTTGCGCCCCATATCGCTCAGGTTTTTATGCTCAAAAACGACATGCCCTTCCGTCGGCTTGTACAGCCCCAGGATGGTCTTCATCAAACTCGTTTTCCCGCATCCGCTTTCGCCCACCACTGCGATCGCCTCACCCTGATGCAGGTCGAAATTCAATCCATCGACTGCATGCACGTGTCCAACGATCCCAAAGCCAAAGCGTCTTAGCTCGAACCACACCCGTAGGCTCTGCACCGATAGCAGCACATTATCGGCAACTTCCCTGACCGCTATCGTCTTTTTCTTGCTCTTCTCATTCGCCATGCTTCACTCCTGTCCTACGCGTATTTCCAGCAGCGCACCTTCCGGCCTTCCTTCTCGATCACCGGAGGATCCTGGGTGCATTTTTCAAAGCGGAGCGGACAGCGTTCCGCAAACCTGCAGCCGCCGGGCAGGTTCACCAGGCTGGGAGGCTGCCCCGTAATGAAGTCGGGGTCCTGGTTCGCCCGCAGCCTCGGCACGCTGGCCATCAGCTTTTGGGAATACGGGTGGAGAGGAGCCGGGAAGAACTTGCTGGCCTCTCCCGTTTCTACGATTTGGCCCGCATACATGACCGCCACGTTGTCGGCAAGCTCGCTCGACGTGGCAATATCGTGCGTGATCAGGATGAAGCTCGTCCCCAATTCCTTTTTGATGCGCTTCAAAACGTTGAAGATATTCGCCTGGGTCAGGAGATCCAAAGCACTGGTCGGTTCGTCCAACACGATCAAACTGGGAGAGGTGACGAGCGCCATGGCAATCGCCACCCGCTGGCGCATCCCGCCTGAAAGTTCGAAAGGATACCGGCTGATGAAATCCGCCGGGACGCCTACATGCTGGAACATCTTGAGCGCCAGCTGCAGCGCATCTTCCTTCTTCATTCCCAGATGGATCATGGCCGGCTCGGCTACCTGTTCACCGACGCGCAGGACCGGATTCAAGGCGTTCATGGCCGCCTGCGGGACCAGCGAAATGGCCGCCCAGCGGACGTTCTGGCGGAATTCGTCCTCCCCCAGGACCATGACATCCTTCCCGGCCAGGCGAATTTCGCCGCTATACGTCTGGACATTCCTGGGCAGCAGGCGCAGGATTGCTTTTGCCAGCGAGCTCTTTCCACAGCCGCTTTCGCCCAGGATCACCACCGCCTTGTTATAGTCCAGCTGGAAGTCCACCCCATCCACTGCCTGCACGGGTCCACGCGTGGTGGCAAAGTGCAGGACCAGATTCCTCACATCCAAGAGAATCTCATTCGCCATCGATTACATCCCTCGCAGTCTCGGGTTGAATATCCGGTCCAGTGCAAAACCTAACAGGGCAAAAGCCAGGCCGGTCAGCATCAACAATACGGCCGGTTCCAGGATCCAGTAATAATAACCCTTGTACAGGGCACCATTCGCCCAGGCATCATCGATAATCTTTCCCCACGTAGGCAGGACCGGGTCGCCCAACCCCAGCACTGCCAGGGAGGCTTCCAGGAATACGAAGGATGGGACGGAAGACACCAATCCCGGGATCAGCAGAGGAATCATACGCGGGATCAGATATTGGAAGACGATCCGCATGTCGCTCGCCCCGTACGCCCGGGCGGCTTCGATGTACATCGACTCGCGGACTTGCAGGAAGATCGCCCGGTAACCTTTGATCGCCCCCGTAAAGATACTCAACGCGATCGTCGCTCCCAGGATGACCCAAATGCTGCGGCTGTAAAATGTACCGATCATGATCAGGATGGAAAGGAATGGCAGCACCAGGTTAACTTCGGTGATGCGCTGGATCAGTTCATCCAGCCAACCGCCGTACCAGGCGCCGAATGCAGCGATGATCATCGTCAGGACCGAGGTCCCAAGAGCTGCAGCCAGACCGAAAATCAGGGCAATCGGCACACCCCAGAGAAGCGCCACCATCAGGTCACGGCGCATGTGATCGGTCCCGGCCAAGCCGAAGACCGTCCCATGCAGGACGAATTCGGCGCTGATATCCGAATTGGGTTCGAACGTGATGCCGGTGACTACGACCTTATACGTCCCTTTGACGACGTTCTTGGAGTCGATGCCGGTGAACAGCGCCTCCATAGGATTGGTCCCGCCCAGGCTGTTGACGAGATTCATGTCTTGGGAAAACCGGAAAGTTTGCTGTGTATCCACGGCGAAATTGTCGATCCGCAGTTTGCGCCCGTCGGGAGTCAGCCAATCGATGGTCACGAAAGGCTGCTTCTGGTCAAATTTGTCCGTGAAGTAGAGGGACATTTCCTGCGGGAAATAATCCGCTGTGTAATTGAAAGTGTACGTGATGTTTATGCCGGTCGTTCCGTCCCCATTCGGGGTCACCACTTTATCCATCTTTCCGGTGGTGGAATTGATGTAGAAGGAACGAGGTTGTTTCTTGGTGGACAGCCAATCGATCCACTCCGGCGCTGCGTATTTGGGATTCCGGTACCAGACATCCTCGCCGCCCCGCCAGAGTGTGATCGCTTTCTGATACGGAATGGCGATCACCGCATAGATCGCCACGCCAATCAAGATCAGGATGACTACGCTCCCGATGATGGCCGACGGGTAGCGCAAAATCTCGCGAACGTTCTTTTTGAATGTGTTCATGATTGGTTACCGCCAACTTTGACTCTGGGATCGACCAGGGCGTAGACGAAATCCAGCAAGAAAACCGTCAGTGCCAGCAGGTACGCATAAATGATCGTGGAGCCCACGATCACAGGGATATCGTATAAGCCGATCGCCCGGAACAAGGTGCGGCCGAGTCCTGGCCAGAGGAAGACGGTCTCGGTGATGGTCGCTCCGGTCCACACGGTAATCAGGAGCAGGGCAAATTGGGTAATAATGGTAGGCAGGGTCGGGCGGAGGATGTAGCGCCGTTCGATATCGCGAGCCGGCAGGCCTTTCGCCTTGGCCATATCGACATAGTCTTCGCTGGAATAGATCAGGAAGAAGGTCCGCCAGTTGTAGATGCTCAAAAAGATCGCGCTAAGGATCAGGGAAGAGGCGGGCAGGACCAGATGCCTCAGGATGCTCAATATATAGTCGATGACATTCGTCGGCGGTGGTGTATCCACCATACCTCCGAATGGAAGGATCTTGAAAATGGCGGCGAAGATCAGGATCAGGAAGATCCCGTAGAACCAGGGCGGCGCCGCCGAAGTGGGGGAAAGGCCGATCGTGAGCTTGTCCCAGATACTGCCGTATTTCCTGGAAAGCGTAAGAGCCAGGAAAACGCTTACGAAAAACAGGGAGATTTCTGACGTTCCCATCAACAGCAGGGTGGCCGGGAGGCGCTCCAGGATGATGAGGCGCACCTGCCTGGACCCGCTGTCACTGGTCATCAAGAGCGCATGACCAAGCTCCAAGCGCAAGGCGTTGGAGAGATACCGGAAATCGCGGACAACGACTGGGGTGTCCAACCCGAGTTTCTTTTCCCCTAATGCGATTCGTTCCTCGATGAGCTGTTTACGAACCTCGGGGGTCATCTTCCGAGCTGCCGGATCGTTGGCCATTGCCTGGGTAACGTTTTCGATGATGTCGTTCTTCATGATCTGATCGACGTACCCACCCATGTTGGCGATGAGAATCGTCAGATAGACACCCACCACCACGGTTGCGAACAAGGTCAGCAATCTTACCCCCGTATACCTTGCCACACGAGCAAATGTACCGTTTGAAAGTTTCTTCTTACCAGTGTCCGGTCCCGGCTCGGTTCCAGCTGTCATTTTCGTGCCTCACAGGTTTGGTAGAGTATTGATAGGGGCAAGGATGTCCTTGCCCCTATCAATATTAGGTATTAAGAGCGACTGATTACGGAGCCGTGACGAAATTGGCGTCCGCAAATGTCGGGACGGCGACCGCCAGCGGTACGACAGCGATTTCGAGCTTGTTCGCGCCGGCTGCCAGTGTCTTGGTCTGGTCAGCGGTCAGGGTGACCGTGTATTTGCCATCGGAGACGAACGTGGCCTCTCCAACAGCTACCACCGTGTTGGTGGCATCATAGACCAGATACTTGACCATCTTGATGTCCGAAGCGGCGTAGGGTGCACCCTTGAAGGTCACGGCAACGTTGAAGGTGGCGGTATCGCCGATCTTCACGCTGGCAGGACCATCGATGGCGACCGCGGCCAGCTTGGGTTCGCCGAACTGGGCCCACTTGCTGGACGGGTCAGTGTAGCGGCCATAGTTGCTCAGGGTCAGGGTCTTTTCCGTCAGGAAAGCCTTATCCAGATAGTAGGGACCCGTGCCAATCCAGAAGTGACCATGGGCGGTGTACCAGTTCTTCAGGTTGGTGTAGCGCTCGACAGCCTGGGCGGGGGTGATGTACTTGCTCAGGGTCGCGGCATACGGGACGGTCTTGTTCGCAATCATGGTGTCGAGGTCCGCAGCGAGGATCGCCAGGCTCGGGCCGCCCACATAGCTGGTCTGCTCGATGGACTTGGCAGCAGCCTTGTCGGAGGAGTAAGCCAGTTTGCCATCCGCTTCGGCCATGTTGGAGAGGGCAACCACGTCCCAGGCACCTTCGCCGTAGGCGTAGGAGTTGCCGGCGACAGGGCCAGGCCACATCGTGGTGACGTCGAGCTCGGCATCCTGAACGAAGGCATCCGAGTACCATTCAATCGTCAGCGGGCTGGTGGAGGTGATCCGGAAGCCCTTGAAAGTCGACATGAAGGACTGGAAGTTCGGGACAGCCGCATCGTCGTAGATGGCGCTGTCTTTGTTGGCGCGATCGAAGACCATGATCATGCCCATCACGAAGTCGGCGGCCGACAACTTGCTGCCGTCATGCCAGGTGACAGTATTGAACAGGTTGGACGGGTAGACCGCGATGCTTTCGATCTTGGCAGTGGTGCCGTTGGGGTTCTTCTCACCATTGGTGATGAACTTCTGAGCCTTGGCATCCCAGTCAACCACGGCATCGCTCGGGACGGAGATCTTGTCCTGGAACTTGAGATCGACCCAGCTGAGAGTCTTGCCGATCGGCAGGCCGGTCGTGGCAATGACGGTGGCGTGGTCGAGGAACAGCGGCCAGACCAGGCCGGTGAAGGGATCATTCATCGTGGCACCGCTCTCGGTGCCGCGGATTGCAGCCTGATCCCAGGCCCAGTTGCTACCACCCAGCGGGTTCCAGGGTTCGGTGAACAGATCGGGCTCGCCCCACTTGAGCGTGCCACCATCTTTATCCGTGAATTTCAGGGTCATCGGCCAAATCTGGGCGCCTTCGATACCGGCGGCCAGGTCGGAGGTGACCTGAACGTTGTTGTTATAAGGGGCGAAGTTCTTGCCGTCGATCAGCCAGACCTGCAGGGAGTCCTGGAGGGACAGGGTCATCGCCTGGATCATCATCTGGCGACGCTGATCGAGGGTAGTGAAGTTGGCATTCGCCAGGTCATCACCGACTTTCTGGAAGGCGGGGTCGGCGACATTGGAAAG
>Ga0335071_10003574_pt1 | contig 16333 bp, 27 predicted proteins | sample Lox_Sample_15_FD_206724 | JGI IMG/M metagenome (GOLD analysis project Ga0335071, IMG submission 206724) | Soil microbial communities from Loxahatchee National Wildlife Refuge, Florida, United States - Lox_Sample_1.5 | ecosystem: Environmental > Terrestrial > Soil > Wetlands | place: USA... | reverse complement strand
ACCCGGCGAAGAACAGTATGTTTATCGGAAACGCAAGATTGAAGAAATCCGCTCCCTCATCCCCTCCCCCACCCCTGAATCCCCGAAGGACGGAGGCTGACGTGGGGAAGAAAAGGGTGGTGCATAAGTTCGGGCAAGAGAAATCAGATTACTGGCATCTTTACTATACCGATCATTATCCATCGTCGCGGGGGCCTAATTATTCGGATAAGTGGAGTTCCGTAACGTGCAAGCGGTGCTTGGCAGTACGTAAAAAAATGGAGGAGTTGATTTTTTCCAGGATACGTAAAAAGAGTCAAGAGAACAATCAAAGGGGGTAGTCGGTGGCTCGTATACGCTCCGTTAAGCCCGAACTATTCTTTGATGAGGAATTGGCGAGTCGAGATATATGGTGCCGATATTTTTTCATTGGGCTTTTCAACCAAGCGGACAAGGCTGGACGCATGGAGGACCGGCCGGCTCGTCTAAAGGCAAATATTTATCCGTACGATGAGTTTGACGCTGAGAGAGCGCTAACTATTCTGTCCCCAAAATTTATCAGGAGGTATGAGGTTGAAGGAAGGAACTACATACAAATCAACGCTTTCTCCAAGCACCAGAGGCCCCACCATACCGAAGCTGATAGCATTATCCCTCCGCCACCAAAACACGATAACGGTGAGTTACCCGTTAAGGAACGGTTAGAAACCGCTGGGGTAGGGGTTGGGGTAGGAGGTGGGGTTGGGGTAGGAGAGTGTTCAGGCGGCAAAAAATCCGCCGCCAGAACCGTCCCCATGCCGGAAGAGTTGGCCAAAACAATGCCATCACTCAGAAGAGTGCGCCTGGACAATCCAGGGGAGCTTTTCAGCTCATGGAGCCAAGCCTACCCGGATGTTGGGATAGTTCAGGAATTACTCAAGTGCGACGCTTGGGCTGTCACGAAGAAAGTAACAAGGTCCGCACGTGGTTGGGCCAGGACTATGAACACCTGGCTATCGAAAGAGCAGGACAAACGAACGGGGGAGGGCCGCGCCAAAAGCGGGCAGCCTCTCCAAAACGCCAAGGATCATTTAAGGCGGCTAGGCACATGCTGAACCCGCACGAAGCAGAAGTTGCGGTCATAGGGTCGTGCCTATGCGAAAGAGAAAGCCTCCAAACCGCCCTCGCCGTGCTTTCCCCGGAGAACTTCCAGGATGCACGGGCGGGCGAGGTGTTCAAGCGGATGTCTGAGGAAATCTCCCTCGGTCGCCCTGTGGACATCGTGACTGTAACGGAGAAATGGGCTGGAGATTCCGACTTGGTGAAGTGGCTTTTTGACTGCACCAACAAAGTCCCCAGCGCTTTGCATGTGGCCCACTACGCGGACATCGTATTTCGGGCATGGGCTGAGAGGAGGTTAGCCGCGGCTGCTCGCAGGGTATCGGAGGAGCCGGACAACGAGGCTTTTCGTGAGTCTGTCCGGGAAGCTTTGGTCAACGTGGTAAAAACGCAAGGGAGGACAACGGGGATGACGGCAGCGGCTACGGATTATCTTGCTGAACTCGATAAGAGGTCCCAGGGGGTAGGGAAGGTGTATCGATCAGGACTTCCCACGCTCGACAGGATGCTCACGGCCGGCGGGTTGAGACCTGGTCAACTCGCGGTCGTCGGGGCAAGGCCTGGGAAGGGGAAGTCGTCCCTTCTCATCCAGTCCGCCATGAAGTTTGCCGAGGATGGGTCTAAGGTTCTGTTTTTCAGCGCCGAGATGACGGTGCCGGAAATCATGGACCGCATGACCGCCATCAAATCCGGTATTCCGTTGCACGTCCTTGGGACAAGGAACTGGGTCAAAGACAAGGAGCGAATTGTCGCCATAGTTTCTCAAGTCCACCGCTTGCCAATTACCTTCAACATCGGGGGGATGTTTTCTCTCTCCCGAATCGTTGCGGACGTTGAGGCGTTTTCCCCGGACATCGTGATACTGGATTATCTGCAACGCTTCTCCGTTCCGTCGGGCAAGGAAACAAATCGGGCATCATTCTTCTCGGACATAGCCAACGGGCTCAAGTCTGTCGCCATGACGAAGAGAATCGTGGTCTTGGCGGCGTCACAACTTGGTCGTGCGGTTGAGTTTCGGGAGGAGAAGCAGCCATGCATTGCAGACCTCAAGGAATCGGGGGGGATCGAGGAGGCCGCGGACATTGTGGTCTTGCTCTATTTCCCAGTTAACCCGGATTCCCAAAACAAACGGGACGGTCACTTGATCGTCGCCAAGCAGAGGAATGGACCCACGGGCCAAATACCCATGATGTTTTTCGGGGACACAACGGTATTCAGGGAACCCACAGATGAAGAACCGATCCCGTATTGAACACCCGGCGGAACGTCTGATCGTCCGTTGGATGGCATGGCGGGAATGGGACGAAGGAGCGGAGCAAGAAATAAGAGCGATCCTGCAACAAACAGAATCGGAGGAACCATGCCCAAGCCTAAGCGCCTGATGATCTGCCCGGACAAGAAGTGTTTCTATCGTAAAGAGTGCGACCACGCAGGGAATCATGTAGAGATTACGCAAATGGAAGGGGATAAATTACCATGCGAAACGGATCAGGGTGATTGCAAGCCCTGCCGGCCCGTCAGGAAGAAGTCATGACGTACGCCGTTATCGGAATCATTTACCTTTCAGCCGTCTTCGCCTTCTTCTTCATCGTAATTTTCATCATGGCAACGGATCGGGTTGTCAGCGAGGAATGCCGCGGTGCCTGGTGGACGATCCCGGTCTTTGCCGTAATTGGTCCACTGGCTTTCCTCGGGGCATTGTTTTGTGAGTGCATCGAATATCTGATCGAAAAGGCCAGGAGGCGAAAATGACCGAGCCCGAGGTGCGGCAGGTGTTCGAAAGCCTCAAGGAGAGGCATCCTAGCTCGCTACAGTTGATTTGGGATGGCTTTGGAAACCTGGAACATGCGGAGATTCACTCGGATCATGGTTTGCTCTGGAAGTGGCCGGCCAATCACCCGGTAAGGGTCAACCTCATCCGCCCATCAAAGTTCTACGGCGCTCAGCACAGTGACTTCAAGGTGGACGGGCCTCCCAACTACCCGACAAGCATGGAATACAGCGGGGTTGTATGAGGGTCTTCGGGGACTGCCGGGGGTTCCTGCGACAGCTCCGCGCCGAGAGACGGGATAAAAGGCGGAAAGAGTTTGAGGCTGTAGTGAAGCGATTGAGGTTGGAATCTCCGGAGGTAAACCCGGTTCGGTTTATTTCTCAAATGAAAGGGATAAGCATTTGGACTGTCTACGAAATTTTATCCGGACGGCGGTAAACCGGGAATCGCCCGTAAAGTATTTACCGATAAGTTACATTGATCCCCCTTGACATATTAGCTAGCGCAAGCTATAATGATGGGGAAGAAAGAAGAACCCGCTGCGGAGCGGAAAACGAGAGAGGAGGATTCAATGACCACAAAAACAGAAGAGAGGCACACGCCCTCCACGATGCTGGAACACGGGCGGGCTATGTCGCGGGCGTACACGGCCATCGCCAAAGCTACGGGGAAGTAGGAGGAGCCTTTCCCCCGCCGGTTCCCTCCTCCGGGATTCCGCACCGGCGGGGACTATTTGGGGGAACGATGAAAAATAAAGCGGCTCAGGCCCTTGCACGATTACGGGCGCAGTCCCTAACTCCTGAGCGCCGGAGTGAGATAGCCAGGAAGGCTGCTAAAGCCTCTGCTCTCGTTAGGTCCGCAAAATCAAAACTGCCCAAAACTGCCCAAAGTTTCCAGAAGTAATTTCCCATTACATGATTTAGAATAAAGCCGTGAGTGGGCGCTGATCCAGGAGGATCGGCTATGTCCCTATTGGCGTCCGCTCACACGTTCGCCGAAACCCTGCCTCTCTTCGAGGGGCGGGGTTATTTTTTTGATGTGACCGTGTTTTCAAACAAAGGGAAATGAAAACGTGCCCTTCAAAAAAGGTGACCCAAAAACAGCAGGACCAGGAAGGCCGAAAGGATCGGGATACATCCAGTTCTGCAAGCAATGGGCTCAAGAGTTTGGATGGGACAGGCTTGCTGACATCGCTGAGGGTAAACCATTCTCTCAAAAAGTCTTCGGAGGGAAAGAAACCGGAGACATCCGAGCAACACTTCCAGCCAGTGAGCATATCCAGTTCGAGGCCACAAAGCTCCTCATCGCCTACGGAGTTGGAAAGCCAAGAGAGTCCCTTGACCTCACGAGCGGGGGCCAAGACATTGGGTCGATGCTCACCGCCGCCCTTGCCCGAAGAAGTGGGACTGAAACTCATCGAGACAGCCCGCCAGGACCCTCCGTGGTACCTCCGGGAAATCCTGGGAATCAACCCGTGGGAGAAACAACTTGAGATTGTCAAAAGCCTCGACGCTCACGAGAAGACGTTGGTGTACTCATGCGTGAGCTCGGGGAAGTCTTTCATTGGGGGCGCACTTATACCCTGGTGGCTGAACAGCCGATGGCCAGCGCGTGTTTTCGTAATCGCACCTACCGAACGACAAATCAAAATCAATTTGTGGAGCGAACTGAGCCGAGTCTATTACGGGACCAAGATTCCATTGGGTGGGGAATTGTTGACCCTGGATTGGAAACTTGGAGATGGTTGGTTTGCGAAGGGATTCAGTCCGAAGGACGCGATGGGAGTCTTCGGTATCCATGGACCGAACGACCTCATAATCTTCGATGACGCTCAAGGCATTCCTAACGAGGTGTTCGACGCTTTTGAAAATGCCAGCGCCGGCGGGACGGCTCGATACCTATTCTTGTGTAACCCCGCTATTGTCAGTGGAGTCATTTACGATGCCATCACATCCAGGCGTGGGGACTTCCATTGCATTCAAATCGATGCTTTTCACACGCCTAACGTCATGGCTGAAAAGGTTGTCGTCCCAGGTCTTCTCATTAAAGAGAAAGTGGACGAGTGGATCAAAAAGTTTGGATGGGACTCCGATTTCGTACGCGTCAAAGTCCGGGCGTTACCACCGAAACAGGAGCCGGATACTCTCATACCGATTGACTGGCTTGAGATGGCCAGGATGCGAGAGGTTCCGAAAACCGAGGGAGGAATCACCATCGGTCAAGACGTGGCCAGGTTCGGGGATGACCTTAGCGTATTGGGGGTCAAGTCCGGCCGTCAATACTTGCCAGAGCGAGCCGAATGGATTCTTCAAGGTAACGATGTCATGCAAGTAACTGGTCGAATGATCCAGACGATATCTGAACTCCGAGCTGAGCGTGTCAACGTGGACGTGATTGGCCTTGGGGCTGGCGTAGCTGACCGCGGTCGAGAGGTGTGCAAGGAGAAGGGAATCCGATGCGACGTAAGGGACGTAAACGTGTCCGAGAAGGCCATGGACGAAGAGAAGTTTGTAAACCGTCGGTCGGAAATGTGGTGGGCGGCTAGGGAGTCGCTTGACCCAAAAAATCAAATTGCCATGTCGTTGGTCGGATGCTCTGAGGACTTGGTAGCCGACCTATCGGCAATGAAATACACGATACGAAGCGATGGCCGAATTGAGGTTGAATCCAAGGATGCGGCCAAGAAAAGGCTCGGGCGGTCTCCTGACAGAGGCGACGCATACGCTATGGCGGTGTTCGAGTCGTACACGGAAGGCACAAGGCCTGCGGCTGCGTTTGCCGCCAATGCAGGAGCGTGGGTTCCTCGGAGACCACCATGGCTTTGAAATATTCCATCCTTGGCAGGATCGCCTTATTGGTTAGGTGGTTCAGACTTAAGGTGTCTGGAACCACAGTGGGCGAGGCGCTCGGTGGTCTTGGTGTTCCCGATAATGTCCGCAAGGCCTATACAGAGATGGAGAAGAACAGGCCGGCCGGTTCGTTCAAATCATTCAAGGCCGCAGACTTCGAGCAGTGGATAGACTTATACCAACCAGATTCCGTCGTCGATGGCATGAAGGAAGGCGTCCTTAATCCCGTCTTCGCCCTGCATGAGGCCATTAAGAACCCCGATAAGATGTCCGAAGGTAATCCGTTCAAGGACTGTAAAGAGAAGCCAACCATCAAGGAGGCATGGTTGTATGAGGGTTGCGTCGATGAACGCGGCGCTAGACCAAGGAACGCGAGGGCGAAAGAATCCATGCGTAAGGCCGGTAGGCTCGGGCACAGGATCGCGCATGTGGAGGGGCATGAGAACGTTCTGGAGGCCCTAAAGAAAAGTGACGCGGCGTTCGAGAACCAACCGAATAGGACAAAAGAGGCAAAGGCAAAAGAGTCGGCGATACTCAAGGCATTGCGTGAGGACGGATTCGGGGACTTCTCGTCACTCGGCGGCCAGTACGACATAAACCAGTATACCGAGTACGTGCCTCTCACAGGTGGGCCGTTCTACCGACAGCTCTACATCTACGACTTTCTCAAGCAGATAGCCTACTCGTTCGAGGCGGCAAATCACAACCCGCTGGCGAAGGCTATCCTAAACATTCTCACCCTCTACGCCTTCGGTAGACGTTTCGAGGTCAGGATCAAGAAGGACAAGCAAAAAAAGATTTGGGATGAATTCGACAACGAAAAACACATAGTCAGCAACGTGAGCCGGTTCTGGTCTCGTGAGTTGGAAATGTATGGAGACTGGTATCTCCACAAGAAGACCTGGCAAGCCGTGGACCCCTCAACGATTTGGGACATCATAACCGAGCCTGAGAACATCGAAAACGAGTTTTACGCCTACCAAGCCTACCCGACCCAATACCAGATTTACACAGGGTTCCGCGTGGCTGGAGCGCCTGGGGGTGAAAAGCAGCCTGGCTCGAAGTACATCATCAAACAAATCCCCATGCAGGACCTCATCCACGTCAAGATCAACTGTGCGTCGAATGAGAAGCGCGGGCGGTCGTCCCTGTTCTCTATCCTCGGTTGGCTGAAGCGCCTTAAGGACCTCTACAACGCCCAGGTGATACGCGAGTGGCTCTACTCCTCATTCATTTGGGATGTAAAAATATCAGGGAGCGAGACCGACGTACAAAACTACGCTGCTTCGTTCCCTTCCATGCCGAATCCCGGTAGTCCGTTCATCCATAACCAGTCCGTGGAGTTGAAGCCACAAGCGGCCCTACCTTCTTCTGGAAAGGCTGGTGGTACTGGAATGGGCGAGGAGTTGATTGGGTTCATAGCCGTCGCCCTGCAAATCCCGAAGGAGTTTCTGAACGTCCGGTCCTCGGGTGGTGGCTCAAGAGTTCAGGCTCTCACCGCGGCTGAACCGTTCACCAAGAGGATCGAGGACATTCAATCGACGTGGGAGGAAATTCTTACCGAGATTTTCAAGACTGTCATGGAGCAGAACGGGGTCGATTACGAAGAGGGAGACGTTGAGTTTTTGTTCCCGTCCGTGACGAAGGATACAACTACCGAGACTCTCCAGAATCTAGCCCTCGCAGAAACCCAAGGCTGGCTATCAAAGAGAACATGCGCGGAGATGGCCGCCAAAGAACTCAACATCACCTCATACGACTTTGAGGAAGAGCAGAGCATCATGAAAGACGACGACTCCGATGGATTCAACTTAAACGGCGGGCCAAAGATTCCAGGTGGCCGGTTCGGGTTTCCAGATGAAGGGAGTGATGACGGAAAATCACCGGTACACGGTAAAGGAAAGGTCGAAATGAAAGATGAGATGGCGGTCATATGACGAGGTTTGTTGATTTTACTCTCGTTGCTGGTCTGGCTCTAGCCATCGCATTCTTCCTTGTCTTGGGTGCTTCAATCGTGCTCTCGTGGATATTCAAGATATGAGTCGGACTTGGTTTCTTGTAGCCATGTTCGTCATCTGTGTTTCGTCTCTCGGGTGTTCTGGTGTTACCGCTGAACGCCGCGGATGGGAAGACGGATATGCGGCTTACCACGCGCACACGTACCAGAAGGGGTTCCAGAATGGATACCGAGCCGCAGGATTGATTGATAGGGGTATGGACGTGCCAGAAGAGGACAGGGAGCCGAATCAGTGAAATTCCCGACGCAGCTTTCCACCGTTAATCGCCTCCAAAAGTCGGTTAACGACGACATGGAAGTTGTGCGCTTGAAGTGGGCGTCGGAACTTTGGAAGGAATGGCGGTCGTGCCGGCGTGATTTGATTTCCGGTATCGTCCACGCCTACATGGTCATGAAGGAACATGGAGGTTGGGACCATAGGCGTCTACGCATGACTGGTATGGAGAATCAACTTAGAGCTTACTTCCGCCGACGACTTGCGCAATTCCATGCCACCTCCGTGGTACTCATGCGAAAGGCCTTCGCCGACATCAAGAAACAGAGTGCTTTGCGTCATGCATGGTTTCTGGATCAAGTTGTCCCGGTCAACAAACAGGTCCGCTTGCCGGACTACGCGAGGAGCCGTGAGGCCCAGCTACCGGGTGATCCAGAGATTTGGGTTGACCGATGGGGGATGTGGCTGGACGCATACGATGAAGCTCTAGCCCGAAACGTTGCCATGAACGCCATGAACCAGGGATCGCTTAATGATGCCATGGCTGAGGTGGATGCAACCCGAGTTAACACACCGGCTTATCCTATCGCAGGTGCGTTAGATCGTATGTTCGACTTCGAAGCGTTCGCCGCGCAGATGCAGGGAGAGGACGACATCGCTCAGACGAACGAGGACCTCATTGACGAGGAAATATGGATGGTCAGCAGCCGAGCTAACGTATGCGATGACTGCATGGACAACGAGGGGAAGACGGCGGAGGATGTGGATGGGGACATCCCACTCCACCCAAACTGCGGGTGCTTTTGGGAGATGCACCCAAAGTCCTACGGTGACCTACTGCGGTCCGGAAGGGCGGAGGACAGGGAATTGGCCGCGCAGATGGAGAGGCTCGGGATAGACGGCGGGTCCCTCGTCATCCGCAACGAGGACGGGGAGGTTGCGGCCAAGGTCGTCGTCTCGTTCGGGGAGTGGCTTAAGGGGCAGGGCGTGACTTTGTTTGGAGGCGTGAGATGACCGAAAATGAGGCCGTTAAGATCATCACATACGCAGATGTAAAAGATTCTGTATTCATCGACGTTACGGTGGATGGAAGTATGAACGATTGTCAGGTGGTTTCAGATGGATTGTCGAAACATTTTCCTGATCTAAAGTTTTACGTTCACAACACATGCGTTAAATTGGACGTTGTGACTCCGACCAAGTTTGTTGACAAAGTAATTGAAGCGGAACGAAGAGCATGGAGCGAGGTATTCATGCCAGAAATTCTCAAAGCATTGGAAAAGAAATGAGGCTTCACTCGCGTACATATTATGTCTCTGCCTTCTGGCTGTGGTTCAACCACTCCAAGATAGTGAAGACGTGGGAATTGTTCCAGACATGGCGGAGCGCCTGTGCCACGGTCCGGTCCATGCGATTGTTTCAGAGGCTCATGAAGGACAAGAAGTCTGGCATGACTCAGATCGTACAGAACTATGCGCTTCGAATGGCTATCTCCATGCACATGTCGAAGCTGGACTCGATGAGGATCATGCATTGCCGATTCTGCGACGGGACAGCACCCCTGCACAAGCACATGGATTACTTCCTCTGCCCGAGGCACTACCAGGCTGTAGTGGCTGACGAGGCGAACAAGGCGAAGTCGAACGGTGTCGTGAAAGATGCGAAGGAGGCTTTGAAGCTCGTAAAACCAATTTGACCGCAACTCATCTGACGACGGTCAGATGATGGGGCCTTAACCCCTGCGGTCGCACGGCATTAAGGGGCCGTGGATTCACGCGAAAGCGTGGGTTCACGGCCCTTTTTTGCCTCATTCAAGACTGACCCGACATTCGGGAAGAGGAGACGACAATGGCAATCGACAGAGAGAAAGAACTTCAGGCGGAGAACGAGAAACTGAAGGCACAGCTTCTGGCTGCGCAGGGTGGCGGAGTATCAGCTCCTAAGCCCCAAGAGTTCCGCATGGACGGGGAGAACGACCCGATGGAGTGCCTTAACAAGGTGAAGTGCCTTAAGGGTCACTCGGCATGGAACCAGAAGCCTGGACATGTCATCTGGTCCATTGAGTCCCATGCGCACGTCGTCGAGTGCCTGGAATGCAAGAAGTCCGGCGGGAACGGTGTGTATTTCATCAGCGACAAGAACCACCAAGTTTTCCCTGCTCCTGACGGTTGGGTCTCTCAAGTCGAAGAGTCTCAGGCGGAAATGGCGGGTAAACGATGAAGCAAAACGTATTCGAACATCTCGACTCTGGAAGGCCAAGCCTCGTAAAGAGATTGGGAGAAAACGGAGACGTAGTCAAAACGGTGATGGCGTACTTAGGGCTCCTGTGGTCCGTATCGCGTCTACATCGTAAGCCCGTGGCCGGCGTGAGGATTGGTGAGTTGCATGGATGCGACGGAGACGTGTTCCGGGCTCCGGTTCACTTCACAACGCCTCTCATCGGTACTGCCATGAATCCATATGGCAAGGGTTCGGACTTCTTCGAATTCACCAAGGCGAAGGCCATGGCGATGGCCGGCGTCCTCTACCTCAACCCTACGCTGGAGAAGTTCTTCGAACGTATGGTCGAGACGATAAGCCAGTGGGCGGCACACAAGAGGTGTGCGTTCTCGGAAGTCACCATCGAAGAACCAATCCTAACGAAGGACTTGTCGACGCTCCAGTTCCGTCTCGTCAAGGGTGTGAAGCATGGTGGTATCTCGCAAGGTGACGAACAAAGGGAAGCCGAACTTATGGAAGAGGCGAGAAAAAGGATGGGGCTTGTCCGTGCCGTCGCGTGACCTAAGTCCAGATGAGGAAAGGGTCCTGGAGAAATACAGGGATGCCAGGTCCAGGGCATACGCAGGAATGGAGATCGTCGTCTCGTGCGCCGTACACGGCGGGAAGATCGTCCAGATCAATACCACAGAGAAGGATAGGCCCATGATGCTCACGAGATGCCGGGAGGCAAGAGATGATTGACGATGGAGGAGTTCTCGTCCTTGAAGAGACGGAAAGGGTGTCCGGGAACCTGTCTCTTAGGGAGACCACCGTTCAACCGGCGGTTCAGGCGAAGCCTTACCTGGAAGGACCAAAGGTACAGGTCGTCCTACTCACCGAAGGGTTGGGGAACATCGTTGACAAGAACTACTACGGCCCCGAAGCCGTGCGGTCCATGCCGCAAGCATTCGAGGGTGTGTCCATGTTCCTCGACCATCCAGATAAGGACGAGGAGAAGATCATACCGGAGAGAAGGGTCCGGTCGAAGGTCGGGTACTTCAAGAACCTACGTGTGGAAACCGTTAGAGGAAAACTTGGGTGCGTCGGAGAGGTCCATTTCGACCTATCCGAGGAAGGACGGAACGCATTTCAGAAGGCTAAGACAGCCATCCATTATCGGGAGGACGAGTTCCCAGGTCAGGACAGAGAGTACGTTGGAATCTCCATCAACGCCGAGGCGTCGTCTTATGAAAACCGGGAAATGACTGTTGAAGGTAAAAACCTCCGCGTCCACTACGTTTTTGGATTCAAGGTGCCAGCCGACTCAGCCGACATGGTGACCATGCCGGCACGCGGTGGTGCCTTCCTCGCGCTGATGGAAAGCATCTCAGGTGCGGGGAACAGAAACAAGGAGGCGTCAATGAAAAAGACCCTGGAGCGTCTCGAAGCGGCGCAAGCCGCGCTCAAGGCGGCCGAGAGCGAGAAAGACGCTGATGCGCGGAAGCAGAAGGTCGCTGAGGCGCGTCAGGTCGTCGATTCCCTCTTGGCGGATGTGCGCGAAGCGGCCAAGAACATCGAGGCCGAACGTGGGAAAGGAAAGCAAGGAGAAGGAGAGGGTGAGGGTAAGAAAGGGAAGCAGTCGGAGTCCGAGGACGAAACGGAGTCCGAGAAGAAGAAGGGTAAGCAAGCCAAGAAGGGCAAGGACGGGGAGGATGAAGACGAGGACGAAGGCTGCGAAAAGAAAGGCAAGCAGTCCGAGTCCGACCGACCGATGGCCCGATTGGCCGCCCAGTCGTTGATCCGCGAGTCGGGAATCGCGGAGAAGTACTTCAACCTCGACAAGATGGAGAAGATGACCGTCGAGGACATGAAGGAGTACGTGGCGGACAAGAAGCAAATGCACGAGGCGGCCCTGGAGAGCATCCGCTCTGTCATCCCGGCCCACCTTGCGCGTGAAAGCGGCCTCCCGGCCGCAGAAGGGGAGAAGACGACTCTGAACTCCGAGTTCGCCGCTCCCAGGCCGTAAAAGGAGGCTGACACATGACCACTGGAATCGACAACCTGGTCCAAGGGGGCGAGTTCTCCCCCATGCCGTACCCCATCGACACCGGCGGAACGTACGGGTTCAACCAGGGCGACATGCTGTGTTACGACACCTCGGCGCACTACGTCAAGGTGGTTTCATCCGACGCCACGGCAGCGTATTTCTGCGGCGTCGCGGGAGATGGGCCGTACATCCAGCCCTATTCCACCAAAGAGTACGCCGATCAGGTGGCTGTCCGAACCCGCGGCGTGTTCCGGTTCAAGACCACGGCTGGAGAGACGTATCTCGACGGCCAGGCTGTATACATCGGGGCGGACGCTCAGACGGTTAGCAACACGGCCTCCGCTGGCGGAGGTACCAGCTACCCCGTGGGGGTTGTGAAACTCCCTGTCGGAATCACGTCGCTACTCGCGGCAGTGGGATACGTGGAAGTGCATATCACCGTGCGCTTCCCGGCCCTGACTCAGTAAAGGAGGGGGAAACAATGGCGATTAAAGAAGAAGCCCTCCCGCAAGTGAAGAGCCTGTTCGACCGCCGTTTGGAAGAGAACCGGAAGGTCCGGTCCATCTATGCCAAGCACGCGATCAACGAGGCTCGGCGGGCAGTGAAAGAGTCGTTCAGGATCGACATGGACGACGACAAAGAGGGGCGTTTCAACTTCTCCGACCCCCTCTTTGGTTTGCCACAGGAGATGGGTGGTTGCGGAGGGTTCAAGGCTATGCGCGAGACGTGCAAACGCCTGGGAGCCCGTGAAGCGTCAGGTCCGGCGATGTTCTCCGCCCTTCTCAAGGCAGGGATCAACAACATCGCTAATGAGTGGTATCAGTTGGTCACGACGGTGTACGACAAAATCGTATCCGTCACTCCATCCACTCACGCGGTCGAGCCCTACGCGCCCATGGCGCGCGGGTCAACGCCGCGCAGGACGCCGACCGGAACGCCGTTCAAGAATACTCGTCTTCCTCAACCGTACGACATCCAGTTGAAGAACGAGAAATTCGGAGCCATCTCGTCCGTCGACCGTACGTTGATCGACGATGACCAGACCGGGCAGATCATGCAGCGCCTCCAGGACATCGGCCCTAACGAGGCTCTGCTTGAGGAAGCCTGGGTCATGGGGAAGTTCATCTCGACGTCCGGTGGGACGACCTACCAGGGAGACTATATCCCAGCGTCGGTCACCAAACCCGGAAATGAAGGTGGATCGACGTGGCCGTGGTGTACGGCGTTCACCGGTGGCGGGAGGAACATTCCTTCCTCATACACGGTGTTCTCCAACAGTCTGGTTCAACAGGCGGACTATTACCTGACGATCCAGAAGGACCTGAACGGGAACTTCATGGCAGTCGACCCGAACACCTTGCTACACGGGCCTGGCGTTAAGTTCGTCGCCTTGGAACTGATGAACAGCACATGGTACCCATCCACGGCCGTCTCTCTCATCGGAGGCGGAGCGGTTGGGGCCACGTCCACGTACCTCGGCACCACGTTCGCCAACAACGTCATGAAGGGCCTGTATCAGCCCGTCATGAGCCGGTTCCTGCCCTCCGGGGCGTGGGCCGTTGGCGAAGCGCATCGCGGGATGGTCTTCCAGATGCGAGAGGGTCTCTCCGTGATTCAGGAGAACCCCACGGCGGAGGTGTCGTTCGAGTGGGACGAGCTCAGGTTCCGGTCGAAGTCCCGATGGATGACCGACTGGATTGAGCCGCGATTCTGGTTCCTCGGAAACGACGGGACTGCTACCTGATTCCAAAGCGGCGGGACCCGACAACGGGACCGCCCACAATTTACAGAGGCGAACGAAGTCAATCGCCCGGCACTAGGAGGAAGGACATGAAGCGTTTTGTAGAAATCCTGTTGGTCGTCCTTTGCGCGGGCACGGCCAGCGCAACTGACGAACCTGACGGCAGCGAACATTACGGGAACCTATGGGGCAATCACGACATCCCTGACTGGAAGCAAGGTCCTTGTGTCTAGTGCGTCAGGCGTTCTTTCAGAGTCCGGTGTGTCTACGACGACGCTTTCTTATCTGGATGCTACGAGTTCCGTGCAAACGCAGATAAACACGAAAGCATCGACGGCAACGCCTGTGTTCACAGGACTGTCAACGTTCAACGGAAACATATCGTCTACGGGGACCATTTCAGGACTATATGTCGTTCCAACAATTGACGTGACAATTGCCACACCAACAGTGACCAGTGTGTTTTGCCGGGACAGTAGTTTCAATGTGTACATATCGACTGAAATTGTCGACATCAAAGGCTGGAAGAAAATAAGCCCCTGACCATGACTGAAAAGCCATTTGGAGTATTTGGTCGTCCGAATCTGGATGGGCGATTTGAAACTGTGAACGGGATGCGATTGTCTTCATCGGATAAAGAGTCTCGCGCAGAGGTATTGGAAGAAGCGAGAGACAGGAAGCGCATCGAAGACAGGAATGCGTTGCGACCCAAAGACAAGATTGGGGAATTGATTAGGGCAACGCACTTCACAGAAAACAAATTGTTCCCGGTCCAGTTCAGAGGATCGACGTTGAGTGTGAGCAGGTACTACCCGGAAAGGAACGCAGCGATAGACCTCTTCGAGGACATACACGGGGCGGAGAAGCAGGAGATTGAGTTCAAGAGGGACATCTTCAAAAAAAACGGGGTTAGGTACGCGGCGCTCAGCATGAAATCTCAACTGGCATCTGTAGTCGAACAATTGGGGATATGAAATGACTCTTGCCGCTCTCATAACGTCTCTGAGAATCCTCGGGCATGACGGTCCGGCGGATCACACGATATTCGGGGAGAAACTTGGGGCGGTTCCGAACGGGTTTCCCGTAGACGGGTCGAACACGGTGTTCAAGATCGGAGGACAGGACGGGCATTCCACGCCCATCGTCGCAGGTTCCGTCTACCTGACTTACCCGGCAGACCCAACGAAGAGGAGGATAACCACAGGATTCACTCTTTCCGACGCAGTCAATGGGTTCATAACGTTCTCGGTTGCACCTGCGTCCAGCACCGAAATCCTCGCGGACTATAACTACTACTGGTTCTCAGACGCGCAATTGACGGAGTTCATCAATGAGGCCGCGCAGACAACCGTAGCAGGGACTACAGACCCGACGACGATAGACGCGAACCTCGTCCAGGCGATGCTCCAGTTCGCCCTTGCGAGCTTCTTCCAATCCAGAGCGTCTCAGTATGCGGAGAGATACGCGACGAGCGGAGGACAGGCCGGGACGAGCGTGGACCAAGTGGCGAAGATGTATCTCGACTTGGCGAAGGCGGCGACGATTAGAGCGACGCAGTACCGGGACGACTATTACAAGAGGCAGGGTCAACGGGAAGCCCCATCCTCTGTGGTTGTGAATTTCAGGATCGACCCGATAACCCCGTTCCGTTGATATGGCCGGGAAGACATCATTCAGCATTCAGATCGACGTTAAGAATGCCGAGGTCTTTGAGGAGATAAAGGAAAGATTTCTAAACCTCCAGCCGGCCTATGAAGCCTTCGTCGAGGCATGGTCCGAAATCAATAAGGACATGTTCGAGAAGTCTGAAGGCGGGGAGATGATGGGGTCTCAGGTGGACCCGGATGTTTTCTGGCAACCCCTGAGCGCGGCGTACAGGAAGGCTAAGCAGAGGGAAGGATACCCAGATCACCTGATGGTAGCTACCGGGGACCTAATGCGGGCGCTTACAGACCCCGACCTCGTGTTTCAGGCGTTAGGACCACAGGACGCTGTGTTTGGGTCTCCACTTTCTCCAGATGACGCCGACAAGGTCCGGTACAACTGGAAGACGAGGCAGAGCGTGTTCTTTTCATTTCCAGATCAAAGGGCATTGAAGAGAATCCTGAAGGACTACCTGACGATGGGTGAGGGTTTCGAGCAGAAGAGGGCGGAGGCAGGTCTTGCGGCCGTCAGGCGGCGGGCGGAGGCGTCTCAGATGGAGGTTGATTTTCAGAATGACTTGGGCGCAGACGCCGGGGTGTGGTGATGGACAGGGTTAACACAACTCTTACTGTCGTTAACGATACGGACGTCCGCGGTAAGGCCATGAGAGACCTCATATGCCAGTACATCACGTTTCCGCAGAAGGGGAACTACGGGTTTCGGGCGGAAGGTCCGAACCCCTGGATTCAGTATCCGTCCTTGTTCGTTGAACCA
>Ga0335071_10003573_pt1 | contig 16335 bp, 24 predicted proteins | sample Lox_Sample_15_FD_206724 | JGI IMG/M metagenome (GOLD analysis project Ga0335071, IMG submission 206724) | Soil microbial communities from Loxahatchee National Wildlife Refuge, Florida, United States - Lox_Sample_1.5 | ecosystem: Environmental > Terrestrial > Soil > Wetlands | place: USA... | reverse complement strand
CTATCAACCCACCGGCGTGGCCACGACGGGATACCAGAGCCCATCGTAGTTCACGAAGAATGCCGCGGTGCCGACGGCCACCGTCACCGCAATCGAAAACTTGTTTCCCGCGTCGGACCCGCTATCGGTTGCCGCCGTGGTCCAGTCGTTCGCGCCGGTGTTGACCAGGCACAAGAGCTGACCGTCGCGCACGCTGCCGGTCTTGATACCGCCGAGCACTTCACTGCCGGCGCCTGCGACCACTGCCCAGAGGCAATTCCCCGGGTTGCCGTACCCGGGCAACGGCACGTTGTGGTTGGTGCCCGCGCCGAGGTCCACTGCCGCCTCGGGGCTGGGCCCTTGCAGCGCGATACCCTGCGCCACGTTCGAGCCCTGCATCTGAAACGCGGTCAAGAGACCCGATACCGTTACGTCGTCGAAATTCGCCATGTGCTTTCTCCCTGCTATCAAACTTCGAGCACGACCGCCGACGACGCGTCGACGCACCGCCCGAAAGCCTTCTGGAACGCGCGCGCCTCGGAGGGCGTCAGCACGAAGCGAACGCGCACCTTGCGCGCGCCGGACGCCACCGGCGTACCGGCGGGGCCACAGTGCAGCTCGATACCATCGAGCCACACCTCGGCGCGCAGCTCTATCACGTTGCCGTCGCGGTCGTACGCGAGCGCCTTGCACCACCACGGCAAGCCTTCCGCTCGCTCGGGACCGTCGCGGCGCGCGTGCGGAGCACCGCTTGCTAGCTTCCGCTTGCTCATTCCGCGGCCGCTGGCGCTTTCTTCGTAGGAACCCCGTTGGGCTTCTTGTCGCCGGCGGACGGTTTCGCGAGCACCGCCTTTGCGAATTCCGGCGCGAGCACCTCGAGGAGCTTGCTCGATTGCGTCCCCTCGTCGTCGGCGAGCCTTTCACGCGCGGCACGAATCATCGCTTCTACCTCGGCGAATCGCTGGCCGTGCATCGCATGGTTGAGGCGAAGCATCTCGTTATATTGCGCGTCCATTTGCTCGAAGCGCCGCATCGTCGACTCCACGATTTTGTTGTGGGCCTCCATGAGACTCGAGCTAGCTTCTTGCTGGCGCGTCAGCGCGACATCCTGCGCGCGCAGCACCCAGTGCACGGACACCGCGAGGAGCGCGGACACCTTGCCCGCTTCGCCGGCCGCGGTGCCGGCCAGCTCCTCGAGGTCCCCCGCCGGCCGCTCGTCGGCGGGGCCACGGTTGTGCACGAGGAGTACCGAGCCCTTCTTGTCGAGCGCCTCGATGGTGGTCCACTGGATTTCGTCCAGTACCTCCATCACACGTGACCACTTGTTCCGGACGTTCGAAACCGCCACCTCCATCGGCTTATCGGAGTCAGCGGTATAGGCGTTGAGGCGCGCGAGGTCGGCGCGTACACTCTTGAGTCGGTCGAGGAGCGATGCGTTGCGTTTGGATGGCATGGCTCCCTTGTACCGCAACGGCCTGTCAGAGCGTGTCTAGCAGCTCGCTTGCCGCCCACAGCCCGAGCGCGAGCTTGATGATTCCGCCGGCGCCCGAGGGACCCCGCGGCCCCGTGTGCATCGGCGAGGCTTGCGTCGTGTCCCACGGGATGCTCGGGTCGTAGCGGTGCAGCCACCCGATGGGGTCGACGAGCGACGACATGCCCAGCTCTTTGAGCGGTGACGTGCGGACCTCCCAATGCACGTGACCCACATCGCCGATAGTCCCGAGGTACTCGCCCGCCTCGACGTGCTGCGCCCAGCTCGGCCAGTGACCGAGACGTGCGATGGTGCCGTCGTCGAGCTTCTTGTACCGCTTCGCGTCGTCGGTATCGGTGAGGCCCTGCGCGCGCTTCCACGGCGCGTTGAAACGCAGCGTATCGGGGTCGAGATGCGCGAGGAGCGAGTAGCGGAAGGTCTCGACGTTTTTGTCGCCGGGGGTCGTGCCGATGGGCTGGCGCGCGCCGTCGTCGTGCGCCAGGAGCACGACCGCGGGCCCGTAGCCGACGAAGGGCGGGTCATTCGTCGCTTGCGACACGAGCACCCACCCCGAGTGTGGCGCCGCCACCGCCGTCCCCTTGGGCGCGATGAGGTCCACGCCGGGGTGGTGGCACGGGTACGGGTGGATTCCGCACGAACCCTCGCTCGGGTCGTGCCGGACTGCATCGAAGGCCCCGCCCGGCACGAACGAAATCGGCGTGACCGGCGGACGCGCGATGGCGTCGGGGTATGCGAGGTAGCTCTTCCAGTCGGCCATCGTCATCTCCTGCGGGTGGTTGTCGTGCGCGCGACATGCTCGCGTCGCGTCAGCTCGTAGAGCACGAACCCCACGAGTAGGAACTTGGGCACGCTTTCAAGCTTGCGAATGACGTCGACGACAATCTCGACGGGCACGAGCGCGATGGCCGCAATCCAGCGCGCCACCGCCTCGATGTCGCCTTTGTCGGGGTAGATGCCCGGTCCACGCCGCTCGAGGGTCGGGCCGATGTCGTCGACGCCGGCCATGCTGCTAGCTAGCAGGCTCGAGCTCGTCGACGCCGGCCGACTGCTAGCTAGCATGCTCACGTCGAGACCCACGACGCGGCCCGCGTCGTCGATATCGATGGCGCGCGATGCGAGCCGTCGTCGCGACTTGGTTGCCCGAACGCGTTTCGTTGCGGACACCAGAGGGGGGCCTCTGCGCTTCACGCGGGGTTTCATCGGCGGACCCCCATGAGTCGCAGCGCACGCACCGCGACGTGATGCTTGGCTGCGCTTGCTCGATGCGATGACAGTTCCGCGCTCGGCCGAGGCACGCGCCGGCCGTATCCGTATGCGCGTTCCTCGTGCCACATTCCGCGGGCGTGCTGTTCATCGTATACGCGCACCGCGTCTCGATTGCTTCGCATCATCCGAGCACCACCGGCGCTTTGTCGGGTCGGCCGAGCGCCCACAGGCCGTCGACGAATCCCTCCGCTTTGAGCGCGGCGAGCGTCTCGCGCCCCGGGATGCCGTCGACGTCGAGCGCGTGGCCACGCGAGACGAGCCATGTTTGGCGCTTGCGCCATTGCGCGAGGTCCTCGCCCGCGTCGAAATCGTAATCCTCGGACCCCGCCGCGCGCAGCATCGCGAAGATGACGTCACCGGGGTCCCATCGCCCGCGGTCGGTCGTGTTGTCGCGATGGCCGAAGATGCCGACGCAATCGGGTCCGCCGTTCAGCATGCGACGCAACGGTTGCCCGTTGTACGAGCGCCGATGCTGCAACTGAATGCCGAGCGCGCGACAGCTCGCGATGGTGAGCGCGACTGCCGCTTGCAACGTCGCGCGGTAGACGCCTCCGCCGCGGACCTCGCACATCTCGACGCCGACCGAGTACGGGTTGCTCACTGTCGCGTGATAGCTCTCTTCTAGCAGATAGTCGGCGAGCTGCGCGACGCGACCGTCGTACCCGACGCACGCGTGTGCACCGGCGTGGCGCGGGTCATCCTCCCAATCCTCCGCCGTGCGCTCGTCGGCGCCCGTCGCGCCGGCGCCCGGGATGACGTACTCCGGGTCATCGGCGATAGTCTTGTGAAGGATGAACTGGCGCACCCATGCGTTGCGCGAGCGCGGGCAACCGTCCCCCGCGTCGAGGTACACCCACGCCGCTTGATGCGGTCCGATGACGGTGAGCCCGTCTACCGCTATCAGCTCGCCACCGACGAGGATGTTACCCACCGATATCTCCATGCGCGGTGTGCCAGCGCTGGCCGGGGAAGCGCCGACCGAGAAGCGCCTTGACGCTTTCGACGGGCACGACGAGCGGCGCCGCCCCCGAGCCCGAGCTCGCGCCGCTAGCTAGCGAGCTAGCAAGCCGTGCCGCGGCATCGGCTAGCACGCATCCGCCGACCTGCGCGGTTGCGTTGACGAACGCGGCGCCGGCGTTGCCCGCGAGCGTATTGTTTGCCGCGGTCGATAGCTGCAAAAGCTGGTCGACGACGGGTGCGAATTCCTGCACGAGCTTGGGCGCGTCGCCTACCGTGCAATCGATGGCATCGGTCTTGACCGCGCCTTTTTCCGCCGACCACCACGCGCAGCCGTTGACGGCCAGGAGGCACGGGAACGCGAACAACGCGAGCACGAGCATCACGCTCGCGAGCGCCTTGCCCGATTGCGCGACCCGTTGCGCGAGCGGCGTCGAGGTCGCGCTCGCCATCACGGCCGCGCGCTTGAGCTGTGTCCGCATGACGGTGTAGCCCAGCGAGCCCAGCTCGGTTGCCACGATGGCCGCGATGGTGCACCACAGACCTTCGGTCGGAATCGCGCCGGTCGCGTACAGGACGGTGAGCGCGTTGGCCACGAAGCGCATCCAGAACTCGCTCGTCTGCCATCCCGGTTTGACCGGCGCCGGCGCTGGGCCCGTCGCGATTGCCGTCGCCTGGGGGAGCGGCGCCGGCGCCGGCGATTGCACGTTGCTAGCTTGCGTATCGGTCATCGGCCATGCCTTTCGTCGAGGTCCTCGTCTGTGATGGTGCGCGAAACGCGCGGCGCGTCGTCGAGGTCGGCGACGGCCATCATGTGAGGTTGCGAGCGCGCGCGCCGTCGCGGTTGCCCCGCGTCGTCGAGGCCCACGCGGTCGAGGAGCACGGACATTCGCTTTGCGATAGCGCGCAGCAAGCGGTTTGCGTCGCGCTGGCCCCACCACACGACAAAGAACAGCGCCGCCGCTTGCGGCGCATTGGCCAGGGCCTGCTCGATGACGTGGTTGAGGTCCATGGGCTAGAGGTCCAGCTCGTAGGACAGTCCGACCGAGAACGTTTTCGTGGCGCCCGAGAAGGTTGGCTCGACGCGCACGTATGCCGTCCCCGGCGGAATCGGCACACCCTCGCGCGGGTCGCCGATGTCGCCCGCGTTGTACGCGTACGTGTACTCCCCTTCGAGCGAGTCGCCGTCGGGACCGAGAAACTTGATGGTCGCGTCGGTCACCGTCGACTTGTCGGCGACGTTCCACGAGAAGTATGCGGCGCGCGCGAACGGCACCACGGGGAAGTTGATGCCGTCATGCGTCGTCCAATCGAGCGCTTGCAGCGGGAACGTGAACGTGGCCGAGCGCGCGCTGTCACCCCCGCCCGGCTCGTCGGATAGCGTGCATGGCAGGTCAGGAAACTTCGACGGGTCGCCGTCCCCCTCGTGCTCGCTGACATCGAACGACGCGGCCATCGCGTTCACCTGCACGTAGCTCCCCGAGACCTGCAAGAGCAGACCCGCGACGGGCCAGTCCACCCACGCGGTGTGCTGCACACCGCCCGAGCCCCACTGCACTTGCGCCCACACGAGGAGCCCCGCGGCGAACGAGATACGCTCGCGCGCACGCATCGCCGGCGGGATGCCGACCCCGGGAAAGTCGGCGACGATGTCATCGTCGGTCGTCGTAATGAGCATGCCCGCTTTGGGTTGCCACGGCCCGAGGTAGACGCGCCACGGGTTCACGTCCCATCGGTCACCGCCCCACCGAACGGGGTTGGAGACCTGGATGACGCCGGCGCCGGCGCCCACCGCCGCATCCGTGAAATCGACGAGCCGCGCCGTTTGGCCATACTGTTGGCCCCCGGTCGTTTGCTCGATTTCTTGCTTTCGTGGGGAGTCGACGGCCATCGGTCACCTCTGGATTGGTAGCTCTCTGCTAGCAGCTCGCTTGCTACGGTTTGGGAAACGTGAAGTAGCCCGGTTGCGGCCCGTAGATGCGATTCCACGCGTCGGCAAAGCCGATGGGGCGCCGCGTCGGCAGACCCCACGACGGATGGAGCGGCTCGCCATAGAACATCGACGGTGACCAGCCCATGAGCGCTGCCGCTTGCTCCACAGCATCGATAGCCGACGACGCTTCGCTCGCGGCCGAGCTCGCTTCCTGCGCGACGCCCGCCGCTTGCTGCGCGATGGCGTTCAGGTCGGGGGCGCCGCCGGCGGATGCCGCTTGTTGCGCGACCTGCGCGACGGCCGGCGCGCCGCCTTGCGCCGCCGCTTGCGCGACCTGCGCGATTTGCGGCACGGCCGCGAGCAGCTGCTTGGCGCCGGCGTGACCCGCCGCCGCCGCATCCATCACATGCTGGTATGCCGAGAACAGCTTGTCACCCTGCTTGCCGAGCACGTGCTCGGCCGCGAATTTTTGCGCCGCCGGCGACAACACGGGAAAGATGACCTGCGCCCACGTCGGCGGATGCGCCGCGAAGTGAATCGCGTGGTGCACCGCGTTTGCGATGGCATGAAACGGGTTCCACCCCATCACGGCGGGGTCGGCCGGCGCCGGCGCCGCGGGGTGCGCGCCCGGCATCTTGCCGCGCGACGGCGCCGCCGGGGTCGGCGTCTGCCCGGGGTCCGACGGCGCCGGCGCCGCGGGCGAGGCATCGCTCGCGTCATCGGGCGCCGGCGCCGCCCCGGGGACGTCCCCGGGCTCGCCGTCATCGGCGGGATACGGGTACGGGTACGGCATCTCGTACGGCCACGGCGCGGGCGCAGGGCGCGCGCCGCGCCAGGGGTGGGGGTGGCGATACCCCCGGCCTGGCCAGCGCCTGGCGGGCATCCCGCGCGGTCTCGCGTAGCGCCGCGCGAACGGCCGGCGGTTGCCGAACGAGGCACGCATGCCGCCACCGCGCCACCCCATCTCGTCGCCGACCAGCGTGACCGCGCCGTCACCGACCGAGCGGCCCTCCTCGGCCCGCGCAAGCATGCCCGCGAGGTACGCGAGCGTGGGGTCCGCGAACGATTCAGCCGCGAGCGCCATGTCGCCGCCGGCGCAGCCGCATCCGGCGACGCGCGTAGCGACTTCGAGCGCGGCCGACGCGCCCGCGGGAACCTCCTCGGGGGCGAGGCAACCGATAGCGACCTCGCCACGCCGCAACGCATCGGCGACGGCTAGAGACGGGGAGTCACTGGCCGACGTGGTTTGCACGCCGGCGCCGTGATGGTCGGTGTTGATGCGCAAGGTGGCGCGCCAGATGCCGCCCGCCTTGCGGATTTGCAGATGGGCGCCTCGCCCTAGGTCGGATAGTTTCATCGGCCGAACCTCCGCCGGCGCTTGCGGCGCGGCTGCATCCCGAGCACGAGGCTCGGGTCTTCGATGGAGCCGTCCGCGCGTTGCACGACGGCATGAAACGACCGCGCGCCGGTGCGCACCGCGATGGTGCGCGCCGGTTCGCCGTCGAAAACGTTCAGCTCGGCCGCGCGATGGGAGGCAAGGTCCTCGCAATCACCTTCGCGCTGGGCGAAGTTGTCGAGCGCCGTTTGCCACCATTCGCGGCCGAGCGGCTCGCGCTCGTAGCGGATGCCCGCTTCGTACAGGTACGGAACGGGCCCCGCTAGCGACGTGCGAGCGAGTTGCAGCTCCGAGATAGCTTGAAGCACGCCGAGCGCGCCGTCGAGCTGTGTCTCGGGGACCTGGACGGCAAACCACCGCCCGTCGGTCTTGTCACGCTCGCGCGCGCGCAGACCGAGCGACGCAAAGCCACGCCGCGCGAGCTGCAATGCAGCCGCGTCGCCGTGCACGATACGTAGCTCGATGCGCACGCGCGCTCTCTACTTCTTGACCCCGACCGACGAGCCCGCCGGCACGCGTGCGCGCGTCGGCGGGACCTTCGACCGTTGCCAGTAGGGCGTGCGCATCGTCATCTGCCGTTGCCCCGCTTGCGCGGTTGCGGGCTTGATGCGCGTCGACGACGCCGGCGCCGGCGCCGTCTGGATTCCCAGCTCGTCCATGATGATTGCGAGCTGGGCTTTCAGCGTGCCCCACGCTTTCGCCGACGGTTTGGCCTGCGAGCCTTCGGCCTCGGCGACCTCGGCCAGCCCCGTGACCAGCGTGAGCACGACGTGCCCGAGCTGCAACGTGGGTTGCGGTGCCGCCGGCGCCGCAGGTGCCCGCACCGCCGGCGCGACGGTTGCCGCCGGTGCCGGGGTCGCCGGCGCCGCGGGGGCTTGAGTTGGAGTCTCTGCCATGATGGCCCTCGTTTCTGCCGGCTAGCTTGCGACTAGCCGACGGCTTGCGGTTGCGCCGGCGATTAGCCGACCGTGAGGCCCCACAGCGACAGGCTGAACGGCACCGAGTCTTCCGAGGCGGGGAGGTCGGAGATGGCGACCTGCCCGACGAGCTGGTTACCGACGCTCGCCGGCGAGAAGTTGACGCCCACGCCGAACGAGTTTGGCGCCAGCATGTCGAACCCGATGGGGTCCGCACTGAGGAGCTGGCCGTCCGTGCCGACGGTGAGCGAGTTCAGGAACAGCAACCCCGTCGCCGTCGTGCCGATGCGGCTGTAGGTGCCGACGAGCCGACCACCACGGACGGGACGCTGCGGCGTCGCCGTCACGTCGAGCTGCGTATCGGTGGTTGCCGTGAAACGGCCCGGCGTGAAGCCGAGCGGCTGCACGCGCCCGCCGCGCTGCGACACACCCGGAACCGCCGGCTGAACCATCGCGAGCGGGACATGCTCCTCGCCGAGCGCCGGCGCGGCCGGCGCGCCATCGTCGGGCCCCGCCAGGTAGTTGAACCACGTGGGCGCCGCGTGGCCGTGCGCGCCCATCATGGCAAGCTGCGGGTTGTAGCCCATCATGGCGTGACGGTGGTGATGGTGATGGTGCCACGGGTACCCGTACGGGCCCGGCGCCGGCGCCGGATACGGCTGCGGGTACGGCTGCGGGTACGGATGCGGGTAGCGGCGATTCTCCCATCGCCGGTACGCGCGCGGCCAACCCATGTCACCCATGTCACCGAGAATTTCGAGGTCCATTCCTGGCATCTGTGTATCTCCTTCGACGGGCTAAGCCCCTGCCGGGGACTACCCGGAACAGGGGCACTAGCACGTAGCTAGCTCGTCGAGCTGCGCGACTACTCTTCGTCGAACCCTTCGAGCGAGTAGCCATTCGCGCCGAGCTTGTAGCCCGCGACGGCGAGCGCCGCGACCGACGCGCGCTCGAGATGGCGGTTCTTGCGGCCGACGAGATGCAACGCGATGCCCACGACGGCCTCACGGGGGAGCTTGCCGAACGTCGGAATCTTGTCGAACGTGTCGCTCTTATTGGTTTCGAGGTACCCCAGAACCGAGGCCCACCCGGCCACCTCTGCCTTGACCTTGAGCGCTGCCTTCGAACCCGCACCGAGCGCGCCGCCCGAGAAGCTGCCGCCCCCGTGATGGCGCGCGCGGCGACGATGGCGCACCGCCGTCGTACGCTCGCGGATGACGATGGGGCGGGGCGCGCTGCGAACGAGCGCGACCGACGAGCTGCGACGGCGCCGGCGATGCGTGCGCGTGCTTCCAGACTTCACGAAACGACCACGAGAATTGCGACGGGGCATACCTTCCTGCTTTCTTTTCCTCGAACGGTTGCGGTTGACGGTTGCCCAGCCGATAGACCGGGCGCGACGAGCCGAGTAGCCTCGACGGCGCTCGGTTGCGGCGACGTGCGCCGCTTGACGCTTTTGTTTGGCGGTGTGACGGCCTGGCATGTGTCAGTCCGACAGCGCGAGGAGCGCGAGCACCCACAAGAGACCCGACCCGCTCGGCGGGGGCGGGGGCGGCTGCTTCTTTTTGCGCGCTGCTTCCATCGCAGCGCTCACATCCATCGCTTCGCCGCTCGTGTCGACGACGGGCGGGGGGTCGGCATCGTGCGCGTGCTTGCGCCAATACCAGTCCCCAGGCTGGCCGGCGTCGTCGGGGTGCGGCACCACCGGCGCTTGCGCGTACACCGGCGGGGGTTGCACGGTCACGGGCTCGCCGCCGGGGACGAGCGGTGGCGCCACGACAGGTGGCGGTGTGACTTGCACGGGCACGGAAGCTCCCGGACCGGGCACGTTGTCAGCCACACCGCCAGACGGAGGAGCCGCGACCACGGGCACGCGCACGGGCGGGGGCGTGATAGCAACCTGCTTGCCGTCGGGATGGTCCACGACGACGGGCGGGGGCTGCACGGTCGTTTGCGGTGCCGGCGCGACCGGCGTTGCATCGGGGGTCGCCGGCGCCACCGCGACCGGATGCACGGAATCCTTCGGCGGCTTGGGCGTGTCGCTTGGCTTTTTGGGCTTGTGCGGTCCGTGCTTGTGCGGCTTGTGCGTCGCCGGTGGCGCGTCCGCCGATGCGGGGTCTAACTTCTGCATCAGGTGATACGCATCGAGCGCAACCTGCTTGTACTTTGCCGCCGACCCGCTCGGGTCCTCGACGTGAAACGCGACGTGATAGCGGTCGAGGAGCCCCGCAAGATTCGCCAGCTCGGCCATGAGCTGGCCTGAGTCTACGTACGGCTGCTTCTGCCACGCTTCGCTCATGTCGAACCGGTCGCCGCGCTTTGCCCATCCGAGCGCGAGAAGCGCGTCGGGGTACCAGTCGAACGCCTCGCGCGCCGAGATGTCGAGCGGGTCGGCCGCTGCTTTCAGTTTCGCCTGCGCCTTGCGCGCGAACAGAATGAGACCCGCGGCATCGCGGTTTGATAGCCCCTTGCTAGCAACGCGCGCGGCGACGAAGTTGTAGGCGTCAGACCAGGTCGTCATTTTCCGGTCCACGTGCTTGCAGCGGTACACACATAGAGCGTGGTTGACGTGCCGCCCGACGTGTTCAGGTACACGCTGCCGACGGGATACGTCGTGCCGCACGCGCCCGACGACGGCGCGCCAGCCCCCGATACGAATTGAGGCCCGGTGCTACCTCCTACGCCGAGCGTCGTCGCGCTGTACGTTCGTCCACTCACGCGGTTTAGCGACACATCGCCGGAGTCCGTTGCGATGGCGAGATTCGTGTCACCGTTTTGCGCCGACGCGTAGACGCCCACATTCGTAAGGGTGTCGGTGCCCGACCCGCGCGATCCCCCATCGACCGCCCTGACTCCATACGTTTCACCCGACCCGCCCGACGTGTCAAACGTCGACTGTTCGAGAACCTCCTCGATTCCGGTGCCCGGGATTCGCAGCGCGTTGTTATCTGCCACGCCCATCACCCATCCCGGCGCACACGACGACAGCAAGCTCCCCACGCACAGCACCGTGGTCGCCGAGCCCGTGCTTGGCGTGAACGGGTCGAAATACGACGTGCCGTCTGGATTGAACAGCGCGCCACCCGCGGCGCTCGTGCCGTGCGTCACCGAGACGGAGTAGGTGCCGCTCGTCGTCGTATGGCGAAAGAACCGATACTGCACGTTTTGCGTGCTGCTAATCGGCACCGGGTCAAAGTCGTAAATCGTGTCCCCGTTGGTGTGCTGAGGCCACTGTGTGCCGCCGCTTGACTCGACGGTGAGCTGATTTCCGTTTCCCTTGACGTCGAGGAGGTCCGTCGCGGCGCTCGTGCCGATGTTCAGCCCGTCGCCTGCCGGCAAGTTTTGAACGTGCCCACCGTTGATGACGGCGGGCGCAAACGTGGTTGCCTGGATGTCGACGTCCGGGCTTTTTGCGCTTTCGAATCGTGACACGCTTAGCGACGCCACGACGCTCGCGCACACCGAAACAATTGAGCACACCAGGAGAAATAGCCACCGCTCGGCTCGCCCGGACACCACTCGCGAAATGTTTTTTGCTAGCGTCATGCTATCCCCCTACTAGAGCGGTCCGATGGGCGCTTGCGGCATGATGACCGCGGTTGTAGCGCTGAGTTGTTGCATCACGGACGTGACGTAATCGCCGGCGCTCGATGGCGCTGTGTCCTTCAGCTCGCCCGGCGTCGTGCTGAGGTAGTAGGTCACGTTCGCCGCGAGCCCGCCGCTTCCGCCGGTGACCGCGTCCCACTGCGCCGTGGTCAAGGTGAGCGGCCCCTGCGATTGCACGGTTGCCGTGGCGCTTGCGAGCACGTCAGCGACCAGCACGCCGACGACGGTTGCATCCGCGACGGAGGTCGTCGCTTGCGCGGGGCCGACTTGCCCGTCTTTCAGTTGCACCGGCGTGCCCGCAGGCATGTCGATTGCGGCTGGCGCCGTCCACTGGACCGACGTGGAGGGGCCGCTACCGCCGGCGGACAGTGCCACCCACCCATACGGGCTACCGCCGCCGGGGGTCGTTTTCAGCCAGACGACCGGCGGATTTGTGTCGGTTTCAATTGCTAGCGAACCTCTAGCTCGGTTCAAGCCTTCGACTGACGGGTTGAACGCCACCCATTCGATGGTGTTCGTGATGGGAATCGCGATGCCGCCCTCGACTTCCTCGCCGTTCGCGAGCTGGCGCCCGGAGATGCGGCCGACGGCTGCAATGTTCCCGGTCGCGAGGATGTCACCAGAGAAGTTGTTTCCCACGAGCACGATTACAGCCACATCCGGGAGTATGTTTCAAGTAGCTTAAATCATGAGTTTTTCTTGCCGTCCGGTGTTGTCGCGGCAAAATTGCCGAGTGTTAGATCACTTAGCTTTGTTTCGTTCGGCGATTTCTTGGGACGAGCGCCACTTTTCGCGACCACTTCGCGCGCACGTTCCCCGTACCAGTCGAATGCTTCGCCCGGTGGCGGGCGCTCGTCGTCCGGTCCACGCGCTCGTTGCAGCCAATAGCGCTCTTGATTCGCCGAGACGAGCGTATCGAAGAGCCAAGGCTCCACGGTTTTCACGCGATGGATGCGCGCCTTGCACTTCCGACAGCATTTATTCTCAGGCAACCAGAAACGATGACTCGTCGCGAATGAGTGACGGTTGTAAAACGCCGCGCACACATCCGCGCGCAAGAGCGGGGTGTATCCCGGGCCATCAGCACCTTTTGTGATGTATTTCGCGATGTATCTCGCGGCGCTCCTCGCCGCGGATATCACCTTGCTAGCGTTTTGCTTGTCGCGGACCTCAAGCGGCCGGATATCAATGCCGAACGATGACGGGCATGCGCGCAACCACAGCGAGCGCACGCGCTGCCAGTCACGAAACGTCCACACCGTGGCCACGTGGAGATGGAGATGGCCCTCGGGCCGAGGTCGCTCGCACGTACAGAGCCGACGCCCGCCCTTTCCGTCGGCGTACCCGTCGCATTCCGTGCATCGACCCGGTGTCAATTCCCACGTGCCGACGTACGGCGCCGCCCCCCACTCGCGATGCATCGCTTTGGCGAACGTGCGCCACGCGCGCGAGAGCACGTCGAGATCGGCGGCGATGTCGCCGGTGTGGCGATGGCTGACGGTGAGGAGGTAGATGGCCGGTTTCTGGCCGTGCCCGCCGTTCGCCCCCCAGCTAGCAACCGCCTCGCCGAGCGCTTGCGCGAGGCCGTCGCGGACCATCGGCTCGCGCTTCGCCGAAAACGCGACCTGACACGCCTTGCACACCCACCGCTGACGGCATCGGACCTTGACCCCGCGCATCCCGCACGCGCACGCCACCGCCACCTCGTCTTTGCAGCACGCCTCTAGGCGCGGCGTCATCCGCTTTGCCGTCGAGAGCATCCGACCTTGCGCGTAACGGAGCTGCCGGAACGGCTTGCACCGCGGGCACGAGCTCGGGCAGGACAGCGAGCATCCTTCGGGCATGGTTGCCCCGGTTCGTTCGGCGACCACCGCGGCCCAGCGGTCCCGATGCCGCTTCATTTGCTCGCGGTAGCGCAGCTCGTCGAACGGCGGAATGATGCGTGGTTTCCGCTCGTTGGCCGATTTCGGCGTCGTGCTCGTCGCGGACCGTGCGACACTTATTGCACCTTCGGGAGAACCTAATCCGGACGCCTCGGGGACTCGGCGGGAGTCGGACCCGGCGCCGGTCGCTTGACCGTCGCTAGCAGGTCGGGCATGGTCTGATTTGTCGGTCGCTGCGAGCACAGCGTCTGTCCTCGGCCCCTGGCGCTTGTCCGGCGCGCAGGGGCTTTCTTTTGGCTAGGGTGCGGTCCGGACCATCCCGCTCTGGATGGGCGCTCTCAAGGCACGCCAGCGCGTTTCCGGAGTGCCCGGGATCTGCACTGCTCTCTTGACCAGTGCGACAGGTTGGCACAGACTCGCCCGGCACCACCGCCTCGCGAGCGCGCCCCGTCGGTGATTCGGCACCGGCGGGGCTTTTTTCTCCGCTGCATCCTGCGAGGCGGTTGCACGCCGGCGGACGCCCCTGGTATGCGTTGGAGGCCCCGGGGGTGGTGCCTCGGGGTCACCAGAGGGGGGCCGACGCGCAAGCGCGGTCCCCTTCGTCTTTTCGGCGATGGCTTGCGATTAGCTAGCGATTCGCTTGATAGCCGGCGCCGCCCGTGGTTTGCTAGCTAGCATGTCGCAATCAACTCAGGTCTTGTTCCTACGCATCTCCCCCAACCTCGCCGAGCGCATCGAGGCCGCGCGCCGCACGAGCGACCTCGCCCGCCCGTGGCGGACCCCCACGAAGCAGGAGTATTGCCTGTCCATCCTCGAGACCGCGGTCCCCGCCGGCGCCGGCGAGGTCAAGCGCAACGAGCGCCAGCTCGATATCGATGACGTCATCGGCCGCAAGGCGAAGGTTCGCAAGGTCAAGCGCGCCGCGAAGGTCGCCCGCAAGTCGACGCGCACCACGAAGCGCACCGCGAAGCGGGGTCGCAAGTGAAACGCCCTGGCTGGACCGGCGCATCGCACCGTTTCGAGCTAGGTGCATACGTCAAGCCCCGGCTCGTTCCGACGACGAGCCCCGATTACGACGTCGGGCTCGTGCTCGCGCAGCTCGATAGTGACGCGGTTTCCGTTCATTGGCTTATCGCCGATGAGACCTACCGCGAGGCGAATGCCGCGCTCGAACCCGCAACCGAGGATGACGCGCGACTCGCCATCGAAAGCCTCGCCGATGACTAAGCCCGGCGACGCCACGCTCGCCGATGCCGCTCGCCGGCTCGCGGACTGCACTGCCGGCAACATCGTCATCGAGCTGGCCGAGAAAATCCGCCGCGGCAACACCGCCGGCGCTACCATCACCCTCCACCGAGTCATCACTGCCGCGTATATCGCCGGCGCACGCTTCGTACGCGATGGAGAATCCACATGACACACGTCCAAGTGTTCGACGTTGACGCCCGCGGGCACGTGGCCCGATGCACGTGCGGATGGTGCACCGAGCCGCAACGCAGCAAGCGCGATGCTATCGCGCGCAGCTCGGCGCATCGCATCTTGCGCGCGTATCTCGACGCGTTCGACCTTTCGCCGGCCGGTGACAAGTGACAGAACTCGAAGAAATCGCACTGTTACGCAAAGCGCTTCTTTGGTCGCTTTCGATGGGCGCCACATGTGACCGCGACCTGGATGGCAACCCGCGAACTAGAGGCGCCGGTCCCGATGATAAGCATGGATTTACCGTCGAGGCCGGCGGGTGCGGATGCTGTGCTTGCCCTGAAGATGTCCCCGAGGAATTGGCCCCGGTGTTCCTGCGTGCGTGGAACGATGATTGGAGTCGCAAATGATGCTCGCACCGGCGCACGCGCACGCGGCCGAGGTCGCGACGCAAATCCTACGCGACCGCGCCATCGCTCGGCTCGCGACCATCACGCAATCGTTTCGCGCGCGCGGCGTCACCGACTACGCACGCGACCTCGGTGAGCGCGAATGGCGCCGGTATTTGCGGGCGCAAGTCGCCGTCACCACCTACAACCGCACGCTCTACGCGCGCCAGGCCCGACACAGCTACTGGTATCGGGCCATCCTGCGCGCGCGGCGTGCTCGGAGCTAGCACCATGCAACACACTCGCAAGCTACATGTGATTCACGATATCCCCGCCAAGCTGCTACGCGTGCAAGTCTGCCTACTCGACGACGTGCAACGCGAGCGCAAGCTCGTATCTAGCACGGACGGGATTATCGCGATGGAGGTCCACACGCGCGCCAAGCCGACGGTCCGGGGATGGCGGTGCGTTGCCACGCACACCATCACGGACTATCCGTCGCCGCCGCTCGATGCGACCTATCCGCTCGAGGTCGCGCAGCTCGCGCGACGCGCCGCGATGCACGTCGCGAACACCCCGAGCATCTCGCTCGTTGTCGTCGAGATTGCGCTCGGTCGCGCCGTCGGAGCCACGGGGTTTCTGTTTTCCCTCGTGCTCATCGGCGACAGCTACCAGCTCGACGCATCGCTCGCCGGCCTGCCATGCGACAGGCCCATCGCGTGAGACCGAGCGCGACATGCCGCTCATGTGGTAGCCGTTTCATACCGCCGCCACCACTTGAGGATGGCAGTCAGGCGTGGCACACGTGCGACCGTTGCGTTTACGGCAGTGAAACCCCGCCTGACGTGCGCGCGACGCGCGCGCGTCACAAGGGGCGGCAAGCGCGACGCCGGCGCGTATTCTTGCGGCGCCTATTCGAAACCGCACGCCGCAATTCCGCGGCGCGGTAGCACCAACGTCTAGTTCGGACGTTCCGTCGAGATGCGGCGTGGCCCCGGCCGCGGTGCGACACGGGGCACTTTCTACCGGCTGCTATCAACCCACCGGCGTGGCCACGACGGGCTACCAGAGCCCATCGTAGTTCACGAAGAATTCCGC
>Ga0335071_10003572_pt1 | contig 16336 bp, 15 predicted proteins | sample Lox_Sample_15_FD_206724 | JGI IMG/M metagenome (GOLD analysis project Ga0335071, IMG submission 206724) | Soil microbial communities from Loxahatchee National Wildlife Refuge, Florida, United States - Lox_Sample_1.5 | ecosystem: Environmental > Terrestrial > Soil > Wetlands | place: USA... | reverse complement strand
TCGACCTCGTCCGGCAGCTTGAAGCCGTCGCGGGAGAAGAACTTGATGCCGTTGTCCTGGTAGGGGTTGTGGCTGGCGCTGATGACCACCCCGGCGTCGGCCCGCATCGACTGGGTGACGAAGGCGATCCCCGGGGTGGGCAGCGGCCCGCAGAGCATCACGTCGACGCCCATGGAGCTGATGCCCGAGGCGATGGCCTGCTCCAGCATGTAGCCGGAGAGCCGGGTGTCCTTGCCGATGACGATCCGGTGCCGGTGCGGTCCGCTCCGCACCACGTAGGCCAGGGCCCGACCCAGCTGCAGCGCCATCTCCGCGGTCATGGGGTGGACGTTGGCCACCCCCCTCACCCCGTCCGTCCCGAACAGCTTGCGGGCCACGGCCGGGCTGCCGGACTCGTCCGGCGCCAAGGCCCGCCCTCCCCTCCCGCCCCCGCTCGCCACGCGCTTGGCCACCTCGGGCCCTCCCTCCTGGTGCATCTCGGCGCCGTCGGCGCGCAACCTACCACCTCCCGGATGGCGGCGGGGTCCTGGCGGCATCCCGGATCGCGGCCGCGACCAGCGCCGCCTGCCGGGCCGGGCCGACGTCGTGGACGCGAACCACCTCCACCCCGGCCAGGACGCAGGCCGCCACCGCCGCCAGGGTCCCGGGGAGCCGCTCCCCCACGCCGGCCCCGCCGATCTGGCCGATGAAGCTCTTGCGCGACGGGCCCACCAGGAGCGGGCAGCCCAGGTCCCGGAGCCGGGTGAGCCCGGCCAGCAGCGCCACGCTCTGCGCGGCGGTCTTGGCGAACCCGATCCCGGGGTCGATAAGCACCCGCTCGCGCCGCACGCCGGCGCGCTCGGCGCGCGCCAGGGCCTCGCCGAGCTCGGCGGCCACCTCTCCGACCACGTCGAGGTAGACGGCCCGCGAGGCCATGTCGGCCGAGGTGCCGCGGGTGTGCATGATCACCGCCGGCACGCCCCGCGCCGCCACCAGCTCCGCCATCCCCGGCGCGGCAAGCCCGCCGACGTCGTTGACCAGGTCGGCCCCGGCGTCGAGCGCCGCCCGCGCCACCTCGGGCTTGGAGGTGTCGATGGAGACGGGGAGCGGGAAGCCGTGGGCCCGCAGGCGCTCGACCACCGGCAGGACCCGCCGGATCTCCTCACGGACCGGGACCGGCGCCGCACCGGGACGGGTGGACTCGCCCCCGACGTCGACCAGGTCGGCGCCCTCCCCGGCCATGGCCAGCGCCCGCGCCTCGGCCGCGCCCGGGTCGGCGAAGAGGCCGCCGTCGGAGAAGGAGTCGGGCGTGACGTTCAGGACGCCCATGAGGAAGGGGCCAGGCCCTTCGAAGGTCCTGGCCCCGATCCGCATCCGCACCGCAGTCCCCTAGGCCTTGCCGGTGGCGGGCAGCCCTCCACCGACGGCGTCGAGCAGCCCGCGCTTCCCCTTCTCCGGGACGGCTGGCGCCACCGACTTGGGAGGCGGGGCCCGGGTGATGCTGCGGCCGCTCATGAGCACGTCGATGTCCGCGGCGTCGAGGGTCTCGAACTCGATGAGGGCGTCGGCGATGCGGGCCAGCTGCTCCTTGTGGTCGATGAGCACCTGCCGGGCTCGCTGGTACTGCTCGGTCACGATGCGGTGGACCTCGGTGTCGATGTCCTGGGCGGTCTGCTCCGAGTAGCCCTGGGTCGTGGTCATCTCCCGGCCCAGGAACACCTCGCCCTCCTTCCGCCCGAAGGCCAGCGGCCCCATCTTCTCGCTCATGCCCCACTCGCACACCATGGCCCGTGCCAGCTCGGTGGCCCGCTCGATGTCGTTGCCGGCACCGGTGGAGCGCTCGCCGAAGGTGAGCTCCTCCGCCAGCCGGCCGCCCATGAGGATGGCGATCTGGTTGAGGGCGAACTGCTGGTACATGTTGAGCCGGTCCTCGGTGGGGAGCTGCTGGGTGAGCCCCAGGGCCCTGCCCCGGGGGATGATGGTCACCTTGTGCACCGGGTCGGTCCCGGGGAGCACGAAGGCCACCAGCGCGTGGCCGGCCTCGTGGACGGCGGTGTTCCGCTTCTCCTTCTCGGAGATGAACATGGAGCGCCGCTCGGTGCCCATCAGCACCTTGTCCTTGGCGAACTCGAAGTCGTCCAGGGCCACCCGCTCCTTGTTGCGGCGGGCGGCGTAGAGGGCCGCCTCGTTGACCAGGTTCTCGATGTCGGCCCCGGAGAAGCCGGGGGTGCCGCGGGCGATCTGGGTGAGGTCCACCGCGGCCTCGAGCGGCGTCTTCTTGGTGTGGACCTTGAGGATCCCCAACCGGCCGTTGAGATCGGGGCGCGGGACGGTGATGCGCCGATCGAAGCGGCCGGGGCGCAGGAGCGCCGGGTCGAGAACGTCGGGCCGGTTGGTGGCGGCGATGAGGATCACGCCCTCGTTGGACTCGAAGCCGTCCATCTCCACCAGCAGCTGGTTCAGCGTCTGCTCGCGCTCGTCGTGCCCGCCGCCCAGACCGGCGCCGCGGTGGCGGCCGACGGCATCGATCTCGTCGATGAAGATGATGCAGGGAGCGTTCTTCTTCCCTTGCTCGAACAGGTCGCGGACGCGGGAGGCGCCCACGCCCACGAACATCTCCACGAAGTCCGAGCCGGAGATGGAGAAGAAGGGCACCCCGGCCTCGCCGGCCACGGCCCGGGCCAGCAGCGTCTTGCCAGTGCCCGGGGGGCCCATGAGCAGCACGCCCTTGGGGATGCGGCCGCCCAGCCGGGTGAACTTCTTCGGGTCCTTGAGGAAGGAGATGATCTCCTCGAGCTCGTCCTTGGACTCGTCGATGCCGGCCACGTCGGAGAAGGTCACCTTGTTGTGGTGCTCGGTCATGAGCTTGGCGCGCGACTTGCCGAAGCTCATGGCCTTGCCGCCACCCGACTGCAGCTGGCGCATGAAGAAGAAGATGAGGAGGAAGACGAAGACGAGCGGCAGGTACTGGAGCAGCACCGCCACCCAGAGCGAGTTCTGCTCCGGCTTCTGGTAGGTGACCACCACGCCCTTGTCGATGAGCTTCTGGGCCAGGGTGCCGGAGACGTCGACCGGCCCGGTGGTCTGGAAAGGGGTCCGCTTCTCGTCCTTCAGCTCGCCGCTGTAGTCGAGGTCCTTGACGGTGACGCTGGCGACCTTCCCCTGCTCGACAAGCTGGGTGAACTCGGTCCAATTCGGCCGGTAGACCTGGCGCCCGTTGTGCTCGAAGAACTGCCACAGCGCCACGAACATCACGATGAGGAAGATCCACAGCAGCGCGGTCTTGTAGGACTGTCGCAAGGCGGGCGTTCCCTTCCGTCTGGTCTCCGGGCCGAGAACCGCCGGCCCGCCGCGGGTGTTCCGTCCCTGTCCTGCCGGACGGGCGCACGGCCGCAGCTTTCCCAGCTTATAGCAGCCTTGCACCCCCTTTGCAGTGCGGCCGACCGCCCGGCTATCCGGGCTCGACCCGGACCTCGAGTCCCCCGGCCGTCGTACCCACCTCCCGGGACCTGACGCCCAGCTCCGGCAGCGCCAGCACCGTGGCGCCGGAGGCCACCACCAGCACCGAATCCCGCCGCTCCCGCGGCACCTTCCGGTCGATCATCCAGGCCTTGAGCTTCTTGCCGCCCCCGCCTTCCGGGTGAATACGATCGCCCGGCAAGCGGGTGCGCAGATCGAGCGGCCAGGGCACCAGCGCCGGATCGCGGGCCGTCACCAGGAGCACGCCCGGCCGCCCTGGCAGCGGGTAGCGCCCGGGTCCCGGCAGGGCCACCGCCCAGGGGGAGGGAGCAGGCGGCCGCCCGGCGGAACCCGGACCTAGCTCCAGCTGGCCGTAGCGGCCGCGGGCCTCGACGCCGCCCGGCAAGGACAGGCGCCAGGGCGCCGCCCGCGGCAGGCGGGCCAGCACCTCCTCGACGTGGTCTGCCGAGAGCTCGGCCCCCGCTGCCGCTGCGCGGCGCCAGAGCAGCCGCACCACCCGGCGGCGCACCGCCTCCGGCTCCGCCAGAAGCCGCGCCCGCGCCACGCCCGCGCCGGGCGCGCAGGCCTTGGCCAGCGCCACCAGCGCGCGCTCGTCCTCCCGCAGGAGGTCGGCCGCCCGCGAGAGCGACCGCTCGGCGGCAGGCGCGAGCCGGGCCAGGACGGGCGAGAGCTCGTGCCGGATCCGGTTCCGCGCGTAGCGCGGCGAGGTGTTGGTGGGGTCCTCGCGAAAGGGGAGGCCGAGGTCGCGCAGGTAGGCGAGCACCTCGGCGCGCGAGCGGTCGATGAGGGGGCGGACGACCGGCCCACGCCGTGGGGGGATGCCGGACAGCCCGCGCGTCCCCGCCCCGCGCAGGAGGCGGAGGAGGACCGTCTCGGCCTGGTCGGTGCGGGTGTGGCCGGTGGCGATCCGCGTCGCGCCCACCCGCTCCGCCTCGTCCTGGAGCGCCCGGTAGCGCACCGCCCGGGCCTGCGCCTGGACGTTGCCCGGCCCGACCGTCACCCGCACGGTCGCGAAGGGCACCCGAAGCTGCCGGCAGGTCTCGGCGGCGGCGCGGGCGTCCTCGGCCGAGCCCGGCCTGAGGCCGTGATCGACGTGGAGCGCGGACAGGCCGGCCAGGGCGCCTAGGTCGCGCAGCGCCGCCAGCGCCGCCACCAAGGCGGTGGAGTCGGGCCCGGCGGAGAGCGCCACCAGGGCGCGGTCGTCCTCCGCCAGCAGCGCGCGGTGCCGGCAGCTGGCGCGGACGGCCTCGACGAACGGGTGGAGGTCTCGCTTGCGCACGGACGAGCGGCGCTTGGGGCCGCCCGCTATACTAGCGTCCGAGGCGTGCCAGCCGGATAGGCAGCCGGGAATCGGGAGCGGGCGCCAGGGGTTCCAGGGGGCGAGGAGAGCGGGAACGGCACGAGGATCCCGCCGCAACTACTGGATTTAACAACTGAATAGCCGTCGGTCGCCGGGGGTTTGCACAGGGGTGAGCGACCGGCCGAGGCGCTGGGCCTAGGGGTCCCCCCCCTCCCCCTCTGGGCCCACGGAGAGCCGGCAGAGATGCCGGCTCTCCTCTTTTTTCTCGGACTTCGATGCTCGGGCGCTGGCCCATCCACCGAGCGTGAGCACCCCGAGCGGAGGGAAGGCTTCTTGACCCAGGGGGCCTGCCAGCGTACAAACCCGTCGTCTCTCCTACACCACGGAGCTGCGATGCCAGGCACCGACAAGCGCAAGCAGTCCCTGTACTTCCCCGAGGACATGCTGAACGAGATCCAGGCCGAGGCAAACAGGCAGGACAGGTCGCTCTCCTGGATTGTGCAGCAGGCGTGGCGCATCGCCCGGGGCGAGATCATGCGTTTCCCGAGCGTGAACGACGTGCTCTCCGGTGTGGCCCGCGAGGATGAGCGGGAGGAGAAGGGCTCCTAGCCGCCGCGCCTGCCATCCGAGTTGCATTCGCGCCTGCACCGGGTCGCCCCGGGCAGGCGCGTGTCGTTTTGACGACCCCCGGTGCGGGGGGTACGCTCTGCCGGTAAACTCCCCGACCCGATGGCCAAGACCCCACCGCCCCTCCCCGTCGATCCGACCGCCGAGCCCTCGCTCGAGGACAGCTTCTACGAGGTTCCCGCCGAGCTGCAGGAGACCCAGGCCGCACCCCCCGAGGAGCGTCGACCGCAGGAGCCCGCCGACGAGGAGGTCCCGCGGCCGCGGCCGCGGCGCGGCTTCCCGGTGACCAAGGTGGCCATCGCCGCGGCGGCGGTGGCCTGCGTCGGCGCGGTCATCTTCGCCTTCCGGGCCCAGGAGCGCCGCCGCGCGGTCCGCGAGGGGATCTCCCGCGCCGAGCAGATCATGCAGCTCGACACCGCCGACGCCTACCGGCGGGCGGCCGACCTGCTCGCCCCGCACGCCCAGCTCGATCCGCTCGAGGCCGGCAGCGCCCGCGCCTTCGCGCTGGCCATGCTGGCGGCGGACTACCGGGACGCCCGTGCGGAGGCGGAGGCCAACGCGCTGCTGGTCCTCCCCGGGCGCGAGAAGGAGCTTCCCCGGTACGCGGCGCTGGCTTTCGCGGCGCTGGCCCTGGGGAAGAACGTGCTCGGGGACGCGACCTCGGCCCTGTCCGGCGCCGCCGGCTCGCCCTGGGCCGAGGCGCTCCAGGCCCGCATCGCCCTGAGGGCCGGGACCCTGGAGGCAGCGGTGGAGCCGGCCACCTCGGCCGCCGCGGTGGCGGGCTTCGTGCCCGGCCTGGCGGTCCACGGCGACGTGGCCCGCCGCTCCCGCCACGATCCCCGCACCGCCCGCGCCGCGTACGAGGCGGCGCTGGCGGCCTCCCCGGACCATCCGCGCGCCGCCTACGGCCTGGCCAAGCTGGCCCTGGCCGGGCAGGCCCCCGAGCCCGAGGCCCGCGAGGCCCTGTCGCGCTTGATCTCCGGCGGCGACGCCACCCCCGCCCCCGAGCGCGCGCGCGCCGCGCTCCACCTGGCCGCCCTGCGGCTGCGAGCCGGCGACCCGCTGGAGGAGGTCCGCAAGGACGCCGCTCCCGCGATCCCGGACAAGGCCCTCGACTGGCTCATGGGAGCGGCCCGTGCCGAAGCCGCCAATCGCGGGCCTTACCGCGCGGTGGCCGGCGCGCCGGCCCCCCTGGAGAGCGCCAGCGACGACGATCCCCCCGACCTCCGCGCCCTGCCGCCCGAGCCACCTCCGCCGCCGCCGCCCCCGGCCGCCGAGCCCCGCCCGCAGCCGAAGGCCAAGGTCACCGTGCACGCCGGCAAGGCCACGGCCAAGCCGACCAAGGCCGCCAAGGGCGCCGCCGCGAAGCCGGCGTCGTCCAAGGCGTCGGCCAAGGCCGCCAAGGCGAAGAAGGCGGCTGCCAAGAAGAAGCAGCCCCAGGCGCAGTGAAGGCCCGGCCCACGCCATCGCACGCGGTCGTCCCCGGCGCGCCCTGAGCGGGCTCGCCGCTGCTCGCTTGGGCGGCGGTTGCCCGTCCGAGAGGCAGGGCGCTGCCTCCTCTCCGTGCAGGCCTGCCCGGGGCCGGTGCAAAGCGCCTGGTTTCTGGGCTGCGGGTGCCCGGCACACGGGCTGCAGGGCCGCCCCCGGATCGGTCGCACACCCGTGGAGGGACGCACCTTGCGAAAGCTCCTCATCGCCCTGGCCGTCGCCGCCCCCGCCGTGGGCCTCGCGGCCGACGGCACCAGCGCCGGCGACACCGCGCTCGTCCTGCTGAGCGCCGGGCTGGTCATGCTCATGACGCCGGGGCTGGCCTTCTTCTACGGCGGCCTGGTGCGCTCCAAGAACGTGGTTCACACCATGAACCTCTCCATCGCGGTCATGGGCGTGGCCGGCGTCCTGTGGGCCCTCTGCACCTACAGCCTGTCCTTCGCGCCGGGCGGCCCGCTCGACGCGCTGGTGGGCGGGCTCGCCTTCGCCGGCCTGCGCGGCGTGGGCGACGCCCCCGAGCCGACCCTGGCGGCGACCATCCCGCACAGCGCGTTCATGCTCTTCCAGTGCATGTTCGCGGTGATCACCCCGGCGCTCATCTCCGGCGCGCTGGTCGAGCGCGTGCGGCTCAGGGCCTACCTGCTCTTCGTGGCCCTCTGGTGCGTGGTGGTCTATGCCCCGGTGGCCCACTGGGTGTGGTCGCCGGGCGGCTGGCTGCGGAACCTGGGCGTCCTCGACTTCGCCGGTGGCACGGTGGTGCACATCAACGCCGCGGCCGCGGCGCTGGTGGGCGCCATGCTGCTCGGCAAGCGGCGCGGCCTGCGCGCCCCCACGGTGCTGCCGCACAACGTCCCATTCGCCATCCTGGGCATGGGCCTGCTCTGGTTCGGCTGGCTCGGCTTCAACGGCGGCAGCGCCCTCTCCGCCGGCGGCCTGGCCGGCTCCGCCTTCGTGAACACCTTCCTCGCCCCGGCGGCGGCGGCCCTCGCCTGGGGGCTCATCGAGCTGGCGCTGCACGACAAGATGTCCGGCGTGGGCCTGGCCTCGGGCGCGGTGGCGGGCATGGTGGCCATCACCCCGGCGGCCGGCTTCGTCACTCCCATGGCCAGCCTGGTCATCGGCGCGCTGGCCGCCGGCGCCTCCTTCACCGCCGTCCGGCTGCGCCCGCGGCTGGGCCTGGACGACGCGCTGGACGTGTTCGCGGTGCACGGCGTGGCCGCAACCCTGGGCGCGCTCCTCACCGGCGCCTTGGCCTCCACCCGGATCAACCCGGGCGGCGCCGACGGGAGCCTGCTGCTCGTGGGGAAGCAGGCGGTGGGGGTCCTGGCCACCATGCTCTTCTCCGGCGGGGTCTCCTTCGTGCTCTTCAAGGCGGTGAACGCCCTGACCCCGCTGCGGGCCGACGAGCAGGACGAGTGGGCCGGCCTCGACGAGGCCGAGACCGGCGAGCGCGGCTACATCACCGCCGACGTCGACTCCGCCCCGGGTGCGGGCTCGACCTTCGGAGGGCACCGGCCCTCGGCGGGCGCGACCGCGGCCGGCAGCCACACCGCCGGCTGACCCGCGCCCCCTCGCCGCGCTCCCCTCGGGGCGGCGCCGGCGGCCGGACCCGCGCTTGCCTGCCCCGGGCGCAGCCCGCTGCATGATGCGGCGGCAGGCGCGCCGGGAGCGAAGAAAGATCCGGAAGGAATCAACGCCCTCCGCGGCGGCACGCGCGCTGCACAGCGCGCCTGCGCAGCTTCAACCGCTTCCTCCGGAGGGACCAAACCATGAAGAGGGCTCTCGAGGCGACCGCCCTGATCGCGCTCCTCGCCGTCGCCAGAAGTGCGCAGGCCACGCCGTCCACCGTCGTCTGGACGCCGGCCACGACCTACACACAGCCCTTCCTCGTTCCCCACCTGGACTTCGATACCTACTTCGCCGAGCAGAACGCGCTGCAGATCGACAACGGCATCTTGATCGGGGTGCTGCCCTTCGAGAAGCTCCAGGGCGAGATCGGCGCCGACCTCTTCTACCCGGGCGGCACCGCCAACTACCTCCAGCTGAACGGCAAGCTGACGCTGCCCGAGGGTGCGTTCGGCGCCTGGTCGCCGGGCGTCTCCGCCGGCATCCAGAGCGCCGGGTTCAAGAAGGACGTCTCCGACTACCACCTCCTCCATGCTGACATCGGGAAGACCTTCGACAAGATCGGCACCTTCACCGTGGGTGGCTACTATGGTGCCGGCTCGAAGCTGCTGTGGACCGGCTCGGACGGCAAGGTGAACCGGGCCGGGTTCGAGGGCAGCTACGTGAGCCCGGACATCACCGTCAACCTGACCGGGCTGAACAAGCTGAACCTCATGGCCGACATCGCCACCGGAAGGAACTGGTACGGGGCCATCTCTGCGGGCCTCGAGGCCTACTTCACCCCGGCCATCGGCGTCATCGCCGGCCCGGTCTTCTTCCAGGATACCGATCTCTACAAGGCCATGCCCCACGTCACCGGCGACCACGGCGCCACTTGGATGTGGACCATGCAGCTCGACGTGGACTTCGACCTCAGGCCAGCCAAGCCCGCCGAGGCACCGAAGAGCTAGTCGCGGCGGTACCCTAGGAGACCATCAGATCGAGCACGGTGTCGAAGACGAACAGCTCCACCCGCTCGCGGTCGTCCGGGGGCATCCCGCAGAACTGGAAGGAGACCCTGACGTTGCCCTGCTGCGGCTTCACGTCCGCCACCCGCACCTTGCCGGAGAGGGCCTCGCCCCCCGGCAGGCGGAGGGTGAAGCCGAACTCGTCGCCGGCCGGCGGCGCCTTGGCCAGCAGGCAGGCGAAGCCGCCGCTGCTCACGTCGATGGTGATGGCCCGGGCGTTGGAGGTGACCAGGTCCAGGTCCACCTGGAGGGCGCGGGCCACCCGCAGCGACTGGCGCGGCGTCTCGCCCGGCTTCACGGTGAGTCGCTGAGCGCCCAGGAGGGCGCGGGCCAGCTCGTCGCGGGCCTCGCGGTACTCGACGGCCTCCGCGGCGGAGAGCTTGCCCGCGCGCCCCCGCTCGTGCAGCGAGCGGAAACCCTTCAACCACTGCGCCAGCGTCGTGGCTGCCGGCATGGGATCACCCCTGCAGCGCCCTCTTCAGCTCCGGCGCTGGCTTGAAGCCGACCGTCTTTGTCGGAGCGATCTGGATCTCTGCGCCGGTCTTGGGGTTCCGCCCCACCCGTCCCGCCCGGCGCTTGACCACGAAGGTCCCGAACCCCGGCATCGAGAAGCGCTTGTCCTTGCGGATGCTCTTGGCCAGGTGGTCGAAGACCGTGTCCAGCAGCATCGCCACCTGCCGCTTGGAAAGCTCGCCGTGGGCCGCCTGCACCTTCTCGATCAAGTCCGCCTTGGTCATGGAGGCCCGTTCCCCTCTGCGATTTGCGGCGAACCTAGCGCCGCGCGCCCGGGGCCGTCAAGCGACACCGTTCGCGCAAAATGCGCGCTCACCGTGCGCCGAGGCCCAGCAGCGCCCGCGCCCGGTCCGGACGCGCCGGCTCGCGCCCCTCCCGCGCGGCCAGCTCCACTGCCCGTGACACGAGCTGGTCCGAGCCGGAGGCCAGTACCCCGCGGGCGATATACAGGTTGTCCTCCAGCCCCACCCGCACGTGCCCGCCCATCGATAGCGCCAGCTGGGCCATGGGGAGCTGGTGGCGCCCCACCCCCGCCACCGACCAGCGGCCCGGGGCGTCCAGCCCCTCCACGAGGAACCGCAGGTTGCGCTCGCTGGCCGCCATGCCCCCCGGGACCCCCAGCACGAACTGCACGTGGTGCCTCTGGCCCAGGTGCCCTTCGGCCACCAGCCACCGCAGCGTATCGAGCATTCCCGCATCGTAGACCTCGCACTCCGGCAGGATGCCCCGCTCGCGCAGGCGGCGCGCCACCCGCACGATGTCCGGCCGCGAGTTCACGAACACCCCGTCGCCGAAGTTCATGGTGCCGAGGTTCAGCGTGCCCATCTCCGCGCCGTCCACCAGGGACCCGAGGCGCTCCTCCAGCGGCATTCCCACCGCGCCACCGGTGGAGCACTGCACCACCACCTCGCTCCCCGCCTGGCGGATGCGATCGATGATCTCCCGGAAATGGGCGGCCTCCTGGGAGGGGCGGCCGTCGGGCCATCGGGCGTGGAGGTGCACCACCGCGGCGCCGGCCCGGCCCGCCGCCACCGCCGCGGCGGCGATCTCGGCCGGGGTATAGGGGACGGCCCGGTTCTGGGCGCGCGTCACCTCGGCACCCACCACCGCGGCGGTGATCACCACCGGCTCGCCCACGCTCCTCCTCCTAGCGCCCCGGCCGCTGCTTCTCCCGGGGGACCACGCAGGTCCCCGCCGCCCGGCACACCACCACCGGCGGCGCCAGCACCTCGGCGGCCGAGTCGCCGAGATCGGGCCGGGCGGCGATCACCTTGCGCGCCTCGAAGCGCATGCCGCGCGAGGTGTTCCCTACCCGCAACAGCTCGGCCTCCACCTCCAGGTAGTCCCCGGCGCGGCTGGGGGCCAGGAGCTCCACTGCCTCGTAGGCGCGCAGCAGCCCCTCGTCGCCGTCGTGGCGGATGAGGAGCTCGGTGGCGGCATCGCCGAAGAGCGCCAGGATCCGGGCGCCGTCGACCAGGCTGCCGCCGTAGTGGGCGTCGGCCTGGGAGAGGCGCAGCCGCAGGGTCACCTTGTCGCCTACCGGCATCACCGCGCCTCCTTCCCCATCCGGCTCAGCACCGCGCCCACCAGGTAGTTGGCCACCTCGGAGGGCCGGGTGCCGGGACCGAAGCCGGCGTCGTAGCCCAAGGCCTGCGCCAGCCGGTGGTCGATGCGCGGCCCGCCCAGCACCGCCGTGACCCGGTCCCGGTAGCCGAGCCGCGTCAGCTCCTCCAGGAGCTGGCGGGCGTTGTCCTTGTGCACGTCGCGCTGGGTGACCACCTGCGAGACCAGGACCGCGTCGGCGTGCCGCTCCACGCACTGGCGGGCCAGGGCGGCGTTCTCCACCTGGGCCCCCAGGTTCACCGCCTCGAAGCAGGCGTAGCGCTCGAGCCCATAGTCGCCGGCGAACCCCTTCATGTTCATGATTGCGTCGATGCCCACCGCATGGGCGTCCGAGCCGGTGCAGGCTCCCAGCACCACGATGCGGCGCCCCACCTCGCGCAGCGCGAAATCGTTCAGCTCGTCGAAGGTGCGGCGGCGAACCACCACCTCCGGCACCTGGATGCGGGCGTAGTCCACCGCCACCGAGGTGCGGCCGTACACCACGAAGAAGGTGAAGCGGTCCGAGGCCGGCTCCATGGCCGCCACGTGCACCTCCTCCATCCCCATCCGCCGAGCCACCTCGGCGGCGGCCTCACGGGCCCGCTCGCCACGCGGCACGGGCAGCACGAAGGAGAGCTGCACCACCCCGTCGTCTCGCCGGTCGCCGTACGGGCGCACCAGCTGCCCAGGCTCCCACTCGTGCGGCGTCATGCCTGCCCTCCCACCCGCGCGCCGCTGGCCAGCGCCCGGTAGGTCTCGACCACCTCCGGCGGGGCCGGCGAGCGGGCGGTGAGGAAGACCTGGTACTGCACCCCGCCGTCGCAGGCCGCCCAAGCCCAGACGTGCCAGCCGTTCTGGTCCCCCTCCAGTAGGAGCGCGCGCACGCCGCCCAGGCGGGTCGGGTGCTGGCGGACGCGCTCCATCCCCCCGCCCCGCTTCAGGACCTCGGCCGCGTCGGCCAAGCAGGCCCCCTCGCCGGCCAGGGGCGCGTCGGGCGTGGAGACCTCGAGGCGAGCGGTGCCGTCGGGGCGCTGGAGCGTGAGATGCCGGGGGCTTCCCGACCGCACCCACTCGGCGGGCGCCTCGAAGCGGAGCTGGCCCACCGCGTAGAGCAGCCATCCCTCGCGCCCCGCGGGCACGCCCTCCGGGGCCGGCGAGAGCGCCTCCCGGACGCCGGCGCAGCCGGTGAGCAGCAGCGCCCCGAGGAGCGCCCACCGCCCGGCCGCGGCGCGCCTCACGCGCCCTCCATGATCTCGAGGAAGGGGTTGAAGTAGCCCGGCGCGCGCGCCACCACGCCGCCCCGCCCCTTGCCTCCGTCCTCGGCCCGCGCCACGTCGCCGAAGCGCGCCTTGCCGATGGACCTGGGCAGGCCGTCCCGGGCCACCTCCTCGAGGAGCTCCCCGGCACGGGAGAGCGTCTCCTGCGCCCGCCTCTCCACCATTCCGCCGGGCTTGAGCACGATCTCGCCGCCCATCGACCGCCAGGCCCGGTACACGTAGTCCGCGCTCTTCAGGGCCACGTACCGATCCATGAGGAAGGGGTTGTGCATGGCCTCGGTCATCATGCCCAACAGCTGGATGCCCTGGCCGGTGACCCAGGAGACCACGTCGGCCATGACGTCGTAGGCGTGGCTGAAGAAGATGTCGCCCTGCTTGTGCTTGGTGGGCGGCATGTACTTGATGGGCGAGGCGGGGAACAGGGTCCGCACCAACAGCGCCTGGGCCAGCTCCCGGGCCACGGTGTCCTCGCGGGCAGGATCGATCTCGAAGCTGTGGCCCAGGCCGATGAGGCGGTCGGGGAGCCCGGCCCGGCGGGCGAAGCTCTGGTTCACGAACTGGCTGGCGATGACGGTATGGGCGGCCTCGTCGGCGTCGGCGGTGGTGATGTAGTTGTCCTCGCCGGTGTTGATGACGATCCCGGCCAGCGCGCAGATGCGCCGGGAGAAGTACTGGTCGCAGAGCGTGCGCCACATGTTGATGTCGCGGAAGAGGATGCCGTACATGGCGTCGTTGAGGAGCATGTCCAGCCGCTCCCACGCCGCCGCGAAGGCGATCTCCGGCATGCACAGGCCGGAGGAGTAGTTGGTGAGGTGGAGGTAGCGGCGCAGGCGGCGCGACTCGTCGTCGAGTGCCTCGCGCATGATGCGGAAGTTCTCCTGGGTGGCGTAGGTCCCGCCGTAGCCCTCGGTGGTGGCACCGTGCGGAACGTAGTCGAGCAGCGACTGGGCGGTGGAGCGGATCACCGCGATCACGTCGGCGCCGGCCTGGGCCGCGGCCCGGGCCTGCTCCACGTCGTCGTGGATGTTGCCGGTGGCCACGATGAGGTAGCGGTGGGGGCGGGGGCCCACCCCCAGCTCGGCCTTGAGCGCCTCGCGGCGCCGCACCCGGGCCCCGAGCTCGTCCACCGCCGCCTGCGCCTCGCGGCGCATCTCGGCCAGCATGGCCCGCTCCTCGTCGGCCGGGAGCGGCTCGGGGCGCGCCGGCAGGGCGCCGATCCTCTCCACCACGCCCAGCGGATCGCTGGCGCCGCGGCGCAGCGCGTAGCCCATCCAGTAGGCGGCGCCGCGGCCGAGGAGCCCTCGCTCCTGGAGCGCGTCCACCGCCAGGTTGACCAGGGGCACGCCGCGCGGCCCGGCGTCGTGGAGGCCGAAGAGGCGGAGCACGGTCCGCTCGATGGAGACGGTGGTGCTGCGGCGGACCACCTCCAGCACCGGGGCGGTGACCTGATCGGCCAGGGCCCGGCAGCGCTCGACCTGCGCCGGGTCGAGGTGGAGGTCGGGGACCTGGCGCCCGTCGTCGAGGATCATCCGATCATGGATTAGGCCCGCCGGCCGACCGAGGCAAGGGGGAACGGCGCTATCGCCGCGCGCCGGCGCAACCCGCCAGGTCGCAGGCCACGACCCGCACGCGGGCCAGCTCCCCTCGCCGCTCGCCGGTGCAGGCCCACCGCACCGGCGCGAACTCGGCCGAGGTGCCGCGCGCCTCGCCACCCACCACCCGCTCCACCACCACCTCCAAGGTCCTCCCCACCTGCGCCGCCAGGAACCCCCGCCAGCGCTCCGCCGAGAGCGCGCGCAGCTCCGCCGCCCGGCGCCGCACCACCGCCGCCGGCACCGCGCCGGCCAGGGCGGCGGCGGGCGTGCCCGGCCGTGGCGAGAAGGGGAAGACGTGGAGGTAGGCGAAGGGGAGCGCCGCGACCATCGCCACCGTCTCGCGGTGGTCCTCCTCCTCCTCGCCCGGGAAGCCGACCAGGACGTCGGTGCCCAGGCAGGCGCCGGGGAGGCGTGCCGCGGCTGCCCGCACCGCCCGCGCCAGCTCCCCGGGGTCGCCGTGCCGGCCCATGGCGCCGAGGACGCGCCGCGAGCCGGACTGCAGCGGCAGGTGGAGGTGGGGGCAGAGCGTGCGCCGCACCCGCCGGTCGTCGAGCAGCTCCAGTGGCAGCTCGCCGGGCTCGAGCGAGGAGAGCCGGATCCGTCCCCCCTCCCCCTCCGCCGCCCGCCGGACCAGCTCGGCCAGGCTCCGCGCCGGCGAGAGCTCGCGCCCGTAGGCGCCCAGCCGCACGCCGGCCAGCACCACCTCGGGGTGGCGCGCCCGCAGCGCGCCGATGCGCTCCAGCGCCGCCTCGAAGGGCATGGAGCGGGAGGGTCCGCGGGCGAGCGGCACCGGGCAGTAGCCGCAGCGCCGGTCGCAACCATCCTGCACCTTCACCACCGGCCGGGCGTCCCGGATCCGCGCCCCGGCGCCCAGGTCCCAGACCGGCCCCGTCGCCCCCGCCTCGGCCTCCGGCGCACCTCCGGCCAGGCGGGAGAGCACCTCCGGCAGCCCCCCTTGCGAACGCGCCCCCACCACCGCCGCCACCCCGGGCAGCGCCCTGAGCGCCGCCGGGCACCGCTCGGCGTAGCACCCGGCCGCGACGATGCGCGCCCCGGGGTGCTCGCGGGCGGCGCGCCGGACCGCCTGGCGGGAGGCGGAGTCGGCGTCGGCCGTCACCGTGCAGGTGCCCACCACCACCAGTGCAGCCCGCTCGCCCTGGCCCGCCAAGGAGAGCCCGGGCGGGAGCGAGGCCGCCAGCGCGTCCAGGTCGGCGCGGCTCACCCGGCAGCCGAGCCCCACCAGGGCCACCCGGACCCCGGGGCGGTCAGACGATCCGCCCGCCACCCAGCACCTCGTCGCCCCGGTAGAAGACCGCCGCCTGCCCCGGCGCCACGCCGCGCACCGGCGCGTCCAGCTCCACCTCGGCTCGGCCCCCTTCGCGCGGCGCCACCGTGCCCTGCTCGCCGGCGTGGCGGTGGCGCACCCGGACCCGCGCCCGGATCGCGGCAGCGGGCGGTGCTCCCGCCACCCAGCTCACCTCCCGCACCGCGAAGCGGACGGTGCAGGCCTCCGCCGCCGTCCCCACCACGACCCGCGCCGGCCCGGGCTCGATGCGCACCACGTAGCGCGGCTCGGCACCGGCGATGCCCAGCCCGCGACGCTGGCCGACGGTGAAGCGGTGGATCCCCTGGTGCCGTCCCAGCGACGCGCCACCGGTGGAGACCACCTCTCCCGGCCGGACCCGCCCTCCGGCCCGCAGGGCCACGAAGGCGGCGGCGTCGCCGTCCGGCACGAAGCAGATCTCCTGCGAGTCGGGCTTGCCCGCCACCGGGAGCCCGGCCCGCTCGGCCGCGGCGCGCACCTCGGGCTTGGTCAGCTCGCCCAGCGGGAAGAGCACGTCC
>Ga0335071_10003571_pt1 | contig 16338 bp, 16 predicted proteins | sample Lox_Sample_15_FD_206724 | JGI IMG/M metagenome (GOLD analysis project Ga0335071, IMG submission 206724) | Soil microbial communities from Loxahatchee National Wildlife Refuge, Florida, United States - Lox_Sample_1.5 | ecosystem: Environmental > Terrestrial > Soil > Wetlands | place: USA... | reverse complement strand
CCAGGTCGCCCTTGCGCAGCGTCGACGCCGGCACCGGCTCCTCGTGCGAGTTCACGCGCTTGCGGGCGATCGTCTCCTGCCGCAGTCCCCGCAGGGCTGCCGCCTGCGCCTTGCCCCGACCCTCGGCCAGCGCCTCGGCGAAGTTGGCGAAGATCACGGTGAACCACAGCCACAGCGAGACCTGGGCCGTGAACCAGGTCGGCATTGCCCCCGTGGACGGGGCCACCACGTCGCGGAGACAGAGCAGGGTGGTCAGCACGCTACCGACCTCGACCACGAACATCACGGGATTGCGCGCCATCGCCCGCGGGTCGAGCTTGCGCAGGCTGTCGAGGGCCGCCGCCCGCAGGATCGGCCCTTCCCAGGCGGAGACCGCCTTGACGTGGCTGGAGGACGAGGGCCGCGGCTTCTCGGGCTCCGGCGAGCGGACCGTGGCTGCCCCCCCGGCGCTCTGGACGGGGCTCGGGCTCTCCGGGGTGACGGGATGCGAGAGTCGAGTGCTCATGCTCAGAACACCTTTCCGGACTGCGCCAGGAAGTGCTCGACGATCGGGCCGAGGCTCAGGGCCGGGAAGAAGGTCAGGGCGCCGACGATGACGATCACGCCCACCAGCAGCGCCGCGAACAGCGGGCCGTTGGTCGGCAGGGTGCCCGGGCCGGCCGGGGCCGTCTTCTTCCCGGAGAGGACGCCGGCGACGGCCAGCGCCGGGATCATCATCCAGAAGCGGCCGATCAGCATGGTGAGGGCGAGCGCCACGTTGTACCAGGGTGTGTTGGCGTTGAGGCCGGCAAAGGCCGAGCCGTTGTTCCCGGCGGCGCTCGAGAACGCGTAGAGGATCTCCGAGAGTCCGTGCGGGCCGCCGTTGGCGAGCGACGACAGGCCGTAGGGGGCCACGGCCGACCACGCCGCGAAGCACAGGATCACCAGCGGGAAGACCAGCACGTACAGCATCGCCAGCTTGACCTCGCGGGTCTCGATCTTCTTGCCCAGGTACTCGGGGGTGCGGCCGACCATCAGGCCGGCGATGAAGACGGAGAGGACCGCCATCACCAGCATCCCGTAGAGGCCGGCGCCGACGCCGCCGAACACCACCTCGCCCATCTGGATGTTGAAGAGCGGCACCAGGCCGCCGAGGGCGGTGAAGCTGTCGTGCATCGAGTTCACGGCGCCGCAGGAGGCGTCGGTGGTCACGGTCGCATAGAGAGCCGAGTCGGCGACGCCGAAGCGGACCTCCTTTCCCTCCATGTTGCCCAGGCCCGGGGCCACGCCCTGCGCGTTCACGAGCGGACTGCCGCCCGCCTCCGCCCAGTAGGCGACGATGACGCCGACGGCGCAGAGGAGGGCCATGGCGCCGAAGAGCGCCCAACCCTGCCGCTGGTCCTTCGCCATGCGGCCGAAGGTGAAGGTGAGCCCGGCTGGGATCGCGAAGATCAGGAACATCGAGAGGAAGTTGGTCAGCGGGGTCGGGTTCTCGAAGGGGTGCGCGGCGTTGGCGTTGAAGAAGCCGCCGCCGTTCGTGCCGAGCTGCTTGATCGCCTCCTGCGAGGCGACCGGGCCCACGGTGATCGCCTGCCTGCCGCCCTCCAGCGTCGTCGCCTGCGGGTAGGCCGCGAGGTCCTGGGGCATGCCCTGGCTCACGAAGACGACGGCGAACGCGATGCTGAGCGGCAGCAGGAGGTAGACGGTCGAGCGCGTCAGGTCGACCCAGACGTTGCCGATGGTGCCGGCCCGCGTGCCGTCGCCGCGACGGGTGATGCCGCGGGCCAGCGCCATCGCCACTGCGATCCCGGCCGCCGCGGAGATGAAGTTGTGCCAGGCGAGGCCGGCCATCTGGGTGAGGTAGCTCATGGTCGACTCGCCGCTGTAGCCCTGCCAGTTGGTGTTGGTGGTGAAGCTCGCCGCCGTGTTGAAGGCCGAGCTCGCCTCGACCGGACCGAAGCCCTGCGGGTTCCAGGGCAGCAACGGCTGCAGCCGCTGGATGGCGTAGGTCACCAGCATGGTGAGCGCGCTGAAGGCCAGCAGGCCGGCGGTGTACCGCTGCCAGCTCTGCTCATGGCCGTCCACGCCGCCGAGGCGGTAGACGAGCCGCTCCAGCCAGCCGAGCGGCCGCTGCAGGAAGTGAGGCTCCCCCTCGAGCACGCGGTGCATGAAGACGCCGAGCGGCGCCGTCACCGCCACGACGGCGAGGAAGAAGAGGAGGATCTGGACCCAGCCCTCGACGCTCACCAGGCCTCCTCCCTAGAACCGCTCGGGCTTCAGCAGCGCGTACGCCAGGTACGCGAGCAGCAGCACCGAGAGCAGAGTGCCGACGGCATATTCCACGCTCATCTGGGCCTCCCTCAGACCCGTTCACAGGCCCGGACGTAGAGCCAGGACAGGAGGAAGAACAGCAGCGTGACGACGACGAACACGAGGTCGATCATGGAACGTGCTCCGATCGGGTCCTGCCGGCGACCACGACCAGGACTGTAGGGGTTCGTGCGTCAGGGCCGCGACAAGAAGGACGGCGCCGGCGTCAAGATCCCGTCAATCCGGCGCAGAGGTGGCGCTGTCCTCGGCCATCGTGTAGCTTGGCGGCGGCTGCCATGGGGACCCCGCTCGCCGCCGGCCGGCGCTCGACGGACGTGGACCGCCCCACCCGCGCTCGGCACTGGGTGGTCGTGTTCGCGGTGACGCTGGCCCTCATCTCCTACACCGATCGCGTGGTGATCGCGCAAGCGGCGACCGAGATACGGGCCGAGCTGTCGCTCAGCCGCGTGCAGATGGGCTGGGTGTTCTTCGTCTTCTCCTGGGCCTACACCGCCTTCGAGATCCCTGGCGGCTGGATGGGCGACCGCTGGGGCGCACGCATCGTCCTGCTCCGCGTCGTGACCCTGTGGTCCTTCTTCACCGCCGCCACCGGCTGGGTCTGGAACTACCTCTCCCTGCTCGTCTGCCGGTTCCTGTTCGGCGTCGGCGAGGCCGGATGCTTCCCCAACCTGTCCAAGATGCTCAGGAACTGGCTGCCCGGCCACGAGCGGCTGCGGGCGCAGGGCCTGATGTGGTTCGCCGCGCGATGGGGCGGCGCCATCACCCCGTTCCTGGTGGCGCTGCTGCTGCAGCACCTGTCCTGGCGGCGGGCCTTCGAGGGGTTCGGGCTGCTGGGGATCGTCTGGGGCACCTTCTTCCTGTGCTGGTTCCGGGACCGCCCCCGCGATCACCCCTCCGTGAACGCGGCCGAGCTGGCGCAGATCCCCGACGCGCACGTCGCCGCTGGGCAGCGCCACACCCCCTGGGCGGCGATCTTCGCCAACCGCTCGGTTCTGCTGCTGCTGGCCCAGTACTTCCTGCTGAGCTACGGCTGGTGGTTCTACATCCAGTGGCTGCCGACGTACCTCAAGGAAGCCCGCGGCTTCTCGCTGCCCGGCTCCCAGCTCGAGGGCGCGGTGCTGGCGGGGCTGCCGCTGTTCCTGGGCGGCATCGGCTGCTGGCTGAGCGGTCTTCTCGAGCCGCGCCTGGGGCGGCGGCTGGGAACCACGACGGCGCGCCGGGGGCTCGGCGTTCTGTGCCTGGGGGCGGCCGGGCTGCTGATCGTCGTCTCCGTGCGGCTCCGCGACCCGGTGCTGGCCATGATCGCGATGGGCTTCGCCGGGTTCACCAACGACCTCACGGTCCCGGTCTCCTGGGGTGTCTGCATGGACGTCGGCGGGCGGCACACCGGCACGGTCTCCGGCGGCATGAACATGATGGGCGCCGGCGGCGGCGCCGTGGCCGGCCCCGCCGTCGCCTACCTGCTGCGCGTCTCCGGCGACAACTGGAACCTGCCGCTCTACGTCGCGGCGGCCGCCTACTTCGGGGCCGCGGCCTGCTGGCTCGGCATCGACCCGGTCACGCCCGTGGTCCGCGAGGGCGAGGATCGCTAGCGGCTCTTGCGCTCCGCCACCACCGTGACCTGCATGTCGTGGGCCAGGGCGACCACGCGCATCGTGGTGTGCCGCCTGTTGAGCAACGGCAGCCATCGCGCCGGCGGCCGGGGCAGGAAGATCTGGGTCACCGCGTTGGCCCGGGCGAAGTCCACCACCGCCCGTGCGGCATCGCTCGCCTCCAGGATGCGGGTGTCGATGTGCAGGCGGCGCGCGAAGTCCAGGTGCTCGGCCACCCTGGCGCCCGGCTGGCCCGCCTCCCCGGCCGAGGCTCGCACCACCGTGACCGCGAAGCAATCGCCCCTCAGGTAGTCGGCCACCCGCCGGCCGCGCCGGATCAGCGCCGTGGTCGTGGGCGACTCGGAGACGTGGATGAGGATGCGCTCGCGCGGCTCGCCGGGCGCGGCGCCGACGACCCCCGCGGAGCCTGCCGCGCTGCCGTCGGCGTGGCGAACGTCGACCTCGTGGGCGGTCTGCCGCAGCGCCAGCTCGCGCAGCGCGGCCAGGGTCGGCTCCTTGAAGAAGCTCTCCAGGGCGCGGGCGACCTTCTCCGGCGGGTACACCACCCCGCGCAGCAGTCGGTTCAGCAGGGCCCGCGGCGGCAGGTCGATGAGGACGACCTCGTCAGCCTCCTGCACCACCCAGTCCGGGATCGTCTCCCGGACCTTGACCCCGGTGATCTCCTGCAGCCGGTCGTTGAGGCTCTCCAGGTGCTGGACGTTCATGGTGGTGAGCACGTCGATGCCCGCGTCGCGCAGCACCCCCACGTCCTCCCAGCGCTTCGCCCGCGCCGAGCCGGGCACGTTCGTGTGCGGGAACTCGTCGACGGCGCAGATCTCGGGCCGCCGGCGCAGGATGGCGTCCGTGTCCATCTCCTCGAACGCGTGTCCGCGGTACTCGAGCCTTCGCCGTGACACCACCTCCAGGCCCTCGACCTTGGCGATGGTGTCCTGCCGCCCGTGGGGCTCGAAGTACCCGACCACCACGTCGTGGCCCGCCTCCTGCAGGTGATGCGCCTCCTCCAGCATGCGGAAGGTCTTGCCCACGCCGGCCGCGTAGCCCAGGATGATCTTGAGCCGGCCCCGCCGCGGCGCCGCCTGGTCGCTCATGGCCGGGGGAAGACCCGCACGTCGATGCCCTCCGCTTGGAGGATGAGCCGTTCCACCAGGCTCAGCCGCAGGCGCGACCGGAGGCCCCGCTCCTGCGTGTGTCCGACGAAGATCTGGGTGATGCCGTGCTGCCGCGCGAAGTCCAGGATCGCCCGGACCGGGTCCAGGCCTTCCAGGATCTCCACCCGGGCGCCCACCTCGCGGGCGAGGGCGAGGTTCTGCTCCAGCACCGCCGCGTCCCCGGCGGAGAGCCCCAGCTGGCGGGAGTGGACCACGAACAGCTCGCCGTGGAAGCGGTCGGCCTGGCGGCGGCCGCGCCGGATCATCACCTGGGCGCTGGAGCGCGGGGTGATGCAGACCAGGATCCGCTCGCGGGTGCCGTACAACTGCTGGATCCCCGCCCGGTGCAGGTAATCCTCGAGCTGCTGGTCGACCACCTCGGCGGCCAGCAGCAGGGCCAGCTCGCGCAGCTCCGAGAGCTGGCGCTCGAGGCGGGCCACCTCCCCCGGTGGGGCAGAGGCGCCGGCGAGCTGGTTCACCGGGTACTCGGGCGGGGCGTCGACCAGCTCGATCTCGTCGGCGGTGCGCAGGAACGACTCGGGGACGGAGTCGCGCACCTTTCGGCCGATGATCGCCTCCACCTGCGCCTGCCTCTCCGCGACGAACTGCAGGTTCACCGAGGTGATGACCGAGATCCCGGCCGCGAGGATGTCCTCGACGTCCTGCCAGCGCTCCGGGTTCTGCGATCCGGGCGGGTTGTGGTAGGCGAGGCCGTCGACCAGGACCACCTCGGGCCGCCTGTGCAGCACCGCGGGCACGTCGATCGCGGTCCCGCCATCCGCAGTCCGTGGCCGGATGATCTCGAACTGCCGCAGCAGCTCCTCGACCTCCGGCGCGTCCGAGGCCTGGGTGGCCGCCACCACCACGTCCTGTCCGCGCTGCTTGCGCCTGCGACCCTCGTCGAACATGCGGGCCGACTTGCCGACCCCGGAGGCGTAGCCGAGGAACACCTTCAACCTGCCGCGCGACTGCAGGCGCTCCTCCGCCTGGATGCGCCTCAGGAACTCCTCCGGACTCGGTCGGCGGTCCTCGACGCGTTCGCTGGCCATGGCCCTGGCGGCTCGGCGCCAGGCAGCGATTCTGTCACGCCGACAGGGGCCGCCTGGCCGCCTCTGCGCCCGACGCGCCGAACTTGACGGGATATTGATACCCTGCTGTCTACCGTCGGCGGACGCCGGCCGCTGCCGGCGCCCGCGACCGGTGCTGAGATGAGCGACACACGTCCCGACCCTGATGCGCTGCTCCGCCGCGTCCAGCGGGATCGGGCACGCAGTGGACGGGGCCGGCTGAAGGTCTTCTTCGGCGCGGCGCCCGGCGTCGGTAAGACCTACGCCATGCTGGAGGCGGCGCGCGCCGCCAGCGGCGCCGGGACCGACGTCGCCATCGGCTGGCTGGAGACCCACGGCCGGCAGGAGACCGCGGCGCTCGCCGAGGGCATCGGCCGCATCCCGCCGGCGGAGACCGAGTACCGCGGCGTGCGCCTGCGCGAGTTCGACCTCGACCGAGCACTCGCGCGCCGCCCGGCCCTGCTTCTGCTCGACGAGCTGGCCCACACCAACGCGCCCGGCTCGCGCCACCCCAAGCGCTGGCAGGACGTGGAGGAGATCCTCGAGTCGGGTATCGACGTCTGGACCACCCTCAACGTCCAGCACCTGGAGAGTGTCAACGACCTGGTGCAGCGGATCACCGGGGTGCTGGTCCGCGAGACGCTTCCCGACCACCTGCTGGACGCGGCCGACGAGGTCGAGTTCATCGACCTGCCGCCCGACGACCTGCTGCGCCGGCTGGCAGCCGGCAAGGTGTACGTCCCGGACCAGGCCGCCCAGGCGGTGCAGCGCTTCTTCCGCAAGGGGAACCTCACCGCGCTGCGCGAGCTGGCGCTGCGGCGCACCGCCGACCACGTCGACGCCGCCGTCCGCGACTACCGCATCGACCACGCCATCGAGACCACCTGGCCGGTGACCGAGCGGCTGCTGGCCTGCATCCGGCCCAACCCGGAGAGCCACCGCCTGGTCCGCGGCGCACGCCGGCTGGCCTCCCGGCTGCGGGCCGAGTGGATCGTGGCCTGGGTGGAGTCTCCCGGGCAGCCACCGCTCTCGGCGAGCGAGCGCCGGCACCTGGCCGAGACCTTCGCTCTGGCCGAGCGCCTCGGCGCGGAAACGGCCACCGTCGTGGGCACGAGCGTCAGCGAGGCGGTGCTGCGCTTCGCCCGCGAGCGCAACATCAGCAAGCTGGTGGTGGGCAAGCCGGCGCATCCCCGCTGGCGCGACCGGCTGCGCGGCTCGCTGGTGGACGACATCGTGCGCGGCAGCGGCGACCTCGACGTGTTCGTCATCTCCGGCGACGCCGGCGAAGCCGAGTCGGAGACGCGTCCCCAGCGCCGACCGCGACGGGTCGGCTACCTCTTCGCGGCCGTCGTGGTGGCGGCGACCACCCTGGTCTCCTCGCTGATGGCCGGACGCTTCGACAACCTGAACCTGGTGATGGTGTACCTGCTCGGCGTGGTGCTGGTGGCGACGCGCTACGGCCGCGGCCCCTCGATCCTGGCCGCGATCGCCAGCGTGGCGGTATTCGACTTCTTCTGGGTGCCCCCGCACTTCACCTTCGCGGTCTCGGACACCCAGTACCTGGTGACCTTCGCGGTGATGCTGGTGGTGGGCGTGCTGGTGAGCACCCTGGCCGCCCGCGTCCGCGAGGTGGCGCACCTGGCGCTGCAGCGCGAGCACCGCACCCAGGCGCTCTACGAGCTCAGCCGGGAGCTGAACAGGCTGCGCGATCCCCGGGACGTGGCGCTGGCGGGCGCGCGCCACGCCGCGCGTCTCTTCCACTGCGCCGCCGCGACCCTGGTCCCGGCCGCCGGCGGGCTGGAGGCGCTGGCGGACTCGGTGCCGGCCTTCGCCACCGAGGCGCGCGAGCAGGCCGTCGCCCAGTGGTCGCTCGAGCACGGCCGGGCGTCCGGCGCCGAGACCGACACCCTGCCCGGCGCGGCGGCGCTGTACGAGCCGATCGTCGGCAGCCACGGGCCGCTGGGCGTGCTCGCGCTGGAGCTGCCCGCCGCCGCCCGGCCGCTGACGCCGGACCAGCGCGAGCTGGTAGGCGCCCTCGCCCGCCAGATCGCCGCCCCCCTCGAGCGCGCCCGGCTGGCCGTCGAGGCCGAGCAGGCGCGGGTGGCGGCGGAGAGCGAGCGGCTGCGCAGCACGCTGCTCAGCTCCGTGTCCCACGATCTGCGCACGCCGCTCGCCGCCATCACCGGCGCCGCCAGCGCGCTGCGGGAGGAGCCGCCGCCGGCACCCGTCGTCGCTCACGAGCTCGCCTCCACGGTCCTCGACGAGGCCGACCGCCTCAACCGGCTGGTCGGGAACCTGCTGGACATGACCCGCCTCGAGTCCGGCACCTTGCAGCCCCGCCGCGACTGGCACTCGCTCGAGGAGCTGGTCGGCTCGGCGCTGGCCCGGGTCGAGCCCTATGCCGCAGGGCGGCAGCTCACGGCGCGGGTCGAGCCCGACCTGCCGCTGGTGCCGCTCGACGCGGTGCTGGTGGAACAGGCGCTGGTGAACCTGCTGGAGAACGCGGTGCGTCACGGCCGCCCCGATGGCCGGATCGAGGTGTCGGTCTGCCGCGACGCACGCCACGCGATCGTCGAGGTGAGCGACGACGGCCCTGGCTTCCCGCCGGAGGAGGCCGAGCGCATCTTCGACAAGTTCCATCGGGCGGCGGGCGGTTCGGGCGCCGGCCTGGGCCTGGCGATCGCGCGGGCGATCGTGGTGGCCCACGGCGGCGCCATCCGCGCCACGCTGCGCCAGCCCCGCGGCGCCAGCTTCCGCTTCACGCTGCCCCTGGGAGAGCCGCCGGCGGCGCCGCCGGCCGAGGAGGGGCCGCCGTGAGCGCGGAGGTCCGCGAGACCACGGCCCCGCTGGTGCTGGTGGTGGAGGACGAGCCGCAGCTGGTCCGACTGCTGCGGGCCACGCTGCCACCACACGGCTACCGCGTGGTCGAGGCGGCCACCGCCGGGCAGGGCCTGCTGGAGGCCTCCACCCGCAGCCCCGACATCGTGCTGCTCGACCTGGGGCTTCCGGACCTCGACGGGGTGGAGGTGGTCCGGCGGATCCGGGCCTGGAGCACGATGCCGATCGTGGTGGTCTCCGCGCGCGGGCAGGAGCAGGACAAGGTGCAGGCGCTCGACGCCGGGGCCGACGACTACCTCACCAAGCCGTTCGGCACCGGCGAGCTCCTCGCCCGTATGCGGGTGGCGCTGCGCCATGCCACCCGCGGCGACGCGGAGGGCATGGTGGTGCAGGCCGGGGAGCTGACGATCGACCAAGCCGCGCGGCTGGTGAAGCGCCGCGGGGAGGAGGTGCGGCTCACCCGCACCGAGTACCGGCTGGTGGCGCTGCTGGCACAGCACGCGGGCAAGGTGCTCACCCACCGCCAGATCCTGCGTGAGGTCTGGGGGCCGGGCTCGGTGGACGAGACGCACTATCTCCGCGTCTACATGGCGCAGCTCCGGCACAAGCTCGAGGACGACCCGACGCGGCCGCGGCACTTGCTCACGGAGACCGGCGTCGGCTACAGACTGAAGGTTGACTGAAGCATGAGCCAGACCGCTTTCGTACGGCCGGGACTCTCGGCCGCCCAGATGGAGCGCGAGTCGGCCGCCCAGCGGCGGTCCAACTGGCGCAGCTGGCTGATCGGCCGCCCGCTCTCGACGGCCGACGCGCCGCACCAGGCGATCGGCAAGGCGATCGGCCTCGCCGTCTTCTCCTCGGACGCGCTCTCCTCGACGGCCTACGCCACCCAGGAGATCCTGATCATCCTGGCGATGGCGGGCACCGGCGCGCTCGCTTACGCCTGGCCCATCTCGCTCGCCATCGTGGGCCTGCTGGTGATCGTCACCATCTCCTACGAGCAGACCATCCACGCCTACCCCGGCGGCGGCGGCGCCTACATCGTGGCCCGCGACAACCTGGGCACCTTCGCCGCGCAGGTCGCGGGCGCGGCGCTGCTGATGGATTACATCCTCACGGTGGCGGTCTCCGTCTCCTCGGGCGTCGCCCAGCTCACCTCCGCCTTCCCCACCCTCTTCGCCCACCGGACCGCGCTGGGCGTGCTGCTGGTGGGGTTCGTGATGTTCGTCAACCTGCGCGGGGTCAAGGAGTCGGGCCTGGTCTTCGCCATGCCGACGTATTTCTTCGTGCTGCTCATGTACACGACCGTCGGCACCGCGTTTCTTCGTCACCTGACGGGCTCGCTGCACCCGGTGGTGGACGCGCCGCCCCTGGAGATCGCCACCACCCGCTCGCTCGGCCTCTTTCTCCTGCTGCACGCCTTCTCCAGCGGCACCACCGCGCTCACCGGGGTCGAGGCGATCTCCAACGGCATCCCCGCCTTCAAGCAGCCCCGCAGCCACAACGCCGGCATCACCCTCATGTGGATGTCCGGAATCCTGGGCAGCCTGTTCCTCGGCATCAGCTATCTGGCCGGCGTGATCGGCGCCGTCCCCTCCGAGCGCGAGACCGTCATCTCGCAGCTCGCTCGCACCGCCTTCGAGGGCCGCGGGGTGCTGTACCTGGCGGCGATCGGGGCCACCACGCTCATCCTGGTGATGGCGGCCAACACCGCCTTCGCCGACTTCCCGCGCCTGGCGGCGCTGCAGGCGGCGGACGGCTACCTGCCGCGCCAGCTCACCTACCGCGGCAGCCGGCTGGTCTTCTCGCGCGGCATCCTGGTGCTGGCGTTCATCGCCTCGCTGCTGATCGTGGTGTTCCAGGCCAGCGTCACCGGCCTCATCCCGCTGTACGCCATCGGCGTCTTCCTGTCCTTCACCCTGTCGCAGAGCGGGATGGCGCGCCACTGGTGGCGGTCGAGCCGCCTCCGCGACGGCGAGGAGGTGCGGGAGCGCGGCTCCGTGGTCCGGCACGACCGGCGCTGGCCGGCCAAGATGGCCATCAACGGCGTGGGCGCCTGCATCACCGCCGTGGTCACCCTCATCTTCGCCACCACCAAGTTCAGCAGCGGCGCCTGGGTGATCCTGATCGTCATCCCGGTACTGGTCGCCTGCTTCTACGCCGTCCACGCCCACTACACGACGCTGGCGACGCAGCTCTCGCTCGAGCACTTCGGGCCGCCGCCCCGGGTCGACCGCCACCGCGTGATCCTCGCCCTCAGCGGCATCCACCGGGGGAGCGTGGCGGGCCTGCGCTACGCCCGCGCGCTCTCGGAGGACGTCACCGCCGTGTTCGTCTCCACCGAGCCCGAGGTCTCCGCGGCCATCCAGCAGAAGTGGGGCCAGTGGGGCGCGGGCGTGCGGCTGGTCATCCTGAACTCGCCCTACCGCCTGCTGATCGAGCCGCTGATCAGCTACATTCGCGAGATCGCCTCCAAGAGCCAGCCCAACGAGGTGATCACGGTGGTGGTGCCGCAGTTCGTGCCGCACAAGCGCTGGCACAACCTGCTGCACGCGCAGACCGCGCTCACCCTGCGCTTCGCGCTGATGTTCCAGCCGGGAGTGGTGATCACCAGCGTCCCCTACCAGGTCGGGGTCGAGGGGCTCTAGGCGAGGCGGGCGCCCTTCTCGGCCAGCAGCTGCCGCAGGACCGACCGGTGGCAGCGGGTCTCGTCCGCGCAGTAGCAGCCGACCGCGAGGTCCGTGTCGCGCGACAGGGCGGCGAGCAGGTCGAGGATCCGGTGAGCCGGCGACCGGCTCATCTCCGTCCGGTACCGCTTGGCGAACGAGCGCCAGCTCCGCCCGTCCTTCGCCCGCTGCGCCGCGGCAACCAGCGGCGCGCTGGGCGCCAGCTCCGGCAGCCAGACGTCGTAGAAGTCCCGCGAGGCGTATTCGCTCCGCGGCACGCCGCGGGGTGGGCGCCGCACCGTCCCCAGCCGCAGCCCCTCTCCCCTGGCCCTCGGGCTCCCGAGCCGGACCACGCGGATCGCCATCGGATCACCTCCAACGGGGGGCCCGGCGTGCCCATCAGGCCGCGTCCTCGCCGCCCCAGTCGGCGCCGGGCCGCCCCTGCCAGATCCAGGCGATGAAGTCGCTGAGCGGCGACTCGCCGCCCCGCTCGCGGACGCGCCGGGCCACCTGCCCCCGGTGATAGCTGCTGTGCATCGCCACCTGGACGACGCTCTCGCCCCAGCTCGCCGGCTTGGCCGCGCCGAACTGCTGGACCAGCCGGTCCGCCCAGGGGAATCGCACCTCCCGCGCGAGCGCGGCCGGATGCAGTCCCGCCAGATAGGCGGTCAGCTCCCGGTAGTACTCGCAGGCCCAGCCCCGGATCGCCGACAGGCGTGGGAACGAGGCGGGCTCGCGCGGCCGCACCGGCTCTCCCCGCCAGATGTGGAGGTACGACCATTGCACGAGGTGGAGGTGGTGGAGCTTCGCGCGCAGCTCGGGATCCTCCTCACCCAGGGCCAGGACGGCCTTCCACACCACCGAATCGGCCCACTCGGCGTGCCCGAGCAGCTGCCGGCAGTCCCCGAGGTCCATCATGCCCTCCACCTGGAGCACGGAGCGAGCCCGGGCCCCGGCGCGAGGAGTCTAGCAGTCCGCTTCGCAGCCCGCTCGAGGAGACGGCGTCCCCGCCTCAGCGCCACCTACGGTCCCGGCCCGTGCGGGCGGTCTTCGCCGGGTCCACCCTCCGGCGGCTGGGGCGGCAACGGCGTCAGCACCAGCCGGGTGGCCGCGGCGGCGAGGAGCGACAGGAAGGCCAGCGTGAACGCGAGGGACCGGCCCCGCCACAGCCCGGCGAACCACTCCCGCAGCTCGCTCGCCAGCACGTTCGCGGTCCCGCCGTAGACCTCCATCTGCCGCAGGTACTGCTTCGAATCGTCTGCCCGCTCCTCCGCCTCGCTCCCGGGCCGGGTCGCCCGGATGTAGAGGACGCAGGAGGCGAGGAGCCCCGCCACCAGCAGCGCCGTGGCGATGGTGCTCCGCCTTTCCTGCGCAGACCGTATCAGCTCGTGCACTCGCGGACGCCCCCGCCCTCCGGCCCGACCGCCTCGAGAATGCTACTCCGAGCAGGGCGACAAGTCGTTCCTGGCCGACCGGTCCAGCTCAGCCAGGCGCGGGACCACGATCGGCAGGAGCCCCGGCCTCGTCACCGCGTTCGACGGCGCCCACGGACGACCTCCCATTCCTCCACCGGGCCGGGGATGATCCGGAACAGCGGGTGCGCGTCAGGCTGCACGACACGACCGAGCCCCTCCAGCCATTCCGCATCCCGCTTCTGCAGCTTCGCCTTGAGGTGCCGCCACTCGTACCGGAGTTGTCCTGCGGTCACCGGAATCCGCCGACTCGTCGGTGCCCTGCCGATCTTCCCGCGGTCGAACGCGTACCCACGACGCCTGGCCTCCCGGTGAATCGCGTCCAGGTAACCCGCGATCGCAGTGACCGGCGCCGCTGCGCGACGAAACCGGAGCAGCTGGGGGTGCGCCGTGTAGCCCCGGGTGGCACCGGCCAGCACGGCCTGAGCCAGCAGACCCTCCCTCCACGCCGCGACCAGCCCACGGGCATCCAGGTACTTCGGATGAAGGGTCCAGAGCCGCATCGACGTCCTACCTCGGTCGACGGACGCGCGATCGGTCCTGGACCGCACGCCAGTCGACCGAACGCGTGTCCAGCCTGAGGCCGACCCGGCCGGCTTCGTAGTACCCGTCGCCCGTCACGCGGGGCCGCCCGAGCACCTCTACGCCCTGACCTTCGAGACGCGCGACCATCGTGTCGACCGCCCCCCGGCTGCCCAACGCGAACGCGAGGTGGGCGTATCCACGTTCGGCCGGCGCGCGTGCCGGCGGCGGCGCCTCAGGGCGGCTCATCAGCTCGACGCGCGCACCGTGCTCGATTCGGAGCTCACTCATCGCCCTTCCGCCCGCCAGGTCGTCGGCCGAACCTGCGCCAGCTCAGGGTTCGGTGCGCACGATGCTCAAGGTCCGCCCGATGTCCTCGAGCCAGGCCTTCTCGTCTGCGAACGAAGCCTGCTCCTCGCCGAGAGCGTCGACTTCGACCTTCGCCTCCCGGAAGGCCAATCCCGGATGACTGATGTCGACCTGCACCAACACGCCCTTCAGCTGGCGGTCGCTCACCGTGCCCTGGAAGCGATGCAGCAGCCAGGTGGTGCGCTCCTCCGGAGCTGCGCGCGCCGTGTCGAAGATCCATGCTCTCATCGGCACCAGGAAGCCGAACGACACTCCGCCCCCGTCGGCTTCGCAGCGCCCGTCGCGCAGCAGCACGGCTGACGGCAGGGAGCGGCCCTGGGCAGCGGGAATCGCCTTCGGCTGGGAATCGTCCGGCACCATGACACCGAGCAGCTTCGCGCCGCGACACCACAACTGGACCTTGGGCCTTCCGGCGGGGATGGCCTGTAGCCCCGGAAGCAGCAGGGGATAGACGCCAATGGACTTGACGCCGGACGTGGCCGGCTGCTCGGCAGGAACGACGCTGGCACCCACAAGCAGGAGTACGGCGAACTGGATCATTCTGCCCCCCTCGGCGTTGGCGCTCATCCTACGCCATCTCCTCACCCCTCAGCGACGCCTATGGCGACCAGCGAGGCATGAGTCGCCAGACTCGAACGGCGCCGTCTGGCCGGGCGCAGGAAGTCCAAACGGGCGCACTGCCGTCCAGCCAACGCACGCCGCCAGACGCAGGGTGCCCACTCCGGCAACAGGCTGTGGAGCTCCGACCCGAACTTCACCAGGGCTTCGCCGGCTTCATGCCCGTGTTCCTGCCTTGTCTCGGCGGCGCGCTTTGGCCGCCCTAGCGAGTTCTCTGACGACCCGTTGCACCAGCCTGGTCGGTACCGGGTCCGCCAGCGGAAACCGTACGGTGCCCTTGCTCAACTCGTACCCCGACAAGGCGGACCCAAGCGCCTGACGAATCGCCTCCGTGACCGGGTAAAGGGACCAATGGTGTTTCCAGACCGCGAAGTAGACCACGTACTGCCCGTGAAGGCGGTAGGTCGGGATCCTGTAGCTGATCGTCTCCTCGGCCTTGGGCAGCACCTCTCGGATGATGCGGCGGACGTGCCGCAGGACGTGCTGTGCTTCCCGCGCCTGCTTGCCGATATAGTCGTCAACGCCAGCATCAGCCTTGGCCACGCGTGTCAGGGTCATCAAGCCCTCCGTCGCCATGGCTTCATCCTGCCCTCCCGTCCGAGGTCCGTCGAACACCGAGGATGGGCTGCGAAGCCCAGCTACGCTCCTTCAGCTCGATCCCGCTCGACGGCTCGCGTTCGCCTCACTTGATGAAGTACCCAGATACCCGCCACGCCCCGTCTGGATCCGCCATAGGAGTGATCGTCTCGACCGCTGACGCCTTGTTCTCGAAGACGGTGTCGTACTGGATGACAACGTACTTGCCGTCGGGTGCCCCAGGCACTCTCTCCGTGGACTGGCGTAACTTCGGCTTCCGCGAGAGCACCTTGCCCAGCGGCGTCCGGACGCCCGCGGCCATCTGGACCCAGTCAGCCTGCTTGACTGCACCCTTGAACAGCTTGGCCGCCGCGTCCCAGGACGCAGCGTAGTTTCCCTGGTCGACCAGCTTCAGCCAGGACTCCGCGGATGCCTGAGCAGCGTCTTCTGGCGTCTCGGCCGCCTCAGCCGCTGCTGTGACGAACAGGGCCAGCGCGCACGAGCCTATGACGAGACCACGCACCCCCATCGCAACCTCCGATCCACGAGCAGTCCGTCGAACACCATGCATCAGCGGCGAAGCGCGCCCTTGGCGAGGAGGGCTCGGCATGGTGCAACCGAATCCGGAGAACGGCCGTTTGCTCCCTCGTCAACCTGGGCTCCAACCCAGCCTCGTCAGCCTCATCCCCTGGTTGGGGCAGAGCCCGTTCACTTTCCGTCAGATCTGGCAGGCAGCTGGCCTGTGTGCACGCTTCGGCAACTGCGCCGCGCTTTCGTCGCCTGCCTTGGCAGCCCGAGACAGTTCCCACCGCTGCCAAGGCAAACTCCCTTGACGGCAGAACGAGTCGGACCGTTGTCGGGAAACCCGATCGCAGGCTTGGCCATCGAGGTCGCTTTCATCGATTGGCTTCCCGGCGCGGATTCCGTCATGGCCCGGGGCTCCACGGAGCTCCTCTCCAGAAGCCGGCGATACGTCTGCAGTCCGCCCCGTCTCCTCACCGACCCTTGCTTTGCAGACTCACGGGCAACGGCGCATCGACTCACGCTTGACCCCAGGAGTCCAGATACCCCTTGCGCGGCGCTCCCTGGAGGTCGTCCGTACGTCAGCCACGTCCGTACGTCAGCCACGACTGAGCACA
>Ga0335071_10003569_pt1 | contig 16343 bp, 10 predicted proteins | sample Lox_Sample_15_FD_206724 | JGI IMG/M metagenome (GOLD analysis project Ga0335071, IMG submission 206724) | Soil microbial communities from Loxahatchee National Wildlife Refuge, Florida, United States - Lox_Sample_1.5 | ecosystem: Environmental > Terrestrial > Soil > Wetlands | place: USA... | reverse complement strand
CACGTGATCAACCTCGGCTCCGGCGCCTCGCTCCTTCCCTTCCCCGGCTACGCGGCGTACGGGCCGGTCAAGGTCGGGGCGCTGTGGCTCTCCGAGTACCTGCGCGCCGAGCTGCGGCCGCTGGGAGTCCGTGTCTCCTGCGTCTGCCCCCTGCTCGTCCGCACGCGGATGGGTGAGGCGGGCCAGACCGGCGTCACCCGCCAGCCCGATTGGCTCTTCCACTCGCCGGAGCACGTCGCCCGGCTGATCCGCCGGACGATCGGGAGCCGCCGCTTCCTCGTCTACGGCTCGCTGCTCCTGCACGGCCTGCACCTGGCCTACCGCTGGGCCCCGGGCCTGGTGCGCGCCGTCCTCTCGGCCGAGACCCGAGGCCAGCAGCGGGCCCGCGCGGCAGCCACCGAGCCGCGCGCCTGACGCGGCCTCCACGGCCGCCGATGGAGGTCCAGCATGAGAACGGTCAATTGGCGCCTGTCCTCGGGCCGGCGGGCCATCGCGTGCTGCAGCCGGTCCGCCACCAGGCTGCGGTGGGCGAGGCCCGTGAGGGGATCGTGGAGCGCCTGGTGGGTGAGCTGGGCCTCGAGGGCCTTGCGGTCGTGGATGTCGCGCAGCGTCAGGACGACTCCACGGACGCGAGGGTCTTCGGTGAGGCTCTGCGCCAGCACGTGCACCGCGACGGTGGCGCCGTCGCCGCGCTGCGCCTTCAGCTCGGCTTCGTGGCGGACGGCGAGGCCGCGAAGCGCCTCGGGCGCTCGGCGGAGCGTCCGGGGCGGGCCGTACAACGTGAGCAGGATCGCCCCCAGGCCCAGCAGGACCAGACCAGTCACGAACGGATTATCGCGACCGATCCAGAGGCTCTTTGATGGGCGACGCGCGGCGTCGCACTGCGGTTCAGGCGCCTTGCCCGCCTCTCTAGGGCACCGGCTGCAGCGGTCGCGGCAGGATCGGCGGGGCCGGCGCCAGGTCTTTCGGGTCCTGGGCGATCTGCTTGAGCATGTAGTCGATCGCGTAGTCGAGCTGCACGTCCCTGCCGCCCAGGAAGCCGTCGGGTTCGAGGTCGAGCGTGACGTCGGGATCGACGCCGTGCCCCTCGATGATCCAGGCCTTGCCCCTGGGGTCCCAGCCCCCGAACTCGGGCTGCGTGATCATGCCGCCGTCGCGCAGGGGCTTGTCCCCGCGGATGCCGACCCAGCCGCCCCAGGTGCGGGTCCCGACCACCGGCCCCATCTTGAAGTCCTTGAACCCCTGGGCAAAGGTCTCGCAGTCGCTGCCGCCCTGGCGGTTGATGAGCGTGACCATGTAGCCGTGGAAGGCGTGGGACGGGGTGGTGTCCAGCAGGCCGCCGTGGCGGGTCCCGCCCACCGCCAGCATCTTGCGGTCGAGGTGGGCGAGGATCATCGGCGCCACGAAGCCCCCGTGGTTCCAGCGGTCGTCCATGATCAGGCCGCGCTTCGTCCACTGCGGCGGGTAGTCGCGCGCGAACTGCTGCAGGCCCCGGCCCCCCATGTCGTAGAGGTGGATGTAGCCGATCTGGCCGTTGCTCTTCCGCTCGACGTACTCGCGGGTCTCGCGGATCCAGGTCGCGTAGCGGATCGGGGTGTCGTTCTCCACCGTCTTCACCACCACGCGCCGCGCTCCCTCGAGCCTGGGGGCGTCGGCGATCGACAGCTCGACCTCCTGCCCGGCGCGGTTGGCCAGGCGCCGCAGGTAGTCCTCGCCCTTCGCGAGAGGCCGGCCGTCGATCGCGACCAGCCACTGCCCCGGCTTCACCCGCAGGTCGGGCCGCGCCAGCGGCGAGCTCGTCCTGGGGTCGGGGTAGTCTCCCCGGTAGATCTTGCGGATCTGCCAGAAGCCGGTGGCCGGGTCGTAGTCGAGGTCGGCGGCGAGCAGGCCGGTGCCCACCATCTTGCCGCGCCTCAGGTCGCCGCCGCCGTGGTAGGCGTGGCCGACGTTCAGCTCGCCGAACATCTCGCCCAGCATGTCGGCGAGGTCGTCGCGTGACGAGATCCGCTCGGCGAGCGGACCGTACTGCTTCCACACGCCGTCCCAGTCCACGCCGTGCATCTTCGGGTCGTAGAAGAAGTCCCGCTGCAGGCGCCAGGCCTCGTGGAGCATCTGCTTCCACTCGTCGCGGGGATTCACCCGGACCGTCCAGCCGGAGAGGTCGACCTGCGCCTCCTTGGCCGCGTCCTCCTTCGGCGCTTCCGTGGCTCCCGCCTCGATGCGGACGAAGCCTTCCTTCGTCCGGTAAACGAGGACCTTCCCGTCCATCGACACGTCGAAGTCGCGCACGCCGGAGGTGACCGTCGAGAGCTTCTCCTTCTCGACGTCGTAGGTGACGAGGTCCCCGCCGGGTTCCTCGTCCGGACTGTCGCCGGGCGGCATCATCCCCCGGTCGGTGACCTTCAGCCAGTGGAGCTTGCCGGCGATCGCCCGGAGGTTGGTGTAGTTCCCCGGGGCGACGGGAACCTGGACGAGGCGGTCGGCGAGGCCCTCGAAGTCGATCCGGATCGGCTGGACCTTCTCCTCGGCCTTCGAGGCCTTCGTGTCAGCGGCCTTGCCCCCCTTCCCCTTCGCCTCGCCGGCCTTCTCGGCCTTCTTCTCCTCGGGCTTCTCCGGGTCGACGTCGCCGCGAGGGGCGAACGGCAGCGCCCCGTCCGCCTGCAGCGCGAGCACGAACGGCAGCGTGGCCTCGCTCACGATGAAGCGGGCCTCGAAGCGGTCGAGGTAGGGGTTGATGAACCGGTCGGAGAGGAAGTAGAGGGACTTCCCCTGGGGGTCCCAGGCGGGCGCGAAGGAGTTGAACGCGGGGTCGGTGACCGCGTACGCCGTCTTCGTCTGGCCGTCCCAGACCTTGACCTGCTCGAACAGGTTCGGGAGGTCCACGGTGTACGCGAGGTAGCGGCTGTCCGGCGACCAGGCGTACTGGCGGATCTCCCACTCGCTCCCGTCGACGGGGGTGATGGCGCCGGTGGCCACGTCCGACACGTAGAGCTTGTGCTTCTCGTCGCCCCAGGCGATCGCCTTGCCGTCGGGCGACCAGGCGGGCGCGAAGTGCCACCCGTGGGGGACGGGTCCCAGGGTCCGCGGCGGCACGCCGTTGTCGGCGGCGTGGAGCACCAGCTGCTCCTCGCCGTCGATCTCGGTCCAGGCCGCGATCGTCTTGCCGTCCGGGGAGAAGACGGGGGTCCGGGTTCGCGCGAGGCTGCTCTCCGTGATGCGGCGGATGAGGCCCTTCCTGTGGGTGCGGGCCACGAACGCGTCGCCCCGCGCCTCGAGCGCGATGCGCTCGCCGTCCTTCGACAGCGACCACGAGCGCAGCGTGGGCATCGGGTCGACGAACCTCTCGCGCACCTGCAGGCGGTCGCTCGGGAGCTGGATGGGGACCTGCTCGTTCCTGCCGGTGGCGAGGTCGTAGGTCCAGAGGTCCATCTTGTGCTGGTAGACGATCTTCCCGTCGCCCATCGAGGGCCAGCGCACGTCGTAGTCGTCGAAGCGGGTGAGCCTTCGCACGTCGCTGCCGTCGGGGAGCATCGAGGCGAGGTTGGGGCGGCCCCAGCGGTCGGTGACGAAGTAGATGCGGCCGTCGCCCGCCCACATGGGGAAGGCGTCCTTGCCGTCGTACCTGGTGACCTCGGTGAAGGCGAGCGGGGAGAGGGTCCCGACCCAGATGTCCTCGGCCTCGCCTCCCTTGTAGCGCTTCCAGTTGTGGAACTCGAGGCCGATCTTCTGGAGCGCGATCCGGGAGCCCCCGGGCTCGAAGCTGACCCAGGCCGCGGGCTCGAGCGGGATCATCTGGGGAATCCCGCCCGTGGGCGGGATCGTGTAGACGCGGTAGTCGCCGTGCGGGTGGTCGCGCCGGCTGCGGAAGAGCACCTTGCCGTCGGGGGTCCAACCGATGGCCTGGTCCGAGGCGGGGTGGAAGGTGAGCCTCTGTGGCTCGCCGCCGCCCAGCGGCATCACGTAGACGTCGTCGTTGCCCTCGTACTGAGCGGTGAAGGCGATGAGCTTCCCGTCCGGCGAGATGCGCGGAAAGCGCTCCTCGCCTTCGTGGGCGGTGAGGCGCAGGGCGACCCCACCCGAGGCGGGCACCCTCCACAGGTCGCCCTCGGAGGCGAACACGATCGTGCCCCCGCCGATCGCCGGGTAGCGGTAGAAGCCGTCGGGCGGCGCCGCCGCCTTGGCCGGCGCTTCCGCCGCACGCGCGGGGCCGACGAGAGCGGCGAGCAAGAGGGCGAGCGCGACGAACAGACGGCGGACGAGACCCATGTGTCCTCCCGGTCGAAGTCCGGTGACTTCTACTCCCGACACGCAGCCGGCGCAACGGTTCAAGCCGTTGGATGCGGCCTCGGACTCGCGTTCCCGGGGGGCACGCGCCCCGGAAGAGCACGTTCGCCCCTCGCCCCTGAGGCGTACGGTCGGTCAGCGTGGTGCGAACGCTCTACCCCGCGCCGCTTTGACACAACTGTGACGGAAGCCGCGGCAGGGCGGGTGCTACAAGCTAGGAGATGGACATCACGACCTTTCCCAGGCACCCGAAGGGCTCGGCGGCCCGCGTGCTGCTCAGCAGCGTGTTCGGACCGTACGCGCAGGACGACGCGTACGGCAGCCGCCGCATCAACCCCATGGAGCTGTACCACAACCAGGTGACGCGAGCGCAGGGCGGCTACTCGCTGCGGATGTTCCACCGCTCCTGGGGCCTGATGATGATCCAGGCCAACCTGCAGGCGCCCGTCACCCTGCTCGACTTCCCGACGCTGGAGCGCTTCGAGGAGGAGCTGCGGACGGTGCCGTACGACGTGGTCGGCATCAGCGCCATCGTGCCGAACGTCGACAAGGTGAAGAAGATGTGCGAGCTGGTCCGCCGGCACCAGCCGCAGGCCACCATCGTGGTGGGCGGCCACCTGGCCAACCTCGCCGGCCTGGCCGAGCGGGTGGACGCCGACCACGTGGTGCGCGGCGAGGGCGTGCGCTGGTTCCGGGCCTTCCTGGGCGAGCCCGCCGACGCTCCCGTGCGGCACCCGCTCATCATGTCCGCCTTCGGCGCGCGCACCATGGGCGTGCCGTTCGGCCAGGGGAAGCAGGAGACGGCGGCCACGGTGATCCCGTCCGTCGGCTGTCCCCTCGGCTGCAACTTCTGCTCGACCTCGGCGATGTTCGGGGGCAAGGGCCGCTTCGTCAGCTTCTACGAGGACGGCGACGCTCTCTACGAGGTGATGCGCGGGATCGAGGAGCGGCTGGGCGTGCGCTCGTTCTTCGTGATGGACGAGAACTTCCTGCTGCACAGGAAGCGCGCCCTGCGCCTGCTCGAGCGCATGCAGGAGCACGGCAAGGCCTGGGCCCTCTACGTCTTCAGCTCGGCGAACGCCCTGCGCCTCTACACGGACGAGCAGCTGGTGCAGCTCGGCATCTCCTGGGTGTGGCTGGGCCTGGAGGGCGAGAACAGCGAGTACAGGAAGCTCGACGGCACCGACAGCCGCGCGCTGGTGATGCGCCTGCAGTTGCTCGGCATCCGCGTGCTGGGCTCCTCGATCGTCGGTCTGCTCGAGCACACGCCGGAGAACATCGACCGCGCCATCGACCACGCGGTCGCCCACGACACCGAGTTCCACCAGTTCATGCTCTACACGCCGGTGCCGGGGACCCCGCTCCACGCCGAGCACCAGGCGAACGGCACGCTGCTCTCCAGCGACGAGATCCCGGAGGCCGACGTGCACGGGCAGCTCCGCTTCAACTTCCGCCACCCGAGCATCCGCCACGGCGAGGAGACCGAGTACCTGCTGCGCGCGTTCCGCCGCGACTTCGAGGTGAACGGCCCCGCCGTCACCCGCATCGCCCGCACGCTGCTGCGTGGCCACCTCGCCCTGCGCCGCCACCCCGACCCGCGGGTGCGCGATCGCGTCCTGTTCGAGACGAAGGACCTGCCGACGCAGTACGCCGGCGCGCTGTGGGCGTCCGAGCGCTGGTTCCGCAAGAGCCCGCTGCTGGTCGCCCGGCTGCGGGCCGTCCGCCGCGGCATCGAGCGGACCTTCGGCTGGACGGCGCGGCTGGCGGCCCGGCTCGTCGGCCCCGTGGTCCTGTTCACGCTCTGGCGCGAGGAGCGGGCGCTGCGCGCCGGAAAGACCTACGAGCCGCCGACCTTCTACGACGCCAACCCGGCGGCGGCAGCTCGGCCCGAGATGGCGGGTCGGGGCGCTGCGGCCTGCCGCTGGGTCGAGCCGGTCGCCGCCGAGCCGGAGGCAAAGCGGGCCGTCGCCTGAGGATCGCGGCCGCAAGCCGTGTCAGCCGTGGATGCGGCCCTTCAGGTCCTCCGGCCGGAACGGCCCCGGCCGGGCGATCAGCGCCCGGGCCGCGTCCACCTGGCCCCAGACGTTCCACAGCATCACGCCGCGCACCCGGCTGCCGTCGAGGTAGTAGACGACGCCCTCCCGGAACGGCTCCTTCCAGTCGGCGACCATCGTGAGACGGGCGTCGAGCATGCCGACGGCCTCGTAGCCCATGTCGAAGAGGTCCGAGTAGAAGAACGGCAGGTGCGTGTACGGGGCGGGGTCGCCGGCCATCGAGCGGCCGGCGGCCTTCCCCATGCCGAGCGCCGCGTCCTCGTGCTCGACCCGGACGCGGCTGCCGAGGGCGTCCGAGAAGAAGTTGGCCACGTCGCCGGCGGCGAAGACGTCGGGCTGGTTGGTGCGCAGGCTGGCGTCGACCAGGATGCCGTTCGCGCAGCCGATGCCGGCCGACCCGGCGAGCGCCACGTTCGGCTCGATGCCGAGCCCGGCGACCACGCCCTTGACCTCGATGTCGCGCCCCGCCCCGGTGGTGAGCGTCCAGCCGTTGCTCTTGCGCTCCAGCCGTCGCACCGTCTCCCCGCTGATCACCTCCACGCCATGCGACCGGTACGCGTCGGTGACGAAGCCGGACAGCTCGCGCCCGAAGACCCGTTCCGTGATCCCCTGCTCGGGGAAGACCATCACCGGCCGTGCGCCGACCAGGGAGAGGGCCGCCGCGACCTCGGCGCCGATGAAGCCTCCCCCGATCACCGCGATCCGCGCGCCCGGCTGCGCCAGGGCCCGCAGCCGCTCGTAGTCGGCGAAGGTCCGGTAGTAGATGACGCCCTCCGGCGCCTCCGGCAGCCGCCGCGGCGTGCCGCCGGTCGCCAGCAGCAGCCTGCCGAAGCGGTACTCGACGCCCTTCTCGTCGGTCGCCCGGTGGCCCTCGGCGTCCAGCGCCGTGATCCGCCTCCCCAGGTGCAGGACCACGTTCTCCACCCGCTCGGTGCCGCGCCAGATGGTGTCGACCTGCTCGCCCTTCCACAGCGCCTTCGACAGCGGCGGGCGGCTGTACGGCCGCTGCGGGTCGGCACCGACCAGGCCGATGGAGCCGGCCGGGTCGCACTCGCGGATCCCCCGCACCGCCGCGTCGGCGGCCATCCCGCCGCCGACCACCAGGTACTCGTACGCCGGCATCGCTCACCTCCCCAGGCGGTCGAGGAACTCCCGCCGAAGAAGCCGCGTCCCGGCGAAGGTGCCGCGCACGGCGCTGGTGGTGGTCCGCGCGGACGTGGCGCGCACGCCGCGCATCTCCATGCAGAGGTGACGGGCTTCGACCACGATCATGACACCGGCCGGCTGCAGCCGCGAGCGGTGCGTACTCAGCGTCGAGGCGACCACGCCAGACGCAGCGGCATCGAGCGCAGGCGTTGTCCGCTGGCGGCGAAGACGGCGTTGGCGATGGCCGGCGCCGCCGCGATGATCGGCGTCTCCCCCGCGCCCGCCGGCGGGATGTCGCGGTTCTCGACCAGGTGGACGTCGATCTTCGGGACGTCGCGGAAGCGGGGCACCCGGTAACGAGAGAAGCGCGGGTTCAGCACCCGGCCCTCCGCGAACTCGATCTCCTCGGTGAGCGCGCCGCCCAGCGCCATCACGATGCATCCCTGCACCTGCGAGAGCAGGCCGGCGGGGTTCAGGACGGGGCCGGCCTCGAACGCCTCGCAGATCTCGCTGACCACGATGCGGCCGTCGGCGCGGTCGAGCCTCACCTCGACGCAGGCCGCGACCACCGAGTTCTTCTCGGTCCCGCAGGCGAGGCCCACACCGCGCCCGGCGCTCACCTGCTTTCTCCGCGCCGCCCAGCCGAACTCCTTCGCCGCCCGCTCCAGCACCGCCGCGAGGCGCGGGTTCTGCAGGTGGGCCAGCCGGAACTCCAGCGGGTCGGCGCCGGCCGCGGCGGCCAGCTCGTCCATGAACGACTCGCGGGCGAAGTTGTTGGCGGTGGCGCCCAGGCAACGGTAGGACCCCTGGCGCAGCGGCGGGTCCGTCTCGACGGAGGAGACGGCGAGGTTCGGGATGGCGTACGGGGTCGCCAGCGCCGCGCCGCCGGGGTTGATGCTGGTGAACTCCCAGGCCACCAGCCGGCCCTGGGCGTCCAGGCCAGCGCGGCACTCGATGAGCGCCGCCGGCCGGCAGTACGCCCAGGTGAACTCCTCTTCGCGCGTCCAGCGCACCCACACCGGCTTGCCGGCGGCCCGGGCCAGCCGTGCCGCCTCGACCGCGACCTCGGCCGTGTGCTTGCCGCCGAAGCCGCCGCCCATGTCGGGGACGATGACGTGGATCCGCTCCCGCGGGACGCCCAGCTCCTCGGAGAGGTGCCGCTGGGCGCGGAAGGGCCCGTCGCAGCCGGCCCACACCGTCAGTCGCTCGCCGTTCCACTCGGCGACGGCGGCGCGCGGCTCCATCGGCGCGTGCTGGATGAAGGCGACCTGGTACGACGCGCCGAGGACACGCGACGCCTTCTCCAGCGCGGCTGCAGCAGAGCCCTTCTCCTCGGCGCGCGCTTCGCCCGGGCGCGCGTGCGCGCGCAGGTGCGCGAAGAGGTTCTGGTTGGAGACGGGCGCGGGCGCCGTCTTCCAGGACGCCGTGCGGGCGACCGCCTCCAGAGCCTGGGTCGCCCGGTACGAAGTCGGCGCGGCCAAGCCGACGAACGGCCCGTCTCGGAACGCGACCACGTCGGGCATCGCCTTCGCCACGGTGAGGTCGACCGACTCCAGCGTCGCCCCGAACGCGGAGGGCCGCAGCACCCGGCCGTACAGCATCCCGGGGCGCACCACGTCGGAGGGGAACTTGTGGGCGCCGGTGACGAGGTCGCGGGCGTTCGGCCGAGCCACCGGCTGGCCGAGAGTCTTCCACCCGTTCACCGGCGTCAGCGCCACGTCGGGCCGGATCGCCTGGCCGAGGCTGGCCACCGCCTCCCTGGCCTTCGCCAGGTCGGCGTACGTCATCGTCCGTCCCGACGGACCGGCGATCACGCCGTCACGGACGTCGAGAGCCGCCGGATCGACGCCCCACTGCTGCGCCGCGTAGCCGGCCAGCAGCTCGCGCGCGGTCGCCGCCGCCCGCCGCATCTCCGCCACGTCGACCGGCGTCGTCCGGCTGCCGGCGGTGATGCCGTCGTCGGGGACGAGGTCGGTGTCGGCCATGACCAGCCGGACCCGGTCGACCGGCACCCGCAGCTCCTCGGCCGCCGCCTGTGTCAGCTCGGTCCGGGGACCCTGGCCCTCCTCCACCTTCCCGCTGAGGGCGGTGATGGTCCCGTCCTCGTTCAGGAACACCCGGGTCGAGACAGCGGTCCCCTCCGCCCAGGCGGCGGGGACGGCCACGGTGACCAGCAGGCCCGAGCCGAGGACCTGGAGGAACGCCCGGCGATCGAGGGTGTCGAGCGGCTCATCCATGGCGCTCGCCCCGCAGGGTGGCGGCCGCGCGGCGGATGGCCTTCACCATCTTCACGTAGCCGTTGCAGCGGCAGAGATGGCCGTTCATCCCGGCCGCGACCTCCCCGTCGGTCGGGTCCGGCTTGCTCCGCAGCAGTGCGACGGCCTCCAGGATCATGCCCGGCGTGCAGTACCCGCACTGCAGCGCGCCCTCGTCGAGGAACGCCTGTTGCACGAGGTGCAGCTCCTCGCCCCGGGCAAGCCCTTCGATCGTGGTCACCGATTTCCCGGCGACCGCGCTCGCCGGCAGCAGGCAGGCGCGCGCCGGCGCGCCGTCCACCAGGACGGTGCAGGCGCCGCACTGGCCCTCGCCGCAGCCGTACTTGGTGCCGGTGAGCTGCAGGTCCTCGCGCAGGAGGTCGAGCAGCCGACGGTCGGGATCCGTGGACACGCTCCTCGGCGTCCCGTTGACCCTGAACTGCACCGTTCCCCTCACAGCCGGTCTCCTGAAGGGGTCAGGCCCTGGCCAGCGCCCTCTCGTAGCCGGCCAGGCGCCCGGCGTACAGCGGGAAGCGGTCGCACAGCCTGCGCACCTCGCGCTTCACCTCGCCGAGCTCGGTCTCGTTCTCGACCGCGTGCAGCGCGCGCGAGATCAGCCGGCCGATCGTCTCCATCTCCGGCTCCTTCATCCCGCGGCTGGTGAGCGCCGGGGTGCCGATGCGGATCCCGGAGGCCACCATGGGCGAGTTGGTGTCGAAGGGGATGGTGTTCTTGTTGACGGTGATCCCGGCCCGGTCGAGAGCCTTCTCGGCCACCTTGCCGGTGATGCCCTTGGCGAACACGTCCACCAGCATCAGGTGGTTGTCGGTGCCGCCGCTGACCAGCCGCCAGCCCTCGCCGAGGAGCGTCTTCGCCAGCACGGCCGCGTTGGCGATGATCTGGCGCTGGTAGGCCTTCCACTCCGGCCGCAGCGCTTCCTTGAAGGCGACGGCCTTGGCCGCGATCACGTGCATCAGCGGGCCGCCCTGCACGCCCGGGAAGAGGGCGCGGTCGAGCTCCTTCGCCCACGCCTCCCTGCACATCACCATGCCGCCGCGCGGGCCGCGCAGCGTCTTGTGGGTGGTGGTGGTGACGAACTCGCAGTGCGGCACCGGGCTGGGGTGCAGGTCCGCGGCGACCAGGCCGGCGATGTGGGCGATGTCGGCCATCACCACGGCGCCGCAGGCGTCGGCCGCCCGCCGCACCGCCGGGAAGTCGATGACGCGCGGGTAGGCCGAGGCCCCGACCACGATGACCTTCGGCCTGTGCTCGGCGGCCAGCGCGGCGAGCGCCTCGTAGTCGATGCGCTCGTCCTCCTTGCGCACGCCGTAGGCGACGACGCTGAAGTACTTGCCGGAGAAGTTCAGCGGGTGGCCGTGGGTGAGGTGGCCGCCGTGCGAGAGGTTCATGCCCAGGATGGTGTCGCCGGGCTTGGCCACCGCCATGTACACGGCGGTGTTCGCCTGCGCGCCCGAGTGGGGCTGCACGTTGGCGTGGTCGCAGCCGAACAGCTCCTTCGCCCGGTCGATGGCCAGCGTCTCGGCCACGTCCACGAACTCGCAGCCGCCGTAGTAGCGCTTGCCCGGGTAGCCCTCGGCGTACTTGTTGGTGAGCACCGAGCCGAGGGCCTCCAGCACGGCCTCGGAGACGAAGTTCTCGGAGGCGATCATCTCCAGCTGGCTTCCCTGCCGCTGCGTCTCCTTGCGGATCGCCTCGGCCACCTCGGGATCGGTGCGGGCCAGGTTCTCCATCGCGTTCACCTCGTGGCGCCGTCGGGCTCGATGAGGGCCACCCGCCGCGCGTGCCGGCCCCCCTCGAAGGGGGTGTCCAGCCAGACGTCCAGTATCCGCCGGGCCAGCCCGTGGTCGAGGCTGCGGCCCCCGAGAGCGAGCACGTTGGCGTCGTTGTGCGCGCGCGAGAGCCGGGCCGTGTTCTCGTCCCAGGCGAGGGCCGCCCGCACGCCGGGGTGGCGGTTCGCCGCCATCGAGACGCCCAGGCCGGTGCCGCACACCAGCACGCCACGACCCGCCCGGCCGCACTCGATTGCCCGCGCCACCGCGTGGGCGAACACCGGGTAGTCGACCGACTCCTCCGAGTGGGTGCCCAGGTCCTCCACCGGGAGGCCGCGGTGCTGCAGGTGGCGCTTCAGCTCTTCCTTGAGAGCGAAGCCGGCATGGTCTGAGCCGACGACGATCGCCTGGGACATGAAGGAAGCAGGACTCCTCGGCGCGGTACGGCCGAGTATATCAGCCCACCCGGGAGCGGCCGCGACGGACCATCCGGGGCATTGACGCGAGCCGCCACATCGACTCTGCTTGCGGGATGCGGACCCCGTGGTCGGCTTGCCGACCGCTTCTCCCCACCCTCGCCCTGACCCTGGTGGCCGGGCCGTCCTCGCCGGCGCAGACGCCGGTCTTCGGCACCGCCGTCGAGCTCGTCCGCGTGGACGTGGTGGTGCTCGACAAGGACGGCCGGCCGGTGACGGGCCTGACCAAGGACGACTTCACGGTGGAGGAGGAGGGCCGGCCGCAGGCGATCACCAGCTTCGAGCCGGTGGTGGTCCGCAGCGCGCGCCCGCTGCTCGCCGACGAGCCGCCGCGTCTCGGCGCCGCGCGGCTGCGTGCGCCGTCCGAGGGCCGCTGCGTCCTGATCCTGGTCGACGACATCCACCTCTCGCCGCCCGTGGCCGAGCGCGTCCGGCAGTCGCTGCGGAAGTTCCTGGAGGACGACGTGCGGGAGGGCGACTGGGTGACCGTGGTCGCCCCCTGGCAGCAGCTGTGGTGGACGGCGCGGAACGGCTGGGAGTACCGGCAGCTGGCGTCCGTGGTCTCCCGAATCAGCGGCCAGGGGAGCGCCGACAGCTATCACGACTTCATGGTCGTGCGGACCGTCGAGTACGGTGAGATGGGCATGGCCGGAGGCCAGTCGGCGGCGGTCAGCGCTGACCAGCACGCCGGTACCGGCGGACCCGGTCAGTTCGCGGTCGTGGGCGACCCGAACGCGCCGGTCAAGCAGGAAGAATCGATCGCCAGGGTGAAGCAGCGGACCGCAGTCACCCTCGGCGGGCTGGAGCAGGCGCTCGAATCACTGGTCAAGCTGCGGGGGCACAAGTCGCTGGTGATGATCTCGGAGGGCTTCCTGCTGCTGCCGAAGATGCCCGGCTACCAGGAGGCGATCGACGTCGCCCGGCGGGCGAACGTGGCGATCCACTTCGTGGATCCTCGGGGCCTGGTGGCGGACGAGAACGGTTTCGCCCGCGCCATGACGCTGACCGACAGCGAGGGGATCGCGGAGGTGACCGGCGGCACCGTGTTCTCGGGCAACGACACCGAAGCCGGGCTGCGACGCGTCGCCGCGGAGTCGGACGCCTACTACCTGCTCGGCTACGAGCCGGCGCAGCCCGGCCGGGGGGAGCGCAAGCTGAAGGTCCGCGTCCTTCGCGAGGGTCTCACCGTGCGCGCCCGCACCCGCTACTACGTCGCCGCTGCCCCGGCGCCCTCACCGGGGAAGCCGGGGAAAAGCCAAGGCAAGGGGAAGGAGGCGCCGGAGGCGCTGAGCGCCATGCGCTCGCTGGCCGACACCACCGACCTGCCGCTGCGGGTGGAGACGCTGTTCTTCGAGCCCAACCACAAGGGCGAGGTGGCGACGATGCTGGCCACCGAGGTGGTGCCGCCGCCCGGCCCGGCCGGCTCGCGCCTCTTCAAGCTCGTCTCCGAGGCCCGTGCGCTCGACGGCACGGCACCCGTCCACGACCAGTTCGAGGGCTCGCCGAAGGTGACGCCGGGCGTGCCCGTGATCCTGGCCCGTCAATGGAACCTCACCCCCGGCGTCTGGCAGCTGCGGCTGCTGGTCGAGGACACGGTCGCGAAGCGCATCGGGACCCTCGTCCACACCTTCGAGGTCCCCGACGCGAAGCGCTTCCGCATCTCGACGCCGATCCTGACGGCCGAGATCGAGGACCCGAACGGCAAGCGCCAGCCGAAGGTGGCCCTGAGCCGCACCTTCCGGACCGGCAGCACCCTGTACTGCCAGTACAGCGCCTACGGCGCCCCGGCCGCGGGCAAGCACGACTGGGTCCCGCACGTCTTCGGCTCCTGGACGCTGCGCCGCGGCGAGGCGGTCGTCCGCCAGGGCGCGGAGACGCTCATCCAGCCGGCGAACGACGGGCGGGTCACCCGCACCCTGGGCATCGGCCTGCAGGGCCTGGCGACCGGAGACTACCGGCTGGTCCTGAACGTGCGCGACGGGACGACCGGACAGACGCTGAGCCGAGCCGAGCCGTTCACGGTCGCCCCGTGACCGAAGCACGCGCCCCAGCGCGCCCCAGCGCCCGCTTGACGCGCGTGGACCGCCTCGCCGACACTCGTGCGTCTCCGCAGGGGCAGGGGAGGGAGCTTGGCGAGCCGGCGGCTTCGCGGCTATCTGGGGGCCGGTGCCGCCGCCTGGGCCGCAGTGTGGCTCGCGGCTTGCGGCGGGTCGGGCGGCGCCGGTGCCGGGTCGCACTCGGCCCTGATCACCATCGCCAACTACACGAACTTCGCTGCGGACGTGACGATCGGCTCCGAAACCCAGAGGATCGGCGCCGAGTCGCAGGGAAGCTACACGGCGAGGTGGACGGGGGGCGACAGCACGACGGTGTCGCTGCGTGCGGTCGCCGTCGGACGTGCCGAGCTCACCCGCGCCTGGTCAGCGACCGTCACCGACGGCGCGACCGCGCGGACGTTCGTCGAGTTCGATTCTCCGGCGCGCGACCGGATCGGAGGGGTTCCCTGCGACTACCTCGCGCGCCGGACCTGGGACTCGTTCTGGAAGGACGTCGACCCGATCCGCGTGCTGCGCGCCAAGGGATTCGGGTGGGTGCGCGTCGGCGTGACGACGGTCAGCAGCGGCGACCTGAAGGCGACCGACCCCGCGCGGTGGAGCAGCCTGCCGTGGAAGAACGAGTACTGGTCCTCGCTCGAGTACGCGGCCGAGATCCTGCACGAGGCGGCGGGGGCCGGCCTGCGGCTGCAGGTCTTCCTCTTCCTGAGCGACACGGCGGCCCATGCCGGTATCCAGGACCCGCCGGCGGCGTGGCGGGACAAGGACGTCGCGGAAACGGCGCAGGCGCTCGAGGCGTACGCCTACACGACGGCGAAGGACCTCGCCGACCGGGGACTGCGTGTCGAGGCGTACGACATCGGCAACGAGATCGAGGCCGGGATCGTCGGCTTCCGCCCCGACCAGCGCATCCCGCGTCCTGCCGGCGTCGACGTGACCCGGGACATGGGCTACATGCGCACGCAGGTGTGGACGATCGAGGCGGACCTGCTCAAGGCCGCGATCCGTGGTGTCCGGCGCGCCAACCCCTCCGCCGCGATCGTGCTCCACGCCGACAGCGTGGGGTGGAACAACGACAACACGCGGACGCGGACCTTCTTCGAGACGATGGTCGAGTACGGCGTCGACTTCGAGGTCGCGGGACTCAGCTACCCCTACTCGATGTACGCGGACAACGACGGCATCCCGAAGCCCTACTTCGCCTCCCCCGCTTTCACCGAGCTCATCGGGGACCTGGCCGCGCTCGGCAAGCGTGTGCAGATCTCCGAGTACATGTACCCGAACGACCCGACCGGCACCTCCGGGCAGCCCGACGCCGGCTATCCCTTCAGCCCCGAGGGGCAAGCGGCCTGGATTCGGAACTTCCTCGCCGCCGTGGCCGGCCGTCCCGAGGTCGAAAGGGCCTTCTACTTCTACCCGGAGTACTTCCGCGGCATGAGCCACGGCGACGTGCCGGGCATCGAGAGCTCGGGTCTGTTCCGCAGCGACGGCGAGGTGCAGCCCGGGTTGCGGGTCTTCTTCCCGTAGCGGCCGCGTTCTCTCCACTAGCGAGAGAGCCTCAGCACCGCCCGGCACCCGCCCTCCGGCCGGTTTGCCAGGCTCAGCGTGCCGCCGTGCGCCTCGGCGATCTGCCGGCACAGCACCAGGCCGATCCCCGAGCCGCCGGGCTTGGTGGTGAAGAAGGGCACGAACAGGTTGGCGCTGGGGGGCAGGCCGGGGCCGTCGTCGTCGACGAGGATCTCCAGCGCCGGCGCCGGCTTGTCGACGAGGCACCAGGAGAGCCGGACGGCCCCGTTGCGCGAGGCGGCCGCTTCGGCGGCGTTCTTCGCGAGGTTGATCAGCAGCTGCTCCAGCTGGTCGGGGTCGGCGTCGAGGCTGACCTCGGGGCCGCCGGGGACCGCCACCGGCACCCGCGTCTCCAGCCCCGCCACCCGCCGCACCAGCGGCGCCAGCGCGATGCGGCGCTTCTTCGGCGGCGGCAGGCGGGCGAGCTGCGCGTAGGCGTCCATGAAACGGCGCAGCGCCTCGGCCCGCGCGGCGATCACCCCCAGCCCCCGGCGGGCGTCGTCCTCCCAGTCGGCCGGCCGCGGCTCGCGCGCGAGGAGCGACACCAGGCTGCCGGCGACCGAGCGGATCGGCGCCAGCGAGTTGTTGAGTTCGTGGCCGATCACGCGGATCAGCCGCTGCCAGGCCTGGCGCTCCTCGTCGCGCAGCGCGCGGCTGACGTCCGCCAGCACCAGCAGCTGCATCGGCCGGCCGCCCTGACGGAAGCTGCCGCGGCGGA
>Ga0335071_10003568_pt1 | contig 16344 bp, 16 predicted proteins | sample Lox_Sample_15_FD_206724 | JGI IMG/M metagenome (GOLD analysis project Ga0335071, IMG submission 206724) | Soil microbial communities from Loxahatchee National Wildlife Refuge, Florida, United States - Lox_Sample_1.5 | ecosystem: Environmental > Terrestrial > Soil > Wetlands | place: USA... | reverse complement strand
TTGCCAGAACAGCGCAACCGCCGGCAGAGCGAAAGGTTGGACTCCTCCCGTTTTGCAAGTCGAATGCTGGAGTTTACCTGAGATTGACGGCCACAAGACGGAAATTTTGCGGCCGCGCCAGTTTGACTACCAACCGCCACGTGCCGAAGAGACGATACCGATAGTGTGGAGAATGATGCGCAGATCAAACAGCAGGGAAGCATTCTGGACGTAGTAGAGGTCATATTCGAGCTTCCGCATGTTGTCCTCTTCACATGCCGCATAGGGACAACGCACTTGCGCCCAGCCGGTAATCCCCGGGCGCACGAGGTGGCGGAGTGAGTACATGGCGTACTTACGCTGCAGTACTTCGACAAACACGGGACGCTCTGGGCGTGGCCCCACAAAACTCATTTCCCCCTTGAGGACGTTCCACATTTGCGGAATTTCGTCGATGCGAAGCCGGCGCAGCAAGCGTCCTACGCGCGTAACTCGCGGGTCGCTGCGGCTGGCCCATACCGGACCTGTAAGATGTTCGGCCCCCGCCACCATGGTGCGCAGCTTATGAATGCGGAACGGCTTCCCCGCCGTGCCCACCCGATCCTGAGAATAGAAGACCGATCCGCCATCCTGCAGCTTGATAAAGATTGCGGCCACCGCGACTAGTGGGGAAAAGCAAAGCAAACCTATGAACGCCAAACTAATGTCCATGAGCCGTTTGATAACCTGCGAGCTGGTCTCGTGAAAGGAACGAAAGCCGTCGGCGGTAGCCACCCACAACTCATCAAGATAGGGGGCGGGGAGGCGCTCGGCAAATTCCGAGTACAAACGGGCCAGGTTCCACACCGATACGCCCTGGAGGCGAAGTTCGGCAGCCTTGCGGAGCATGCAAGGTTCTAGCGCGGGACCTGCCAGGACGAGGAGGTCGTGCGTCGCGGCCGGAGTCGCGTGAGTTACGAACCGCTCGCCTGGAGTCGTGACATCCGCTTCGGGCTGCCAGACCCTAACTTGCGAACCGGGAGAGAACTCGCGAATGAGCTTTTGTGCCGTCTGCACCGCGGGGGCATTTCCCATCAGCAGGATCGTCAGGCTCACCCGGCGTAAGCGCGCGAAAATCCAGATTCGCCAGAGGGGCAGCAGGATGACGTAAATCCCGTTAGCGATGGCAAAAATACCGCGGCCAAAACTGATTTCCGGCACGATGTAAAAGAAGAAAGAAGAGACGCTGACAGCGACAAGCAAACCAGGAAGCGGGCGTCGCAGATTTTCGGCGGAACTGGCTTCAGGCTGTACTTCGTACGCTTGCGAAAGGTAAAGGCAGAGGGGGTAAATCAACAGGCACAGGATAGCGGCTGTGTTGTACCTGTGCAGGAGCGTATCCAGATCACCCAGGCGGAGGTAAGTGCCCGTCGCCAGTGCCAGCACGAAGAGCGACATGTCGCCTGCGAGCAAGGCAAGTTTCGTTTTGGTTCGGCTGGCGGTTCGCATGCTATGTCAGACGTTTGGCTCAGTCCACCGGCAAGCTTTGAGCACCGCTTCGTATTGGTCAACCACTGCGTCCTGGGAGTAGTGCCGAGCCATGAAATCCGCTCCGCTTCTTCCTAACCGCGCTCGCATGGCAGGGTCATGATACAAGGTCATGAGTGCTTCGCAAAATTCGTCCACCTTGCCGGGCGGCGTCACCCGCCCGGCTTCGGCCGCGCCCAACATGCGGGCCAGGTCCGATTCCTGATCGTAGCTCGCCACCACGGGTCGCGCCGCGAGCAAGCAGTTGTAAATCCGGCTGGGGAATGAGCTCCGGCCGACGCCGGCTTTGGAGGTGAGGACAAGGACGTCGGCGGCCGCGAGCATCTCCGGCAGAACCTCCCGCGGTTGCGTGGGGAGAAAGCGAAGATTAGCGAGTTGGCGCAGGCGCGCCAGCCGCTCCAGGTCTCCCCGCTTTGAACCGCTGCCAATCACCAAAAACAGCATCTCGCAACACCCTGACAGCTTCGCCGCTGCCTCCGCCAGCAATTCTGCGCCGTGAGTATATCCAATGTTGCCGGCATACATAATGACGAATCTACCGGTCAGCTCGTGCTGTCGAGAGAAAGAATTGTCACGGGGAAGTGGCGTCACGGCGGCGGTGTCAACATAATTGGGAATGACGGCCACTTTGTGTCGATCGATGCCGCACGCTGCAATCGTCCCGGTGAACGATTCGGCGATCACGGTGACGCGGTCGCATCCGTGATAGATACGATAAGCCAGGCCACGCATCAATCGCGCCAAGCCACCCGATGGCACTTCTCCGCTTGCCAGATACGCTTCCGGGAACAGGTCCTGCGCGTTGTAGATTAAGGCGGTGCGCCGCACGAACTTCAACAAGACGCCTGTAAGTCCCAACCAGAAGGGCGGAGAGACTACCATCACCGCATCGGGACGGCTCACAAAAATCCCCGCCAGCAGACTGGTGAAGGTGAAGCTGGCATAGTTCAGGAGCTTGGTCAGTTTGCCGTTTGATCTGGGGAAGGCCCAGCACCGAATCACGCGCACGCCCGCGAACTCTTCGCGCCGAAAGAGTCGCCAGTTGTAGCCGGGGGGGATGCGTGATAAAGCATAGTGCGGCGTACCCGCCAGCACCGTTACCTGGTGCCCGCGCTGGGCGAGTTGCCGGGCTAAGCCCGTTATCACCAGGCCATTGCTCGTAAACTCAGGGGCGTACTGAATGCTGTAAATCAGCAGACGCAAGGGTTCTACTCGGCCGCAGCAGCGTGGCGGCGGCACATCCTCCTAAGAAGCGGGGACCTGCGGCAGGCGGTCGGGCTTGGTTCGATCGGCGGAATCGAACTGCTGAAAGATCCCGTAAACCTTCCTTGTGCCCCGCCTCCAGGAGAATTGCTGGCATCGCTCCAGACCAGCACGCGCGAGCAATTGCCGGAGTGTCGGGTCAGAAAGCACCTGGTGCAGCTTGGCCGCAATGTCGTCCGGATCTTCTCCATCGAACAGCACCGCCGCCTCGCCGCAAATATCCATCATGGGACGGCGGCGGCAGCAGAGAATCGGTGTTCCGCAGGCAAGCGCTTCGATCAGAACCGTGCCACAGGCTTCCAACAAGGAAGGGAAAATGAAACACGTGGCATGGCCGAATAACAACGGCATTTGCGCGTGCGGAACGTATCCGAGAAACTTGACCTGATCGAGACAACCCTCGCGTCGCAGCAGCGCCTGCACTTCTCCGATGTATCGGCGGTCCCAGACCTCCCCCGGAACAACCAAGGGCATCGTAACTTTGCCTGCCTTTACCAAAGAAACATAAGCGCGGGCAAGATTGAGCAGGTTACCATACCCACTCAGGCGTGTCGCCGAAATAAGAAAGGGAGGCGCGATGCCTAGCTGCTTCCGCAGAACTTCGGCCGATTCCGGCGCGGCGGGCCCGAAGCCCGGTGTGACGCCGGGATGACATACGAGGATCTTCTCTCCCGGCAGATGGAATCTCTCCTGTAAGAATTCCTTCTCCCAATCCGAGATAGCGATGATGGCATGACTCCGGCGCAGGGAGAGCGCCGTGAGTAGGCGCAGGAGCCAAAGGCGTGCCCGCAAAGGAAGGGGATTCGGGAACTCCCCCAAGAAGAACGGTTCAACGTTCTGCACGATGATGATGCTGGGCACCGGCGAGAGCAGTACGGCCAGGTTCTGGGTTGTATAGACCATATCTGCTTGGCGCTCGCGCAAAATCCACGGCATCACCAGTTGCTCCCAAAGCACCCGCCAAGCGCCTGACTTGGGTGCGGAACGGGGTGTGTGAAACCAGAAGTTGAGCTGATCGAGGCTCAACGTGGGGACCTGTTCGCTAGGGAGAAAGACGTCATAACGGTTCACGCAGTCCAGCCGGGCGAGTTCAGGGAGAAAGTTCTGCAAATAGGTAAGACTGCCGTAGGACGTTGCGGTCAACCCTAGGATGGCGATGTTCATTTCCGTCTATGGGGTACAGCTCCCTGCCGCCGGCTTATTTCCCACCGTATCGGCGCGCGCGCAGAGGATCTGCATGGCGATATGGAAGAGCATCATGTGGATGTCCTCCACCTTCTGCATGTCGTGGACGGGGACGTGCAATGGTACTTGCGCCAGGCCCGCCAACTTTCCGCCACTGAAGCCGGTGAGGCCCACCGTCATCGCGCCCTGTTGATTCGCGTATTCGACGGCTTTCAGCACGTTGGGAGAATTTCCGCTGCCGGAGATCCCGATTACCAGGTCGCCGGAATGGAGGAAGTTCTTGAGCTGCTCAACGAACACGTCGGTGTAGGCGACGTCATTGGCGTAAGCGGTCAGCGTGGCCATGTTGTCGTTCAGACTGATCACGCGAAAGCGTTTCTCCCGCCCGTAGGATACACCCTTGTTCAAGTCCGCGGCAGCATGCGCGGCGGTGCTGCCACTGCCGCCGTTACCCATGATGAATACCTGGCGGCCTTCGAGGTAGGCGCGCTCCAGCAGCTCAAAGAACTTCACCGCGCGATCGGCCGGAATGAGGTCGAGCGCTTCCTTCAGGCCTCGGCAATACGCCAGGAACTGTTGATGGATCATACATTCCCCCAGGGGGATTATTCCTCATTCGGCCTCGCTGAGGCAATGCGAACCGAGCCCACTCAATCGACTTTCTCCAGCACCACCGAGGAGCTGTCGAAGTCGCCTTCCAGGTTGAAATTCAACCCGTGGTTCATCAGGAACGCTCCACTCAGCGTCTCCTGCGATTCCGCCAGTTTCCCATCGATTCGTCGCAGCCGGTAGATAGCGTTGGGTTCGAGGCCGCGGCAGTAGACGGTCGGCGCCGGGTAAAGGAATTGTTGCGAGTGCAGGTAGGCGAAGACCACGGCCTGTTGCCCGTCCGCCGCCACGTATTCGTTGGCCGTGACTTCCCCGTCGCGCGGCGACAGCAGACGGTAGAGATCGCCATTCTGCACGGTCTCGCGAATGGACTTGTAATAAGCGACCATCTGCCGCGCCAGATCAAAATCCTCCGTGGTCCATTTATTCAGGTTGTTACCGATGCCCAACGAGCCCTGCATCGCCACCAGAAACCGATACTTCAAGGGCGTGCGGCGTCCATCCAGATCCGGAATATCGGTCACCCAATCCATCATCACCTTGGGTGGATATGCGAATGTGAATCCTTCCTGAATGCGCAAGCGGTCAAAAGCTCCGGTATTGTCGGAGGTCCACACTTGATCGACGCGCGTGAGGATGCCCAGGTCAATGCGCCCGCCTCCGCCCGAGCAGGATTCGATCTCCAGGCCAGGATGCCGCGCTCGCAGCCGATCGAAGATCTCATAGACATTCTTCGTGTACTTTACCCAGAGTTTCCTTTGTTCCGCCGGCGGGACTTCGGGCCAACCCGGTTCGCCGAAGTGCCGGTTCATATCCCACTTGATGAATTCGATATGATTCTCACTGAGCATCTTGTCGAGCCCGCTGAAGATGTATTCCTTCACGTCGTCGCGAGCCATGTTTAGCACAAGCTGGTGGCGCGCCTCGTCGCGTGGCCGGCCGGGAAAATTCATCGCCCAATCCGGATGTGCTCGGTATAGATCGCTGTTCGGGTTTACCATTTCGGGTTCGAACCACAGGCCGAATTTCATCCCCAGGCCGTTCACGTGCGCGATCAGTCCCTTGAGTCCCTGAGGAAACTTCTGCGGGTTCACCCACCAGTCGCCCAGCCCGGCGTGATCGTCGTTGCGCTGGCCAAACCAACCATCATCCATCACGAACAGCTCGATGCCGATTTTCGCCGCCTTGTCCGCCAGCGCTTCCTGCCCTGACTCGCTAACGTCGAACGTGGTCGCTTCCCAGGAGTTGTAGAGGACGGGCCGGGGATGCGGTGCGGCGTGGTCCGGGGAGAGCTCGCGCCTGACCAGCCGATGCATCAATCGCGACGCTTCGCCAAAACCCGCGTCGCTGAAGCCACCGTAAAATGCGGGTGTGTCCAGGCTCTCGCCCGGTTTCAACGGATAAGCGAAATCGAAGTCGTTATAACCGCCCACCACCCGCACTTGTTTGGCCGGAGTCTGCTCGATGACTAACTTCCAGTTTCCGCTCCAAGCCAGTCCGCCGAACCATACCCGCCCGTGGTTCTCATCGGCTTTGCCGCCCTCATCCAGCGCGAACCACGGATTGATCTGATGGCCCGTATTCCCACGCCGGCTGTCGAGCACCACTTTTCCCGGTTGAACCATCTGCTGGTTCACCTGGGTCTCGCCGGCCCAGCGCCCCGAGAGTGAAGTAAGCCGGTACCCATCTCCCGGAGCGACGTACCACACTCCCGCTTGTGCGCTTTCGATGGTGACCACTTGGCTCGTGCGATTCTCTATCAGCGAGCTCTTACGCACGATGTCCTCGTGAGGAAATACCTGATAAACGAGGGTCACGAACAAGTCATACTTAATGTCACGCGTACGCAGTTTCAGTGTGTCGCCCTGAATTTCGTAGGAATCGTACTTGAGCACCAGGTCGCGATCGCCGTCGGCGAGCGTCATCTTCAGGCAGGGTTCCGTATAGAGCCGCGCGCCCCAACCGGGATATTCAAGATTGCTCATTGTCTCGGGGGAATCGAATGAGGCGTGCTCGGGGTGCGTATGGGCAGCCCGCAGATCCTCGTCGCGTCCGAGCCTCTTCCCCCAATAGACGTTTTGGAGTTGCCCTGCTTCGTTAACGCCCACCACGTACGTGGCGTGGTCGTCCTCCATGACCCACAATTTCTGATTCGCCAGATAGCGGATGGGAGCGTCAGCCGCCCCGGTCCCAGCGGCAACAAAAAGGGGAAAAGCCAAGAACAGCAAGACGCCTGGCAATAGACGCGGCATTCGGAATTCCTCCTGTGACAAGCACTGGTCCCGAGCCGGCGAGTATACCGCGATATTGCCGCGAATGGCGAAGACGCTCCGCGGTCCTCGGACAATACGGCGCTGGACACGCGGGAAATTATTTCGCAGAATATCAGCGGGCCCGAATTGTTCTGGCTGCGGCCCACGCTGGACGGTGCACTTTGGGACTTTCTCCGACCCTGCCGAAAGATCAAATCCCCATCACCGAGTACGTCGAGGGGAGCTTCGTTCCCCTCTCGCATTTGGCGCATGCCTGGGAGTTCCACGCGGCGCTAGCGCTCAGTCCGGCGGAAGAGCGCACCATGGTGCGCGAACCGGTGCAGGCAGTGCCGGCGGCCATCGCGCAGCGGCTGGGAAAACTGCGCGTTTTGGCAGTCTCCTACATCGCGTGTCTGGAATCGGGTGACGTGGTTTCGCGCCAGAAACCCAAAGGGGAGGCCCACACCGCCGCGTGGGTGGAGAGCCCGGCGCGCATCAATCTGCTGCTGGCTTGCCGGGAGCTCGACGCGCACGACACAGGTTTCGAACTGATCGGCAGCCTGGCGGAGTTGGTCCGGCCACGCCTGCATCCCTCCGAGCTCGCCGCTTACAGTCAGCTTTTGGAAGAAGAGATCCGGCAGGGAGTAAACGGCGAGATTGATGAAGACGCGCTCAACACGAAGAAGGCCTACCTGGCCAACCGTGCTGGCCGCCGTCTCCGCGCCTCCTTCGACCGTTATCGCGATATTTCTTTCGCCAGCACGGCGGCCGAGTACATCCACGGGCTCTGGCACGACGTGCAGATTCGCGTCGGGCCCGACCACCTCCCCATTGCTCAGTTACGGCGCCGCATGGACCTGATGGCGGAACTCTTTCCACCCAACCCTGGTTATCAGGTTTTCGACGAAGCCATGCAGCAAACCGAGTAAGCCCTTTGGTGGTAGGCCGATTCTCCCTTCATAATTCCCCCCGCATCATTCATAATCATTGTGCATGATGAACCCGTCCCCTGACGCTTCGCTCTACATCGACTTCCGTCACGTGTCGAAGGCGTTTGATGGAAATCCGGTGCTGGACGATGTGAGCTTCAACGTGCACCGCGGGGAAATGGTGGCGGTGATGGGCCGCAGCGGCGTGGGCAAAAGTGTAACGCTCAAACACATTCTGGGATTTTTGCGGCCCGACGCGGGGGAAGTCTATGTCGCCGGGCGCGAGGTGTCCACTCTCAGTGAGCAGGAACTCATGGAGGTTCGCCGCCGTGTAACCATGGTGTTCCAATCGGGTGCGCTATTTGACTCGCTGACGGTCGGCGAGAACGTTGCCTACCCCCTCCGCGAGCGTGCGGAGCGCGGTGTCGCCATCACGGAGGAGGAGATTCAGCGGCGCGTGGATGATCTGCTGGACCACGTTGAACTCCTTGAGATGCGCGAGTTGATGCCCTCGGACCTGAGCACCGGCATGAAGCGCGCCGTCGCCATCGCTCGCGCCCTGGCTGCTGAACCGGAGTGCATTCTCTACGACGAGCCCACCACCATGGTCGATCCGCTGATGGCGCAGACGGTCGGCGACCTGATCCTGAAAGTCAAACGGCAAGCGGGGCTGACCTCTGTAGTAGTGACGCATGACGTGAAGCTGGCCCGCAAGCTCGCCGACCGGGTGGTTTTCCTGATCGACGGCCAAGTGGGGTTCTTCGGCACGGTCGCGGAAATGGATCGCTCCCCCGTGCCCATGGTGCAAGAGTTTATTCAGCTTGATGAAGTCTCGTTCCTGAGTGTCTAACGTCCACCCCAAGTGAAGGGATCTGGCCGGCGATCGCCCCGCTCGTTCCCATGCGTGACAAACCCACCATGACGCTCGACCGCGTGCTTTCGCGGTTTGGCATCGCCTCGCGGACCGCGGCGCGTCAGGCTATTCTGGCGGGCCGGATGAAAGTGAACGGCCGGGTCGTGCGCGATCCCGGCCTGTGGGTTAGCCCTGGCCGCGACGATTTCCTGTTTGCCGGAAAACCCCTCAAACCGGCACGACACCGCTACTTGCTCTTCTACAAGCCCAAAGGCGTGATCACCAGTCATGGTGATCCCGGCGGCCGCGAGACCATCTACAAATATCTCGGCGATGAGAACCAGTGGGTAGCGCCGGTGGGCCGCCTTGACCAAGACTCGTCCGGATTACTGCTACTCACGAACGACACCGAGTTCGCGGACTTCATCACCAATCCGGAATCCGCCGTCCCCAAGACTTACCTGGTGAAGACGAGCGCCTTGCTGAGCGATGAAATCCTTGCCCGCCTTAACGCCGGCATCGAGATGAAGCGCGGTGACTTTGCCCGGCCGCTTTGTGTGCAGAGGCGGGAAGATCGAGGCAAATACACTTGGCTCGACGTGGTGCTGACCGAAGGCAAGAACCGCGAGGTACGCCGGATGATCGAGGCGGTTGGCTTCAAAGTGCTGAAGCTGGTGCGCACCGCAATCGGGCCACTAAGTCTCGCGGGCCTGCAAGTGGGCCAGTGGCGGGAACTGAGCCCGGGTGAGCTATCTCAATTGCGCCGTGGCAGACAAGTGAAGCCCTTCGTTTCAGGCAAACCGAAACGTCGCGTGCCCGCATAGTGTGGCATACTGTACGCGTAATTAAGAGGTTCACTTGGACACGGTGCATGGGCTTCACAACCATCCCCCTTTTCCTCGTTCTCGCGCCGACACTCCTGACTCCTATTAGTGCCACCCTGGGGAGTTCCACGCCCCTCGACCGCGGCTACTCCCAGATGTACAACCTGGAATTCCGCGAAGCGCACGCGACCTTTCAGGGCTATGTCCAATCGCATCCTGAGGACCCGTTCGGGCCGACCTCCGTCGCGGCCGCTTACCTCTTCGAAGAATTCGACCGGCTCGGAATCCTGCAAAGTGAGTTGTTCATAGATAACGACAAATATCGGTACCGGGCGACGCCGCGTCCCGACCCTGTTGTGCATGACCAGTTCTATGCGGCCTTGGCGCAAAGCCGCAAAGTCGCCGATGCCATCCTGCAGAAATCTCCCCGCGATACCCGTGCGTTGTTCGCGCAGGTATTGGATTTGGGACTCGAATCCGACTACATCGCGCTGGTGGAGGGCCACGATCTGGCCGCCGTGGCAGTGAAGAAACGGGCGGGTCAAGCGGCGGAGCGACTGCTGGCGATTGATCCCAGTTGCTACGACGCCTATGTGGCCATCGGCATCGAGAATTACATTCTGGGCTTGAAGCCCGCGCCCGTGCGTTGGCTGCTGCGTCTCTACGGGGCGGAGACCGATAAGGAACTGGGCATTCAAAAGATGAAACTGACCGCGGCCAAGGGTCACTACCTGTTGCCCCTCGCCCGGATGCTGCTGGGCGTGGCCGCGCTGCGCGATAACGACCGGCCCACCGCAAGGGCGCTGCTCCAGAACCTGGTCGAGGCATTTCCCAAGAATCAACTCTATCGGAGTGAATTGGCTCGGCTGCAATAACAGGGCGATCGAAACTGGAAATCGGAAACTGGAAATCAGGAGTTCGGAGTCCGGAATTCGGAATCCGAAATTGGCGATTCGGAATTCGAAATCGCCCGGCCCAGCACAACCCGCCGGTTTTTCGGCTTGGTCGGACCGTATCACCTGGATTTCTCTTCGACTGGCAAAAGGCAGGCGTGCGAGCCGAAAAGGCGGACTATGAAAATCGTGAGTGTGGGCAGCGCATTTCCCGAACACTACCATCCCCAGATGGAATTGGCGAAGGCACTGAGGAAGTATTGGCAAGGCCGCCACGACAACCTCGATGTGGTCGACCGCATGCACGCGCACGCGGAAATCGACGGCCGCTTTCTTGCCCTGCCGATCGACGCCTACTACGCGATGAACACGTGGGGCGAGGCCAACAATGCCTGGATTGAATGCGCGCAAACGTTGGGTGAGCGCGCCCTGTGCCAAGCTCTGAGCGCCGTTCAGCTCGCTCCCCAGGATATCGACGCGCTATTCGTCGTCTCGGTCACCGGCATCGCCAGTCCCTCGCTCGACGCTCGCCTGGTGAATCGGATGGGCCTCTCGCCCAGCATCAAACGGATTCCGATTTTCGGGCTGGGTTGCGTGGCCGGCGCTGCGGGAATTGCCAGAGCCGCGGATTACGTTCGCGCTTTTCCCCATCAAATCGCCGCGCTGCTCTCCGTGGAACTCTGTTCGCTGACGCTGCAAAAGGACGACGTCTCCATGGCCAACCTCATCTCCTCGGCGCTGTTTGGTGATGGCGCGGCGGCCGTCCTCGTAGCAGGAACGGAACGCGTTCAGGCGGGACCGGAGATTCTGGACACGCGCTCCGTTTTCTACCCGCAGACCCAGCACATCATGGGTTGGGACATTTCCGAAAAGGGATTTCGGATTGTACTGTCGCCCACCCTGCCGCAACTCATCGTGGACCACTTCGGCCACGACGTGGACGCTTTCCTGGCCGACCATGGCTTGGCGCGCCAGGATATCGCCACTTGGATTCTTCATCCCGGCGGCCCCAAAGTGCTGGAGGCCACGGGCACGGCCTTGGGCTTGCCCAGGGAAAGACTGGACGCCTCCTGGCAATGCCTGCGCAAAGTCGGCAATCTTTCTTCCACCTCGGTCCTGCTGGTGCTGGAGGAGTACTTCAAGAACCGGCGCCCGGCGCGCGGCAGTTACTCGGTGCTCGGCGCGATGGGCCCCGGATTCTGCTCAGAGTTGGTCCTGCTGCGCTGGAATTAGCGCAACGTGTGCGCCATGAGCGAACACCGTTCCCCACGCCGCAGTGACACTGCCGTCCTGGTCAACGGAAAGTGACGCCAATCCGGAAACCCACAAGGTGGTTAGAAGAACGTTGGTAGTATACCCCCGCCACCGGCTCAAATTCGGCGCTGAGGTCTTGTCCCCCGATGTCATCCCTGATCTCCAATCGGAGAGCGGCGTGTCGCCCCAACCAGATGTTCAGGCCTGCCCCGAAATTGCCGCCGTTCTCGTGCGGGAAACCAATGCCGGGCACGTAGAAGAAGGTATAGCCGCCAGTGATAAAGGGCTCCGGCGCCCGTCTCTTCATGCTTGAGCCAAAGTGGTACGACAAGTTAGTCGAGCCGACAATAGTGCTCAACGAATTGCCTTCCCACGATTGTGATGATCGCAGCAGTTCACCACCAAGACCAAGCCCCCTATAGACGAACACCTCTCCGCCGCCTCCAAACTGCCAAGCATTGGCACTCCCGGAAACGCTGATCGTCGGTCGACCGGGTTGGACGAAACTGGCGCTGGAAGGTGCGTCGGCCAAGAACGAATAGGCCTGAGCATGGCAGGAATGATCGCGCTCTTGTGCAGAAGTGAACGGTGGAATTCCGAGTAAGAAACCAGCGATCGCAATCAGGATCCTCATGCTGACCTCCAGATGCGAGATGTTACGGCGTGCCTCTCGGGACATATCTATCTATGTCGAGCTGCAAGTCTATCTATATAGATATAGATAGTCAAGCGATCTTTCGTCGATCCGCACCATGGTATTACCCTACTTCAGTCTTGCCAGCACGGGTCTGCGAGGGCAGGGGGGACCACTGTTCCTACTGCGGCCACTCCGGTTCGTAGAGCGTCGCTTTGGTGGCGGCGGCCAGTGTGCGTCCCCGACTTTCCCCTTTCCTGGCAACTCGCACGCGGGTAAAATCCAGCTTCGGTTGGCCGGCACACAGCAAAGGACTGTAGGGTGGATCGCCCGTCGGTTGACGGGTCCACGTCTCGTGGCTGACCATTACGGAACAGTTGGCTGCCGTCGATACGAGCAGCGCGCTTCGAGGGAAGTGCCGCGGAGGGCAAAGGCGGCGGATGCGCTACGAACTTTTCGCTGTCAACAATGTTATGTCAAAACCCATACGCATCACGCTGGGAGTTCTCCTCGCCGCCGTCTTTCTCGGTCTGGCTCAACTGGCCAGCATGGATTGCCGGGAAGCTCCCTATGTCTACGACGACTGCATGTGGCTCTGGCTGCGCGGGTTGGGCTTCCCCGCGAGCCTCCTAGTGCGCCTGGTGATCTTTGAGTGTGTGGGCCTGCTGCTGGCCATGGGCCTCTACTTCACCTTCAAGTACGTATTTCGGTTGGGCCGAACCAAGCCGCCCGATTCGCCCCGCCATCTCGTTCCGGGAGAGAAACCGTAGATCCCCAGCCGTGTGGCGTGCCGGTGCGTACGAAGCGTAAAGGGTATCAACTTTCCCCGCCCGTCGCGCATCCAATAAGCACCCATGGCTGACGCCGTCTCAACCTTTGTGGTGCCGCAGGGCCAGCGCGCTCGCGAGATTCGCTCGTGGCTGGCGGCGGCGGAAGTGCCCGTTGTATTTGCCGGCGTCATGGCTTACATCTGGCGTTGGCAGCACCCCTACCCTTACGCCTGGATCCCGCTCTGGGCCGCGATCCTGGCGAGTCATGTTCTGCACCACGACAACTGGCGCACGCTCGGGTTAGGGGTGAAGGGCATGCGCGCCACGGCCCAGTGGGTCCTGCCGATTACCATCGCATTTTGCCTGCCTCTGCTTGCCTGGGGGTTTGCCGGCCATCATTTGGAACTCCTGCGGCCCGGCTGGCGTGCCTTAAATCCTCTTGTTTTGTATGGTATCTGGTGTGCGCTCCAGCAGTACCTTACACAGTCGTACTTTCACCTCAGAATAATGCAGGTGATTCCCAACCGGCACCTGAGTTCCCTGGTGGTCGCCGTCATGTTCAGCGCCGCACACATCCCCAACCTGATCCTGATGGTCGCCTGCTTGATTGCGGGCGCCATCTTCGGGGAAATCTTCGCCCGCTACCGCAACATCTGGCCCCTGGCTCTGGCGCAGGCTGTGGGCGGATTGCTGATCGCGGCGATCTCGCCTTCCGCGCTCATCCACCACATGCGTGTCGGGCCGGGATACTTCTTCTATGGCATCCGGTGAAAGGCAGTACGCAGAAAGCAGTAAGCAGAAGGCAGACGACAGCGCGGGAGTAGGCAGGAACGCAGAAGGCAGTGGTGCATGTACCGAGCAGGCTCCGGCTGTTTCACTGTTCAAACTCCCAGCCGTTGGTCGGTTTGCTCGGACCTGTCCCGCTGTTGAACCCAGGAAGCTCCCCGTTCCCTATTCCCTCCTTCTTGGCAGGAACGGCAAGTCCGTGATTTGCCCCTCGAACTTCTCCGACCAGCGGCCAGGAACCCGGGTGCCGCATTTCGGGCAAGCGCCGGTTGAGCTCATCCGATAACTCAGGATGTGATAGCCGAATCGCTCCACCAGTAGGGTCCGGCACTGCGGACAGTACGTATTCTCGAGTTGGCCCACTTGTCCCGGCATATTCCCTGCATAGATGAACCGCAGGCCCGCCGTCCGCCCGATTTCTGCCGCGCGCCGCAAATCGCGGGGCCGGGTGTCGGCCGGGTCGCCCATCTTGTAGTCCTTGTGGAAAGCGGTGACATGCCAGGGGATATCGGGTGAGACGCCGGCCACGAACTCGGTCAGGCGCTTGAGCTCGTCTTCGGAGTCGTTGAAACCGGGAATCAGCAGGGTTACGATTTCCACCCACAGACCCATCTGGTGCAGGCGGCGAATCGTCCAAAGGATGGGTTCCAGCCGGCCGCCAAGCTGCCGATAGTGGTGATCGTCAAAGCTCTTCAGGTCCACCTTGTAGAGGTCTACCCAGGGGCGCAGGTACTCGAGCACCTGCGGCGTGCCGTTGCCGTTGGAGACGAAGCCCGTAAAGAGCCCCGCGCCTTTGGCCTCCTTGAATACGGCCACCGCCCATTCGCTCGTAATCAGCGGCTCATTGTACGTGCTGACCAACACTTTGGCGCCCTGAGCGACGGCTTGCGCCACCAATTCCTCCGGTTTGGCTCGCATTGGACGGGAAAGGGCGCGCGGATCGCGCAGCGCCTGCGAGGTCACCCAGTTCTGGCAATAAGAACAATGCAGGTCGCAGCCCAGCATGCCGAAACTGTAGGCCAGCGCTCCGGGGTAAGCGTGATGGAAGGGCTTCTTCTCGATCGGGTCGCATTGCACACCCGCCGCGTACCCCCATGGCACCATCAGCTTGCCGCCATCATTGAAGCGCACCTTGCAGACGCCCAACTGCCCGTTGGGGATACGGCAGCAGTGTCCGCAAGCAAAGCAGCGCACGAACCCACGGTCCATGGTTTCGTACAGGTCGCCCTCGCGCACCAGGGCGTTTAGAACCTCTTGCAGTGTAGCCATCGGAAAACCCCTGAAGCGGCACCGGACTCTAGCAACCCGCTCGCGCTACGCTCGGTAGCGGCATTATACGCCTGCGTCCCACCAACGGCGCGGCCACCGCCACTGTGGTCGTTCCGTCGAAGTGGAGCGGATAGTGACTGATCGGTGCTCAACGGAAAGCCGAGGTGGTTTCGACGCCCCTTCTATAGGGATGCTCGGCGGCGCGGCGCCGGATGCCAAAACCGGCCTTCATTTGGAGTAGCGGCCCTTCTGAACTTTCAAACTTGGCTGGGCACCGTGCCACGGCTTTTCTTCCGCGCGGGCGCCATAAACAAACACCATGTCGCCAAGGAGCAGGAACGGAGCGGCGGGTCCGGGCGTAAGTGTTGCCCAAACAGCACCTCGCCCGTCGTGAAGGCCAGGCTGTAACCCCATCTCTCGATTCCCGACGGCCCCATGCCGGCGCCGATTTCATTCCTGGCCTACTGCCTTCCGCATACTGACTACTACAATATACGATTTTCGGCAACGCCGAGTTAAAATGCTCGCTCATGAACCGATCGGGAAAACCAAGTGTAGTCAGCCGTTTCATCCGCAGTGTGATGGCATGTCCGGCAACCCTGGTTGTGGCTGTTCTGACTTTCCTTCCGGCGGGTATTAGGGCCGGGTATGGGCCCGTGTCCTCCGTCATCTTGATCTCGGTGGATACATTGCGCGCGGACCACTTGAGTTGTTATGGCTACCGCGCTCTCGCAACTACCCACATCGACTCCCTGGCCGAGGGCGGCACGCTGTTCAGCCAAACCAGTTCCCAAGTCCCTTTGACGCTTCCTTCGCACGTGTCCTTGCTGACTTCTACCCTGCCTTTTTGCAACGGAACCCAGGACAATGGCCAGCCGCTCGGGGAGCGGGTGAGTACGTTGGCCTTCGTCCTCAGAAGCCACGGGTACCAGACCGCCGCTTTCGTCGGAGGCTTCGTTCTCGACAAGAGGTTCGGCTTGGATCGCGGGTTTGATTATTACGACAGCCCGTTCAATCTGCGACGGCAGGGGCGTGCCGATCCGGGCGAGGTAAAGCGGCCCGGCGATGAGGTTGCCGGTTCGGCCTGCCATTGGCTCGAGAAAAATGGTAACCGGCCGTTTTTCCTGTTTCTGCACCTGTATGATCTGCACGTGCCCTATGAGATTCCCGCGCGCAAGGTCCGCCCGGGCGTGAAGGGCTATGACGACGCTCTGGCCTATGAGGACCAGGTAATTGGACGATTCCTGACGTTTCTCCATGAACAAGACTTGTATCAGAAGACTCTGCTGGTCTTTACCTCTGATCACGGAGAGAGCC
>Ga0335071_10003567_pt1 | contig 16353 bp, 14 predicted proteins | sample Lox_Sample_15_FD_206724 | JGI IMG/M metagenome (GOLD analysis project Ga0335071, IMG submission 206724) | Soil microbial communities from Loxahatchee National Wildlife Refuge, Florida, United States - Lox_Sample_1.5 | ecosystem: Environmental > Terrestrial > Soil > Wetlands | place: USA... | reverse complement strand
ACGCTTCCGGCCTCTCCTTCAAAGTAGCCTTTCTTATCTCTGTGGAGCGGAACTTCTCCACCATGAGTGTGAGATGAAAGCCTGACGCAAACTGTTTTTGCGCGAGGTGCCCAAACCCTGAAGTATACCGCCTCTCCCGCAACAACCGATGCCCCTATGTCCAGCTCCCACATGATCCAGTCTCGCGACTTTCTAACGCTGCCACAGCTCCAGGACCGTTCTTCCTCCCTGCTCCAGAGAATACCAGACAGCGAGATAGTCCCGTATCTGCCGCGTTATGAGAAAGTTTGTTCTCACGTGATCCTTCGCGCGCTGACCCATCTCCCGGGACATTTCAGGGTTATTGAGAAGTTGTCTTACCCTGAAAGCCGCCCCCTCCACCGAATGAACAAGAAAGCCGTTGAGGCCGTCTACGATCTGCATGGGGATCCCGCCCGCTGCTCCGCCTATAACAGGCTTTCCTTTCCACATGCCTTCTGCCACGGTAAGGCCGAATCCCTCCTTGAGAGATTTCTGGAGAATCACCGTGGCCATCCGCTGCAATACATTGATTTCTCTATCACTGTTCGCTGGCAGCATCAGGATATATATGTCCGGGTCATCCGCTGCAAATTCCCTGACAGCTGCCAGAACAGCCTCCCCTTCCGGGTCGTCTGTCGCGGGGCTCCCGGCAAGTATGAGGATGCAATCGTTGTATTTCTTGACCATTCTGTAGGCCTGGATAACGCCGACGGGGTCTTTGAAAAGGTCGAATCTAGAGACTTGAAGAAGAATGGTCCTGTCTGCAGGGATATGGAGCCTTTCGGCGGTCTCCTCTATTTCCTCCTTTGTCACCTCTCTGTTCTTCTCGCTGAGAGGGTCAATGGATGGTAAGATGATAAACTGGTTTATGGTCATGGGCATGACAAACTTTGCCACTGAAAAAATCGCTGCGTCATACTTCTCGCAGTACCCCTTAAGAAAATGAGCCACATCTTTGGCCGGGTTGGATAGATCAATATGACACCGCCAGATCCACTTGCCGCCTGTTCTGAACTCAATCAAGGGTGCCGGTTGGGGGTCATGGATCAGGACCGCGTCTGCTTCCAGGTTCAGCCTTTCAGCGTTCTTCTTGTTGATCTCGGCGTGGTAGTCCCACATCTCCGCTGAAATCTGCACCTGGTCGCCCTGAAGGGCGTTGTGAATCTTCTTTGTTATGTCGAAGAACCTCTGGTCGCCCTCTATGATATCCCAGCGCGCCTCGATGCCGAGCTCCGCGAGAATCGGCACCATTCTTTGCAGAATTTCGGCCACGCCGCCGCCCAACCGTGTCGAGTTGATGTGAAGGAAGGATTTACCGCTCAATCTCTCGCCGAGCTTTTGGAGCAGCAACAGATCACCTTTCGGCGAAATACCTGCATAATCGGTAATCATGACGTTATCTCTTCCATAGCCCTTCTCACTTCATCCTCCACCGCCTCGACAATGTGATTCCTTATTCCTTCGAGGGTGTGCATGAAAGGGTCTATTGCGTTTAGTCGTTCGCCCAAGCTCTCCTGGCCAACGGAGTTACTGAACCATTTCGAAAAGTCATCTGTTCCGCCCCCAAGCCGCATCCTCGCCTCATAGAAATGATAGTAGATGGAACTCTTATCTATGTAACGGATCGCGATGAGAAACTCTGCGAGATTTCTTGCCCTCACATGCAACGGAAAGATGAGGGTTAATGCCTCACTAAAGAAAAACTCCTCCCCAACCATCGCGTCGCGAGGCTCAGGGAGTGCTTCCAGCCGGAGGTCTATCGCTTTCAACAACTCGTGCCGAAACGCTTCGATGTTAGGAAAGGAATAGGGATCAATGTTTGACAAGTGCTCCGAAAGCGCCTTTTCGCCAAGGCTCTCCGCAACCCAATGGGCAAAGGCGTTCGTATACTCGAGGACGTGACCTGACAGGAAGTATTGATACGTGTGGTGGAATATCGACTCATCGCTCACACTGGTCAACAGCGTTCTTAACTGGCGGAGGTTTGCCGCGCTTTGACCCGTGGACTTGGGGACGATTACACACTGCTTGAACTCAAACGACCCAATTGTTTTTTCCATCATACACCTCGCCTAAAGCCAGTACGAAAGGAGACGCGAGAACCACTCCTTGATGCGATTGATCACCCCCCGGTGTCTCCATTCCTCCGGCGTGATTCCTTGCGACGCCTGTATGTCAGCGGCAAACATGCTTTCCATCTCAACGGCAAAGTCCTGGCCGATAATGATTGCATTTACCTCGTCGTTTCTCGCGAAGCTCCAGAGGTCAAGGTTAGTTGAACCAACCGTGGACCAGACACTGTCGACCACTGCTGTCTTGGCATGGAGCATGCCACCCTTCCGCTCATACAGTTTCACGCCTGATTCCAGAAGATCCTCATAGTGGGACCTTCCCGCATAAAAGACAAGGTCGCTGTCGCTGACCCCTGGAACAATCAATCTCACGTCCACACCGCGTTTCGCCGCATCGGTAAGTGCTGTCATGGTCTGACTGTCCGGTACAAAATATGCGTCGGTCAGGTGAACACTCTTTTCTGCGAATGTGATCGCTGATATATACATGATGTACGTCTCCCGGTTACTCTCACCCGGCGTACTTCCGATTACCTGTATCAGGTCGCTTCCCTGCCGCTTGAGCTCCGGGAAGAAATTTGTCTGCGCAAGCTCCGGGCCCTTCTGCCGTTTCCAGGTATCCAGAAAGAGTTTCTGTAATTCAGCCACTGCAGGACCTTCTATCTGAACATCGGTGTCACGCCACGGCTCTTTGCCGCTGGAGGTAGGACTGGAGGGACTGGAGGAATAGACACCGCTTATGTTCACACCACCTGTAAACGCTATTTTGCCATCCACAATCAATATCTTCCGGTGATCCCGATGCGTCAGGAAATCTACCTTCTTCGCTTTCAGGGGATTCAGCGGGTTAAACTCCAGCACTTTGGCCCCGGAGTCCCGCAGGCGCTTAAAAAAAGCGGTCGACGTGTGCATAGATCCGACACTGTCATAGATAAGATTGACCTGAACACCCTGTCCCTGTTTTTCCACCAGGAGATCCGCGAACCGCCGGCCTATATCATCATCTTCGAAGATAAACGTCTCGAAATTGATGTGATCCCTGGCACCATCAATCGCCTGCATCATCGCTCCATATGTGGCTCCTCCATCTATAAGCAGAGTGGCTTTGTTCCCGGCAATGAGGGGACTTCCACTGATTTCCTCGAGTACGATGGTCTGCCGCGTGAGGAGATCAGTCGACCCGGACTGTCGTCCGAGTCGGTCCAGAATGTGCTTGCTTTGCTCGGGCGAGAGTTCACCCCGAGGGCCGACCACTGTGGGCGAGCGTAGGTCTAACGGGCCGTATATAACGTCATTTGCATCGGGGAGGCTGGCGCAGTTATAAAGGACGACAAGGAGAAGGAATGAAGACAGTATTGCCGAAATGCGGCGCATGTGTAAACATATCCATTATTGCCACTATTTCAATGCTTGAATATCGCTGCGTCACGCATCCACCAGAGAAGTGCGAGCCCGGGCAACGCGCTGAGAGTGGCAAGGAGAAAAAAATTCGGCCACCCTATCAATTCCACTGCAAGGCCTGAGGAGAGCGAAATGAGAACCCGACCGAGGACGGCTAATGACGAAAGCAGCGCAAACTGCGTCGCGCTGTAGCGATGATCACAGAGTCCCATGAGAAAGGCCACGAAGGCTGACGTGCCCATACCCCCGGTGAGATTCTCGAATCCCACTGCAAATACAAGCATGGGATAGCTTTTCCCCGCAAGCGCAAGGGCGGTGAACGAAAGGATCGAGACCGCCTGAAGAATCCCGAAATAGAGGAGCGCACGAAAAAGCCCGAGCCGTACCATGAGCGAGCCGCCTATACCTGCCCCGATAATGAGAGAAACCATTCCGAACGCCTTGTTCACCTCTCCGACATCGCTCCGGGAAAATCCCATGCCTCCGATGAGGAATGCTGTGGTCAGGCTGCTGGCGTATGCGTCTCCCAATTTATACAGCACAATGAATACGAGCATGGCACATGCATGATTGCGGGAGAAAAAATCCTTAAGCGGTCCCCATACGGCTTGCCGCAGCGTCCTTGGGGCTCTCCACGTACCATCCGGTTCAGGCCCCATAAACGTGCCGATCATGCCCACGACCATCATAAAGGCCATCAGAAGATAGGTATTCCTCCAACCGGCACGTTCCGATACGATGAGGGCTCCCGCCCCCGAGACCAGCATGGCAATCCGATAGCCGGTCACGTAGACTGCAGTCCCGGCGCCCCGTTCGGCCTCTTGCAGCAAATCGGTCCGGTACGCATCGATCACAATGTCCTGTGAAGCAGAAAAGAATGCAACTGAGAACGCCAGAAAAGCCAACACCCCCAACCCATGCTCGGGAGATGCAAACGCCATGGTAACAATGGCCAGCAAGAGAAGGACCTGCATGGAAACGATCCATCCTCTTCGTCTTCCCAGCCACGGCACTGCGAATCGGTCCATAAGAGGCGACCAGAGGAATTTGAGCGCATACGGGAGACCTATTGCCGAGAAGATGCCCATGGTCCGGAGATTCACTCCTGATACGGTCATCCATGCCTGGAGTGTTCCGCCCGTGAGAGCGAAGGGCAAACCCGACGAGAAACCGAAGATGAGCATCAGGCCGATACGCCGGCTGCGGTAGACTTCAAGGTAGGGGCGAAGGCGGATGGCCATGGGGTTACCCGGATCCGCCTATTCCGAGAATCCCTTGGTGAGCCTTTAGAGAACCGTTACGATTTACCAGTTGTGGGCTACGAGTTTGCGGCCGAAACCCAGCATCTCCCCTGTCTTTAACCCTTAGCCTTGAACCTTGAGCCTGATCTTTTGGCGACATGACGCAGTTTATCAGATTACGATTTACCGGCTCAACTCTTTTGCGGACAAGTCTGTCAAAATTCATATAAGTTTTTCTTATATAGCATAAAAATAAATTAGTTGACATATTCACTGCTCATTATACAATTGCAGTTATGTTTCTGTTTTTGCACAAAATTCAAATCAATCGTAGTCAGAACTGCCTTAATCAAGTGTGGAGATGAGATCCACGTAAAGTAATGTCACGATGAGCCAAGGAGGTTTTTATGTCTGTTCTGTTCACTACAGCCTATGACATCATTCCGGGGAAAGAGGACGAATACGCGAATTTTATCGCCGGTACCTACCTGAAGGAGTTAGCAGCTACAGGGCTCACGCCGGTCGGAGGCTATTACGTTGAGGTCGGTTTTGGCCCAAGGGTGATAGGCGTCAACCTGGCAACCGACCTCGAACTGCTTTCCCGCGTTATTACGAGTGAACGATTCAAACAGCTTTCACTAAATGTTAAATCGCTTGTCTACAGCTACAGGACCACCGTCCTCGAGCCGACCGGCAGGGTAAAGCGAGAAACATACACTATTCAGAAAGGTGTGTGGAAATTTAATCAGTACTACGACCTGAAGCCGGGAGTAAAAAAAGAGTACGCGGACTTCATCGTCAAGGAATACCTGCCCACTATCCAAAAAATAGATTACATGGAAGTGACAGGCGGATGGAACGTTGTTCTTGGTGGAGTCAGCGAAATCGTCAGCGAGTTCACTTTCAAAGATCCGGTGGACATCGGGCGCCTCCTGAATAACGAGGAGTTTAGAAAACTCAACCTAAAGCTGAAGGGTAAGTATGTATTGAACTACGCGAGCCGTGTGCTGCGTTGTACCGAGCGGTTCGATGAACCGCGATGGTTCAGACTCTAGTTAGCGCCACTAAAAAAAGGGGAGGAGGAATTTATGTCGAAAACATTTACGGACCCACACGATGTACCAATGATTCCGGGAACGGAAGGCTGGGAGAAGCTGTACCCTTATCAGTATATCTTCTCCAAAGAAGATCCTGAACGTGCCAAATTTGAGAGCAGCCAGATATGGTTCTATGATGGCCTCCATTACCCGGAGCCTCATTATCCTTTCGATCTCATCTGGGATGAAGCGTGGTCTCTGGCTCTTTCGCAATATAACACCCGCCATTACATCATCCCGCCCGCCCTCGGCATCGACCACAGGATCGTTAACGGGTATGTGTACATCAGCCCTGTCGGCGTTCCCGACCCTGAGGAAGTGGGAAAGCGGGTGCCGCATTTTATGGAGCGCGCAGGGTATTATTTCCAGAACTGGGACAGGTTGTATGAAAACTGGAAGAAGAAGATGACCGCCACGATCGATAAACTCGAATCAATGAACTTTACCGACCTTCCCGTGATGGAGGATATCAGCGTCATCAAGGACGGGCTTGGAAAGGGGAGCGGCTACGAGCTCCTCAGAAGATACGATGAGCTGATCGACCTTGGCCTGCTGTGCTGGCAGTATCATTTTGAATTCCTGAACCTGTGTTACGCTGCGCAGGTGACTTTCTTCGGCACGGCTAACCAGATTTTTCCAGATGTACCGATATCAACGCTGGTCAAGATGTCGGCCGGTTTTGATCCTATCCTTTTCAAGCCCGATGCTGAACTGATAAGGCTGGCGAAACTCGCTATCGAAGTCGGTATCGAAGACATATTCGCCAAACCATTGAAAGCCGATGAGCTCATGAAGGAACTGGAGAAGCATCCTGTGGGCAAGGAGTGGCTCAAGGAACTGGAAAAAGCGCGCTACCCGTGGTTCTACATGTCTACAGGCACAGGCTGGTATCACACACATATCAGCTGGAATGATAATCTTAACGTTCCCTTCGATAATATCCGGACTAACATTAAAACCCTTAAAGCAGGCAAGGAGATCGGCAGACCGACGGCCCAGATTCTCAAGGAGCGTGATCGGATCGCGGGTGAGTACAGGAAGCTGATAAAGACCGATGCTGACAGAGAGGCATTCGATCAGGGCCTGGCTATAGCTCGGTTGGTGTTGCCTTACGCTGAGGATCATAATTTCTACGTGGAGCACTGGTTTCACAGCCTTTTCTGGGGGAAGGTCCGCCAGGTGGGCCAGATCCTTCAGAATGCGGGATTCATCGAAAATGCCGACGAGGACATCTGGTTCCTGAGGCGTGATGAGATCAAACAGGCGCTCTGGGATCATGTCACCTCCTGGGCAACGGGGGTGAGGGCGAGAGGACCTTCCTACTGGCCGAAAGAGATTGCCTGGAGAAAGGGTGTTTACGAAAAGTTCAAACAGTGGACCCCGCCGCCGGCGCTTGGCGTGCCACCAGACGTTGTGACAGAGCCCTTCACCATTGTCCTCTGGGGAGTCACCAACGATGCCCTCCAGAAGTGGCTCGCCGGCCCCGCAGAAGGAGGAGCGCAGAATGAGATCCAGGGCTCTGCAGGCTCATCCGGTGTGGTCGAAGGAAAGGCCCGGGTTCTGAAGACCGTGGACCAGCTTGCTGATCTTCAAGAGGGAGAGATACTGGTGGCGACCACCACGTCGCCCAGTTGGGCACCTGCGTTCGTCAAGATTGCAGGGGCCGTGACCGACGTGGGTGGCCCTATGTGCCACGCTGCCATTGTCTGCAGGGAATACGGATTGCCGACCGTTGTCGGGACAGGCAAGGGCACACAGCTGATAAAAACGGGTGATCTGCTCCGGATCAACGGCGACACCGGGTTAGTGCAGATACTGGAAAGAGCAAAATAGGTTAGAACAGGTTGAGGCTAAGGTTGAGGTTGAGAAAAACGAAAAGATCAGCGCTTCGCATCATGCAATTATTTCATAACCTCGACCTTGGCCTTAGCCTCAGAGTCCGGGGGTAACAAGATGACAGAAAAAGAAAAAAGGCTCACCATCTGGTACGACGAAATGGACGGTAACGACTTTCCACTCGTCGGTAAGAAAAATGCCAATCTCGGAGAAATGATCAAAGCGGGCATACCGGTCGCTCCGGGATTTTGCATCACCATTTATGCCAACGAGAAATTTATTGTTGATACGGGAATAAAATCAGAGCTGGAGAAACTGCTGACTGAACTTGGTCAGGTGACATTTGAAACCGCAAAGCAGGCAAGCGAAACAGGCATTCGCTTAATTGAAAACGCGCAGGTACCATCCGACATAGAAGAAGATATACTCGCCAATTACAAGAAGCTTTGCGAAAGGAGCAAGACGGGCGTCTGTCCTGTGGCAGTCAGATCGAGTGGCGCCGTATCCATGCCGGGCCAGATGGAGACATATCTCAATATACGCGGAGAAAAGGACCTTATCGACTACGTCAAGAGATGCTGGGCCAGTGCCTACAATGTCGAAGCCATCATGTACCGTATGAACAAGGGAATGCCGTTCCTCTTCAATATAGGCGTCGGTATCCCTAAGATGGTCAACTCCAGAGTATCGGGGATAATCTTTACCATTAACCCCGTGAACGGCGATCTTTCAAAAATTTCGATTGATGCGAGTTGCGGTCTCGGAGAGGCTGTAGTCAGCGGCATGGTAACGCCAGACACATACCTTGTCGACAAGATCACCCTCGACACCATAAAGACAACCATAGGCAGCAAAGAGACCCAATGCGTTTACCGGGAGAATGGGAGCGACATCCTGCAGACAGAAGTGCCTGAGGAGATGAGGTGTGTTCCCTGTCTCACACACTTTGAATTGAAAGAGCTTGCCCGCGTCGGAAAATTGATCGAGAACTATTATGGAAAACCTTACGACATCGAGTTCGGGATCGATGCCGATTTTCAGTTCCCCGAAAATATCATCATTCTCCAGGTGAGACCTGAATCCGTCTGGAGCAAGAAGGAGGTTGCGCCAAAAACTGAACAGAAGAAAGATGCCATGGACCGCATCTTAGGCCAGTTACTGACGGGGGTGAGGATAAAATAGGTTCGCATGCTCAATCGCATCGGATGATCAAGAGAGCGGCAGGTTTCGAAGCGGCTGATCGGTAGAGATGGGGCGATGCAAGCGACCGCGAGGGGAACGGCAAGCGGCGCATAGTGCAAGGCATCGAACAAGTGCACAAAAAAGGGGAGAGGAGATTATGGGGAATGAAAGAGAGGCAACAATTGGCGCGGGGGAGGTACTTGGAGACGATACGAAATCGAAGATCGGTGTTGGTCCCGAAGGGAGATTGGGTGGCCTCATCCAATTCATCGGTCTCACCATCCTTGGCACAATTCTTTTTGTGTACGCCGTGCCGCCGGCATTGCTTGTACTGAAACTTCTGCCTGCCATTCTTATCATGCTCATCGCGGAAGGGCACCTGGTACTTATAGGGGATTGCTTTCCGTGCGCGCCTCCTGCAGGTAACTGGACGCCTGCAATGTCTCGCTTCGCAGTGGGAGTCAAAATGACCATCCTGTGGGGCATATTCACGTTTGTCATCTTGCTTTTCATGCGGTTCGTCTATCCGCAGTGGCCGATAGGGCCTCTCTATCTCTGGTTTGGCGCAATAGGGTTCTGGTGTACGCTCCTCTACGGCAAGAACTGGAACACCTGGCCCTTTAAAGGACGACTCCATCCCTGGGGCACTATGGTGGCAGGGTTCATTGTTGTCATGGTCGTTACCATCCTAGTCTGGAATTTCCTGACCAATCTTGACGGAACACCTGTTGCCAACACCCCGATGGACCATAAAGGTCCTCTCAATGTGAACTGGCTTACCGGATACATTGTATGGGCAATCGCCTGGTTTTTCGTGTTCTGCCCGGTGTTTGTAACGCAGGGCTGGCCGTTCAGGAAATGGGGGCATCCCGGAGCAGCTATAGGCCAGACCATCCTTTCGCACATTCTCGCGTTGATTTGCTGGCAGGGGAGCCTGGCACTTGGTGTCAGCCCCTCGTTCTCCTTTGGGGCCGTGGCTTCTTCTATAATCACCTGGTCGCTCTTTTACTCCTGGCATTTTCAGTTCTGGGGGATCACGAAGCTTACGGGAGCGGCAAGGGCGGTTGCGGCCTTCGTAATAGTGATCGTGATCAGCGCCATCTGGATAGCCATCTGCAATGTGATATTGGGACCAGTGGCTGACAGTGTAGCAGCTGCCAAGCTTCCTGCAGACATAAACATACTCATCATCTATCTCAACCTTTGTATTTTGGCACCGGGCTTTATTGCCCACAACGCCTTTTTTCTGAGATGGCCATTGACGCTACCTACACCGCCCGGAACCCCACCGCCAGACCAAAGCGTCTAGGAAGAGGGGCAGTAAACCGAGCGGAGAATTCTATCAGGCTTGCATGAGTTCACGAAAAAGACTTCTTATTATTGCCACACTGGACACCAAGGGGCGGGAGGCAGCCTACATCAAGGAGTGCGCCGAGGGGCGGGGCGTCAAGACAATGCTCATGGACGTGGGAACCCTCGGCCCACCCCAGGCGCCTCCCGACCTTACGCGTGACGATCTTGCATCTGCAGCCGGCTCAGATCTGGCTGCGAGCATCACAAAGCAGACCAGGTCAAATGCAGTCAGGACCGTTCAAACGGGCGGGGCCATCATCGCAACGCGCCTTCAACAAAGAGGTCAGATAGACGGCGTCATAGGTCTCGGAGGCGGTACGGGAACCGCTATAGTAACTTCAATCATGCGGTCGCTGCCCTTCGGTTTCCCCAAGGTGGCCGTGTCTACGGTCGCGTCACGGGACGTCAGAGAGTATGTCGGGACAAAAGATATCCTGATGTTTCACTCGGTAGCAGACCTTCTGGGGTTTAACGATTTCATGCGCCATATCCTCGCCCAGGCAGCCTATGCCGTCTGCGGCATGATGGAAAAGGAGAGCACGATCAGAACAGAACGGCCTATGGTCGGCGTTACTGCGTACGGGATCAATTCCGGCTGCGCAGTGCTCGCAGAGCCGCTTCTGGACGCGCGAGGATACGATATGATCGGCTTTCATGCGAATGGTTGCGGCGGTATGGCGATGGAAGAGATGATCGCAGAAGGCCTCATTGCAGGTGTGCTCGATTTCAATCCTCATGAGATAGCCGATGAGATGTTCGGAGGGTACTGCAAAGGAATAGGACCGGAGCGGCTTGAGACCGCGGGCAGAATGGGCATCCCGCTTATCTTCGCGCCGGGTGGGCTTGACAACGCCGTATTCAGCCCGTATTATCCTATGCCTGACGAATTGAAGGGAAGAAGAATTCACGGCCATGACACTCGGTTCTGTGTGCGCATGGAAGCTCCTGAAATGGAAAAGTTTGCTCGCATAGTGGCAGAGAAGCTGAATAAAGGTAGAGGTCCCGCTCGGGTGCTCATCCCCACGAAAGGCTGGTCGGATGCAGACAAGCAAGGTATGCCACTCTTTGATCCTGCTGTTGATCGCATCTTTACAGAAAAGCTCAAATCGCTCATTGATCCACGCATACCCGTGGAAGAGCTCGACGTACACATAAGCGAACCTGCTTTCGCAGAGCGGGCGGTCGATATTCTTGACGGCATGATAAGAGCCTCACGGGCGGGGACACTGTAAGGTGGCAGCCGCTCCCGGCACAGGTCTTTCATCTTCTGTAAAATCTGGCGCAGTATCCGTAAGAAAGGGGAAGTTCAAGGTAAGCGCAATCATCTACGAGATGGGTCCGGACATCCTGGTGGCCGTATGGGGCGGCACATACCCTCACGTAGGCGCCGTCGGAATGGCCCAGCCGCGCCAGAGCCTCAAAGACCCTGAAGAGACATCGGCTACCAGCTCAGTCTTCACATTTGCGGGCCACAAGGAAGACCTGCTGGTCAAACCGCTTGCCGAGGAACTCGCCCGCAGACTCAACCGCAATGCTGTAGTCACCGCAGGTATTCACTGGGATAAGCTGACGGAGGATGAGATAAAGATTGTTCAGGAAGTCTGCAGCGAGCTTCCAGAAAAAATCATCAAGAAATGCAAAACTAGAACGTAGACTCCATCGGACGCTTACAACCGCAGTTCTCTCACGTGGCTGACGAATTTCTGGATTGAAGGATCATAGCGCCTCGCCTTGAGGAAGAGGACAGAAACCTCCAGGAAAAGGGGGTCGCGTAAAGAGATACGTGTGATGGACTTATCCTCTTCTTCGTTCACGGCACGCCTGATAAGTATGGAAACACCCTTTTCTTGCGCTACCCACTCCTTGATGAATTCAGTACTTTTTGCTTCGATCAGCACGGAAGGAGCAATGCCAATTCGTGAAAAGGCTGCAAGCACCACATCCCGGGTTGCAGAACCCTCCTCCCTGATAATCAAAGGGTAGGCTTTAATGTCGGATAGAGAGACTGTCCTCCTGCGTGCCAGAGGGTGACCATTGGCCGTTATCAATACGAGTTCCTCCCTCAGGACCGGGAAGGCTTGCATCTTCTTCGAGACGTGAAGCGTGGCTGCGATAACGATATCGTTCTGGCCGGCGACGAGGCTTTTTTTCATTTCATTGGAAGAGCCCACGTCCAGCCTTATCTTTATGTTTGGATACGTCTTCTGAAAATCTCCCAGCACGTAGGGCATCATGATCCTCGAATACGTAGGCACAGTCCCTATGCGAAGATAAGGGCGCAGTTCTTTGTGCAACGTGCGCAGAGTATTCTCCAGATCCTCTGCCATCTTTTCCAGTTTCTGCGCGTAACGATAGATCACCCTGCCTTCCTTGGTAAGCTCAAATTTTCCCCTGTCCCTCTTCAGGAGCTTCAGGCCCGTCTGCGCCTCCAGCTGCGCAACGTGATTCGAAACTCCCGGCTGCGTCATAAGGAGGGCATCCGCCGCCTTGGAGAAACTTCTGTGTTGAACCACTCTGGAAAAGACAATGAGAGAGCCAAGGGAATAGGAAAGCATAAGTTTTACTTATAGAATATAAGAACAAATAAATTGACATGTCAAGCAGATATCATAGAATGGGTAAAATGGAATAGTGAGCGGTAAGCAGTGAGCAGCCGTAAACACTGCAGCGTTTCTCTTGATCCGGCTGATACATTTACTGTTTACCGGATGTTTGTTCCTTTCAACTGCTCGCTATTAACTGTTCACTGAAAAGGGGGTGTCTATGGATCTTCGGGATTTCGTGGCACAGTGTGAGAAGGTAGGTCAACTGAAGAGAGTCAAGGCCGAGGTTGATTGGGATCTGGAAATCTCTCATGTCGCAAAGATCGTTGAAGAGAAAAGTGGCCCTGCACTTCTATTTGAGAACGTGAAGGGATATAAGAGTCCCGTCCTGACCGGTGCGTTCGGTACAACGCAGAGATTGGCGATGATACTCGGCAAAAACCCGGACCTCTCCATGGTGCAGCTCACAAAGGAATGGGTGAATATCGCAGTCAAAGAGGTGCTTCGGGCGAAGGAAGTGAAAGACGGCCCTATCTTCGAAAACATCGTCGAGGCTGATAAAGTGGACACGTTTGCCTTTCCTTCTCCGAAATTCTATGAGCTGGACGGAGGACGCTACTTCGGCACCGCAGTATTCATGGTTCTGCAGGACCCGGAGACGGGGAACATAAACCTGGGCACCTATCGTATGGGCATCCTCGACAACAAGACTATAGGAGTCCAGATACTCAAAGGGAAAACCGGAGACCGGATCATGAAGAAGTATGGCAAGGCCGGCAAGAAGATGCCGGCGTGTGCCATCATAGGCGGGGATCCCCTCCATATCTTTGCGAGCGCTGCGACCGTCAAGGCCAAGAGCGGGTACGATGTTGTGAGCTCTCTGCGCGGTGAGCCCGTTGAAGTGGTGAAGGGGCAGCTCACAGGCCTGCCCATTCCCGCTGCTGCGGAGATAGTTCTGGAAGGAGAGATCGACCCGCAGCAGCTCCGTAACGAAGGGCCCTTCGGTGAATACACCGGGTACTACACGGAGGAGCTGATAAAGCCTATCCCAAAGCCGGCACTTAACGTACAGCGCGTCTATTTCAGAAACAATCCCATTCTGTGGGAGACAAGCGTGGGCAGGCCCGTAGGTGATCAGCACATGCTCTACGCCTTCACGCGTAATGCATCCCTGTGGACCGATCTTACCAAGATGGAGATCCCCGGCATAAAATCGGTTTACACATTGCCGGAAGGCTCAGGACGTTTCATTGTAGTGGTCTCGGTCCAGCAGATGTACCCCGGTCACGCGGATCAGGTAGGGGCTGCGGTCATCGCGAGTAATACGGGCACCTACGGCATTAAATGCGTTATTATCGTAGATGACGATATTGACGCAGACGATCTCCCGAGAGTCTGGTGGGCACTGGGGACGCGTTACAGCCCTTCGCGCGGCACACAGATCATCAACAGGGGAAGGTCAACTCCTCTAGACCCGGCAATCGGCGCCGACGAAAACAAGTTCATCACGTCACGCATCATCATGGACGCCACCATACCGTTTGATTGGAAGGTCAAACCTTCAGAGATCAAACTCTCGGAAGGCATGCTTTCTAAAGTGAAGGCCAGATGGGCTGAGTATGGAATAGATTGAGTAGCGCGAGCCCGGACCCGCTTGCGGATCGGCCGCGAAATCTATCTAGCGAGCGCCGCGAGCGAGAAGGGGAGGCTCCGGCGGCTTTGCCGATGGAGGGGGCGACGCGAGCCCCATTAATAGACTAAGGGGGAGAAGCGATGGCATCGGAAAAGGATATGAACGCTGCGAAAGAGAGAGCAAAGAAGATAAAGCTGTTTGCCCATGATATTCACGGCGTACTGACGACTAATACGGTCTTCTGCGATGTGGAAGGAAACAGGCGCTACGCCTTCTGGCACATGGACGGCTTTGGCGATCTGTCGATGATGGCAAACGACATCAAGCCTGTTTTCCTCGATTCCACCTCTATTGATGGGGAAGGATTGTATCGGGCGAAGGAGCTGAAGCTGGACAAGATGTATTTTGCAGTCAAGGACAAAGCGGCCAAACTGGAAGAGTTGAAGAAAGATTTGAATCTGACAGACGAGCAGATCGGCTACATCGGTTGCGAGTTGACGGATATCCCGCTGATGAAAAAAGCAGGATTTGCGGTGGCCGTGGCCGATGCCATTCCAGAAGTGAAAGAGTTGGCCCACTACGTGACCGCAGCGCCAGGGGGCAAAGGCCCGATAAGGGAAGTATGTGAATTCATCCTGCGGTCAATGGGCAAGTGGGATGAGTGGGTGGAGAAGGTAACAAAGATGGGTTACAAATAAGGGGGGTGAGTCTATGAGCCAGGCAGATGCAACCGAAAAAGCAACAAAAGTGAAGTTCGTTATCTTCGATATTCATGGCATACTCACAGACAACACGCTCTTTTACACACAGGACGGCGTGAAGTCTGAAGCGTTCTGCCTCCATGACCGCATCGGTATCAAGGCACTCATGGATTCCGGCGTCGGCGTTTCCTTCCTGACAAGCAAGGTCGCGAGAGACGTGGAACAGATGGCAACAATTTACGGTGTTCCACCTGATATGCTCTGGGGGAGTTCAGCAAAGATGGCAAGGCTCGACGAGTTCGAGAAGCAGTCGGGGCTGAAGGACGACGACATATGCTACGTGGGCGATGAGATGATCGACCTCGGGATCATGAAGCGGGTCTTCTTCTCTGTGGCCCCGGCAGACGGCTCGCCCGAGGCCAGAGCAATCGCTGACCTCGTTACAAAGGCCGGCGGAGGTAGAGGAGTAGCCCGTGAACTGGCCGAGTTTATTTTAAGGGCACAGGGCAAGTGGGACCAGTTTGTAGCGCAGTACGGATAAAAAGGACAAAGGCCAAAGGCTCACGGCTAACGAATAGAGGGGGTAACAGATGGCTTACAAGTACTACAAAGACAACAGAGTGTACATTGAAGCACTGCAGAAGACGGGTGATCTGGTCGTAATCAATGAGGAGGTGGACTGGGACCTTGAGATGGGCGCCATCGTGCGTAGAATGTGCGAACGCAAATCACCGGCCGCCTACTTCAAGAAGATAAAAGAGTATCCCGAATTTGAGGCATTCGGCGCGCCGATCGCCACGTGGCGCCGCCTCGCCATCTGCTTTGGACTGCCTCCAGAGGCGACAATTCCTGAGATCCAGACGGAATACTTGAAAAGAACCAGCGGACCGGCCATCCCACCGCGCATTATCGATAAGAAGGATGCCCCCTGCAAAGAAAAGATTCTCATGGGTGACGACGCGAACCTTCTTAACCTTCCTGCGCCCATGGTCCACGACGGTGATGGAGGCCGCTACATCTGCACATGGCACTTTGTTGTGGCGAAAGACTACGACACGGATTTCGTCAACTGGGGTATGTATCGCCAGATGCTCTTTGACGAAAAGACAATGGTCGGACCGGTGCTGCCTTTCTCGGACATGGGCAAGATGCTGTACGGCAAGTACGCGCCGCGAAATATTCCCATGCCCTTCGCCACAGTTATAAGCCCTGATCCTCTCTCGGCCATAGCAAGTTCCGCACCGAGCCCCATTGCAGAATCTGATTTCACGGG
>Ga0335071_10003566_pt1 | contig 16354 bp, 13 predicted proteins | sample Lox_Sample_15_FD_206724 | JGI IMG/M metagenome (GOLD analysis project Ga0335071, IMG submission 206724) | Soil microbial communities from Loxahatchee National Wildlife Refuge, Florida, United States - Lox_Sample_1.5 | ecosystem: Environmental > Terrestrial > Soil > Wetlands | place: USA... | reverse complement strand
GGTCCAGATCGAGACGGCGCGCGAACAGGCTGCCGAGATGCGCCGCGCGTATCCGGCAATGTACGAGTAGCACGCAAGAGTGCGCGCTCTACTTCACCAGCACTTTATCGACCGTCTGGTTGTCGAACTCATCCGTCACGCGCACCGCGATCACCTGCTCTCCCTGGGAAATTCGGTCCACGAGAAGCTGATACTGCTCGTCGGGCGAATCCGACAAGCGGCCTGCCGGGGCAACCAGGAGCCACTCGCCGCCGTTCACCGAATACTCCGCCCGGTCGATGTTGCTGCGCGTATCGCGCGCGGTCCAACGCACTTCGATTTTGCTGTTGCCGGAGGCCGTCCCCGTGAGATTCACGATCTGCGGCGGCGTATTGTCGATCAGGAATGGATCGCTGACCAAGGACGCCGTTAACGCCTCCGCGGGCGGGTTGCTGGGCGAATCCGACGCGGCCACGCGCAACAAGTATTCGCCGTCGGGGAACGCTGTGGAGTCCCAGCTCAGGGAACGGTCCTTCACGCCGTCTTTCAAAAGCTTCCAATCGGATTCCTTCACGCCACGGATCTCGACTTTATAAACCAGAGAGTCGCCGTCTTCATCGCTGGCAGCCCAGCGCGCGCCAGTGAACCCCTTCGCGTAGGTCATGGACGAAACGTTCGACGTCTCCAAACCGGTGCTGCTCTTCCGAGGCTGGCCGATGGGCGGCAGCGTGATGGAGGTGGACGGGGTGATGCTGAGCACTTGCGGCGGGAAACGGTAATTCGGCGGCGTGATCTCGATCTGCTCCACAATCGGCGGGACGTTCTTTTGCAAATAGGCGATCTCAACGTAACTGACTTCAGGCGCCGGCGTCGCAGCCGACGCTGTCAGATCCACTTTGTACTGCAGAAAACGCGCCGATGGAGCAGTAGTGCGTCCGGCGCCACATACTTCGCACGCGGCCGGGCTGGTATCGGCGGTCACCGCCGCCCACGGGCTCCAGTTGCTTTCCGGATGGTTCTGGTTCCCGCTGCGCGTGGAGATGGAAATGGTCCCGGATCCGCGGTAGCTGATGCGCCCCCAGTAGGCGAACGACCCCGCGTCCATCACCTGGCTTTCGAATGTTCCGTGCTTTTCAAAGCCCGGGCCGATACGAAACACTTTTCCGATGTTTCCCGTCACCGCATAGAGATCGCCCTTGCGGTCTTTTCCGAAACCGGTTACTTGAGTAGGCGTGGCGTCCAGAAGCAGCGTGCTGACGGTGTCGGAATCGATGCGATAAATCTTCCCGCGATTGCCGGTGCCCAGCAAAGCCCGCTTTTGGGAGTCGAAAGCAATCGCATAAACAAGGTCCGCCGGATTGGACCAGACCTTGCGCGGCGACCCGTCGGGATTGATGCGATACAGCTCCGAACCGCCGGCCACCGGAGGCCCCGTCAGACCAGGCGGAGGAATCGCCGGGCGCGCGCTCACGACGATCTGTGCTGTTTGGCCAAGCTGGGACGCCGCCGGAGGAGGCGCGGGCGCCGGCGGGGGTGCGGGCGCCGCCTGCACCACTGCCGCCTTGTTTCCGATGCCGGATGCCCAGATCGATCCATCGGCGGCCACCGACACCGCTGTGATCTCGCGCTTGGGCGCTTGATACAGCACGAATCCCTGACCCGACGGAGAAACACGCAGGATCAGCCCGCTGGGCTCTGTTCCAGCGATCAGATTACCCTGGCCGTCGATGGCCAGCGAACGCGCGTGCGTCTCTTCCGTCTTGAAGAACACTGAGCCGTTTCCATCCGGCTTCACGCGATGAATCTCGCCCTGATCGCCGGTGGCCACGAAGAGGTCCCCTTGGCCATCGAACGCCATCGCCCAGATGTATTTCTGGTGCGGATCGTAAAACAAACGCGGCTTGCCGTCGGAAGCAATTCTGTAGATCTTGCCGTCCGGATCCGTGGCCGCGTACACCTGCTCTTTGGAATCCAGCGCGAGTGCGTGGATCTCCAGGCCTTCCAGTTCGGCAAAGGTACGGCTCTTGCCGTTCGGCGCGATCTCGAAAATCTTCGCCGTGCCGCTGCCGGACCCTCCGCCCGCTGTGTAGAGGTTGCCTTTGGAATCCGCCGCGATGGTCCACAGATAGGGCGTGGCCGAATCGAAGGTCTCCACCAGTTCCGGCGCGAGAAAGATGCGGCCGTCGCTGGCCAGGGAAAGATGCGTCAGGCTTCCGCTTTCAAAATCGGTGCGGTCGCCCTGCTGCCAAAAGCGCGTTTCGACCGCGAAGCAGGTGGCGGCGGCAAACGCCACCAGCGTGAGTTTGGAAAAGGACATTGATACTGCTATTTTACGGTGATCCGCAGCGAGTAACTTCCGTCCACCAGGAAATCGAAAGGAATGCTACCTTGTTCGACCGCGCTTTCCGCGGAGCTCTGCAGATGCCGGCTGCTGGTACGCCCGGTTTGCATCACGTTCATGATGGAAGCCGGCAGGCTGGGCAACGTCTTGTCCTCATAGAAAACGGTGGGCCGCGGCTCGATGAGCGAAATGTAGAGCTTGTTGTTGCTGCGTTCCTGGTTCAGTACGGAGACCGTCTGCGGGATGGTCATGAAGCGGTCCGAATTGATAGCCGCGCTCTGCATGCGGTTCAAGGTGTCGGCGTCGCTGAAGAGGATGCGGTGTTCGCCCTTGGCCAGGCCGGCCGGTAGCTTCAGCAGAAAGTCGCGCGTGATGCGCTCGCCGCGATACGGCCGCAGGAAAATCTTCACCGGCACTTCCGAGCCGGCGTCGAACTCGCTGGCCGGAAGCCAGGCGTTCTCAATCGTTGCCACGCGGCGTTCGGGAATGATGTCCACAGTGGCGTCCACGCTCTTGAGCTTCGGCGTCTGCACTGGATTCAGGAACAGGCGGTTGAACTTGTCACCCCACCAGCCCGCCAGTTGATTGGGAGCAGGCGCCGGGCTCTCGCTCGAAGCGAGCATCGTCGAAAGCGACAGGCCCGGCTCGCCGTCCAGCGCTACTTTGCCGCTCAGGCGGTAGGTGGTTTCGTCGGCAAACTCGTTCAAGCTCGAAATGGAGTTGTACAGCGTCAGCATCATCAAGTACGGCGTCCACTTCTGCTGCACGAACACGCTGAACTTCAGCTCTCTTTCCTTACGAACGGTGTTGCTGTCGCCGAACGACCGCACGTGCAGCGTCACCGGAACCATGCCGGCCGTGGCGCCCAGCTCGCCCATCACACCGCTATGCCGGTCCTGCCGCAGCGCGCCGACAATCTCCGTCGCGTTGCCGAACTTGGTGGGCTGATATTGCGAAGCCAGCGTCGTAATCACGTCCGCTTTCGCCATGGGCATGTCGATGGGGCCGAGATTGAAGAACGAGTGCCCGCAGAACAGCACGTGCTTTTCGTCGTTATACGTGACGGTGCACATCGCGCTGACGCTCATGTCGCCGGTAACCAGAATGCCGCTCACCGCGTCGCCCGGCTGCAGCGATTGCTGCCATCCGGGCGCAGGCTTGGCGCTGGATAACGTGCTGGCTGCCCCGCCGCCCGCGACCGCGACGCCCATCTGCTGGAACGCCGGCGCGAACTCGCGCAGAACGCTGTCCCCGAATCCGGCGAAATTCAGCGGAGTATCGATCGGCGCGAACGCCAGATCCCCCGGCATCGCGGACGCCACTTCCCTGGAGGTAGCCTTGTCCGGGGTGCGCGCATCCGACGGCCGCGAATCGTCAAACTCGTTCACTTCCAGCATCAGTTCAATCGGCGTGATGCCGCAGATCGCGTCCGGCGAAAACGTGCTGAACCGCAGCGCCACCGCGCCTACCAGCTTGCCGTCGATATACACCGGACTGCCGCTCATGCCCGCCGCGACGTTGATGCGCTGCGCCTTGCCGCCCATCTTCGCCAGGATGACGTCCTGCTTCGGTCCCCACTGGTTCTTGTAGATGCCCAGGATCTCCACCGGAATCGGCTCCGGCGTCGAACCGCTCAGCACGGTCCAGGCGTAGCCTTTCATTCCGGGCTTGAGATCCGCTTCTTTGAAAATCTGAACTTTCCCGGCCTTGGGGCGCACCGGAGCCAGCTCCTGGCCGGACAGAATGGACGAACACGCCACCGCCACGATCATTGCGGCAAACTTCTGCATGGGACCTTCCTTCTCTCGCGCAGGCTTCCGAGGCTTGCTGCTATATATTATCGTCCAGATTTTCAAAGTCGGGGAGAGCAGGCCCCCAAATCGGCCGTGGCCGGGTACTTTGGCAAGAACCGCCGGGCGATAGCGGCGGCCCCAATCTGGCGTTGACGCCTCTTGCTACACTCTAGGATCAACTCAGGTGAAGCCCTCCTACGACGCTGCTGTGATCGGCCTTGGAAGCATGGGCTCGTTCGCCTGCTGCGAACTGGCGCGCCGCGGCCTGCGTGTGGCCGGGTTCGACCGTTTTGTTCCTCCGCACGGAAGAGGCAGCCACTCCGGCGATACACGCATTTTCCGCACCGCCTACGCCGAGCATCCGGACTATGTTCCATTAGCCCTTCGCGCCAGCGGCCTCTGGGATGAGTACGCGGCGATCGGCGGTGTGCAGCTGCTCACCCGCTGCGGAATGCTGAGTGTAGGACACCGGGACGGTAGCCTCATCAGCGGCATCCTGAGGAGTTCGGCGCTCCACGGGCTCGAAACAGTTCAACTCACACCGGCTCAAATCCGCCGCACTTTCCCCGCGTTCGCACCCGATGAAGAGCACGTGGGCGTATTCGAGCCGAAAGCCGGCTGGATCGATGCCAATGCGGCGATTGAAACTGCCCTACGGCTCGCGACCCGGCACGGAGCAACGCTGCTCCTGGACGATCCAGTGTTGCAATGGTCTTGTCACGGCACTCATTTCGAAGTCACGACGGCTTCCGGCACACTCACCGCGGAGAGGCTCGTCATCACTGCTGGAGCATGGACCACGCAGCTTCTTCAACAGTTGGGCCTGCCCCTACAAATACAGCGGAGGGTGTTGACATGGATTGATCCGTTAGACCCAGCTCTCTTCCGCCCCGGCGCCCTTCCGGTGTTCGCCTTTAGCGAAGGCTTCCTCTACGGATTTCCAGCCATTAACGAACTAGGTGTCAAACTGGCTGTTCACTGGAAACCAGCACAAACGGTCCTGAATCCCAGTGAACCTATCGCCGAAGCGAATCTCGACGACGCCACAGTGCCGCTCGCAATCGCGGCAAAGCTCGTGCCCCGATTGGCTGGTCCACTGCCTCAGGCTCTGCAACGGCTGAAGCAGATGAAGACCTGCCTTTACGTGATGTCGCACGACGAGCACTTCTTCGTGGACCGCCACCCCCAGTGGCCGGGGCTCGCCTTTGCCGCCGGTTTTTCAGGACACGGCTTCAAATTCGCGCCCGCGATTGGAGAAGCATTGGCGAATTTGGCAACTACCGGCGTGGCCAAGCTTCCCATCGGGTTTCTGAGCACCGCTCGCCTCGCAACCGTGCGCGACTAGCTGCGATCGAAATCCCGCCATGCGGGCTGCTGGAACTCAGCGCGGCTCAGGTTTGCGGAAAGGTGTGACCCGGATTGTAGCCGCCGCCCGCGTCCTGATCGAGCTCGGCCGGCTGCGGCGGATGAACGGGCCCTCGCGGCGGCGCCGCCTCATCCTCCCGCGGCAGGATCGTCTTGCCGGTCAGTTCGTCGATCATCGGCTGAACGATCGGCGCCGGCGCCGGTGCCGGTGCTGCTGGTGCGGGCGCGGGATGTTCCTCAGCATTGTTGCTCACTCGGGTGTCTCCTCTCGCCTGCGATTCTAGGAGGAGGCATCCGTCCCCATGCGCAAGCGCCTACGTAAATATATGAAACGAAGAAGTTTAGATTGTCCCTGCCGCCGTCACCGCTCTATTGCAGAGGAATGCGATACAGATTGGCGTGCACCACCGGTTTGATGTAGGCGTAGATGGACGGATCCGGTCCGGGCGCGATGTTCGTGTTCTCGATGAACTTCACTCCTGCAACGTTCACCCATTGGGCGGGGTCGTGGACCGCTTCAGGAAGTATGCGGGGCCAGGTCTCGCCCGCCGGGACCGGAATGGCTGCCGTTCTCGCGTTTAAGTTCTGGCCGGACTTGTCGGGGATTTCCAGATACAAGTAGCGCCCATCCGGCGACCACCTGGGCCCACAGAGATCGTTGCAAACCGGGATCGGCGGCCCGCCATCCAGTGGAAGAATGACGGTTAGGGGCAAGGTCATGTCGGGCACCACCACCTCCACGACCACAAAACGCCGATCCGGCGAGTAATGCTCGAAATTGAGGATTCGGCCGGGAAGTGCTTTCCGCCGGTTCGTTCCGTCGCTGTTCATGGCGCCGACATAGTACGCCTGTCCATCTGTCAAACGGAAGATGATTTCATGATGAGGGCCAAAATGGGGAAGACTCTCCCCATTGGCCGCAATCCTGCGCGGAGGAGCGCTCCGGTCCAAGGGCGCAATCCAGGTCTGGGAAGGTTGTCCTGCGGGCTGAGTCGAAAACACGGCGTCATTCTCGTCGTTGGAAATGTCGAACGCGGTGATCGAAATGCCCGGCAGGACGACCTCGCTCTTGCCCGAGGCCAGATCGGCGCGCCAGAGCTCGGCCGAGGATTCGAGCGAATCGCGGCGCAACAAGTAGTAAAGCCGCTTTCCGTCCCGCGAGAAGACCGGCGGCGCCACCTCGGCATAGCCTTCGCTCGAAAGGGCGCGGTCGCCCTGGGAGTCATGGATCCACACCACATTCTGCCGCGTCAGCATCGAAGTGATTAATGACCGGCCGTCCGGCGCCATGGCGATGCCGGCTTCCTCCGTGGAACCGAACGTGAATTGCTGCGGTTGTCCGTCCGGAAAACGCTGCCGCCACAAGTGGAATCGGCCTGCGACTTGGACCGCCATGTACATCCACTTCCCGTCCGGCGACCACGCCGCCGAGACGCAAGTGCCGTCGGGTCCCACCTGCCTTCCCGGCGACCCGCCGGAAAAAGGCACCACCCGGCAGGGACGGAAAGTGGAAATCATTTCCGCCAGCAGGACCGATTTCTTGTCCGGCGAAAGATACGAGAAATGCGCCATGCCCCGCTCGTGCGCCGGGAAGTAGATCTCGCGAAGGTCGGATCGGTCGGGCTTCGAGGTCACGATTCCCATGTGAATGCCCGACTTGATTTGGGAGAACAACAAGTGTCCATCGTCCAGCCAACTCAACCCCGCCGAATTCGGCAGGAACAACTCGGAATCCCCTCCCAGAGACGGGACCGTGTAGGTCTGAAAAAGTTTGGCGGCAATCGGAAACACGCTGTACGCGATACGGTCGCCCCCCGGAGAAAACGCAATGTTGTATTTCCAGCGCGGATCGTGCGTCACTTGAACCGGCTGGCCGTTCGGAAGCAGCTTGAGCCAGATGTCACCCGTGGTTCCGAACCCACTGCTGCTTCGATAGAACGCCAGCATCCGGCCATCCTGCGACAGAACCGGGCCCGTGGCGGAGTCAGTAAAGCTGGTCAGCTGAATAAAGGTTGCCGGATTAGGGATCGGCGGCTCGCGCTCCGGCAGCTTCGTACGCAGGAAGAACATGGCCGTCAGCGCCGCAAGTAAACCCACCGCTGGGATCGCATACACGAGACGCAATCGCGATGGAGATGGCGCTTCGGCCAGCCGAGCCAGCTCCCCGGCGACGTCCGACGCCGATCGCGGCCTCTGCGACGGCTCCTTTTGGAGCAGCCTCGCAATCAGCGCATCCAAACCCGACGGCAGGCCGACCCGCTCCTCGGATGGCGCCGGGACCTGCGTATGCGCCCCGCTGGACAACATTTGTCCGAGGGATGCGCCCGGAAACGGCAGCCGGCCCACGGCCATCTCGTACAGCACCAGGCCCAGCGCGAACAGGTCCGTCGCGCTGCCCGGCTCCTGACCATTCACCTGCTCCGGCGCCATGTACGCCGGCGTCCCCATCACACCGCCGGTCTGAGTGACTCCAGTCTCGGAAACCATTTTCGCGAGCCCGAAATCCAGAACTTTCACCCCGTGCCGGGTGACCATAATATTGGACGGCTTCAAGTCCCGGTGCACGATCCCCAAAGAATGAGCTTCGGCCAGCGCACTGGCAATCTGCGAGCCGTAGCGCGCGGCCAACTCGGGAGCCAGCGGGCCTTTCTTGATTTCCGCCGCCAGCGTGGAGCCCTCAATCAGCTCCATCACCAAATAATTCGGCCCGATGTCGTAGAGCGTACAAATGTGAGGATGATTCAGTGTGGAAATCGCCCGCGCTTCCAGCTGGAATCGCTCGCTGTAGCGTTCCGCGGCCACTTTGATGGCCACCACCCGGCCCAGCCGGGTGTCGACAGCGCGATACACCGTCCCCATGCCGCCCGCGCCGATCTGGGCTTCGATTCGATAAGGCCCCAGCAGCGTGCCTGATGTCACAACCGTCGCGGTAGCGTCCGCCGCCTGGCCCGCGGGCGGCACATCCAGAAGCCGGCTGCCCGACTCCACCGCCAGCATCCGCTCCACTCGCGACCGGATCTCCGGGTCCGAGCTTTCCAGCAGCGCCGCCCGATCCTCGGGAGCGCACGCACGGGCGGCATGGTACAGGTCCTCAATCCGCCGCCACCGCTCGGGAGTCATTCGTCTCCAAACCTTGAAGTGATTCCCTACATATTACGTCTTTCGCCCTTGGTCGCGGATCTGTTTGCCGCGCTTAGGGAACCGATTACCCGCGTCGGCAATCCCTGCCCCCGGGGGCGACGTTCCACCTTGTGTGTGCCGTGGCGGCTTGATACACTCCTGGGGCAAGCTATCTAAGGAGGAACGGCGTTCAGCATTCGCCGCGGCGTGGGTACCGATCTCTTCGCTCCTTCCCGGACGTTTCCGTTGTTTCTGTGCCTTGGGATGATTTGTGCCGCTACGTCGCTCGGGGCGCAGCCGGCACCGGATCTGGTGCTTTCCAACGGAAAGCTCATCACTGTCGACGAGCGCTTTACGGTCGCCTCCGCGGTAGCCATCCAAGGCGATCGCATCGTTGCAGTGGGAAGCAACGAAGAGATGGCTCGCCTTGCTGGTCCCAATACCCGCACGGTCAACCTCCGGGGCAGGGCCGTCATACCCGGGCTGATCGACAACCACATTCATCTTCTGCGTGCCGCCACCACCTGGCTCCGTGAAACCCGTTTCGATGGCGTGGATTCCAGAAAGTTAGCCATCGAATTGCTGCGCGCTCAGGCTAAGAAATTAGGCCCCGGTGAGTGGGTGTATAACATCGGCGGCTGGACAACGCAACAGTTCACGGATGACCCCAGGCCCTTCACGCGCGAAGAGCTCGACAAAATCGCGCCTGACAATCCGGTATCGCTTCAGGAGTCGTATTTTCAGGTTTTTCTGAACAGCCGCGCTTTGCAGGCGCTTGGAATTACGCCGGGCTCGCCCGATCCGCCGGAATTTGTGAAAGGCTCCATCGTGCGCGATGCATCGGGTAATCCCACAGGCGTCATCCGCGGCGATATTCCGGTCACGCGTCCGGTTGCCGCCAAACTGCCCAAGGTTACTCCGGAACAGTTGGAATCCAGCAGCCGGGCTTTGGTGCAGGATGCGAATCGGGCAGGTCTCACCGCGGTCGGCGTGCCTGGCTGCAACTCCGACGTGCTGGAGATTTTTCAAAAGTGGAAAGCGCGGGGCCAACAGGACATTCGCGTCTATTGCATCGACGGCGCGGCGGCAGGAAACCCGGAGCAGGTCGATCGTGCACTTGCCCAGATCCCCCGCATCAAGCTGTTTCAGGGCGATAGCTTTATCGACAACATTTTCTTTGGCGAGAGTGTCTACGGGCCATTGCATGATCCCATGTTCGCCGTGAAGTCCGATCCGAGGCCCGAACAACTGGAGCAGTGGCAGCGCATGGCCACCGAGATTGCAAAGGCCGGCCTCCCGCTGCATGTTCATGCCGAACTTCACGACACGATCGATGCCTTTCTCGACCAGATCGAGGCGATTCATAAGGAACATCCCATCAAGAACCTGCGCTGGACGCTGGCCCACGTCAACCAGATCAACAGCGCACAGTTGGAGCGCATGAAGAAGCTGGGAATGTACGCCGCCGTGCATCCCTGGGCCGTCATCAACGGAGGGATCATGCATGACGAGTTCGGTGACGGGGCTTATGACATGCCGCCCTTAAGTTCAATCCAGAACAGCGGCATTGGATGGGGCTTGGGAACGGACGGAACAGCAGCCAACCAGTATCTGCCATTTACGACCTTGTATTTTGCGGTAACCGGTAAAATGGCCGGCGGGAAGAAAGTTCTCCGCCAGACCATCAGCCGGGAAGACGCCCTGATCGCGCACACGCGCAAGAACGCATACCTTGTATTCCAGGAAAGCAACCTCGGCTCCATTCAGCCGGGCAAACTGGCGGACCTGCTGGTGCTCGACCGGGACTACCTCACCGTCGCGGCGGATCAGATCAAGGACATCAAGCCGGTCATGACCATGGTAGGAGGTAGGATCGTTTACGATGCCACCACGTCGACGAAAACAGCTGCCCGGTAGGAAAATTGGATTCGCGCGCGGGCTTGCCGGGATTGTCGCCTGCCTGATCTCCGTGCCGGTCTTGGCCCAGTGGCAGAATTACCCCACTCCCGGCGTTCCCCGGACGCCGGACGGAAAGCCGAACATGGCGGCGCCGGCCCCGAAAACTCCCGACGGCAAGCCCGATCTCTCCGGGGTCTGGCTGGGACGCGGCTACACCTTGAATCTGGCCAAGGACCTGAAGCCCGGCGAGGTTTCCTTCCAGCCCTGGGCTGATGCGCTGTACAAACATCGCGTGGAGACAAACGGCAAGGACGACCCTCAGGCATACTGCGTCTTGTCCGGAGTTCCCCGAGAGGACGTGGTCCCGTATCCCTTCAAGATCCTCAACAGCAACGGCGAGATCGTTATCCTCTACGAGGCGCTTCACAGCTATCGACAGATATTTATGGATGGCCGCCAGGCGCCCAAGGACCCCAATCCCGCGTGGATGGGATATTCCGTCGGCCATTGGGACGGCGACGCGCTGGTCGTCGAATCCTCAGGCTTTGTGAACAACAACTGGCTCGACAACAACGGACACCCGGGAACGGAATCGCTGCATTTGACCGAGCGGTTTCGCCGTCCCGATTTCGGCCACTTGAATCTGCGGATTACCGTCGACGATCCAAAAGCCTACACCAAGCCTTGGACCGTCGATTTGGTCTACTCGTTCGCCGACACCGAGCTCATCGAGTATGTCTGTGACGAGAATGAAAAGGACTTCAAACACTTAGTAGGCAAGTAGTATTCCGTCGTTTGCGAGTATACTGCCAGTGACAGTGGAGCATGCCCGATTCCGCCAGCGTAAACACCACGGAACTGCTGCGAGCGTGGGCCGGGGGCGATTCCAAGGCGCTCCAGCAATTGACCCCACGCGTTTATCGCGAATTGCGCCGCCTGGCGGCGCGCCTGTTGCAGAACGAGCGCCCCGGTTACAGCCTGCAAAGCGCTGACCTGGTCCACGAGGTATACCTGAAGCTGGTGAACGCCCGCGAACTAAACTGGCAGCATCGCGCTCACTTCTTCGCCATCGCGGCCACGCAGATGCGCCGCATCCTTCTGGACCGAGCGCGCCGCAATGCCGCGGGCAAGCGCGGAGGAAAAGCACAGCCGGTTCATCTCAACTCCCTGGATGTCGCCCAGGCGAAGGCCCGCGAACTCGTCGCCTTGGACGACGCCCTCAACGCCCTGGCTCAAGTGGACCCGCGCAAGTCCCGGATCGTTGAACTCAGGTTCTTTGGAGGTTTGAGCGTCAGAGAAACCGCCGAAGTGATCCAGGTCTCTTCCGACACCGTGATGCGCGATTGGAAGATGGCACGGGCGTGGCTTTTGACCGAGCTCAGTGACCGCGTATAGTACGCCTGGGCCCGATCTCTACAAAACTTTACATTCGAGTTTCAAGTTTTCGAGCTCAAGTTGCGCCTTTGGGGGTGCTCGCGGACTTACCCGCGGCAGAAAGAGGAACCTCATGAGAACCATTTCTCGAGCACTTTCCATGACCCTCGGCGCGGGGGTCTTCGTCACCATGTCCGTCTCCAGCGCAATGGCCGGCTGCGGCGCGCTCACCGATTGGAATCGGCCGTTCGTGCTCACGACACCCTCCACGCCTGTCCTTCGGGTAATGACGCCGGCCGCCAAGTCCGCGCAGCCCTCGTACCGGGGCAACAACGGCCCGTCCATGGTGGGAATGTGGAGCACCCAATTCATCTCCAAAGGAAACACCAGCCACAATCCACCCATCCCCGATGGCGCCTTGATCGACTTCGGCTTCCAGATCTGGCACAGCGACGGAACGGAATGGCACAATTCCGGCGCTCTCAACCCTGCAACCCAGAATTTCTGCGAGGGTGTATGGGGACAGACCGGATTCAACGCCTATGAACTGAATCACTTTGCCTTCACCTACAACACTTCCGGGACGAACACCGGCGTGGCCAACATCAAGGAACAGGTTACGGAATCGCCGAGCGGGAATAGCTTCGTCGGAAACTTCACGATCGACTTCTACGACACCAAGGGAGTTCACCAGGACCACATCAGTGGCGCCGTTGCCTCCAGCCGGGTGACCGTTGACACGGTTGTAACGCCAGAACCGTAGATCACTTCGGAGGAGCGGGGGCGTGCGGGCACTGGCAAGACTGTGCGCCCTCTCCAGCGGTCTCGGCCCGAATAGCAACCAATTGCAGGCAAGCGGCATCCATCCATCGTCGGCCGTTCTATTCCAGGAGGAAACCATGCCGCTGCCATCCGACGAAAAACTGATCCAACTCGGTAACGACGTGCTCCGTCAGTTCGAAACCATGTTCGGACCGCACCCGGGGTTTCGACCGGCGCACGCCAAAGGAATTCTGCTCACCGGAATCTTCACGCCCTCGGCGGAAGCGGCGGTCCTAACAAAAGCGCCACACGCGAACCGCGAATCGACCCCGGTCGTCGCGAGATTTTCCAACGCTACGGGGCTCCCGATGATCCCCGACAACGACGGCCACGCCGGTCCGCGCGGCCTGGCCATTCGCTTTCAGCTAACCGAGCACGTTCACACGGATATCGTGAGCCATTCCACCAACGGATTCCCGGCGCGAACCGGCCAGGAGTTTCTCGAATTCCTGCGCGCGGCGGCGCACAGCGGACCCGGTGCGCCTTCGCCGTCTCCCATCGAAGTCTTCCTCGGCTCCCATCCGGCGGCCCTCGCGTTCGTCCAGGCACCCAAGCCGTGCCCCTCCAGCTTCGCGCGTGAAACATTCTTCGGCGTAACCGCGATGCGTTTCATCAACAAAGACGGGCTGGCCCGCTATGGCCGCTACCAGATTGTTCCGGAATCCGGCGTCGAACACCTGGATGACGCGGCGGCGAAGGCCAAAGGACCCAGCTACCTGTTTGACGAGCTGGCTCAGCGTGTCGCGACCGAGCCGGTCCGCTTCCAGATCGATGTCCAGATCGCCGACAAGGGCGACGTCGTGGACGATGCCACCATCCATTGGCCCAGCGACCGGCCCGTGGTCCGCTTCGGCACGATCGCACTCACCGCAGTCGCGCCCAACAACGACGCGGAACAACAGCGAATCATCTTCGACCCGATTCCGCGCGTAGATGGCATCGAGCCTTCCGACGATCCCTTGCTCGAATTGCGCGCCGCGGTCTATCTGCTGAGTGGACGTCGCAGACGCCAGGCAGAACCGGCCCAGGCAGCCCGAGTCTAACAACCAGGTCAGGCCGCTGTCCGCCCTCCGCGGTCCTACTTCTGCTTTCCGCCTTCCGTTCCCCTTGCTATCATAGGGACGGAGGTTTTTGCATGGGACCCGTGGGTGTGCAGGAGATGATCGTTATCTTCCTCGTCGCCCTTGTCTTGTTCGGCCCGAAAAAGCTGCCCGAACTTGGCAAGACGATCGGAAAAGCGATCACGGAGTTTCGCCGCGCACAAAGCGAACTCAAGTCCACGTTTGAAAGCCACATGCGAGAGTTGGAACGGGAAAACGAGTCGATCAAGGAAGTCACGCGTAGCTACACCAACGAAATCTACAACCACTACACCGGTAACGACTCCTCTTATTACGAGTCCGGCGCATTTGGCGGCGGATCGAGCCAATCCACTGAAGCAAGTCCATCCACTGTAAGCGTACCCGCAACTCAGGGCGCTGAAGCCAGCGTGTCTCACGAGGCACCCGCGAATGGAACCGTGCCGCGCAGTAACAGCCCGGCTCTGGAGCAAGCCACCCAGAATGCAGCCGAGCATGTGTCGAATCCGCCCGCCGCGGCGCCGGAATCCATCAATACCTGAGAGACGCAAGAGAAACGTAGCACAGCATGGAAGACGACAAGCAGGGAGTCCCTCCTCCCGATGGGGAGGGTTCGCCCCCACAGCCTCCGGCAAATGAACTGCCGCCTCGGGTGATTGAGGCGGAGTTTACGCCGACTGAGGCACCGCCGGCGACCGCTGTCGTCAAAGCACCTCCGCCCCCTCCTCCCCCGCCGCCCCCGGAGCCACCCAAGAGTCCTGAGGACGAGGAAGAGGAAGGCATGCTCCGCATGTCCTTCATGGACCACCTGGAGGAACTGCGCAACCGGATCATCAAAGCCCTGTATGGCCTGGCCCTGGCGTTTGTCTTTTCCCTGGTGTTCGCCGGCAAGCTCTGGGACATCATCAGCGAGCCGGCCGTAGATGCCTTGAAACACTTGAAGGTGGAGCCGCCTCAGTTAGCCCAGCTTTCCCCCATGGAGGGTTTCTCCATCATCTGGGTCTATCTGCCGCTGTTGTGTTCCGTCTTTATCGCCTCCCCCTGGATCGTCTATCAACTCTGGGCATTCATCGCGCCGGGCCTCTACAAGAAGGAAAAGCGGCTGGCTTTGCCGTTCGTCTTACTAACCGCCGGGCTGTTTATTGCTGGCGGCTGCTTCGCCTATTTCCTGGCATTCCGCTACGGATTGGAGTTTCTGCTCGGCATCAGCGTTGTCAACAACGTCCACCCGGTAGTATCTATCACCGAGTATTTCGACTTGTTTGTCGACGTCATGCTGGGCGTGGGTCTGGTATTCGAGTTACCAGTACTGATATTCCTCCTGACATTGCTCCGGCTGCTCTCGCCACGCTTTCTGCTGCGCCATTCGCGCTACGCGATTCTCATCATCGTGATCATCGCGGCCATCATTACGCCGACGCCCGATGTGTTTAATCTGATGCTCTTCGCCATTCCTATGTGCGCGCTCTACTTTGTCGGCGTTCTTGCCGGACTTATGCTGGTATGGCGCAGGGAGGGCAAGGCTCTACCGTGGCGCCGGATGCTTACGATCGTAATTGGAGTTCTGGTTGTGGCCGGGGCGATTTACGCACTGATCGTTCACTTCCAACTTCATTTCATACGCCAGTGGCCGTACTTGACCCGCTAAAGAAGTTGTAAAAGAATCACGGACTGTAATAGATTCGTCACCGGTGTCCGTATAACTCTACTGACCTCTGGATTTTTTTAACGGAGTCGACTACTATAGAAACTCCGCAGCGTGATCTAAGTTATCAATGGACATTTTCAAGACTCTGAAAGAGCTGTACGAGGAAAAGAGGCGCCTGGATACCGCCATCGCGCGCTTAGAAAATCGTGCCAGCGCAAAGCCTGTGAAGAGCCGCCGGGGACGGAAGAGCATGAGTGCCGCGGAACGCCAGCAAGTGTCCCGGCGGATGAAGAGCTATTGGGAGGCCTGGAGAGCAGAAAAGAGCGCTCCCAACCGGCCTCGGAATGCGGGCCCTGGTTCGGGCGAACCCGCCATTACTGCTTAAAAAACCACAGCCAGAAGTACTGCTCGCCCGCGCCCTGCCGGTGACGCGGCTCAAATCCGCATCGGAAAGCCATCTCCGTGGCCTCCCGGTCGGAAAATCCCACGCCGAGCCAAGTGTCGTCCGGCGTGGATTCCACCGTGTGGTCGCCCTGCACCTGGAACTTGAACAGAGCGCCGGGCCGGAGCAGCCGGCGTACCTCACGAACGTAGTTTTCGATGATCTCGTGACTCGGGATGTGCTGGAAAACGATTGAGGAAAAGGCGAAATCGAACTCGAGCTCCGGAACAACGGACAGATCCATGCCGTTGTTCTTATAAACGAAGGCGTTCGGGTACTGATGCAACGCAGTTGCCGCCTGCCGGATCATCTCGCCACTCACGTCCACCGCGTGGACCTCGCCGAAAGTCTTGGCCAGCGCCCGGGTTACTCGTCCTGCCCCGCAACCAATCTCCAGTACCCGCATCTGAGAAGGGGGTTTCCCTTGGCAGATGTTCCCCATGTCGTTCAGAATCTGCTCAGCGACGGTTTTCTCGCCAGAAGCGAAAAAAT
>Ga0335071_10003565_pt1 | contig 16364 bp, 11 predicted proteins | sample Lox_Sample_15_FD_206724 | JGI IMG/M metagenome (GOLD analysis project Ga0335071, IMG submission 206724) | Soil microbial communities from Loxahatchee National Wildlife Refuge, Florida, United States - Lox_Sample_1.5 | ecosystem: Environmental > Terrestrial > Soil > Wetlands | place: USA... | reverse complement strand
GACGGGGGCCGCAGGGTCGACGTAACGAAGCTCAGCTTCGTCCGCAGAGGCGGGCGGGACATAGGGGGCGTTCATGGGCATTCCGAGCGACGTACCTTCCGATCTGACAGGCGAAGAGATCTTGCGGCTCTTTCCGGCGCAAACGCCGCCGCTGCCGCCGAACACATTTGAGCTCGGTCTTATCATGGGAGGGACCGTGTCGGCCGGCGCCTACACCGCCGGTGCGATCGACTTTCTCATCGAAGCGCTCGACGCCTGGTACGAGGTTCGGGCGCAAGAGGCCAGCCTGCCGCCGGAACGCCGGACGGCACCGACGCATGATTTGCGCCTCTCGATCGCCGCGGGAGCATCCGGCGGCGGCGTCTGTGCGGCGGCACTTGCCCGCATGCTGGCGTTCGACGTCCCTCACATCAAGGCTCTCCCTGCCGATCTCGATCCGCAGGCGGATGTTCCTGTCTCGGCAGGCAATCCGCTCTACGACCTATGGGTTCGCGGCTTCACGTTCGACCGGCTGACGTCCGACCAGGACTTTCAGCGGCAAAAGATGCCGCTTCCGCCGGATGACGATCTCGATCCCGCAAAGGGCGTCTTGTCACTGCTCGATGCGTCGCTGATCGACGACCTGGCGCAGGCTCTCATCAGCTTTACCGGCCCGCCAAAAATTCGCCCGTATGTCACCAGTCCGTTCCGCGTCGCGCTCTCCCTTTCCAATTTACGAGGCATTCCTTACGACCTCGCAATGACGGGAGACAGCCTGGGCGAGTCATTCGTCAGCCATGCGGATTTCGGACGCTTTGCGGTGGAGGTGCCGGGCGCAGCACCGGGAGTGCCGCGTCGCGAAGACGAATTGCCGGTGGCGGGACCCGACGACGTGCCCGGATGGCGGAAAATCCGCGATTACGGCCGCAGCACGGGCGCGTTTCCGATCGGCTTCCGCAGTCGGACGCTCACGCGGCCGCTCACGGATTATCGCTATCGGGTCGCGGTGTTGCCGCAAGACGATGGGACGGCGAAGATCACCGCCCTGCGGCCGCTATGGGATGCATTGCGCCCGGGACCTGACCAAGCCTTGCCTGCCGAATACTCATTCGCGACGACCGACGGCGGTGCACATAACAACGAGCCGATAACGCTCGCCCACACGTGGCTGGCGGGATATCTCGAGCGCAACGACCGAAACGCCGCGACCGCAACGAGAGCCATGTGGCTCATCGACCCGTTCGCGAGTCCGCCCGAGCTTGGACCGTCAGCGACGCCCGACCTCTTTCATTTTATCGGAGCCCTGGTCAATGACGTCGTCCAAGGCGGCCGCTATGCAACGGCCGATCTCAAGCTGTTCTCCGACCCGGACGTGTACAGCCGATTCCTGCTCACCGCGACAGGGCCGGGCAAGAACGGCACCGGCGCGCGCGGAGGGGATGCGATCGCCGGCAGCCTGATCGCGGCCCTCGGCGGCTTTATTCATGAAAAATATCGCCGGCATGACTATCTGCTCGGCCGCGCCAATTGCCAGGCGTATCTCGAAAACGAGCTGCTGATCGACGCCAACAATCCGGTCGTTCGCGGCTGGCCCGGAGCGACAAAGCCGCGGTTCCAGAAGACGGACGGAACTCGCACGCTGATGCCGCTCATCCCGCTCTTCGGGCCGGCTCAAGCGGCGCAGCCCATTCCGGCCTGGCCGCGGCCGAATGTGACCGCGGATCAATTGAAGAGCAGGATCGAATTTCGCCTGGATGCGTTGCTGTCCGGCATCGGTGACGATTACGACCTGCCGTGGTGGGCAAAGACAGGTCTGTGGCTCGTAAAGCAGATCGGCTCAGGTACCGCAGCCGCCGCTATGGCCGATTCGATGTGGCAAACCCTGCACGACAACAAGCTGGCATAGATCTGGTGAGGACCCCGTCCACACCGGTCAACCTGGCATGCTGCGGGAACGCGCGGGTGTTCACCTAGTCCGCGGCTGCGTCCCGGGTGATGGCGGCTTTGAGCGCCGCGAGGCGGCTGTCGTAACGCCGCACGAGGTCCTGCAGCGCCGGCGTGACAGCCGCACCATCGAGGCCGAGCCGCGCCCGGCAGGACGCGCGGACCTCCAGCAGATCGGGCAGGTAGAACCCCGGATCGGGGCCTGCCATTCCGGCCAGTGCCTGCTCGGCGAGCTCGAGCGCGTCCTGGACACGGCCCGCGGCCAGGCGTTCCCGTGCCAGCATCAGCGCGAAGTAGTTCGGGAACGGGGCCAGGCTCGCCGCGCGCTCGTACTCCGCCTCCATGCGGGCGAGACCGGCCTCGAGGTTCGAGTCCGCCGTCTGCGCCCACGCTTCGAAGTAGCGTCCGATCGCGTGGTGCAGCGGGAAATTCCATTTTTCGCCCAGCGCCACGAGGCGCGCTGCGGCATCCGCCACGGCCGCCGCGTCGCCGAGGTGGTATTGCGCGTACATCGCGAGCTGGTAGGCGTGACCGAGGCTGTGCGGATGCCCGAGCTTCTCGGCGAGGGAAACCGCCGACGCGAGCGCGCGCCGCGTGGCTTCGCTCTCGCGAGCAACGCTCAACGTCAGCGCATGGATCGTGTAGGCGCAGACACCGGGATCATGACCGGCAAACACCGTACCCAGCTCGCGATGGCGCGCCGGGTCGTAGCGGCGGATGCCGTCGCGGCTGTCCTGGTGTGCCATCGCGAGGTCGCCGCCGAAGAAGGCCGTCGACCAGCGGCAGTGGATCGCCTCGAAGAGCAGATCTTCGTCGCCGAGGCGCTCGCCGAGCGCCACCAGCTCCTTTACCCGGATACCCGCTTCGTCGCGGCGCTTGCCGAGATTGGCGCTCATCCACAGGTTCCAGGTCGCCTTGAACAGATCGGGGCTGTCGCCGAGACCGCGCGCCAGCTGATAGGTACTGGCGGCCAAGTCCGCCACCTCGGGGCTCTGCGGACTTTTCAGGATGGACATCGGCGTATAGATCTTGAGCGACAGCGCCAGCTCCCGCTGCGCCTGATCGGGCAGTTTCCGCGCCTGCGCCAACGCGGCCTCGAAATGCGCCACGGCCTCCTTGTAGGCCGAGCGTGATGCGGCCAAATCGCCGGCGCGCTCGTGCGCGAGCGACGCCGCCTCCGGATTGCCGGCGCTGGCGTGGTGATAGGCCAGCAGCTCCGGCTCCTCGGCGACAATCGCCGGAAATTCCTGCTCCAACGCTTTGGCGACACGCCCATGCAGCGCCTGGCGGCGGGCGCGCAGCAGGCTGTCATAGGCGGCATCGCGCATCAGCGCGTGCCTGAAGCTATAGCCGGGCTCGAGCGCCTGGCGCTGGGGGAACACGATCTCGCTCTGTATCAGCCGCTCCAGCGCCCGGTCGAGATCCGCACCCGACCCGGGCGCCACGGCGGCAAGCAGCGAATGTGAGAACTGCCGCCCGATGACCGCGGCGATCTGGGCCACGTCCTTGGCCTCGCCCAGCCGGTCGAGCCGCGCCATCAGCGAATCCTGCAGGGTCGCGGGCACCGCGGCGCGATCGGTCGAAGCAGTCTCGAGGATGGTCTTGGTGAGCTCCTGGACGAAGAGCGGCACGCCGTCCGTCTTGGCGACGATGTCGTCGCGGATTTCGGGCGCGATCGCGTGCGCGGCGGCGACCGCGATGACCATCTCCGTGCAGTGCGCGCGGCTGAGACGGCTCAACGCGAGCTGCGTCGCGTGCGGGCGGCCGGTCCACGGCGAGACGAAGTCCGGCCGCGCCGTGACGACGACGAGCACCCGAGCCGCCTGGATGGCATCGACGAGCTGGCCGACCAGCTCGGCCGAGGTGGGATCGATCCAGTGCGCGTCCTCGAGCAGGAACAGCACCGGCCGCCAGGCGGCAACCTGCACCATATGGTCGATGAACGCCGCTATCGTCGCCGTCTTGCGCTGGGCCGGCGTCATCTCCGGCACGGCCATCTCCGACACGGATGGGCACTCCTCGACCGGCAGCGACATCAGGGGTGCGAACAGCGGCACCAACGTCCGGGCGGCCGTGCTCGCCGGGGTGAGGAAGGCCTCGAGCTTCTCGAGTTTGCTCCGCGGCGGGTCGCCGGCTGCAAACCCGGCCGCGATCTCGAGATAGCGGATCATCGGATAGAGGGCGGTATTGGCGTGGTGCGGGGAGCACTGGAATGCGGCGAAGACCGCTTCGTCCTGGCAGTGCTCGCGCAGGGCGTCAGCGACACGCGACTTGCCGATGCCGGCCTCGCCGGTGAGCAGCACGAACTGCCCTTCGCCCGCCGCCGCGAGCCGCCAGCGGTCGAGCAGGAGACCCATCTCGGTCTCGCGTCCGACGAAGGGAACGGCGCTGTCGCGCGCCGCGGCGAAGCGGCGGAACAGCGCCGACTCGCCGCGCACCCGCCACGCCGGAACCGGCTGGGCGAACCCTTTCAGCGCGTGCGTGCCGGCGTCCTCGAGATCGAACAGCCGGCCGAGCAGCCGCTGCGTGCTCTGGCTCACCAGGATCTCGCCCGGTGCCGCGAGACCCTGCAGGCGCGCCGCCAAGTTCGGCGTCTCGCCCACGATCGACTGCTCGCGTGCGACACCGGTGCCGACGATGTCGCCGACCACGACGAGGCCCGTCGCGATGCCGATGCGGGCCACGAGCCGCGTGCCGTCGGCCGCCCTCATATCCGGCATCGCCGCGACGATGGCCAAGGCGGCGCGCACCGCGCGCTCGGCCGCGTCCTCGTGGGCGTGCGGAAAACCGAAATAAGCCAGCACGCCGTCGCCCATCAGCTTGGCGAGGAAGCCGTCAAACCGGGCGATGGCACCGGCGCAGACGTCCTGATAGCCGCGAATGACGTCCTGCATGTCCTCGGGATCGAGCCGGGCCGAAAGCTCGGTCGAGCCCACCAGGTCGCAGAACATCACCGTGACCTGGCGGCGCTCGGCGGTTTCTCTCTCCGAGGCGACCGCGGGGGGTGCCGCCGCAGCGGCCGTGGGAGCGGATGCAGGGGCGAGCGACGCGGCGGCTTTGAGAAGACGTCTGCGGTGCCCCAGCGAAAGCCCGAGCCGTTCGAGATCCTGGTCGGTCAGTTCCGGCAGGACGTCGAGGTCGACATCGTTGGCGCGCAGGACGTCCGCCAGTACCTCCAGGTTCTGCGCTTTAAGCCACTCTCCCAGGTCCATCGCCGGAGATTAGCCGGACGCACTGATCTCGTGCATATGATTATTCGGCAAACGCCGCTCTATCTTCGCCGTGATAATATCGCGGGTGACAGCAAGCACCGATAATGGGCTCCGAGTGTGAAGCGCCGGACGACTATCGCAACGATTAGCCTGTCTTTGGCAACAGCTGGGTGCTTTTTCAGCAATCCGGATTACCCTGAAGGCTGGCCACCTCCGGTCACCGGCGGCGGGTGCCAAACCGTCAGTGGCGAGTATGAAAACGTCGGGACTCCCGATGAGGTGTTGGCGGCCGAGTATCGTCGGCTTAAGGAGCAGCTCCTTCTTTATCCTGTCCTTCTCGATGATCCGGCTCGGTCAAACTTAGGTCGGTCTCGATATGACGTCGGCCATATCAAACTTGCGCTCGAGTCTAATGGATCCTTGCATGTGATCGCATTTTCAGACGGTCAGTCTGTCGCGGAATCGACGTACTCCGAAACGGCCGGCACGCTTCGCTGCATAGCCGGCGGTGTAAAAATCCAGACATACAACGGACTGACCCGCGGCATGAGCAATCCTGTGGCGGGCTATGAGCACGATTCGACCACTCTGAGGAAGGCAAACGACGGCAGCCTCGTCATAGAGGGATCCTCAGCCACGTTTGGCCTTGTTTTCATGCTGATCCCGGTCGGTGCGGCTGAAACGCATTGGATTCGATTTCAGCCATACTCGGCCGAAGAGGAAGCGCGAAAAAAAGCCGAGAACGCCGCTCGTGAGAAGACCGCGACGGATCGGAACAACGCCGTAGTCGCAGTTGCACGCGAATACGTCACGAAAAACCTGCCGGCAGACGTGCGTTTTCTGTCTTGGCGCGCGTTCGTCGTTGATCGAAACGATACATGGGCCGTCGTATTCCTGCCGACGGATCACCTTTATGACAGCAACGGCGATGCGCCGGAGATTTTCGTCGACAAGACTACTCTCAACGTCGTTAGGGTGGAGCGTTGAACCCTCACCCTCCCGACGCTTCGCGTCGGGCCCCTCCCTCTCCCGCTCCGCGGGCGAGGGGTCATGCTATAGTCCGGCGGTCAAAAACGAACCGGGACGGAAGCCCATGACCCCGCAAGACATCGAGCGCGCCGCCGAGATGATCCATGGCGCGCGCCAGAGCGCCCGCGCCATCTCGCTGACCGGGCCACTCGAGCCCAAGACGATCGACGACGCGTACGGCGTGCAGGCGCTGCTCGCCAAGAAGGCGGGCGGCGTGGCCGGCTGGAAGATCGCCGGAATCGTGCCGGCGCAGCGCGACAAGCTCGGCATCGACCGGCCGATCGCGGGCGCCGTGCTGCAGGGCTATCGCTACCAGAGCCCGGTGCGCCTGCCGATCGCCAACTACGTCCTCATGATCATCGAAGGCGAATTCGACTTCATGCTCGGCCGCGACCTGCCCCCGCGCGACAAGCCCTACACGCAGGACGAGGTCGCCGACGCAGTCGCTGCCCTGCATCCCGCCATCGAGCTCGTGGACTCGCGGGTGGGGCGGAGTTCGCCCACTCTCGTGAAGCTTGCCGACTGCTTCTCCAACGGGGGTCTCGTCCTCGGGCCGGCGTACAAGGACTGGCGCAAGCTCGACCTGCTCAACCACGCGGTGACGATCAAGATCGACGGCAAGGTGGCGGCGACGGGCAAGGGCTCGACCGTGCAGGGCGGCCCACTGGCGGCACTCGCGACGATGGCCAACAACCAGCCGGGGTGGTCCGGCGGGCTCAAGGCGGGGCAGGTGGTGACCACCGGGGCGGCCGCACTCACCGAGCAGCTCTCGCCCGGTCCGCACGAGGTGGTGGTCGAGTTCGGCTCGCTCGGCGAGGTGAAGGTCAGTCTGACGTAGACGCGGGCTCCCTGGCCGCCACCGTCCCGCCGCGCGCGGCGAGGGCCTTTTGCAGCTGCGAGCCATCGAGGTCCAAGGTGACCGGTTCCAGCGCCTCGCTGCGCGCCGTGACGACGCCGATCACGGCGGCCTCGGCGTAGCCCGCTTCGCGCAAGGCCGACACACAGCTTTCGGCTGCCGCAAGAGGCACGCCGGCCAGGAGGCCGCCCGCGGTCTGCGGATCGAACAGCAGCGGATAGAGCGGGTGCCGGGCCGCCACCTCGAGGTCGCGGATCGCGCGGCGGAGGCGGACGTTCTGCGGCTGCAGCGAGGAGAAGATGCCGCCCGCCACCGTCTCGCGCGCGCCATCGAGCAGCGGCACCCGCCCGACCGCGAGGGTCACGTCGACGTCCGAGGCGCGTACCATCTCGACCAGATGGCCGAGGAGGCCGAAGCCGGTGACGTCGGTCGCCGCACGGGCCCCGTGCCGCTGCAGGATCGCCGCCGCGGCGCGGTTCGAATGCGTCATATGCGCGAGCGCCGCCATGACCCAGCGGGCTTTCGCCTTGCCCCGCATGTCGGCGGCCAGCAAGGTGCCGGTGCCGATCGGCTTGGTCAGGATGAGCGCGTCGCCGGGCTTGAGCCCGCCTTTGCGCATCGCGGCCTCGCGCGAGACGAGGCCGTTGACCGCGAAGCCGAGCGCCAGCTCGGCCCCTTCGCTCGTGTGCCCGCCGACGAGCGCGCAATTCGCGTCGCGCAGCACCGCGTTCGCACCCGCCATCATCGCCGAGAGGTCGGCCTCGACCTTGGCCTCGAGCCCGTAGGGGATGGTCGCGATGGCGAGGGCCGATTGCGGCTCGCCGCCCATGGCGTAGATGTCGCCGAGCGAATGGTTGGCGGCGATCTTCCCGAAGACGTAAGGATCGTCGACGAACGAGCGGAAATAGTCGACGGTCTGCACCGAGAGCCGCTCGCCGCCCGTATCGACGAGGGCGGCGTCGTCCGGCGCATCGAGGCCGACCACGATGTCGGGCCGGGGCGCCGGCTGGAGGGCGCCGAGCGCGCGTGACAGAACCGTGGCGCCGACCTTGGCGCCGCAGCCGCCGCAGCGCATGGCGATCGCCGAGATGTCCTGCAGCGCCTTCTTGTCCGCGAGCGGCGAGGACGCCGCGGCCGCGGCCTGCGGCATCTCGGGAAGATCGTTGAAGCGCGCCATGAAGCGCCGGTCGATCCAGTTCTTCCAACGCCACACCCAGGCGCCTTCGAACGCGACCCGGTTGCGCGTGCCCATCGCGTAGCGCTCGCCGGTCGACACCAGATACAGCGCATCGCGCTGCGGCCGGAACCGCCTGAGCCGGCGGCCGATGAGCAGCCGCCGGATATTGTCCGCGAGCACCGGACCGGCGCGCACCGCATAGACGCCGGATTTCGGCAGCGCGCGCGGGCCGAACGCCACCGTGTCGCCGGCCGCGAAGACCTCCTCGCGGCCCTGGACCTGCAGCGTCTCCGTGACCGCGACGAAGCCGCGGGCATCGAGCGGCAGCGCTGTCTCCGCAAGCCAGGCCGCAGGGGCTGCCTGCGTGGTCCACAGGATTTCGTCGGCCTCCACGGCCGGATGCCCCTGCAGCACCAGCCGGCCCGGCTCGACGGCGACCACAGGCGCGCCCGCGACGACGCTGATCCCGCGTGCCGCGAGGACGCGTTGAAAGCGGGCGCGGAAGCCGGCCGGGAACGTCGGCAGGATCTCCGGCACGTCCGACACCAGAACGAACGACAGACGCGACGGATCGCCGCCGCCGGCCGCGACCTCGCGCCTGAGCCGCCGCTCGACGGACAGCAGAAGTTCGACCCCGCCCGCCCCGGCGCCGACAAGGGCCACGCGCGCCTGGCCGCGACGCTCCAGAACGCGCGCCCGCAGCGCCTCGAAGCGGCGCAGGAAGCCGTCGATCGGCTTGACCGGGATCACATGCTCCGCCGCTCCCGGAACGGCGCCCGTGTCGGGCCGCGCGCCGATGTTGAGCGAGAGCACATCGTACGGAACGGGCGGACGGTCGCGGCAGATGACGCGCCGGCCCTCGAGGTCCAGGCCGATGGCCTCGTCGTGATAGAGACGCGCGCCCGCGAACCGGGCCAGCGGCCCGGTATCGATGTGGGCATCGTCGAACCCGTACAGGCCCGCGACGAGGCCCGGCAGCATGCCCGAATAAGGCGTGTGCACCTCGCGCGTGATGAGGGTGAGCCGCACGCCGGGAAGCGGAGTCATGCCGAACATCCGCAGCACCGCGATGTGCGAATGCCCGGCGCCGACCAGAACCACGTCCTTGACGACCGGCGTCTTTCCGCTTTCCATGTTCTAGGAATAGCCTTTGAGGCGCACGGCGGCCAGCCCGCGAGTTGTCGAGACAACTCGGCCCATGTAGGAAAAAGGGGCCCGTGTACGAAGGGGCGTCAGACCAGGGGGACTCATGGATACCGTCGTTGCCAGCCGGCCGTGGCGCCACTACGCCGCCAGCATCACGCTCTTTTTCGTGATCCTGGTGGCCGGCCTCTATTACGTGAAATGGCACCCCTATTACCTGCGCAGCTTCGTCGCCGCGTCGCAGGGGTCCATCGGCGGCTCGATCCTCACCGGCGGGGCGAAGGACGTCCCGGCGCCGTCGTGGGATGCGGCGTGGGGCTATGCCTGGGCCTACGGCAAAGCGATCTGGCAGGCGATGGTGCTGGGTCTGCTGCTCGGATCGGGCGTGCAGGCGGCCTTTCCGCGGCAGTGGATCGCGCGGGCGTTCGGACGGCTGGGCTTCGGGTGCGTGGCCGCGGGCGGCCTTGCCGCGGTGCCCGGCATGATGTGCACGTGCTGCTGCGCGCCGGTGGTGGTCGGTCTGCGCAAGGCGAAGAGCAGCGTGGGCAGCGCGCTCGCCTTCTGGCTGGCCAATCCGCTGCTCAATCCGGCGACGATGATCTTCACCGGCTTCGTGCTCGGATGGCATTGGGTGGCGTTGCGGCTCGTGTTTGCACTGCTCGTCGTCTTCGGCGTCGCCTACCTGGCCGAGGTGCTCTTTGCCGGCGAACCGGCCGTCGAGGCGGCTGCCGCAGATGTGGCGGCCGAGGATGAGCCGAGCGGCGGCTTCTTCGTGCGCTGGGCCGCGGAGCTGTGGCGCCTCAGCATCCGTCTGCTGCCCGAGTACGTGGTCATCGTGCTGGTCCTGGGTGCCGTGCGCGCGTGGCTGTTCCCGGCCATGCCGGGGGCGGTCGGCAACGACGCCCTGTGGATGATCGGGCTGGCGATTGCCGGGACGGCATTCGTCATCCCGACGGCCGGCGAAGTGCCGATCGTCCAGAGCCTGATGGCGCTCGGCCTCGGGGCGGGCCCGGCCGCGGCGCTCATGGTCACCCTGCCGGCGGTCAGCGTGCCGGCCGCGGTCATGGTCTCGAAGGTCTTTCCGCAGCGCGTGGTGTGGTTCGTCGCCGGCTGCGTGGCGCTCAGCGGGATCATCGCTGGCTTCGCCGCCGTCGGGCTGGGGTTCTAGAAAGGTCGCGCAGCAGCGTCCGCCACGCGGCGATCTCGCGCTCGGGCTTGAATAGCGGCGCCAGGCGCGCGATGGCGCGCTTCAGCCGCGCCGTGAACTTCGGATCGGTCTCGACCCGCCGCAGCAGGCGCGCGAGCGCCTTGGTATTGCCGGTCGGGAAGTAGCCGGGATAATCCGCGCCGAGCAGGCCGACATTGCCGTCCATGCGCGAGGCGAGGATCGGAACGCCGGCGACGATCGCCTCGGAGACGACGTTGGCCCCGCCCTCGCTCTTCGACGACAGCACCATCGCGTGGCTGCGCAGCAGCAGGCGCTGCACGGCACCGCGGGTCACATCGCCGCGCCATGCGTAGCGCGGATTGGCGGCCATCTCCGCCCGCGCGCGCGCCTCCCAGTCCGATGTGTAGGGGCGGCCGATCTGCACGATGCGCACGCGCGAGCCGGCCGGCAGCAGGCGGGCCGCCTCGGCCGCGCGCAGCGGGTCCTTCACGTCGCGCAGATGTCCGATGACCGAGATCTCGACCTTGCCGCGGCTCGGCCGGGCCTTCGCCGCGGGCTTCGGCACCGACTGGAAGATTACGCGCAACTTGCGCCGCAACGCCTTCGGCACCTTGCGCCAGGCGAGGCTGTTCAAGGCGACGAGGCTGTCGGCGAGCTCCATCGAGCGCAAGGTCGGCTCCGGATCCTCGGTGATGTACTGATAGATGTCGGTGCCGCTCAGCTGCAGGATCAGCGGCCGGTCGGGATACAACGCCTTGAAGCGGCGGATCGCCTCGGCGCTGCGCCAGGCGTGGATGGCGACCATGGCATCCGCCGGCTCGCCCGCGTAGTCCGGCGCCACGTCCACCCGGTGGCCGAGCTTGCGCAGGATGCGCGCCCAGCGCAGCGCCGCCACCTGGTTGCCGGTGCGTGCACTGGGCCCGGGAGGCGTGATAAGAACGATTTTCATGCCTTCGACGACGATCGACGGGACCGTTGACAGGCCGACCAGCGGGGCGTCCGCCGCCGAGCTCGCGGCGCAGCTGCGCGAGGCGCGCGCGCGATTGCTTGCCGTGACCGAGGACCTGTCATCCGACCAGTTGATGGGGCCAAAGCTCGCGATCGTCAATCCCGTGCGGTGGGAGCTCGGTCACGTCGCCTGGTTCCACGAGTACTGGACCTTGCGCCACAGCCACGGCCAGGCGCCGCTGATCGAACGCGGAGACCGGCTGTGGGATTCGAGCAACGTCGCGCACGACACGCGCTGGGACCTCGAACTGCCGGATCGCTGCGGCACGCTCGCCTATCTTGCGGACGTGCTGCGCCGGCAGGAGGATCATCTGGCGCGCGGGGATGCCGGTGGCGATGCGCGGTATTTCTACGAGCTCTCGATCCGCCACGAGGACATGCACATCGAGGCGCTGGCCTACACGCGGCAGACCCTGGGATACGGTCGGCCGGCAGCGTTCGACCGGCCGCCGCCGCGGAGCGCCGGGCCGCTTCCCGGCGACGTCGACGTGCCTGGCGGCACATGGCGGCTCGGCGTCACAACGGACGAAGGCTTCATCTTCGACAACGAGAAATGGGCGCACGCGGTCGAGGTGGCGCCGTTCCGGATCGCGCGGGCGCCGGTCACCAACCGGGAGTTCGCAGCGTTCGTCGACGCCGGCGGATATCGCCAGCGCAAATTCTGGAGCGATGCGGGCTGGGCGTGGCGCGAAAAGACCGGCGCCGAGCGTCCCGTCTACTGGCAGCCGAATTCCGGCGATGGTTGGACCTGGCGCCGCTACGACCGCGTGGAGGCGCTGCGACCGGACGCGCCGGTCGTGTTCGTCAGCTGGCACGAGGCGGAGGCGTGGTGCCGCTGGGCGAACCGGCGCCTGCCCAGCGAGGTCGAATGGGAAGTCGCGGCCGTCGGCGAGGCGAGGGAGAGCGGGATGCGGCTGTCCGACCGCAAGCGCCGGTGGCCCTGGGGCGATGCAACGCCCAGCCGCAACACCGCCAATCTCGACTTCGCCTTCGACGCACCGCTCGACGTGGCGGATTGTCCCGCGGGCGACAGCGCCTTCGGGTGCCGGCAGATGATCGGCAATGTCTGGGAGTGGACGGCGTCCGACTTCGCGCCGTTCCCCGGCTTTGCCGCCGATCCGTACCGGGATTATTCGCAGCCGTGGTTCGGAACGCGCAAGGTGCTGCGCGGCGGCTGCTGGGCGACGAGCGGCAGGATCGCACGGCCCGCCTATCGCAACTTCTTCACTCCGGACCGCACCGACGTGTTCGCCGGCTTCCGGACCTGCGCCGTGTGAGGACGCGGATTTCTCTGCCTGCGGCCTTGCAAATCCGAAAATTTAGAATTACTCTAATCTGTGAGCCAACGTTCTGTGGATAAGTCGAAAGGATGCGTGCCATGAAGCCCAATCTCGGTCTGAACGACAATGCCCGGAAAACCGTCGCCGAGGCGCTCGCCGGCGTGCTGGCCGACACCTACACGCTCTATCTCAAGACCCACAATTTCCACTGGAACGTGACCGGTCCGTATTTCCCGTTCCTCCACACCCTGTTCGGCGAGCAGTACAACGAGCTGTGGGCTGCGGTCGACGAGCTCGCCGAGCGCATCCGGGCACTGGGCCATCCCGCTCCCGGCAGCTACGCCCAGTTCAGCAAGCTCACCTCGCTCAAGGAGGCGCCCGCCAGCCCGCCGGACGCGAAGGAGATGATCCGCATCCTGCTGGCCGACAATGAGGCGGTCGCCCAGCACGCGCGCAAGGTACAGGAGCTCGTCGAGGAGGTCGGCGACACCGAGACGGGCGACATGATGGTCGGCCGCCTGCAGGTGCACGGCAAGGCCGCGTGGATGCTCCGGGCGCAGCTGGAATAGTCATTCTTCCGACCCGCGAGCGTTTGGCTGCCGACCAACTCTGAACGCTCGCGGGCGCCCGCTCATCCGAGCGTCGCCCTATTTCAGGCAGCAGCAGGCAGCAGCACCGTGAACTTGCTGCCCTGGCCGGGAGCGCTGTCGACCAGCACCTGGCCGCCCATCGCCTGGACGAGCTTCTGGGTGACCGCGAGCCCGAGGCCGAGCCCCGTGTGGTCGCGCGTGTACACATCGGCCGACTGCCAGAACGGCTTGAAGATGTTGCCGATCTCTTCGGGCGACATCCCGATGCCGGTGTCCGCGACGATGAGGCGCGCCTTGCGCTGCGGCGACGCGACCATGGAGACGTCCACGTCCACATGGGCGCCGGGCCGGGAATATTTGATCGCATTGTCGACCAGGCTGGAGACCACCTGACTCAAGGCGCGCCGGTCGCCCACCGTCGCGACAGCCGTGTCCGGAAAGACCGTGCGCACGTGGATGCCCCTGAGGTCGGCCCGCGGCTGCACGATCGACATGGCATCCCGTGCCACGTCCACGAGATCCAGCCGCTGCAGCTCGAGGCGGAACCGCTTGGCCTCGATGTCCGTCAGATCGAGAATCTGGTTCACCACGCTGAGAAGCTTGCGGCCGGATTCCAGAATGTCGTGGGCATAGGCGCGGTACCGGCTGTCGATCGGGCCGAAGGGCTGGTCGGCGATCAGGTCGGAGAAGCCGATGATCGCGTTCAAGGGCGTGCGCAGCTCGTGCGAAATGCTGGAGAGAAACACCGATTTGGCGCGATCCGCCTCGGCCAGCTGGCGCCGCGTGTCGTCATATTCGATGAGGAGGAGGCTGAACCCGTCGCCGACGACCGCGGAGAGGTTGATGTAGATCAGGAGCTCGACCAGCCCCGGCATGATATGGAACGCGCCGAAATAGGTCACCACGATCTGGAACACGACGCGCCCGAACAGCAGCGCACCGGCGATCACGTAGAACAATGTCCGCCGCGCGATCAGCAGCACCGCGATCACCGGATTGACGGCGACCGACGAAGCGACCGCCACGCAGAAGGCTGGCACCGGACCGAAGGCGGCCTGCACCGCGACGACCCCGACGGCGACCGCGGCCCAGCAGGCGGTCCACGTCCGGACCGCCGGCGCGCGCTCGAGCAGCTGCAAGAGCCCGAAGAACAGGAACGCGTTCGCCCCCACGAGGCAGAGGGGGAGGGTGAGCTCGAACCAGCCCCAGTTGGGACGCGGTGGCGGAACGCCGACCGGGGAAATCAGCAGGTACACATAGAGGGCGGCGACGAAGAGGTGGCCGATGCCCGCAGGCAACAGCCAGGCGCGACCGCCGCGCAGCCAGTAGACCATGAAAAATGTGGCCGCCACCAAGCCGGTCAGCTCGGCCGCCGCGATATTGCTGCCCACTTAGACCCCCGGCGCGAATGCACGCCCCCGTAGCGCGGCGAAGCTTAGGCGCGGACCGGCAACAAGCGGTAATTATATTTTGAGGCGCTCAGGCGCCGGTGGGCAGCAGGACCGTGACCGTGCTGCCGCGGCCGAGCGCGCTCTCGACCGTCACCCGGCCGCCCATTGCGGCGACGAGCTTCTGGGTCACCGCGAGCCCGAGGCCGATGCCGTCGTAGCCGCGCGTGTAGGCGTCGGCCGCCTGGGAGAACGGCTTGAAGATCTTGCGCAGGTGGTCGGGCGACATGCCGATCCCCTGGTCGCTGACCGCGAGGCGCACCGTCTTCTCGGGCGTGGCGGCGAGGGAAACGTCGACGCGCCCGCCCGGGGCCGAGAACTTGATCGCGTTGTCGACCAGGCTCGCGACGACCTTGGACAGCGCGCGGCGGTCGACGAGGGCCTCGACCGCCGTCGTCGGGACGTCGATCTGCGTGCGGATTCCTTTGAGCGTCGCGCGGGGCTGCAAGGTCTGCAAGGTCTGCCAGACGATGTCGGCGACGTCGAGACGCTCGAGCTCGAGCCTGAAGCGCTTGGCCTCGAGCTCCACCATGTCGATGACCTGGTTGACGACGCCCAGAAGCAGCCGGCCCGACTGTACGATGTCGCCGGCATAGCCGCGGTTGCGCCCGTCGACCGCACCGCCGGTCTGCCGGCCGATCAGCTCGGCGAAGCCGATGATCGCGTTCAGCGGCGTGCGCAGCTCGTGCGAGATGCTGGCGAGGAAGAGCGACTTCGCGCGGTCGGCCTCCGCGAGCTGGCGGCGCGTGTCGTCGTACTCGATCAGGATGTAGCCGAACCCATCGCCGACCAGCGACACGAGGTTGACGAAGGTCAGGAGGGCGACCGTGTCGCCGTCGGCGCGGGCCAGCGTGAAATAGCTCGCGGTCAGGGCGAACGCGATCCGCGCCAGGGTGAACACGCCGACCACCACGTAGAAGAGCGAGCGCTGCGCGATCATCAGGATGGCGATGGCCGTGGCCATGATGGTGACGCCCGTGATGGCCAGGAACAGCGCCGCGGCGGGCGCCACGATGAAGTAGGCGGCGACGAACACCGCCGCAAAGGCGCCGTACGCCGCGGCCAGCATCAGGGTCCGCGGATTGCGGCCGAGCAGGCGCAGCACGCCCCACAGCGCGACCCCGTTGGCGGCCGTGGCGCACAACGGGCCGAACAGCGCGGTCCAGCTGCCCAAGGCATCGAGGTAAGGGCGCCCGGCCGGGACGAAGACGAGATAGACGTAGTTGGCGGCGATCAGGAGATGCGTAATCCCGATGGCGATGAGCCAGTCGCGTCCGCCGCGCAGCCAGTGAACCGCGAAACAGGCGACGGCGATGAGCGCCGCCAGCTCGGCGGCGGCGATATAGCCCCCGATCATCAATCCCCCGTGCCCCCCTCGCGGCCACAGGGCGATCGTCACCCGAGCCGGCGTTTCACCCGAGTTATATGCCGGCTGACGTGAAAGATTCCAGGCCGAGGACACTCGCCTCGGGAGAGGGCCTTCGCGCTAGTCCGTGACGAAGGCGATGCGCAGGACGTTGGTGGCACCGG
>Ga0335071_10003564_pt1 | contig 16365 bp, 11 predicted proteins | sample Lox_Sample_15_FD_206724 | JGI IMG/M metagenome (GOLD analysis project Ga0335071, IMG submission 206724) | Soil microbial communities from Loxahatchee National Wildlife Refuge, Florida, United States - Lox_Sample_1.5 | ecosystem: Environmental > Terrestrial > Soil > Wetlands | place: USA... | reverse complement strand
CGACGTTTTTCAAGGCCCGGCTCTTCATCCGACCCATCCTCATCAAGGCTACACCGCCGGACTCGCCGCAGTGCCGGCCGCCATGGCCAGGCTGCGCTCCAGGTGGCCCAGTACCCGCACTGAAGACCACCGCAGAAGCGCATACTCCCGCGCCTTTTCGGCGTATCTGTTCAGATTCTCGCTGCGCATCTCACGCAAGGCAAACCAGAGTGCTTCGGGCTCTTCGGCGTCCACGACTCGGCCCGCTCCCGACTCTTCGATCACCCGCGCTACCTCGCAATCGCGGTTCACCGATGCAATGATTGGACGTCCAGCCGCCAGGTAGGTCACGATCTTCGACGGAAACGCGATCGCCGAAACCGAATGCTGCTGCGTTACCAGGCACACATCGCTTGCCGCCAGCAAGCCGCGGAAATCCTGCTGCTCCAGGATCGGGAGGAATCGCACGTTTTCCAGCTTCATCTCCGCGGCCCGGCGTCGAATTCGATCGCTATCTGCTCCGCAGCCCACGATGAGAAAGCGCACCGATGCATCGTTCCGATTCAGGGCCGCGGCGTCCAGAACCACATCCAATCCCTGCTTCACTCCCACATTGCCGCTGTGCGTCACCAGAAACTCATCGCCCAGGTCGTACCGCCGCCGAAACTCCGTTCCCTCTTCGGGTGCCAGATTCGAAAGAGAATCGTCCATCCGCGGCTCGAGCAGCTCCACCTTTTCATCCGGCACGCCTTTTGCGACGATCCTGCTCCTCATGGTCGGGGTCAGCGTGGTCACCATGCGGGCATGGCGGTATGCCGCTGCTTCCACTTTGCGAAGAACCGCAATCGCCCAACCCGGCAGCATTCCCAGATCAGCCGCCGCATCGGGCTGCAAATCTTCCACGTCGAAAACATAGGGAATACGCCACAGCCTGCTCAGCGCAATCGCGGGCACCGCCAGCCCCAGCGGCGGAGACACTACCAACAGGACGTCGGGCCGCTTGCGCCCCAGGGCCCGTAACGTCGCCGATACGACAAAACTCGCCTCGTGAACCACGCGCTTCAAGGCGGTCACAGGATTGGGAATGTAAGCAAAACTGCGAACGATCTTGACACCATTTCGTTCCTCCACCTGCGCAATCTTGCCCTCATAGGCCGGTGGCACCTTCCATTCCGGGTAATAGGGAAACGTCGTGCACACCTCCACTTCGTGTCCCGCCGCGGCGAGGTGCTCGGCGCGGTAGGTTGTGAACGCGCCAATCCCCGTAACCTCAGGCCAATAATTAATGCTGAGAATCTGAACCTTCATCATCAATCCGTAGTGTGGATCAGGTTGGCCAGCCTCTATCTACCGGGGCCTTTCGACTGAACATCGAACTATGGAATGTCGAACTATGCGACAGCCGTTTCACGGCTGTCAATGGTCACCGCGGCCGGCGCCTTGCGGAACACAGCAAGGTTGGCCGCCTCTCTTTCCAACCGAAATCCCTGCTCCACCAGCGTTGTCAGAATCTTCTCCGCATTCTGCTGCCCCACCATGTGCGGATGGAGTTCCATAATGATCAGCGACGCCTTTCGCAAAGTATCAAGTTCGTGATCCAGCAGCTCTAACTGCTGGCCTTCTACGTCGCAGATCACGGCGAATTCCGCAAATCCCTCTTCGTCGATGATGCGGCGAAGTTGCGTTACGGGGACAGTAACCGGCGGCCTGCTGCCTCCCTGGCGAAGAAAGTTTCCCCAGAATTCCAGGTGCGGCCGGAAACTCACCTGCTCTTCCCCATACGCAACCGCAGCATGGAGAATCTTGAACGAGCACGCGTTTGCCTCGCGGTTTGCCTTGAGATGCGGAAGCACCAGTGGATTGATCTCAACCACCACGTGCGCGCTGGGATTGCTGAGAAGTTTGTTGGTCACGCAGGAAATCACGCCTATGCACGCGCCCAACTCCACCACTCCCCAATTGGGCTGAATATACTTGCGCACTGCCGACCGTTCCGGCGCCTCATAGGAGCCGTCCAGCAAAGCCAGCTTCATCATGTTGTTGGGCAAATCGCGAAGTGGAAACCGGCACCCGTCGATCGAAACCGTCCTGCCCCCGCCACGGAAAAATATCCGCACCCGAAGCAGGAGGCGGGCACAGACCGCCAACAAGAATCGGCGGGGGCCAACTTCCCGAAACAGGTGTGCTGCCCCGCGCAACTTCCTTTGGATTGGCTCTGCCATAATCAGCGGCGGACTTCGATTGATGCTTCTTCAGTCATCGCTTGCGGTCTGTCAGTTGCGGCCCCGGCTTTTCGAGTTGCCGGACATCACCTTGGGCACATAAGAGCAACCGCTGCCTGGTTAGCGATAATGCATCTGGCAGTAAGCAACAATCTCGGCGCGCCCCACAATTTTATCCTCAAGCACATCTGGACGCTTGAATAGAAGCCGGCCGAAGAGTTGCAGGATCAGCTCCTCGCATCTCAACCTCGCCAGGATCAAGGCGCGTGCCAGTCGCGGGCTCGACAGGATTCGGTGTTTCCGCAGCAGGTACCATCGGCTCTTGTAAAACTGCAGCACCCGCTTTCTCTGCAGTTGCGACGTGCCGCCGCCCACATGAAAAGCTCGAATCGCCGGCTCCACTGCAACCCTCCAGCCGGCTCTCCGCAATCTCATGCTGTAATCCAGATCCACGTCAAGAAATCCGAGCGCCTCGTCAAAGCCTCCCACGTTCTTGTATGCAGCCATCCTCGTAGCCATACAGCCGGTGATTACGCACAACTTCGAAGCCCGCAGAGGCGTCTTTGGAACCCGAGCATAGAGAGCTTGCCCTAGAATCAGGCTCCATTGGCTCGGTTCACTCAAGTACGATTCCGTCTGCCTGCCCTTCTCATCCTCCGCCTGAAAGCCAAGTTGGCCCAGGGTCGCGTCTTCCTCAAAGCTTGCCCGCACGCGAGCCGAGAACGGCGTCAACGGATAAGCATCTGAGTCGAAGAGCACGGCGATGTCACTCGTCATGGCGGCGAAGCCGGCGTTGAGCGCCCTGGCGAAGCCCCGGTTGGAACCGCCACAGATCAGCCTCACGCGCCGATCGATCTCTGCCGGCGCCGCAACCTCTGACCCATCGTCGAATAGGAGGTACTCCGAAACCGCGTCTCCTTCAATGTCGATCGCGGCCGTCAAAGCTCGCAGGGCCAGAGCCCAGGTGTTGTAGTTCAATACCAGAACCCCGATCGACAGGGTCCGCCGAGAGCTTTCTTTCACCTGGACAGATGAGTTCGTCCCGCTCAACTCGAATACCGGCGTGACACGGGCTCCATGCGGATAGGACGGACTCCTGGAACGCGAATCGGCACCGTCGCAGGTTGTCCGAGTCCGAGCGCCGCCAGCGAAAATGCGACGCAAATCACCATGAACCCTTGCTCGGTTGGCTGCTCAAGTACTGCCATGAGCGTCAGAATAAATGTGTTAGGAACCAGCAGCAGAGCGAGTGGTTCGTGTCGGCGGGCCTGTGCCAGGGCCCGTGCGGCGAGGAAGACCGCCAGCAGAAGGCGGAAAGCCATGAAAAAGAGGCCTGGAAATGGCCCGAACTCGTAGATCATGCGTTGCAGCTCGCTCTCGCCGGCAATAAACAAGACCTCGCCGTGGGTCAGTTTTGTAATTGCGGCAGCGCCGGTTCCCATGCCAAGTCCGAACGGATTGCTCAAAAAATCGGTCTGTCCGATTACGTACCACATCGAGCCGATAGTTCGTTCCTGCACCGCGCTGCCCAGGGATCCTTCGCCGTGAGAAGCCTGAACGAAACGTGAACGCAGGCTGACCGATGCCTGTCCGAAGATTGGCAAGAGAGAAACCAGGAAAGCAACGATGAGCATGGGCGCGGCAAACTTGAGCGACTGGAATAACTGGGAGACACCCAAAAGCGCGCCGATGGCGGCGCAGACTCCGACTGCTCCTAACAGATAGACCAGCGTTCGCGAGCCGACGATCGGCACCGAAAGAAGTAGCGCAAAGGCCGCCGACCAAAGCAGCCACTTCGGTGCGACCTTTCCGTCCACGAATCCCCAAAGAATGAAGGCCGCCGCCAGCGGGCCATAACTCGATGGGCCTACAACAAAACTGAACGTTCCGGAGGCGCGAACATGCTCCTCGGCGTACATGATCTGCTCGGCGCCTTCGTATGCACCCTTGTTCAAAAACGACCCCGATGGCGCCAGGTACTGCGCGATCTCCAGCACCGTCATGGGCAGAAGAATCAGCAGCGTGATGAAACCGAACTTGCGCAGATCGTCTTTGTCAAGGCTCTCGCCCATGATGAACGCCACTGGAAATGGAAGCAGATACGAACGCAATCCGTAAAGGCCTGCGAACCACGGATTATTCCCGGCCACCAGTTGCATGACGCAAAGCCCAAGCAGCGCAGTCGCCAGAACCCCCGTAACCGCTGACCATTTCTCCGGCCACTTCCCCTCCCGATAAGCCTCAAAGATGATCATCAAACCAACGGGGTCGCGTACCAGGAGCAATGGCGCAGAGAGCGGTGGAAACACCCATTTCCGCAGGGCGCCCTCAAAGATGAGAAGCAGAAAATATATCCAGAAAAGCTTCTTCAACAAAGGCATTGGCTGGACGTGCCGGACCTGGAGTTGCGTCAGAGTTATTGCCACAGTGCACTCCTCAAAAGGTCCGCCCATCGATCGCGATAGACCGCCCAGGAATTCTCCGCGGCTGTTCTAAAAGCATTCTGCGACATGGCTCCCAGCAATTCACGATCGCGCGCCAGCACATCAAGCCGTTCCAAAATGGCCTCCGAGGAACAGATGGGCACGACAAAACCCTCTCGTCCGTCGGCAATCAAGTCGCCGGCGCCGACGTTGGGTGTGATCATGACCGGCAGGCCGCACGACAGCGCCTCGGTCACGACGAGTCCGAATGCCTCGCTCAGCGAGGGAAGCACCAGGACATCCGATCTCTTCATGACCTCCAAAACCTCCCGATGCGGCATTGTCTCGTGCCATTGCCAGCGTCGACACGCCTCATCGACGCGCGGGTTCGGCGCAAAACGCGTTCCAATGATTGTAAGCTCAACACGTCCGTCCAGCTGATCGATCGCGTCGAGCAAGTATCCAATACCTTTGCGCTGAATCAGCGCTCCGACAAACAGGACCTTGAGGGGCCCTCCGCCACGGCGCACACCCACATTCGCATCCTGCACAGGAGGTGCCCCAAAGTTGACGACGCGAATCTTTTCCTCCGGCACGACTCCGGCAAGAGTACGGCGGACATGCTGGCTGGCAACAAAAACGAAGTCCGCAAGTTTGAGCTCTTCATCCTTCCAGTGCATGTGGCCGGCAGAGTCCGTCAACTTGGGATGGAGCCCGGCAAATTCGGGGTTACGTTCAGCTTCTTTCGCCAGCAGGTCCCGCTCCCAGTACCAGTAGCCGCTGGGAAGTTCATAAACCTTCGCGATACCCCGCCTGCTTGCCTCGACGAATGTCTTAAGCGCGCCGCCTTCATACGCATACACCGCGTCCACGCCGCCCCTGCGAAGGCGCTTGGCCACTCGCCCGTCGAATTGCCGATACATTCCGATGACCGAAAACGGCCGCTCCCCGGAGCACAGCAGATCCTCGAGCAAGAGTCGCTTCGCGCAAAGCCGGACCACTTCGCGCCAGGGCACGCTCCTCACGCGCTCCCTGGGCATACCGGCATAGGATCGCCTCTCAAGCTGCGCCCGCAGCCCCGAGGGTATCAACCGGTTCCAGGGCGACTCGCGATCCCACACAACCGTCGTCCAGAACTCGGCGAGCATGCCGTTGTCTGCCAGGCTGCGCAGTGCATTTCTCAGGTTCTGATTGCCTGTCGGGTGCGAAATCAGAACCGATGGCGGACCGGTTTTCCTCGACGGAGCAACTTGCCTCGCTTGCGGTTCTACTTCCAAGGTCGACTCCGCCGAAAGAACCCCGTCGCTCGTGCCATAAGCCAGGGACATGACCTAGCGCCCCGCCTCGACAGAGACGATCTCCTGAGCTGGCTGCTCAAGCCAGCTTGCATAAGTCTCTGCGTGAACATGCACGCGGTGCCCGGAGTACCACTGCCAGGCTGCCAGCGAACAGGCATCCAATCCCGATTCCAACGCTTTGCGGGCTGTCTCCGGGCTCAGCAGGTGGACGCCATCTCTTAGCCCGTCAATGACGCCGCTGAATGGCCGGGCGATCACAGGAACCGTCCCATGCGCGCAGTACGCTGCAAAGATGGAGGACTTGCCGAGGCAATTTGCAGGATAGGATATAAATCCAAACATGGCGCGCGAAACTTCCCGGGCGACCTCCGAAGGATCGAGTTCCCCTCTGCGCTTCACCCCAATCCCATGCACCGTCTCGGGCGCTTCTGATCCCGTACCGATGTCGACGATCTCAGTAATTCCCAGGGAAGTCATGAGACCAGAAAGCGAATGCAGTTCCTCGTAGGCTCGGCGTCGTCTTGCAGGAAGGCCGAAAACCACCATGTCCCGCCTTCTTCCGCCCATCGGATTGCGCGCCAGCGCCTCGCCCACCGTCGAGAATACCGGCAGCACTTGCACCGGCGCGGCTGCTTCTCGTTTCTTTTCTGAAGCGAGCTGCTCGGCGTGCGCACTGATATTCGTGACAACCAGGTCGCACGACTTAGCAATCCTGCGCACGGCATCCTTCTGCCGCCGTGAATTCCAAAATGCCGTCGTCCAGGGCATCCCGCTCGCCGACACCTCATGAACATACGCTGCCATTCTGAATCGGCCGTCTCTTCTCACCCTGGCCATCGCATCGGCAAGCTGCGCGGGCACTCCGTCAGCCGAATACCCATAGCCGCTCACGTGAACCAGCATCGCCCCCTTGCGATCCTCCGTGACTTTCAAGCACGAATCGAGCAGTTCCGCCTGCTCACAGTGAACCACCGGATACGGCAGATCGCAGCGCGCGTCCGAGTTCAACACCACGAACCCGCTGCCTACGCCAAATGCGCCTTTCAGCTCGGCAGCCAGGGGGAGGACATGATCCGTAACGCCACACCTTCCCGGCTTGAGCTGCGGTACGACGTGAATCAGCGTTGGCGATTGGTGCAACATGCGAGGGTTGGTAATCCTTGGCGCGGCGTCCCCGTTTGAGCCGCCGTTGTGTCAGTCCGTGATTGAAGCGCCGGCCTAGCGATTCATCTGATACGGATTCTTGAGGCGCAGCCCATGCAACAACTTCAGCGCGGCTGTGCGAAAAAATTGCCGTACTTTGCGTCTTCGCTCGGCTCGCCGAATCATCGCCGGTTGCCGCCGGCGGAACTGCTCCTCACTGGGACCTGCATGCCTCAGCGATCGGCTCGCCAGCCCGACAACCTGGTCAAACTCATGCTCAATCGAGAAGTATTCGACAAACGCCCTTTGCGCCAGCCGCCCTCGTTCTTCGGCCGTTGCAACATAACCTTCCAGAATCATCGGCAGTCGTGCTATGTCCCGCTCTGCAACGCGGATTAGGAACTCGTCCCACGCCGGCCCAACCGGAAGTTCGTAGTCATCCGATATGAGCACCGGCGCAACGCCGCTTGCCATGACCTCAAAAAACCGGATCGAACCCGTCCCCGCTCCTCGCGGACACAAAACAAAATGCGACGAGGCGATGGTCTCCGCATAGCGAAGCTGCCGCTCCCGGCGCCCGGGTTGTGATCCATCCCAATTGTGAAACGAGGAGGTGTTCTCGATGAGCACATCCTCGCGTCCGAAACTCAGGTTGAATAGCCGCTTGCGCACCATCGAGGTTGAGCCACCCTGAAAGCTGAAAAGAAAACGCCGCGCCGGCGCCGCTTGAATGACTCGTTCACCCGAAACTTCGGCGAGAAATGGGTTATGGTGTCTTCCGTTCCGTGAGATGTATGCGTAACTGAAGACACGCCCGATACGAGAGTGTTCGTCCCTGCGAGCCGAGCAATAAATGCCCGGAACCAGCGGCAGGTAGGCATCCTCTTCGTTGTAGACCGCACATCGATCGGGAAAGGTTCTGTAGATCGGGTGACCAAGCAGCCTTGCCGGTTCCATTCCAAAAACACCCAGAAGCATGATCAGGTCGGCGTCGACCGGATTTGCGACGACCTGGTGCATCTTCGAGGACCTGGCACGATCATGGAACGTCGAAACCCACAGATGCTCCGCTTCGTGGGTTGCCGCCAGGTGGACCTTCATACATCTCTAGGGAATCTTGCCACGCAGCGCGTCGGCGCCGCGGGTTCACAGCTCAAGGCAGCATCACTCGCTCAAACTCGGCAAGTTCCCGCTGCTGAGCCCATCGGTCATGATCGTCCGCAATCACCTTCACGGAGCCTGCGTTGCAGCTCTGTAAACCGCAACCGACGTGCCCACCTGGAGAATCGAGGTGATAGCCTGTTCCGTGATCAGCATCCGTGTGCTGGTCGGCACGTAGAGAATATCGCCGTCTTTCAATGCAACGTCAGGCGCCTGGCCCTTGTAAATCAGGTTAATGGGGATTGTGATCGCTTCTTTTCGGCCATCCTCAAGACTCCTCACCAGCTGCGCGCGCTTGATCGCGGCAGCGCGGCCGCTGTTTCCGGCCAGCGCCATGGCCTCTTCCACGGTCAGCAAATTGCGTCCGTCGAGAATATATCCGCCCGGGCGATTGACATTGCCCACCACATAAACAATGCCCGCTCTGGGAACGTTCACCGTGTCGCCGGGAAAAATCTGCACATTCGGAATGATGGGCTTGAGCGCCTCGGGAACATAATCCAGCGTGATCTGATTATTCGGATCGCTCTTGTGCGTAATGATGACCTTCGCCGCCGCGGCCGGTGTCACTCCTCCGGCTGCGGTGATCACATCGTTCAGCATCCGCACGCCCAGCGCCGGATAGACGCCGGCGGCTTTCACCTCGCCACTCACCGTAATGCCCTGGGTAGCGTATTCGGCAATGAAAACCGTGGCATGCGACTCCGACGGTTGCAGGATCTCCGCCTCGACATAGCGCTTTTCGATCATTTGCGCCGCCTCACCCGCGGTCAACCCCTCGACATGCAGGCTCCCGATCAGAGGAATTGTTATGTCGCCTCGCTCGTCGACGCGAAAATTACCGGAGAGATCGGGGTTTTCGAACATCGTCACCTCGATCAGGTCGCCCGATCCGATCTTGAGGGCGGGCGCCATGACGGACTCGGGACTCCCCGGCACTTGAGCACTTCCGACCACTGTTTGCGCGATCAGGAGCGCGCAAAAAACCGCAGCGTACGCAATTCTTTTCGCCACGCTACACCCCCTTGTCCTTGTGGTCTTCCTCTTCATAGCCGTATGCCCGATCCGAGAACGACGGAACCTGCTTGTAGCCGTACCAATAATTTCTGGCGTAGGCGCCGTATCGGTAGGTGTAGAAGTTTTCCAGTCGGAGGTCAACATCGTTGACCACGACGCCGGCAATCGGAGCATTCACCCGCCACAGTAGGTCGCGCGCCCGAATCAGCGCGCGCTTGCGAGTCACGCCCGCACGGGCTACCAGCACTACAGCGTCGGAACGAACCGCCAAAGATTGCGTATCCGAAACTGCCAGCAGCGGAGCAGAGTCCATCACGACGCGGTCGAACCTCTTCACCCATTGCCGCATCTGCTCTTCCATTCGATTGGACGAAAGCATCTCGGCAGGATTCGGCGGCAACGGGCCGGTCGGGAGCACGTGCAGGCTCGGAAGCTCAGGAAACGGAACGGGAAGACTCTTGTCGAGCGTCTGCTGAGAGAGCGCCGTCGATAATCCGACATTCTCATCGGTGATGCCAAAAACGCGGCGCAAGCTCCCGCGCCGCAGATCCGCGTCGACCAGCAAGACCTGCTCACCCCGCTGGGCCAGTACAATCGCAAAGTTGATCGCCGTAGTCGTCTTTCCTTCCGACGGAAATGCGCTGGTAATGACGATCACGCGTGGCGGGTTGTCAATTGAGGAGAGCAGCAGCGAGCTGCGCAAGCCGCGATAGGCCTCTGCGCCGTGCGACTTGGGATCCCATATGGTAATCAGCTGATGCGGCGTTTGAAACGTCCTTGTCAGCGCATCGTCTCGGGAATCGCCCTTGTGCTTCGGCCCGCTGTAGCTCATGTTGGGGATCGCTGCCAGCGAAGGCAGCATCGATGCCGCTTCGACCTCTTCTGAAGTCCTCAGCCTGTCGTCAATTGACTCGATCACAAACGCCAGCACGCACCCGACGAACAATCCTCCAAAGAGGCCATAGAGCAGGCTCCTCGACTTTTGCGGTGCGATCGGAACAAATGGCACAGTGGCGCGATCCACCACGGTGATATTGGCTGCTGACATTCCCGCCGATATGCTGGCTTCCTTCAACCGCATCTGCAGCGTGTCGTAGAGGTCTCGGGTCAACTCCGCCTGATGCCGCAGAATCGCATACTGCGCTACATCCGCGTTCAACCGGTAAGCTGCATCCTCCTGCTCCCCGAGGCGTTTCTTAAGCTCGTCCTCCAGGCCTTCCGCACCCTTGTACTCATTCGTCACCTGCCGCCGCGCCAGCTCGACCTCGTTGTCGATCTGGTTCTGGACCTTCGCAATTTCCTTGTCGATCAGCTGCATCTGCGGATGCTTGGGGCCGAATTTTGAAGTCAGCTCGGCACGCTGTGTCTGGAGATCCGTGAGCTGCCCGCGCAATGAAGTCAACGCCTGGTTGTCCCCCATCAGGGCGATCATGTCCGGACTCAGCGAGTCGAAATCGCGCATCCGGGCCTCCTTCATGATCCTGTCAGCCTCGGCGTTGTCCAGCTCCCCGCTGATGTTTTGCAGTGATTGAATGGTCAGGTTGTTCTCGTCGGTGCCCACAATATTGTGCTGCCGTTGGTAATCAGCCAGGTTCTTCTGCGTGTCCGACGCCTCCTGGCGAAGATCGTCCATGCGGTTCTGCAGCCACTTTGACACGTGCTCCGTGCGCTCGAACTTGGTCTGCAGTTCGGCATCGGAATAGGTCTCCACCAGCTGGTTCACAATGTCCGTCCCCAGCTTCGGGTCATTGCTTCGATAGCGAAGTTCCACCAGGCGCGTATTGGGGATAATGGTTACGGTAAGTCCGCCCTTGACAATTCCAATCAGGGCTCGCCGTTCCTGCGGCGTAACCTCCGATGTCAGGTCTACCGAGCCATTCTTGGCGCGGCCGCGAACCAGGTGAAGCAGATGAAGCGCCTGCGCCGTCTCAAACAGAACCGAATCGCTTTGCAGGATGCGCACTTCGGTCGCCAGCGACTCCGCGGCTTCGTCTTCGGCTGCGAAGAGGCCCAGGAGATCATTCCCGGCGTATTCATTCGGCTTGATCTCGATGCGCGACACGCTCTCATACACGGGCGGCGTGCGGAATGCATACCATACCGCACAGGCCACAAAGAGTATCGTCATCGTGATGATCGCAAAGCGCTGCTTGGTGAGCACGCGCCAGACATCCATCAGCGAACGCCGCTCTCCGGGAGGGGCGCCCGCCGGCCGGGCTTCCATGGGCGGTAAAGGCGGTGGCTCAGGCTGGTGTTCCAGAATCATTTAGACCCCTGCATAGCTTTGATTTCGAGTTTGAATTCAGTTGAAACTCAGCAAACAGAGTTCGCTTCGAGCTGATCGTGCTTTTGTCGCTTTGATCCCGCCGGCCGGGTCTCCTATGGAGTTCCAACAATGGCCGATTTGCAGGATCATGGATGAAGAGCAGGTGCGGGACCCCATCACGAGCGGGTCCGACATCTTGAGGAGTTGACGAAGTTGGCTCAGAGGCTCTGACCTGGGCGTCAGATCCCTTCTTGCCTTGAGAAGCAATTTGCTGCAACAAACCACCAAACAGACCTTGATTCTTGATCTTGCCGCCTACCGGCTACCTTAGGTTAACCTCTCGCACCTCACTGTCGGTAGATGCCTGGCCTCACTTTGGCGCAGAAAACTCCGCATACGCCTTGAACATCGCCTCCGGCCCTGTTCCGTCAGCCGCAAACAGCCGCTGCAAGGGACGATGAGTCAGTATGATCGCGATCAACGACAGCACCAGAGCCTTGGCGCTGGCGCATCGGACTTCGCCTCTCGCTACCCACGGATCCAGATAGCGGGCAATCACCTCAACCAATTGCCCGAGGTGCCGGCGAAGCAGCGGATCGATGTCTTCGCTCAACTCCAGCGTGCTGAACTGCACCAGCCGCAACAGGGCTGGTCTCTGCGTCAGCGTTGCCGTAATCAGCTCAAACGTGCGCGCCACAGCCGTTCTCGCCTCAGTTGCTTCGGCGATCGCCGCCAGCAAATCGCCGCTCAGTTTTACCTGCTGCAATTCGCTGTCGAGGACCGCAACATACAGGTCGCGTTTGCGGGGATAGTGCCGGTAGATCGTCACCTCGTTCACGCCCGCGCTTGAGGCAATGTCGCGTGTGCTGACCCCGTTGTAGCCAAAGCTCGAAAACATCTCTGCCGCGCTGGCCAGGATCCGCGCCTCGGCGCCGTTCCTGCCGGAATGTGAACTCCTCGGCATCGTCACTCCCACAGCGCGCGTCTTGTCGGGTGTGGACGGTATCGCGCCGGATCCGGGCGCTTGATCGGCTTTCAAGTTTGCTTTCAAGGGAGAACCCAAGGGAGATTCCTAAGCTATCGAAGTGTTAGCCCACGCCCGACTGAACACCGAAACACGTGCGCGCGGGCACTTTTGTTTGAAGACTGCGGAGGCGACGCTCCCAGGCCCTCTATTGGATGGACTGTTGGCGGCGCGGCGAGTCTGTAACGACTGCCCGAAGCCGATCTCCAGGCGCCAGCGGTTCCAGGTCTTCCTGATCAACTTCCACCGCGTAGCTCTGCATGATCTGTTCCAGCGTCAGGACTACGCGGCAACAGTTCTTGTTTCTTACCACGATTCCTTCAAGTCCGGAGAGCGCTCCCGTTCGAATCCGTACCCGCTGCCCCGCAGTAATCAGAGGATGAGGTTGCGCAGTCCGCATCTTCAATCCCATCCGAAGCGCATCGATCGTCGCGTCGGGCAGCGCGGCAGGCTCGCCCCCGGTACCGCCCACAACCGCCAGAACGCCGGGAACACCCAGCACTGTTCCGCGCTCGATGCGGCTGATGTGAATGAACAGATAGCCCGGGAAAAGCGGAAGGTCCAGCGCCACCCTCGAACCGTCGGCCCACTTCCGCTCCGACCGGTAGAGCGGCAGATAGCACTCGATATCCCGGTGCCCCAAATGCTCCGCGACGCGCTTTTCATGACGTGCTGTCGTATAGAGCGCAAACCACTTGGAAGACAATCCCGGAGCGAAGGTTCCGGAATCGGATTGGATCTGCCGCGGTTCCCGGTCCATCTCAGGCTGGATCTCTCGCAAGGCTTCGCCATCCTCACTTGGGTGAGGTCTTTTCCACACCCCTGTCTAACCCTCAACGGGCGTTATGTTTAGGTAGTCGCGGCCCGAAAGGAACTCGCTTCCGGACCGAGCCTTGCTGCCTGAGGAATGAAAGGGCTCGCTTTCATCGACCGCCGATTGAACCCTTCTTCGTCCACCTCGGGGATTCCGATTATTTTCACTATATCAATGCCTTGCAGCCGGTCAATGAGGATAACCGGTACCTAAAGCGCTTGCATGCTTACTTAAGTTTATTTGCCGTTTCAGTTCGGTCTTCACTGCCCAACAACGGAGCAGCTCCGCATCCGCCGTCCTTAGGCCGGGGCGGTTCTCTCCCGGCTGCAAGGGCCCCTCCGGCTTGCTCGCTTGTGGAGGCTTCTCGCACCATCATCGCCTATGAATCATCAGGTCGTTCTCTTTGCCTGCTCCCGAATCCGCGTGCGAACCATCTGTGTAACCTGCCTCCCGCCCTCCAGAAAGTCTTTGATCGCGCAATGATCCGGGAGCTATACTTGCTCCACTTCCGGAGTGCCATTTCGCTTCCTGCAGGTGTGCAGGTTACTTAGGTGAGGCACTCGTGAGAATTCCTCTTCAGACAGCGCATTTAGAGAAGGTTCTCGCTCGAATAGCTCATCCGCAACCGGTTCCCCCACCGGCGAAATCACAGAGAAGTTCCACCAACGCCCGGCACAGAAATTCATCTCTGAGGCCTTTTGGGCCGAATGGCCGTCATACTTTTGGGAACCGCGGCTGATCGGTATCTGCTGGGCGAAACTGAAATGCCGAAACACGTGCCCGATCCGATCACTCGAATCGAGCAACTTCGTGGGAACGCCGGTGTTTCAACGGGCATGATGGGCAAAGATTGATCCAGGCGGGGTGCCTGGAAGGCCGCTTCGAACGTGGCCGGTTCCCGAAAAAGAGACCACGCAGCAATGAGCCTGGGGCTTTGTCTGCATGCGTGGCGCGGGGAGGATCGCCCGAGAGAACAGGTTTCACTTGGAGCGCTTATGAGAGCGTACTTCGTCGTTTCGTGTGCGTTTGTCTGCGCAATTGCCGGCGGCCTTGCATCGGCAGAGACGCAGCGCGCACTGCTCATCGGGATCAACACCTATCAGCCGGCCGGCACAACAGCTGAGCATCCCGCTGGCTGCATTTACGGCCGCTGCGAACTCGGCAGCTTCCAGAATCTCGATGGCTCGGTCAACGACGCCGAGGCCATGGCCGACCTCCTGACCAGTCCCAAATTCGCCTTCCCCGCCGCTAATGTCGTGCTACTCACCAATCCCGCTCCGCCGCAGCCGCGCCCGGGAATCAAAGTTCTTTCGGCCGACCAGACCACCCACGACGGCATTCTCGCCGCCATGCAAAAGTATCTCGTCGATCTTCCCCAGAAGGGCGATACCGTTGTCTTCTACGACGCCAGCCACGGTTCGCTGCGCGTCAACAGTAAAGGCAATAAACTCACCGTGCTTGTCAACGGAAAATACGTGCACGCCGACAGCACTCTCGTTCCTTCTGACGCCTACAAGGGCGGTTATGACGTACGCGACCGCGAGATGACCCACATCTTCAACGCCGCACTGAACAAGGGTGTTCATCTCACAGTCATCTTCGACAGCTGCCACTCCGGCGGGATCAGCCGCGGCATCGGCCCCGTTTATCGTGAGCGGGCCCTGGCCTTCGATCCTCGCGACATCAACGAAGCGCCTGACACCCAATCCAACGGCGAGCCGGCGATCGCGCCCACAGAGCGATCCGACAACCCGGCCCTGGTTTTCTCCGCCGCGCAGCAGGACCAGACGGCCAAGGAGATGCCGATGGCCGACAAGGCCGCCGAGCCTCACGGAGCCTTCACCGCGGCGCTCCTTGAGGCGCTGCAGGCTTTGCCTGCCGACACTCCCGCCGAACTGGTTTACGAACGCGTCAGAGCGGTGCTCGAGGGCGGCAGCGTTCCCGACCAGGAGCCCGATCTAGATGCCAGCGGGGTTCGTCGCCAGCAGCCGCTCTTCGGGGGCGCCGCGGCCAGCTCTGGGAAAATTCGTGCCGCCGCGCTCGGCGCCAATGACGATGGCACAGTCTCGCTCGATATCGGAAAGGTCTCCGGCATAGGTGTCGGCACCGAATTCACAGCGATAACTGCCAATTCCGCCGGGCAGAAGATCCAGCTCCGTATCACCGGCCTGAACGGAATCGCCCGATCCTCCGCGCAAGTGGTGAGCCCAGCCGGCGCGAAAGTTGCCGCCGGCGACATATTCGAGCTCACGAAATGGATTGCTGCCGACAATCCGCCGCTGAGTGTCTGGCTCTGGCCATCGAATTTGCCCGAGAGCGACATCCTTGCGGCGGCAGCGCAGGTGCAGGCGTCGGGGGCGACGCTTGTTTCCGATCCCGCCGAGCAGCAGTGGACGCATGTCCTCAATTGGGATGGCACGCAGTGGACCTTGCAGCAGGCGGGAGCCGCATCGTCCTCCAAGTTAGGCGCGCCGCTAACCGCCGACGCCATCAGGAAGAACCTGCCCGCGGGAGCAAAGCTCTGGGTCAATCTTCCGCCGTCGAAAGAGCTGGCCGCAAAGATCAGCCCCAGCGGAAGCGACAGCGCCGTTCAGCTGGCCGGCAGCCTCACCAACGCCATGTACGCGCTTACCGGCGTACTCACGGCCAATGGTCCCGCCTACGCCTGGTACCACAAGAGTGAACTCGCTGCGGGACCGCCGTCGCCCAGCGCACCGGCCCACAGTCCTGGCTGCTCCGCCACCTCGCCTTATCCCGTGCGCACCGACTGGGTCCCCCTCGCAGACGCCGGCGCTATCGATGACGGCAGCGCGAAACTGAACAGCTACTCCTCGCTGCTCGCCAAGGTGCACGGCTGGCTTCAACTCGCCAACAGCCCCGCCGATGCGTCCACCGACGACTATTTCTCTCTGACGCTTGTTCCCTCCACGAGCGCGAATACTTACGACACCTCACAGGCCGTCCACCAGGGAGAGGCTTACAAGATGGCGCTGGCGTCCAGTTCTCGTGTCATCGAGC